>ERZ791796.134-NODE-134-length-101385-cov-8.757959_pt1 | contig 101385 bp, 99 predicted proteins | sample MGYA00510311_ERZ791796 | MGnify/ENA primary metagenome ERZ791796 (study PRJEB30046, sample SAMN00792042) | human gut metagenome | study: EMG produced TPA metagenomics assembly of the A metagenome-wide association study of gut microbiota in type 2...
CTTATGCCCGTTTGATTGATAAGTATATGGTGCGGCACTTTATAAAACCTGGAGTAACCGGTTGGGCTCAAACTCATGGCTTTCGTGGTGAAACGAGGGAACTTTTACAGATGGAGGAACGTGTAAAGGCTGATATTTGGTATATGGAACATTGGACAATGCTGCTTGATATCTATATCATTTATAAGACTGTGGCGAATGTAGTCTCGGGAGAAAAAAATGCGTACTGAAAAATAAAAAATAACTCTTAACTCCATACAGAGTGAATTAATGTCTACTACCCTTTGATTATGGTAAACGGATAGCTAAGAACAATTTTTTACTTTATACACGAATGCTGTTCATCATGACAGTACAACTTTATACCAGTCGGACTGCATTGGATGTACTGTAAGTATTCAATTGCTTATTTTGTATACTACCAGAAATATTGTAATGCTTCGATTATTCTGGTTGAGTTTGTGTAGACTATTCATTTTCAGAATATTTGCTTTTCCGTGCTGAAGTTTCTTGTCGAAAAGATAGAGGTTGGATATTAGCATTTAATGAGGATATCAGACTTTTGTATATTGATTATGTTACAGATATGTGTTTGGTAAGTATCATTTATTTCAATTGATTAAAAAAAGAATATCTTAATTTTCTATGAGGGTGGCACGCTCGCTTTTCTGTCTAAAAAAGCGTGCGTTATGATAAACACAAGATTATCCTTTATGGTATCAATTGATTTGAAATATTTGATTGCCCTTTTGGTATGTCTCTAGAGCGTATTATAATTGGTATGTGGATGAGGTGAAAAACGTGCTGTTAAATAATGATTAAGAAGTATAAAGATGGGAGTTATTGTTGTTTTTTCTATAATAGAACTCTTCTGGATTTAAAGTAACTGCTTGTATTATTTGAAATGTCAATAAAAAAATACTTAAAACGTGCTTTTGTTTTTTTATTACATGGTATACCTGAACGCCATGTAATAGCCAATATCACAAAACTTGCCCCAAATGAAATGCTGAAGGGGCGTACTGCATTGATCACGGGAGCTACTTCGGGTATTGGCTTTGAAATAGCCAAGTCTTATCTTGAAGCAGGAGCAAAAGTAATCATAACGGGGCGTGATAAAGATCGTATCCAACATGCCTGCTCACTGTTGAAAAGCATACATCAAAATTATATAGTTCACGGTATTCAAATGAATAATTGTGATGTACCTATTTTCAAAGAAAAATTAGAGGAAATGCTTCGTTGGAAAGATATTAATCAAATAGATATATTGGTAAATAACGCAGGAGTACTGGGCGGAGATATTAGAGATACCACAGAAACAGAATATGACAATATTGTCAATACCAATCTTAAGGGTGTATTCTTTTTATCTCAAATGATAGGACACTATTACAAGGAACAACACATTGAAGGAAATATTCTAAATATTGCATCTTCTTCAAGTCTACGTCCTGCGGCGTCTGCTTATACAATCACAAAATGGGGGATAAGGGGCCTGACATTAGGATTGGCGAAAATTTTAACTCCCTACGGTATTATTGTTAACGGTATTGCGCCTGGACCAACGGCAACCCGTATGATTTTTAAAGAAAGTAATACAGATATTGCATTCAAAAATCCAATAGGACGATGTGCCATGCCCGAAGAGATAGCTAATATGGCTGTTTTTTTGGTAAGCAATATGGGACGCAGTATCGTAGGAGATATTATTTATATGACAGGTGGTTCTGGACTGATAACGTTAGATGATGTAAACTATGAATTTTAAACTCATATACTTTTGGCGGTAATAGTTATATGAAACAGATGTCAATAAACCGGGAAAATAATAAAAGGATAGCGAAGAATACTCTCTTGCTCTATATACGGATGCTTTTTATAATGGTGGTTTCACTTTATACTAGTCGTATAGTATTAGCCACATTAGGTATCTCAGATTATGGAATCTATAATGTAGTAGGAGGAATTGTAATTATGCTCTCTTTTTTGAATGGGGCCATGTCTAGTGCGACTCAGCGATACTTGACTTTTGAGTTGGGGAAAGGTAATTTTTCAAGGTTTCAGTCTGTATTTAGCACTACAATACAAATACATGTACTATTGTCTTTATGTATTATTCTTTTGGCAGAAACAATAGGGCTATGGTTTCTGCTTAACAAAATGCAGATTCCTGTCAATCGGCTGACAGCATCAATATGGGTGTACCAGTGTAGTATTATTACTGCTGTCATCTCTATCATGTCTGTACCTTATAATGCGGCTGTCATTGCTCATGAAAGAATGTCTGCTTTCGCTTATATTTCGGTGCTGGAAGTTGCATTAAAACTAATAATTGTTATCCTTCTTCCGATGATAAATTGTGATAGATTAATAACGTATTCTCTACTAATTATGTTAGTTCAATTGCTGATACGTTTATGTTATAGTATTTATTGTAACCGACATATTAAAGAGGCGAAGTACAAACATCGGTATGAGAGGAATTTAATGAAAGAAATATTTAGTTTTGCGGGCTGGAGCTTTGTTGGGCACTTTGCTTCAGTAATGCATACTCAGGGTGTTAATGTTTTGTTGAATATGTTCTTTGGGCCAATAGTTAATGCGGCTCGTGGCATAGCGGTTCAGGTGCAAATGGCGGTATTTCAATTTTGCGGAAATTTTCAAACGGCTTTAAACCCACAGATTACAAAAACTTATGCACAGGGAGATCTTGAGTCAATGAACCGACTTATATACAGAAGTACACGGTTTTCTTTTTTTTTACTGTTTATGCTCACCTTTCCGGTAATTCTTGAAGCAGGAGAAGTTTTATCCATTTGGCTGAAAAATGTGCCCAACGATACGGTCGTTTTTTTGCGTATCATGTTGTGTACTTCATTGTTGTGGACTTTCTCCAATCCTATGTCGGCAGCTATACAAGCTACAGGAAAAGTTAAGAAACATAGCATGGTTTGCGGATGTATTCTTTTGGCAGTATTACCTTGTTCCTGGGGGGTGTTAAAAATGGGGTTTCCTGCATATAGTGTATTCGTAGTTCATTTTTTTCTTGAATTAATCTCACAAATAGTTCGTATGTATATGCTTTGTTCATTGGTGAAGTTTTCAATTAAAGAATTTCTTTGTGAAATATGTCCGAAGATTGTGAGCGTAGTGGGAGTATCTATCATTCTACCTTTGTTCTTTTTTGTGTACATGGAGCAAAGTATTATTCGGCTTGTTGTAGTAGTGTTTATTTCATTTATTTCTACAAGTATAGCTGTATATTGTTTAGGATTAACCTCCAACGAGAGGTATTTTATTAAGGAAAAGGTAATACTGCGTTTATATAAAAAGTAAAAGTTATATGTACTAATATAAAAATATGGAACAATTTTATACTGATGAACGTAACGTTCAAATCTTGATTGCTCTGCTTAAAAAACATGGTATTAAGCATATTGTAGCATCACCAGGTTCGACTAATGTTACATTTGTGGGGAGTGTTCAACAGGATTCTTTCTTTGAAATATATTCTTGTGTAGATGAACGATCGGCGGCTTATATGGCTTGCGGTTTGGCGGCAGAAATTATGCAACCTGTTGTGTTGAGTTGTACCGGTGCCACTGCATCACGTAATTATTTTCCTGCATTGACTGAAGCTTACTATAGAAAATTGCCTATTCTTGCTGTAACATCTACACAGGAAGAATCAAAGATAGGTCAACTCATTCCTCAGGTAATTGACCGTTCTATCCAACCTGCGGATACGGTAAAAATGAGCGTACATCTTCAGACTGTGAAAGATGATGATGACCAATGGAATGTGATGCTAAAGGCTAACATGGCAATTCTTGAGCTAAGCCATCGAGGATATGGTCCTGTTCATATCAATTTGACTACTCGGTATAGCAAAAAATTTGCGATAAAATCGCTACCTGAAGTTAATAAAATAAGTCGTGTAATGCCGTTTGATTCTTTCCCTGAATTATCGGTAAACGGTAAGATTGCACTCTATATTGGTACACATTTGCGTTGGACTGAAGCGGAAACAGAACTCATTGATAAATTTTGTGCTCTATATAATGCTGTGGTATTCAATGATCCAGCTTCTAATTTTCATGGTCATTACCGATTAGATTATGCTTTGAATGCTTCACAATCTTCATCTGACCCTAACCGTTCTCCAGATCTCCTTATTCATGTTGGAGAAATGAGTGACTTTTGCAGTATTATAGAAAATCCTAAACAAGTTTGGCGTATAAGCCCTGATGGAAAGATTCAAGATCGGTATCATGCTCTTTCGCATGTATTTGAAATGCCGGAATCCTACTTTTTTCAACATTATAATGCTTTAAGAGAAAACGGACCAGAAAGTGATAGTTATTTGCAATCCTGTCTTTCTGCTCAAAAACGCATATTAAGTAATCTACCGCAGTTGCCTTTTTCACACCTTTATGTTGCATCAAAGCTGTATGATAAACTTCCGAAGGGATGTACCTTACATCTAGGTATCTTAAGTCCGCTCCGTTCATGGGGCTATTTCCCATTGGATAAGTCTATTGAGGTCTATTGTAACGAAGGAGGATTTGGAATTGATGGGAATATGTCATCCTTGTTGGGTGCTTCTCTTGCATGCCCTGACAAATTATTCTTTGGAGTTGTTGGCGACCTGTCATTCTTTTATGATATGAACGTGTTAGGGAACAGGCATATACAATGTAATTTCCGTATTCTCCTGATTAATAATTCGCTTGGTGCTGAATTTCATTTATTCAAACAGCTTAATTCAGTGTATGTTAATAATATAGACTGGTATTTATCAGCAGGTAATCATTTCGGAAATCAATCACCAGTTTTGGTGAAACACTATGCGGAAAATTTAGGATATGAATACTTATCAGCCTCTTCTAAACAGGAATTTATTCAATGTTATGAGCGATTCATCACTCCGGAATTGACTGAAAAACCTATGATATTTGAGATATTTACTCAAGTTGATAATGAAAATGAGGCTTTAAAGCAAATCTGGAATATTGAAGTCCCCGGTGCTAAAACAATAATAAAGCAAAGCATAAAAAAAATCTTAGGTGACAAGGTGGTCAATCTAATAAAAGAAGTTATTAAGTAATTTTCTGATAAATAGTATGAAACAGAAACGATTTGTTGCTTATTTCAGTCATACGCAAATAATAGGGTTTACTAAAGATGGAGTATTACTTCCTCTTTATCTTGCTAAGTTATTGGATATGCCAGGTACTTTTTATTATGGTTATAATATAGGAGAATTACCTGTTCCTAATGAACATCGTGGTATGAAGTTCATACAATTACACTCAAAGGTTCCTACTGCATTCCAACAATTTTTCGATATGATACATCATATAGTCTTGCCTGCACGATCTATCGGCAGTATATTTCTGATACATAAAAGCCGCCAGGTTATGCTGATTACAATTCTTTATAAATTATTAAATCCTAAAGGAAAAGTAGTGGTTATGAGTGATTTGAATTCACAAGATGCTATTAATAGCAAAGAAAATGAATTTATTTATTCTCACCATTGGCTAAAAAAGAAGATTGATATTCTGTTCCGTAATCAGTTCTTCAAAAAATGTGATGTGTTTTCTGTAGCGAACCAATATGCTTATGAGACTTGTATCCCTTTATTTAAAAAGAATGGATGGAAATGTTTGGTACATTGTTATCCTGGAATAGATGATGAATTATTTCATAATCTTAGTCTAAAAGAGATTCCATATAATAAAAAGGAAAATATTATACTCTATGTGGGGAGAATAGGGAACTATGAAAAAAATACAGATATGATATTAGATGCGGCTAAAATTACAGACTTAAAAGATTGGAAAATAGTGTTGGTGGGTCCTATGACTGATAGCTTTATTACAAAAGGAACTTCAAAATATGCAGAATATGTAAAACAGTATTTCAAGGACAATCCCTCTTTAAAGGAGAAAGTCATCTTTATCGGTCCTGAATATGATCCCAAAAGATTGTTTGAATATTATGTGAAATCTAGAGTCTTTTTATTAACCTCACGTTCTGAAGGTTTTGCTAATGTATTAAGTCAAGCAGCTGCTTTGGGGTGCTATATTGTATCCACAGATGTAGGTGGTGCATCTATTGTTTCTAACAACTGGCAATTTGGCTGCAAACTGCCTCAAGAAGATGCGTTATATCTATCGAAAGTACTAACTGATATAATTGAGGAGAAACAAGATATTGATCCAGACAAAAGATTGTCATTTAACGAACTGTCTTATAGTAATATATTGAGCAAAAAAGTATTATCCAAAATGATGTAAGTAAGTCCTGAAATGAAAATTGTAATAATTAATCAACCATTGAATAACAGAGGGGATGAATCTGCTCACAAAGCTCTTGTCCGTTCTATTTGCAACTCAATACCAGATTGCAGAATAGAAGTACTTTTTGTACAAGCGAATAAAGATTCTATCAAACAGTTTAATGTCAATCTGTCTAATGTACAATATTTGAACTTAAGGGCTTTCAAAGGGTTTGGAAAATGCAGTTGTTGGGGAATGATTTATAAAGTAAAGTGGTTATGGAAGTTGCATCCAACAATCGTACATATTTTGCAAGTCTACAAAAAAGCAGATTTAATAATATGTGCTCCTGGTGGCATTTGTATGGGAGGCTTTCAGGATTGGAATCACCTTTTTTATCTTCAGTTGGCTAAATATGCTCGAAAACCTTTGGCTTATTATGGTAGATCGTTTGGTCCCTTCCCCATAACTACCAAATCTAATCGTGATTTCAAAAAATTAAGTTTGGAGATGTTGCATTATTTTTCGTTTCTGTCTATTCGTGACAGTAAAACAGAAAAATTAGCTCAAGAGTTGGGATTAGGTTATGTTTCTACGGTAGATTCTGCTTTCTTGGATGCTCCTAAAGTTATTCTTCCAAAAGAAATTCAACAAATTTTAGAAGGGAAAAAATATATAGTATTCGTTCCTAACTTATTAATTTGGCATTATGCTTATAAAGGAAGAATTTCAAAAGAAATGGTATTGTCTTTTTATTCACGGATGACGGATGTTATTGGAGCACATTATCCAGATCATGAAATTATTATGCTTCCTCAAACTTTCAATTACGGAAACTATGAGGGAGATGATATTCATTTGTTCAATGAGATAAAAGCCATGAAAAAAGACTATCCTATAACGGTTATCTCTGATCAGTATAGTAGTGATATCCAACAGACTATCATTCAAGGGGCGTCATGCTTGGTGGGTGCCCGTTATCACTCTGTAGTATTTGCCATAAATAATAATGTCCCATTTGTAGCACTCAGTTACGAACATAAAATATCCGGTTTGTTGGAAACTTTAGGAAAGACAGAATGTATGTTAGACATTACATTTGCATTGGATAGTGAGAAAAAAACAAATGAATTTTTAGTTCTCTTTAAAGAGAAACTGAACAATATAAAATCTGATTCAAAAGTGCAAGCATTAGCAAAAGCCATTTCAAATAAATGCTTCAGTTATTTTGTTAATCAACTTTGAAGAAGAAAGATAATCAAAATGAAATGTAGCTACAGACTATCGTGAATGTTATACAGGTAAAATATAAATGTATGATAACGAAGTTTTAATTTTTAATTTACTTAAGGTTAATGGTGAAATTTTCAATTGCTATTCCAGCTTACAAAGGAGTCTTCTTTAATGAGTGTTTAAATAGTTTGTTGCAACAAACTTATTCCGATTTTGAAATTATTATTGTGGATGACGCTTCGCCAGATAACTTGTTCCAAATAGTAGAAAACAATCAAGATATTCGTATTCAGTATTACAAAAATGAAACAAATATAGGGGCAGAAAATGTTGTCGATAACTGGAATCGCTGTCTGCAATATGCAAAAGGGGAGTACTTTCTTTTAATGGGTGATGATGATAAAGTATCACCATTATACTTAGAACAATTTGCTAAATATATAGAGAAATATCCACAGGTTAATGTGTTTCATTGCAGAACTGCAATTATTGACCAACAATCGAATATAATTGATTTATCAGAAGGATGGCCTGAATGGGAAAGTATGCTTGATAATATTTATCACCGCATGAAAGATAGAAGGATTCAATTTATTTCGGACTTTGTGTATCGAACAAGCTTCTTAAAAAATATGAATGGTTTTGTGAAATTTCCTCTTGCCTGGAATTCAGATGATGTAACTGCATTCGAAGCAGCAACTAACAATGGTATAGTACATATCAATGAAATTCTATTTTATTATAGAACCAATCCCTATAATATATCTACAACTGGTAATTGGATGTTGAAGGCAGAAGCTATGTTGCAAAAGGAAAAATGGATTGAAAATAGAATCAGCAAGATAGATAAGGCTAATAAACAAGAATGTATTATCTGTCAACTAATACAACAAAATTTACCTTCACAGATGCATTCTAAGCTTTTACAAGAACTATCTAATGGGGTAAAGGGACATAAAATCCACAATCTATTTTTTATACTTAAGAAATATAAGAAATATAGGCTCACTTTTATAGAATCAATTCATTTACTCCTTATTTGTATATTCAAATGATTCCTTATTGCATAATTTATATTCCTTTCATTTTATCATCAATTTTCGACTTTGATCGGACTAGTGAGAATACTAAAAGGAAAATAGTTTGGTTGTGGGTCTGTATATTAACTGTCTTTTGGGGAATACGATGGAATTGTGGGACTGATTGGGATAATTTTTATGATGTTTTCCAAGGATCTGATTTAAGTAATATATTCACTTTTACAAGAGGGATGGCTGAACCTATAGAGCCAGGCTATGTACTACTAAATGCGCTTGTAAAATCTGTAGGAGGCAATTATTCATGTTTCCTTTTTGTGTTTAGTTTTCTTATATTGTATTGTCTGGCACGTATTTCTTTTAAATTCACAAGTTATCCCTTGATTAGTTTTATATATCTAGTGATATCTTTGGGAGTTATTTTTCCCAGCAGGCAGGCTTTAGCAATGGGGATATCTTCTTATGCCATACCATTTCTCATTAAACGAAGGTTTATAAAATATTGTTTTCCTATTTTGATAGGAGCTACCATTCATATATCTGCTCTGTTGTTGTTACCATTCTATTTTATTGATCCTTCAAAAGTAGGAAAATGGCTAATTGGAGGACTTTATATTTTATCCTTTAGTCTCGGGAATTGGCTTCCGTCTATTATTGGGTCTGTTTTAAATTTAAATTTGTTGGGACCTCTTATTTCTATTAGATTGAATTCGTATTCTCAGACTGTATCATCAATTGATGAAGATTTTTCATCCAGAGGAACAATGAGTATCATGTTAAGCCTTATGTTTCTTTTATATTTTATGGTGAAAAAGTATTATAATGATAGGGGGAAATTATTGAGTTATTCATTTCATGGCTTTTTGGCAATGGAAATGATTAGGAATATTTTTATGCAGACAATGCGAGATCTTATGCGTTTAGAATTATTCTTTAGGCCATATACGGCTATTTTATATGCTGTTTCATTTGGGGAGCTAAAATATAGTAAATATAAGTATGTGTCCTATCTTGTATTTATTTTACTGATGTTTTACTATTTCTTTAAAATGCTAACAGGGGTATTTTCAACTGAATATTTGCCATATAAAACTATATTTTAATAGAAGTTATGAAGATAGCAATAATAGCTTATGGATTTTCAGGAAGTACATTACCTTTAGCAAAACATTTACGAAAACGTGGACATATCGTGACTTGCTTTTATTTGGTTGATCCGGGGACTTCTTCTCTCGAAGGTATTGATTTTGATTGTAGTTATTTAAGACCAGGGATACATACAGTTAAATCTTCTTTTGTAAATCAATATTTTGTTGATGATGAAATTCTGATATATACTGTTGTATTAGTGAGGAAACGACAGAATCTTGGAAATACTATTCTGAATAAAATCATCGGAAAAATAGATCATAATACTATATATGGTTTGTGTGATAGGATTAAAAAGGAGAAATATGATTTAATAAATTTAGTAGGACATACACATCCAATGGAACTTATAGGCAAATATCTGCTGGACCAAAAGTTGTTTTATTCATTACATGAAGTAATGAAAAACCATGCAGAGGCGAAAGCTGATGCTAATGTCGCGGCTTCATTTGCTTTGAAAAATGGCATACCTATTATTGTGCATTCATTGAAATCTTTTAATGATATATCTACTTTTAGTAGAAAGCTGGGTAATACTTCTTTTCTAAAACTTATTCGTTTTGGGATGTTTGAAACATTTCAGGAATATCGTCAAATGGGCTATAATCCGGAAATAAGTGATAATTTTCTTTTGTTTATAGGGTACATATTACCATATAAAGGTTTATCGATTTTATATGATGCTTGTGAATTGCTGGAAAAGGAAAGAATACTTAATTTTAAGATTGTTGTTGCTGGTAAAGGGTATGATCCAATATTACCTAAACTGAAAGCAAATAAACACTTTATATTAAAAAATAAATATATAACAAACCAAGAATTTGTTGATTTAATTTCATCTTGTAAGTCTGTCGTCTGTCCATATTTATCTGCTTCTCAGTCCGGTATACCACAAGTTGCATCTATATTTAGCAAACCTGTTATTGCTTCAAATGTAGGTGCTTTTCCTGAAGTGATTAGGACTGGAAAGAATGGAATATTGATAGAATCTGCAAATAAGGAAGAATTAGCTGCTGCCATTAATAAGATAATGTGTGATAATCAGTATTATGACAATCTTTCTCCACAATTGCTAGGAGCCGATGAATCCTTTTTATATGATTGGAATTTTATATGTAATCAATATGAAGATTTTTTTAACGAAATAGTAAATTAAATGAAGGTCTTATATTTCGGAGGGGGCTTAGGAAATCAAATTTTTGAATATACTTTTTATTTAGCTTTAAAAGATAGATTTCCTAAGGAGCGAATTTATGGTGTTTATCCTAATTTTAAATTTCGTGAACATATTGGTGGATTTGAGATAGAAGAAATATTCAATGTGAAATTTCCACCAACCTCTTTAAAAGCGAAATTTTTTATTGTCTTGGTATTTTTTTATAAAAAAATGTTCCCTAAAACACGTCTGTGTAGTTTGCATAGTACCAATGTGAATTGGGATGCAATAGTATTTAATGCGTTTAAATCAGATTTATCTTTTTATGAGAATCGTAATGATTGGATTAGTTTTAGACCAATAAATTTAAATGCAAAGAATCAAAATCTTATAAATCTAATGCTTTCGGTCCAGTCTATCGTTATCCATGTAAGAAGAGGTGATTTTTTGTCGTCTAAATATTGTGATATATTGGCTAACATTGCTACTCTTGGTTATTATCAAAAAGCAATTGAACTAATAAAGGGACGATTTTCAGCCTCTCATTTTTTTGTGTTTTCAGATGATATAGAATGGTGTAAATCTCATTTATCTATTCCAAACGATACAGTATATGTTGATTGGAATACAGGCAAGGATAGCTATATCGATTTGTATTTAATGACTCATGCGAAGGCCAATATAATAGCAAATAGTACTTTTAGTTATTGGGGTGCATATCTTAATAAAAATAACCCTATTGTGATTTATCCAAAGAAATGGATAAATGCAAATTATTATCCTAATATTTTTCCTGTTGATTGGATTGGTCTAACATCAGAATAATACTATGAACATTCTTTTTTTGATGAAGTACTATAGTCTTGGTGGAGTAGAGATGGTCACCAATGTTTTGGCTTCTAGATTTTTGGATAATGGCTGTAGGGTTTCCATTGTTAGCTTTATAGAACCCTCTAATGAGATTTTGTGTAGAAAAGACTCTAGGATAATTTATTACTTATTATCTGGATTCAATACGTCAAAAAAGAATATTGACCAATTGCGCAATATTCTTATTGAAGAAAAAATAGATATAGTAATAAATCAATGGGGGTTACCATATGTTCCGATCTATGTATTGAAGAAGGCATCAAAAGGCTTATCTTTAAAAATATTTTCAGTTCATCATAATTCTCCGAAAACGAATGGGCGCTTGAAAGATATAGAAATTGCTATGTCAGAAACAAATAATAAGTTCTGTGCCTTGATCTTATGTATGAAAAAGGTTCTGACTTATTATGTCACTAGCTATAGTATGTGGTATGTTTATCAAAAGAGTGATAAATACATATTGCTTTCAGATAGTTATATAAGAGAATTTCTTTCTTTTACTAGAGTTAAGAAAGCTACTAAACTAGTTGTAATAACAAATCCCATTACGATCCCATATATTGAAGAATATGAGAAAATTCTATCCTATAAAAGGAAAGAGATTATTTATGTCGGTCGTATTGATTATAATCAAAAAAGGGTATATCGAGTTATTGAAGTATGGAAACTTTTGGAAAAAAAATATCCTGATTGGAAATTAATTATTATAGGGGATGGTGAGGAAAAAAGCAAACTTGAAGAACAAAGTTTTCAATTAGGATTGAAACGTATTGTTTTTGAAGGATTTAAAAATCCATTGGAGTATTATAAGTACGCTTCGTTATTGATTCTTACTTCTGAATATGAGGGATTTCCACTTGTCATTCCAGAGGGTATGGCTTGGGGGGTAGTTCCCTGTGTCTATGGTAGTTATTCAGCTGTATATGATATTGTAAAAGATGATGTGAATGGAATAATAATCGAGCCGCAGAAAGATGAATTTGATGCAGAAAATATGGCGGAAAGAATGAGTCTGTTAATGTGTGACAATGTTCGGTTAAAATTAATGGCTAAAGCGGCAAAGCAAATGAGTAATCAGTATTCTTTAGATGTAGTTTCTGATAGTTGGTATAAATTGTTTGTCTAATAATGTAATTGTGTCATATATGAAAAAAGTAATGTTAGTCTTCGGGACGCGTCCCGAAGCTATAAAAATGGCTCCTTTAGTTAAGGAGTTTCAACTGCTTTCTGATGAATTTGAAACTATAGTATGTGTAACGGGGCAACATCGCGAAATGTTGGACCAGGTTCTTCAAATATTTGATATCCAGTCGGATTATGATTTGAATATTATGAAGCAAGGGCAGGACTTATATGATGTGACAGCTCGTGTTTTGACAGGTATGCGTGATGTACTTAAGGCCGTTCAGCCAGATTTGGTATTGGTACACGGTGACACCACAACTTCCACAGCTGCTGCATTGGCTGCTTTTTATCAACAGATCCCGGTAGGACATGTAGAGGCTGGGTTGCGTACTCATAATATTTACAGTCCATGGCCGGAAGAAATGAATCGGTTGATTACTGGACGTATTGCTAGTTGTCATTTTGCTCCGACGTCATTGAGCAAACAGAATTTATTAAATGAAGGTGTGTCGGAAGAAAAAATAGCAATTACGGGTAATACTGTAATCGATGCACTTCATATAGTGGTGGATAAGATAAAAAATGATGATGAGTTGGAGGCTGCTTTAAAAAATGCTTTAAGGAGGAACGGTTATAATATGGATCGTTTAATCAACGGTAAGAAGTTGGTTCTTATAACAGGACATCGGCGTGAAAACTTTGGTGATGGATTTCTTTCAATGTGCCAGGCTGTAAAAGCATTAACGGTGAAGTATCCTGATGTAGATTTTGTCTACCCAATGCACTTGAATCCTAATGTTCGTAAACCAATTCATGAGGTTTTTGGTGAAAATCTGACTGACTTGGGAAATATGTTCTTTATAGAACCTTTGGAGTATCTTTTATTTGTCTATTTGATGGAGAATTCCACTATTATTCTTACCGATAGCGGGGGCATTCAAGAAGAAGCTCCTGGTTTGGGAAAACCTGTTTTGGTTATGCGTGATACAACGGAACGTCCGGAAGCATTGGAGGCGGGAACTGTAAAATTAGTAGGAACTAATTATGATAAGATAGTGGCAGAAGTTTCTGAATTGCTTGATAACAAAACTCATTATGAGCAAATGAGTAAGGCAGTTAATCCTTATGGCGATGGTAAAGCTTGTGAGCGCATTGTGGATTTTCTTAGAAAACAAATGAAATGAAAGTTGTTCCAGTAAAAATTAGAAATGTAAACGTATATCCATTTCAGGATATGGAGGAATTGATTGATTATACGGTCGATAAAAAGAAGCTGTTATTGTCATTGAATGCTGAAATTATAATGAGGGCGGAAGGAGAAGTGGCAGATATAATCAATTCCAATGTTGGGTATGCAGATGGTTATGGAGCTGTAAAAGCTATGTACCGTAAAGGTGAGAAGGAGTTAAAACGTATTCCTGGGTGTGAGTTATGGTTGGAACTAGTAAAAAGGTATCACTCTTTGAAAACATTTTATTTAATTGGAAGTACGGAGGATACTATTTGTGCCACAGTTAAGAAATTGAAAGAACTTTATCCGGATATTAATATTGTAGGATATCGTAATGGCTTTATCAAGGAAACTTCAGAAAAAGAGGCTTTATTGGTCGATGTGAAGGAAAAGAAGCCGGATTTTGTTTTCGTGGCAATGGGATTCCCAATACAAGAATTGTTGATGTATGAATTATATAGAATTCATACTGCTACTTATTTGAATTTGGGAGGTAGTTTTGATGTTTTTACTAACAAAGTAAGTCGTGCTCCAAGATGGATTCAAAATATAGGGATGGAGTGGTTCTATCGTTTCATTACTCATCCGAGTCGATATAAACGTCAAGTTGTATATTGGCAGTTTTTGTGCGCTTATTATGGGGGGCGTCTATAATAGAGGAAATAAATAAACTGCTAAGAGTTGAAGCGTTGGATTATATAATTAATATTCATGAAAATAATTGTGGTATAAAATAAATGTTGAAAATGTTGAGATGTAATAAACACGTGAGTGTTTCGTATGTGAGATGAAAAAAATGTAGGTCCCTAGCTTCATGCTGTAAACAGCATGATTCTCCTACATTGTGGATTAGAAATAGCGCGACGGCGCATTTCTAATCTACGCCCTGACATCGGAGGTTAAAGCCGATGTGAATTTCCCACTATATCAACTGTCTGTGAAGATCGTTGATATTTCTTTTTATTTCCATTATACCGGATAATAGCCTCTTCTTTCTTTGTTTATATGTTCTAATTTTTGTAACTTTATAGCATATAAAACAGTAATAAAGAAACGATGGAACATTCAGAATTTGTAGTGAAATGTTATAATAAACAAGAGTTGGCGCAGATGTATTTTCCTGATCTGACGATTCGTGCTTCGGTCAATAAACTCCGAAGGTGGATGAGGAGATGCAAGCCATTGATGAATGAGATACTGTCTACCGACTTTCATCCGAAGACAAAGGCATTTTCTGTGAGAGAGGTACGGCTTATTACCTATTATTTAGGAAAGCCGGGAGAGCTATAAATGCTGTAATAATTGAATCTCTAAATGATATAAACATAAAAAAGAACTACGGGAGACTGCACTTTCGCCAGCTCCCGTAGTTCTTTTATATATCCATATACTCCTTGCGACTGTCAAAACAGGGACAAGCTTTATGAATCGAAGCACTAAGTTGATAATGCCCCATGATTTGCGCTTCCGGATACTGATGTTTGAGAATCGTCAACAAGTCAAGCAACGCAAAACGCTGTGCCTGTGTTCTCGTATCCGCCGGACGGCCTTCTTCATCCAGTCCACCTTCATAGCAGATTCCAATACTGTGCCGGTTGAATCCTCTCACATGCGCTCCCGGTTCCGATACCGGCCGGCAATGGTGAAGTTCCCCATTGCGGGTGATGTAAAAATGATAACCTATATCCTTGAAACCTCGTTGCAGATGACATTGTCGAAGCTGCTCTACGGTGAAGGGAACATTGCAGCGCGTTGCGCTGCAATGAATCACCAACAACTTAATCTCACGTGGGAGATAGCTTTCTTCTGAATTTTCCATATCGGTCAGCAGGAGATTAATGCCCTACACAGGACGTTACACCGATAGCCGAGATGATAGAAGTCGCGATAGTCACGATAAACTGGAGAATGTTTTTCCAAAGTTGCTTTTTCATACGAATTTAAATTAAAGAATAGATACTCATGCATTATAAACTATAAACTCAAGAACCAATCAACAACCGGTTGATTATGCCGCCGGGTCCGGAGCTTCTCCGCTGCCGGAGCCTCCTTGATTGTCGTCACCATCATCAGGCAGTGGATCTTTATCCGAATCTGCGGAAGAATCACTTTTATACAATGTATAATCCAGCGTCTTACACAGTTTGCGAAGATCACTTCCCGGATAAAAAAGCACTTTGCCCTTATCGATACACGATGCCTTGAATTCTTTTACCGTATCAGTAGGAGTACCCGTTTTGATACTCATACGGAAATTGCCCAGGTCACCCATCTGCACGATGTTTCCTTCCTCCAGTACATTAACGATTTCGAGCAGGAACTCACCGATACAACCTTCCAATTCTCCTTTGGAGTAAGAAGAACGTTCGGTAATTCGTTTGCAGACTTCCTTGACCGTTACTTTGCGACCGCTACGCGCCACTGCATAGTACTTCGGAGTTTCATCAGGTTTCAACAGGTTCTTGCGAGCCATGAGAGTGTAATTCTGTGCCATAACTTTTTAAATTTTAATTGTTAATTTCTGATAACTTTGTAATCGATTACATGACAAAAGTAATACATCGGGGAATCGGCATGACGCATAGTGACGTATACAGGCGCATAGATAAATAGAAAAAACATTGGGAGATTTGTATCGAAACTTCCCAATGTTTGATTTCAATTATTGAGATGTTTTTTTCAAATCCTCCAATGTTTTTCCGATTTTCCAAAAGGACAAAAGGACAAAAAAGACAGTTGTGACTATTGCTTGTTCAACTTGATATAGGAACCATGAGATATCTTACTGATCTTTATTCCGTTAAGCGATTTTAGAAGACGTGTTACCTTACGGAGATTGAAATCGTGTTTTGCGCCGAGCCGGATCGCTTCGTCTGTAGTGAAGCTATTTGGCAACTCATTGACGAAATTGCGAATAACGTTCGGATTTTTCAGTGGACGGACCGAAGGGACCGGCATGGATGAGTGTAACAGACGGCTATGCTCGTAACAACACAGGACAATTTGAAGAGAACGCTCGAAATCAGCATCTATACAATAAATTTCGGGAGAAAGATCATTAGCTTCAAATTGCCGGATACGGGTTTGAATCATGCTGATACGCATCACCAGAAAGGCATAGCGTTTCACTACGGCTTGGAGATCATCATTGCCTTCCATGGCTACCTCGGACAGCATGTGTGAGAAAATCTCATTCAGACGGTTCCATTGTGGACGGGTGAAATGAAATAGAACAGGATGGGCCAGGCAGAAATTATATAGTTCGTAGACACGATGAGCAATCGGCTTGAAAGAGTCTTCTAATGAAATGCAATCATCGCCCATTTCTTTCCAGTGAGGAATTTCACGGAAAGTGTAAGTCAGAATACGGCTGGGGAGTCCGTTCCCGCAACTGCTTAGCAAACTGTCTATCTGTCCGGGAGTACCCGTCAGAAGTAAGGCTAATTTAGGATGACGGATATAAACCGGACTGATACCGTTGGCTTTATAGGAAGAATCAATGTTTTCGTGCTCAAAAGCTTTGCGGAGCATGTCATCGAAGTTACCACAATCCAGGTGATTGGCTGTGGAGAGCGTTTGGGCTTCCGTATCGAAAATGATACTTCCTTGCGAACCGTTGTCCTGCATCTGAATTTGCATACGGGTGTAACTGGTAGTGGCGGGAATGAATAACATTTTAAAAGGAGGTCTTTGAGGCTCTTCGGAACACGTTTCTCCTTTTTTCCTTTTCCGCTGACATTCTGCTTGCCAGGTATTGTGCGCTGTATGGTAGTTTTTTAACATGGATTCACTGGTAGACAGTATTTCAGTCTGTATTTCTTCCAATAGATAGCGTCCGGTTTGGGCAATGCTTTTACCGCTGCCGGCAGAAGAAAATATGACACTGAACAAATGGGGGGAATATTTTTTGTGGTTATAAATTCCGAAAGTTTGTGGAAGTGCCGCACTTAGTGCGGTAAGATCGGAAAGGAGGGAGATGTCTTGTTCGCGGTCGCTTGCGTCTTCAATGATACAGTCATTCAGTAGATCGGGAAGATTATTGTACAAATCGCGCGGGAATAAAGGTGTTCCTTTCCTGAATTCTTCTCCCAGCCAATAGGCTTCTTCGGTGCTATCGGAGTTTTCTAAAGTACCATAGGGGATTTTTGTCCTTATGTCCTTTTGAAAGGAAGAAGAGGTGGCTGTAGAGGAAGCAGGTGCGTGCTCGTTAACTTGCTTGTATCCAGATGATAAAACACTTGTCAATTCTTCGGGACGAAAATCTGTATGCTCGAAAAATGCAGTAAGCTCACGTAATATGCTTTCTTGCGGATAGTGTCGGCGGGAGGCTTCGCAGGCAAGTTTAAAGACGTTGGAATGACGTTGTCCGGCTGTCAGGGGATGGAGGAAAATATAGGACGAAATAAATTGGGCGATTTCTGCTTCAGACACGTTTTCCGGGGTATTATCCTGGAGAGGAAAAGGAGGAAGCACTTTATTTTCAGAGGAAGCGTTTGTTTCCTCTTTTAGATGTGGTTCCAACACAAATGCCTGATAAAGACCGGCAACATATCCATTGGGCGAATAACTGAAATAACACAGACGACTTTCGTCCTTGCAGGCCGGATCACTCTCCAATCCCAACAATTGATTGTAGTAACGGCTCACTAATTGCTGCCCTTCACGATGGCGGTTTTCGATACCTTCCACATAGGCGAAAACTTTCACTCCGTCGGTAGGACTTTCTATGACCGCTACCGTGTGAGGATCTGCCGCACAACGTTGGATGACTTGAAGACGATCTTTTACATGATCGTAATCGAGCCCGACAATATGGCTGGGGAGGAGGAAGTTTTTGATGGCATGTGCTCCGTCAAAAGTACCTGCCGGAGTGAAACAGGGGAGCTGGCTCTTCAACTTCTGTGCCGCGGCATGGTCTCCTTCTGCATAGTATCGGCGGATAGCGTTTACGATAGAGGCATAGACCGGGTGAATACACATAATGATGACTTCAAGGAAAGACATGACTTTGGGCTTTTTTGAATACACGTTCTCGTAAACCGAGACTTTGATTTCTTCTAAGGCTTTCATATAAAATTGTTTTTTGTAAGATTGAGTTACCTGACTATCAGATAACGGGAACAAAGGTCGGGATATTAAAAATAGGGTTGCTTCCCTATGTGAATAGTACTTGATAAAGCAAATAAAAACTGAAATATTATAAATTATTAATCATAGAATGACATGGCAAAAGAAAAACAGGAACCATACGAGTTTTTGAGCAATTTGGTATTGGCTTTAATGGATATGGATCGTATTTTTAGTAATAGTTTTTTTACGAGCGAACTTGATATCTCTCCCAAAACACTGAGTGAGATAAGACGGGGAGAGGATATGTGTATTTATCAGTATGTGCGCGTGATCCGGTGTATGACGGAGTATCTTCATTTAATCATCCGGATGGATATGTTGCTGAAGGAGTTAAGAACCGTATTAGCTTCCAATTGCGATTTGGTGGTTGCTACGGTTCCACACCGTTTTCATGGGATTTGCCAACCGAAAGAGTGGGTGGTAGTGATGCAATGGGATGGGGTGAAATTGTGATTTCTACAGAAAATGGGGCATTTTTTCAATCTTTTTGCCCGAATCCTTTCTTTATTTAATTTTTTTTATATCTTTGCTTTCATATTGAGAAACACGGATAAAAACTCACTTATTTATTCATATAAACTTAATAAATTATGTTCAAAGCTCCTTTCTCATTTGACGGTCGTATTCGTAGAATCGAATACTTCTTGTCAGGCATTATTGGTGGTATAGTTTCTAGTATTGCATGGGCACTAGGCGTAGGTACATTTGTTTTGGGTGCTGCCAGCGGATCGGCCGGGGGATCAGTATTTGGTTTATTGATCGGTCTTGCTGCTATGATTGCATCTATTTGGTTCTCTCTGGCACAGGGGGTGAAACGTCTGCACGACTTAAATAAATCCGGTTGGCTGATTTTGTTGTGCTGTGTGCCTATTGTTGGTTGGATTTTTGCATTGTACATGCTGTTTGCAGATGGCACGGTAGGTCCTAATCCTTATGGTGCAGATCCGAAAAACCGTATGCCGTATCAGGCACAACCTGCTTCTGTAAACGTGACTGTAAACGTTTCAAGAGAAGATGTAAAAGTTGACAAGCCGGTAGAAGCTGCTCCTGCACCTGCGGAAGCTCCTGTAGAGGAAGATAAAGAAAAGGCTGAATAATCTTATTAAAGAAGAAATAATAGAGCCTCCTGCGAAATTCGTTTTGCAGGAGGTTTTTTTGTTATTAACCTGTTTGTTATTCAATATTTTGTCTAAATTTGTAAGTGAAATTTTATGAAATAACGTTTTTCCCTTTTTCTGTAATCTGCCAATAGCCTTTTTTATTTGCACCTTGACGAATAATTAACCCGTTCGTCTTAAAATTGCGGAATGCTCTTGTTACAGTGGCTTCAGAAATGGATAAATCATTCATCAAATCCACATATGTGATATTCTTATTTGCACTAATTGCTTTTAGAATCAATTTCTCTGTCTGAGTGAAATTTATACCGTCATTTATACCGTCATTTATACCGTCATCACTTTGAATATTTGAAACTGCATCTTTCATAGTCGGATAATTCCTACCGAATGTTACCAATAATCCACCTTCTGATTCTTTGAATACTGGTCTTTCCAAACCGGCTTTATCAAAGGCTTCGTTGATCTTACGAATACCGCGTCCCCATGATTCTATAAATCCGGCTTTGTAGAATACGGAAGCGACAAGTTGATTCCGAGGGTGGGAAGAATGTTTTTCAACCAATGTGTCAATAGTGATGGCATCGGGTAATTTACCTTCATTCCAAAGCTCAATATGATCATTGAATACCCACATTTGGATGGGGACGCCAACATAGAGTTTATGTACTAGACTGTTGTAAATCATTTCGCGTAAAGCATCTTCTGGTATCTCCAAAGGCTCAATACGTTGCATCCCTTCATAATGTATTTGGAGCGTAGTAATGCTACCACCTTGTCAGCCATTTGCAGGATATTTCCTTCTACTACATCCTGAAAGATAAGGTCGGCTTCATTCATACCGAAACGACCGATGTGAAATTCCACACCGGGAAAGAATCGAAGTGGTTCTTTTCCGAACAACAAGATGGCGGCATTTTTCAAGTGCCCGTCTTCGGATAGTAACCGTAGGTTGTGGAGTACGTTGTGTGTATCTTCACCGTTCAAGGATGGGGCGATACGTTGGGCATTGATGGCTTTTCGGAGAAAGTAGTCAATGGCATTACGGTCTATATCATCCAACTTTGCAGAATCGTTGGTGGTGTCATCCCACGAGCGTCCCATTTTCTTTAAGATGAACTGTTGTAGTGTCGTACCTTTCATCTCCTGTTTTGTAGAACCACTACGATAATGATACTGACCGTGATAGGCAATGGGAACATTGCTTGGTTCCACAACGATTTCAATAAATTCTTTATCTTCATTCGAATGTAACAAATTGACATCAGCTACAATACCCAAGTAATTGACAATCTTGTTGGGGATGTCTTCCATCAACCGTTTCGAGTCAGCTACACCGACAATCTCTTGTTTGTCGTTTATGCCTATATATATACGACCACCTTGTGCATTTGCAAAACCACAAATCCATTTCAGATATTCATCTCTCCAAGATTCTTTATATTCTATATTTTGACTTTCGCTCATAATACGCAAAGGTACGCTTTATTTCTATAATTCAATTCCTTTACTACTTTTTTCCGTGTATCACTTTTTTGTAGTAGATTTGTAAGATGAAAAAGTATATTCCTAATCCGGTGGACACAGAACAAATCCAACTCCCGAAGGAGTTGGAATATCTGGTAGAAGAGATGGCTAAGAATGTTCATGAGGTCTGGTCGAAAACCAGAATAGAACAAGGTTGGACGTATGGCGAAAAGCGGGATGATGTATTGAAACAGCATCCGTGCCTGGTTCCGTATGAAGAATTGCCTGAAGAAGAAAAGGTGTATGACAGAAATTCTTCAGTGGAAACCTTGAAACTGATAATGAAACTGGGGTTTAAGATTTCGAAGGATGAAAAATAGATGATGAATGATGGTAACAACCTTATTCAGAATTTATTTTTATCTTTGAAATCCATTATAAACAGAAAAAGAAATAGATATGAAAAAAGTAATTTGCAGTGAGAAAGCTCCGGGGGCTATCGGCCCTTATAGTCAGGCGATAGAAGCTAATGGTATGGTATTTGTGTCCGGTCAGTTGCCTATTGATGCCGCTACGGGACAGATGGCTGAAGGGATAGAAGGACAGGCTCGCCAGTCGTTGGAGAATATCAAACACATTCTTGAAGAAGCAGGATTGACAATGGGAAACATTGTCAAAACTACTGTATTTCTTCAGGATATGTCCCTGTTTGCAGGGATGAATGGCGTGTATGCCACGTATTTTGACGGAGCTTTTCCGGCACGTTCGGCGGTTGCCGTAAAAGCTCTGCCCAAGGATGCGTTAGTAGAGATTGAGTGTATCGCGGTTCGCTAACAAATCTGCGACAATGAAACTGCTGCCTCCTACAAAGATCAGATCTTTTGGGGGGCAGTTCTTTTTTGCCGCCTGTACAGCTTCTACAACAGTGGGGTAGGTGGTACCTTTCAATCCGGCTTCTTCTGCCAATGCCAATAGTTCATTTTCCGGAAGTGCACGTTTCACACTTGCTTTGGTGAAATAATAGGTGGCATCTTTCGGTAACTCTTGCAAGACACTGCTGATATCTTTATCGTTCACCATGCCAAATACGATGTGCAGCTCCTGGTTGAATTTCTGATGAAGGAAATCAAGATGTCCACAGACATATTTGATTCCATCTACATTATGTCCCGTGTCGCAGATGATATCCGGATAGCTGTGTACTTTCTGCCAGCGTCCCATCAGCCCGGTGAGTTTGCACACATCAGCAAAACCATTGAGATAGTCTTTGGGACAGATGCGATAACCTATTTTTGTCAGCTCTTCAAGAGCAGACAGGATGGTGAGGATATTTTCATGCTGGCAGAGACCGCTTAATTCCATAAAAAGACCTGCAGGAAACATTTCATTGACAATTCGGATAGCATCTTTTCTCTTGTCGAGTATTTTGTCTAATGCTTTAATGCTGTCTGCCGGATGCAGGAAAAGCAATATCTCTTTGGATTCTTGTGCGCTTTCAGATGGTTGGTGAGTCTCTTTTATCAAGTCTTGCAGGACATTATCCAGACGTTTTCTTAGTGCCTGCATTTCCGGATAAGGAAGCCAGTCTGTGGGATTATATGGGAAGATAGAATCTGCATAGTTGATAGGTGCATTCATTTCTTTTGCTTTCATGGTGAACACACGTTTAACGCTGCCTTTAGCTCTGCCAATGACTACCGGAACCCCTTCTTTGATAATGCCTGCTTTTTCTTTGGCTATTTTTGTCAGGGTATTCCCTAGATATTGCATGTGGTCAAAACTGATATTAGTGATGACACATAAATCGGGGTGAATGATGTTGGTGCAATCCAAACGTCCGCCCATTCCTACTTCGATAACGGCTACGTCTACTTTCTGGTCCGCAAAGTAGCGGAACGCCATGGCGGTAGTCAGTTCAAAAAACGAAGGATGGAGCGGTTCGAAGAATGAGCGGTGCTCTTCTACGAAGTTGACTACATATTCTTCCGGCATCATTTCTCCGTTGATGCGGATGCGTTCGCGGAAGTCGACCAAATGGGGGGAAGTGAATAAGCCTACCCGGTACCCTGCGGACTGTAATACGGCTGCGATAGTATGTGAGCAGGAACCCTTTCCATTGGTTCCGGCGATATGTATCGTCTTGAATTGTTGATGAGGATGCCCAAAATGTTCGTCCAATTTGTGTGTGGTCTCTAAACCCGGCTTATATGCTTTGCTTCCTATTTGTTGAAACATTGGCGCACTCTCATATAAGTACTTTAAAGTGTTCTGATAGTCCATGTTTTATAATATTTAACTTCGGGCAATCTTTATTGCCCACTAATTTGTTTATCTTTAGAACCGTCAATCTAACCGTAAATGCGGGGATTGGCGAATGAGATTGCAAATATCAACATTTAAATCTAAGAAATCATGGGAACTAAGAAAAATTTTGTGTTAGACACAAATGTTATTCTTCACGATTACAATTGCTTGAAGAATTTTCAGGAAAATGATATTTACCTCCCTCTTGTTGTACTCGAAGAACTGGATAAGTTCAAAAAAGGAAACGAGCAGATTAATTTCAATGCTCGTGAGTTCGTACGCGAATTGGATGTATTGACTAGCGACGAGCTTTTCTCCGAAGGGGTGAAACTCGGCGAAGGATTGGGACGTCTGTTTGTCGTGACAAGTAATGTGCCAGCTACCAAAGTTTGGGAATCGTTTCCAATAAAGAAACCCGACCATCTGATTTTGGCAGCAACCGAATACCTGGCCGATAAGTATCCGAATGTGAAATCTATCTTAGTAACCAAGGATGTGAATCTGCGTATGAAAGCTCGTTCAATCGGTCTGCTTTGCGAAGATTATATTACGGATAAGGTGGTCAATGTAGATGTGTTCGAGAAGTCGAATGAGATTTTTGAAAATGTAGATCCTGCATTGATCGACCGCATTTATTCTTCCAAAGAAGGTATTGACTTGAGTGAATTCGACTTTAAAGATTTGGTTCATCCCAATGAATGTTTTGTGTTGAAGAGTGACCGGAACAGTGTACTGGCACGCTACAATCCTTTCACACATTCTATTATTCGCGTGCTGAAAGGGAAGAATTATGGAATCGAACCACGGAATGCGGAACAGAGTTTTGCTTTTGAGATTCTGAATGACCCGAACATCAAACTGGTAGCATTGACGGGAAAAGCAGGAACAGGTAAGACTTTGCTAGCTTTGGCTGCTGCGTTGGGTAAACTGACCGATTACAAACAAATTTTGCTGGCACGTCCTGTTGTAGCGCTTTCTAATAAAGACATAGGTTTCCTTCCGGGAGATGCACAAGAGAAAGTAGCTCCTTATATGCAACCATTATTTGACAATCTGAACGTGATAAAACGTCAGTTTGCAGCAAACTCTACCGAAGTGAAGCGGATAGAAGATATGCAGAAAAGCGAACAGCTGGTGATTGAAGCTTTGGCATTTATCCGTGGTCGTAGTTTGAGCGAAATGTATTGCATCATTGACGAAGCGCAGAATCTGACCCCAAATGAAATAAAGACAATCATCACCCGTGCAGGCGAAGGTACGAAGATGGTATTTACGGGAGATATCCAGCAGATTGACCAACCTTATCTGGATAGTCAGTCCAATGGCTTGGTATATATGATTGATCGTATGAAAGACCAGAATATCTTTGCACACGTCAATTTGCTGAAAGGTGAACGAAGTGAATTGAGTGAACTGGCAAGCAACCTGCTGTAGGAAATGAAAATGAAGAATGAAGAATGAAAAATGAAGAATTTACTATGCAGCATAATAGCGCAGCTTATTCTTCATTCTTCATTTTTCATTCTTCATTTGCTTTATTCTTTCTTTCCGAAATATTTAAGGAATTGTGTACGTTCAAATGTATTGACGCCTTTAATATCTTTGATATTCAGTTTGCCTTTGAATTGAGCTATATTTTCGAATCCTTTGCGTTCCATCCATGCAGAGAGGAAGCGGTTGGCTTCTCCAATAAATGCGTTTGTATTCAGATAGACTGCGCTACATACTTCTACGGCTGAAGCACCGGCAAGGATCGCTTTCACTACTGATTCAGCGTTGGCAACACCACCGGAAGCTGCATAGTCGATCTTATCTACTACTGCAGATGCAATTCCAATCCAGCGGAGCGGATTGGCGAGGTCGGAAGCATTGCTGAATATTTCTCCTGAAATATGCTCCATCTTTTCGATGTTGATGTCCGGCTGATAGAAGCGGTTGAAGAGAACAACTGCGGCTGCACCGTTGGCATACAACTGATCGATTAATACCACAGGATTGGTCAGGTTATCACCCAGCTTCATGATAACGGGAATGTTAACCGTCTGCTTGATGCGGCGGAGAATGTCGATGTGGCGTTGTTCGAATGAACCGTATGTATATTGCAGTTCTGATTGCAAGGCGAGGATATTGATTTCCAATGCGTCGGCACCAGCCTCTTCAATTTTCTTTGCAAAGTCGATCCATTCGGAATCAGTGTAGCAGTTGATGCTGGCAATGATAGGAATGGGGCATACCTTTTTGCTTTCTTTTATTAAAGTCAGGTATTCAGATAACTTGTGCTCACGGATATATTCTTCCAGATAGTCACTGGCTTCGGGATAGAAAGCCGGGTCTTTCAGTTGATCTGCTTCCAGCATGATCTGTTCCTCAAACAGTGATTTCAGAACGATAGCACCGGCACCATCTTCGGCCAATTTTTTGTTTTTGCCGACACTGTTGGTCAGCCCTGAGCTACTGATGATGATAGGGTTTCTAAGAGAAAGCCCTGCGAAAGTAGTTTTTAAATCGGTCATAGCAATATGTTTTTTAATACTTAATCAATAATTTCTTTCTCCGAAAATCTTGCTTCCTACTCGTACCAGCGTACTTCCTGCGGCAATGGCTTCGTGATAGTCATGTGACATTCCCATTGATAGTTCGCAGAAGGTATCAGAGTGGGTGAACCAAGTTGTTTTTATCTCGTTAAAGAGTCTATTTAGTGAACAAAATTCCCGGTTGATTTGTTCAATACAATCGGTGTTGCTGGCCATACCCATTAATCCGCAGATGCGCACATGAGTCAGCTCTTTCCATTCTCCGACATTCAGCATCTCTTTACATTCTTCGGGACTGAAACCAAATTTGGTTTCTTCCTGCGCAACGTGAATCTGCAACAGGCAGTTCACAGTACGTCCGGCCTTGACAGCTTGTTTGTTGACTTCGGCCAGTAGTTTATAACTATCAATTCCATGAATCATCGCTACGTATGGTATCATGTATTTGATTTTATTCGTTTGCAGGTGTCCGATAAAATGCCATTCGATATCTTTCGGCAAACTTTCGTATTTAGCTGTCATTTCCTGCACTTTGCTTTCTCCAAAAATACGCTGTCCCGCCTGATATGCTTCTTCTATCGCTTCATTGGGATGGAATTTTGAGACAGCAACCAGCCGGACTCCTTGAGGGAGTTCGGCCAGCACTTGCTTTAAATTGTCAGCAATACTCATTGTTACTTATGCTTTTGACGGATCAAATTCCGGTTTGTCATTCGGTTCGGCGCTGTAAGGATATACATCCATGAGCGGAGTTTCGGATACCATACCGATCTGATAATCTGCCATGGTTCCTTTCATGCCCTCATCCAGCTTTTTCACTGCATCACGCAAGTCGGCAGCTTGTACCAATACTTGAGTGGAAGTCTTTTTTTCCGCACCGCTTTTTTCATCGAGCGTGATAAAAATAAGTTTGCATTTGAACCAGCGGTCGGCACTTTCTTCGTCACTGGGGAATAATTCGCTATAGTTGGCACGTTTGATGTCCGAAACGGTAAATTCTCCGGAGATAAACGGAGTCATTTCTTCGATAATCCGTGCTTCTGCTTCTGTAAAACTGAGTGCATCAACAAGATAAGGTTCAGTTACTTTCTTCTGCATTCCGTTTTCCATTACTTTCTCATAACGGATCTTGCACTCAAACCATGTATGCATTGCCATAATTTTCTTCCTTTTTAATTAATTGATTCATGTAAATTGCCTACAAAGATAAACAAAATACCAAAGTAAGTGCCGAAAGATTTTTATTTTCTTTTATGCAGATTTTTTAGTTCAAATGAAAGCATGACACGGAAAAGTCCGATGATGAGGAAAGTAAAAGAAATCATGTAGACTGCGTAGAGTGCTCCTATGGCGGGTTGCCATAATATTAAAAGGGAACACAGAATGGCAAGGATACCGAAAGCCATGTACCAGCCCCAGTCGCGGGTTCCGTAACGTTTCAAGTCGATGGAATAGCCGGTGGAGGAGAAGCCGCGGAACATAAGCCAGAAAGCTATGATAAAAGGAATGACTTCCATGCTGACCATTGGGTAGGCAATCAGGTAGACACCCAGAACAAGGTCGATCAGTCCGCCTACGATATACCATCCCCAGCTCGGGACACCTTTCCGGTTGCTAAAAGCGAAGATGATTTCTAAAATACCGCTTATCAACATCGATACGCTGAAAATGATACTTAAAGCTACATAGGTGCTCACGGGTGAGAACATGAGCCAAAGGGCTACAATGATATACACGATTCCCAAAAGAAGAGAGGTCCACCAATTTTTTACTGAATGTTGAATCTCATTGAATACAGTTTCCATACATTTTATATTTTAAATTGAATACTAGGGTGATTTCGTTGTGGAATAACAAATTCAATTTAGAAAAGGTTTTCCGTGAACATATTTGGGGGAATCGTTGTTTCCTATATAAAGTAAATTTTAAATATAGATGCATTATGGCAACAACAAATTTCAAAGGACAACCGGTGAAACTAATCGGTGAATTTATACAAGTAGGTAAGGTAGCTCCTGACTTCGAGCTGGTAAAAACAGATTTATCTTCTTTCTCTCTGAAAGATTTAAATGGTAAAAATGTGATTTTAAATATTTTCCCCAGTCTGGATACCAGCGTATGTGCAACCTCTGTACGTAAGTTTAATAAGATGGCTGCCGGACTGAAAGATACGGTAGTATTGGCTATCTCTAAGGACCTTCCTTTTGCGCACGGTCGTTTCTGTACAACGGAAGGTATTGAAAATGTAATTCCACTGTCTGATTTCCGCTTCTCTGATTTCGACGAAAGTTACGGAGTGCGTATGGCAGATGGTCCGTTGGCAGGACTTTTGGCCCGTGCGGTAGTTGTGATTGGCAAGGATGGCAAGATTGCTTATACGGAACTTGTTCCTGAAATCACCCAGGAGCCTGATTATGATAAAGCCTTAGCTGCTGTAAAGTAATATAGAATATGGAGTATTAAGTATTAGGTATTAACTATTAGTTGCAGCTTATAAACGAATACGGCTAATACCTAATACTGCTACTTATCTTAAAGATTTTGACCTAATGGGAACTGGTAAAAAGGCTTGGTAAACTGCCAAGGCTCCGTTCTTGTTAGGTTGTGTTTTTTCTACACTAAACCTCAACTATCATGAACAAGATGAAAACTCTATTCATCACCCTGCTATGTATGGGTGCTGGAACCCTGTCGGCTCAAACTGCCGATAGTACACAAACTTCTCCCTGGACAAAAGAAGGATTTGCCGGACTGAAACTGACACAGGTGAGCCTGACTAACTGGGCTGCCGGAGGTGATAACTCTGTTGCCTTTGACTTGCAGGGCACTTATCAAATTAATTATAAGAAAGGAAAACATTTGTGGAATAATCGTATCGAACTGGCTTATGGATTGAATAAGACCGGTGACGACGGAACCAGGAAGGCTAATGATAAGATTTATTTGAATACGAATTATGGCTATGCTATTGCCAAAAGTTGGTATGCCAGCGCATTCGCCACTTTCCAGACGCAGTTCTCTCCCGGATATGACTATTCTGTCAATAAAGATGTTGCTATCTCCGAATTTATGGCTCCCGCTTATTTGACTACCGGTTTGGGCTTTACTTATGATCCCGGTAAGATATTTACCGTTGTATTGTCTCCTGCTGCATGGCGCGGAACATTTGTTCTCAATGACCGTCTCTCGGACGAAGGAGCTTATGGAGTGGACCCGGGCAAACACCTGTTATCCAGCTTCGGTGCTAACTTGAAAGGGGAAGCCAAATATGAATTTTTGAAGAATATGACAGTATATTCGCGTTTGGATTTATATTCCGATTATCTGCACAAGCCATTGAACATAGATGTGAACTGGGAGGTGCAAATAAATATGATTATCAATAAATGGTTTTCAACCACGCTCACTACTAACCTGATGTATGACGATGATGTAAAGATTGTACAAAAGGATGGTACCAAAGGATCTCGTGTACAATTTAAAGAGATCTTGGGAGTGGGAGTCCAATTCAATTTCTAAGGATTGGTTTTTAAGTATTAGGTATTAAGTATTAGTCATGGTAATACTTAATACCTAATACTTAATACTTATTTTTTCTTCTTCAGTCCCTTATAAGCCAGGAATCCGATGACCAATACCACCACTGCTATAATGACATAGCCGATTTCGTGGCTGTATGTGGTTGCCATTACATAGACGTCATTAGTGGTTTTGAGGTCTGTAAATCGGTAGATCAGGTATCCGAGTAGAGCCAATATACTGTTCCATATCGCAGCGCCGAGAGTGGTGTAAAGTAGGAAAGGTCCTAATTTCATGCCGGCTAATCCTGCGGGAATACTGATAAGTTGGCGTACTGCCGGAATGAGACGGCCAAAGAAAGTGGAGGCTGCACCGTGCTTTCTGAAATATTCTTCTGCATGGTGTACCTTTTCTTCGTCAATAAGGCACATGTGCCCTAAACGGCTGTTAGCGAATTTATAGACAATAGGACGACCCAGCCAACGCGCCAGGTAATAATTTACTAATGCACCGATATCTGCTCCTATGGTGGCAAATAGGACCACGAGAAAGATATTCATACTGTCGTCTGCCATAGCTTTCCATGCGGCAGGTGGCACTACGGCTTCCGAGGGGAAGGGAATAAAAGAACTTTCGATAGCCATAAAAATGGTGACTACCCAATAGTTCAAATTTTCTAATACCCATTTAAGAAGTTCTGCTACTGATTCCATGTTTTTTGAGGATAGAATTTATTAATCTGATTTATTTTTTCCCTTTCTTCTTTTTCTTATTCTCTTTTTTCATGCGTTCCCACACTTCCTTGAGAGTTCTTTCATCTTCCTCTCTATGTTCGGGACTATTTAACAGATCCAGAATCATATCTTCTTCCAGTGGATGTTCACATTCTTTGTTGTATTTAAAGAAGTTGTCGATTTCACCGTGCATGAGGCAAAGCACACTCAATTTCTCCGTCACATCTTCGTATTTCGGATTCATCTGGTACGCTTTTTCAAAGTATTCTTTGGCTTCTATCAGATAGTCACTTTCCGAATAAGCAGAGGCGATCATATACCACATTTCTATGTTAGAGTTAATCTCTATCGCTTTTTCGAAAGACAAGGCTGCTTCGTCTTCCAGCTCCTCTGCCAGATATAGTTTTCCCTCTGTCAGATAAATCAATCCTTCATTCGGGTTTATCTCTTTGGCTTTCTCGCAGAGCTGATGTGCTTCTTCATATCTTTCCAGATGAGACAGGGCGAAGGCTTTGCTGGTATATGTGTCTATTAATAGGACAGACTGTCTGTCTCCGTCTTCTTCAAAACGTGCGATTACTTTGTCGTAATAGTCATCGGCTTTCTGCCATTCTTCTTTATTGCCGTAGGATATTCCCATGAACATATAACCCAGTTCAGGGGGGATGGATTTAAGTTCGATCGCTTTTTGGTAATTCTCGATGGCATCATCCGAATTGTTCAGATAGAAAAAACAATGCGCTTTATAAGCGTAGGCTTCTCCACACTGATCGTCGGCTGCCAACGCAAAATCACAGGCTTCGATGGCCTTGTCTATTTGTTCCTGAACAAAGTAACATTTCACCAGTCCCATCCAGTAGGAAGGGTTGAAAGGGGATTTGTCGATGAGTTTGTTGTAATAGATGATGGCCGATTCTACTTGGTGGGTCGATGCCAGATAATCGGCTGTGAGGGCCATATATTCTTCATCTTCGGCATAACGCGATTTACCTCGGTCGAGCCATTCTTTGGCTGCATCCGGGTATCCCATGTCCAGATAGAGAAATACGACATCAATGATTGTTTCCAGTTCGTCGGCATCCGCTATCGTACTTAATAGCCATTGGGCTTCTTCCAGTTTTCCTCCATTCAGCAATAGTTCGGCTTTCAGCAGTTTCACTTCCGAGTCAAAATCTTCGGTGATGGAATCTGCTACTTTCTTTGCTTTTTGCAGTTTTTGGGTGTCCAGGTAGAGATAGGCTTGTTCGATGAGTAAAGCTGTATTTCCCGGATGTATCTTAAGTCCGTAGGTGATTACTTCTTGTGCTTCTTCAAATTTCCGTTCGGAGGCATACCAGTCGGCGATGTCGGCCAGTTGGTCAGCATCCAGATAAAGTTGTCGGTTTTCTGCTTTTGCTTCTTCGTAGTTTGTGATAAGTGTGGCTAGTTGCTTTTTGGCTGATGGTGAGTTCTTTCTACCCATTTTTATTAATTTTGTTCACCACAGATTACACGGATTAACACAGATTAGAGAAATAAAGAATAAAAATCTGTGTTAATCCGTGTAATCTGTGGTGAAAGGTTATTTATTAATCTTCCCCCACGTATCTTTCAACCCTACTGTGCGGTTGAAAATCAGTTTTTCCGGGGTTGATTCTTTGTCGATATTAAAGTAACCGATCCGTTGGAACTGCAGGTAGGAGAGTGTAGGCAGGGTAGCTGCGAACTTCTCTATGTAGCAGTTGGGCAGAACTTTCAATGAGTCCGGATTGATGATTTCTTTCATGGCTTCCAGTGCTTCGCAATTTTTAGCTTCGCGGATGGCAGCCAGTTCGTCGCGTGGGTTTTCCACTTTCCACAGGCGGTCGTACAAACGTACTTCTGCTTGCAGGCAGTGATTGCAGCTTACCCAATGGAGCGTGCCTTTCACCTTACGGTTTGCGTCCGGCATACCGCTACGGGTATTAGCGTCATATTCACAATATACCTCTGTTATTACGCCGTTTTCGTCTTTCTTGCAACCGGTGCATTTTACGATATAGGCATTTTTGAGGCGTACTTCCTGTCCCGGTGTCATGCGGAAATATTTCTTGGGAGCGTCTTCCATGAAGTCTTCGCGTTCCATCCACAGTTCACGGCTGAATTCGATCAGGTGGCTTCCTGCTTCCGGGTCTTCCGGGTTGTTGATTGCTTCCAGTTCTTCAACCTGTCCTTCCGGATAGTTGGTGATGATTAGTTTAACGGGGTTGATCACTGCCGATACACGGGTGGCACGGCTGTTCAGGTCGTCCCGAACGGAGCTTTCCAACAGGGCGATGTCGTTTAGGGCATCGTATGTGGTATATCCGATTTTATCAATAAATTTATGAATAGATTCCGGTGAATAACCGCGACGGCGGAAACCGCAGATAGTCGGCATACGGGGGTCGTCCCATCCGTTCACCAATCCTTCTTTTACCAGTGTGAGCAGGTTACGTTTGCTCATCAGGGTATAGCTTAGGTTCAGTTTGTTGAATTCAGTCTGACGAGGACGGTTGTCGTTCAGGTCTTTTCCTTCTTTCAGCCAGTCGATGAAGAGGTCATAAAGAGGACGGTGTACCACAAATTCGAGTGTACACAGCGAGTGAGTTACTCCTTCGAAGAAGTCACTCTGTCCGTGAGCGAAGTCATACATCGGATAAGCCTTCCAGGTAGTACCTGTACGGTGGTGCGGGTGTTTCACTACACGATAAATAATCGGATCGCGGAAGTGCATATTCGGGTTAGCCATGTCAATCTTGGCACGGAGCACCATAGCACCTTCTTCGATCTCGCCGCTATTCATTTTCTTAAAAAGTTCGAGGCTTTCTTCGATAGGACGGTTGCGGTAAGGGCTTTCCACACCCGGTTGGGTAGGAGTACCTTTTTGCTGTGCGATCAGTTCGGAGCTTTGTTCGTCAATATATGCTTTTCCCTCCTGAATCAGGCGGATAGCGAAGTCCCATAATTGTTGGAAGTAGTCGGAAGCGTAGTATTCGTTTCCCCACTGGTAGCCCAACCATTGAATATCTTCTTTGATAGCTTCTACATATTCCACATCTTCCTTGGTCGGGTTTGTGTCGTCGAAACGAAGGTTACATACACCGCCGTGTTTTTCTGCGATGCCGAAATCAAGGCAAATAGCTTTGGCATGGCCGATGTGAAGGTAGCCGTTAGGTTCGGGCGGGAAGCGTGTCTGCACTTTTCCACCATTTTTACCTTCTTTCAAGTCTTTCTCTACTGCCTGTTCAATAAAGTTCAAGCTTTTCTTTTCGCCTGCTTCTTCGTTTTTAATATCTGTCATAACGGTTAATGTTATCTGTATTTAGGCTACAAAAGTAGGACATTTTTTTTATTTAACCGGAATATAACCGCTCTTTTTTATAATGTCCTGTCCGTCGGACGAGAGAATAAACTGAATCAGGGGTGATACTTGTTCCTTATTTTTTACATTGTAGTAGTAATAAAGCGGGCGCACGATGGGGTAGGTCTTATTGGTGGCGTTCTCTACCGTAGGCGTGGCATAGTGGGTACCGTCGTATGATACGGAAAGCGTTTTGACACGGGGAGATACGTATGCCAGTCCGACATATCCGATGGCTCCTTTGGTCTGACTGACAGACTGGATGATGGCACCCGTTGCCGGCATGGAAAGGCTGCTTGCCATGTAGTTTTTATTTTTCAGTACGCTCTCTTTGAAAAATTCGTAAGTACCGGACGATGTTTCGCGCGAGTAAACCACTATTTTGCGATCGTCTCCGCCTACCTGTTTCCAGTTGTTTATCTTCCCCCGGAAAATGTCTTCCAGTTGTTGGCGGGTCAGCTGCTTTACCGGATTGGAGGGATGCACCACCACGGCAAGAGCATCGTAGGCAACAATCACTTCGTCTACTTTTTCTCCGGCTCCTTTTATTTTCATCTTTTCGCTGAACTTGATCGGGCGTGAAGCCATTGCGATGTCCGTTGTATGATCCATTAAAGCGGAGATACCTACACCGGTTCCGCCACCGGTCACTGTGACACGGGCCTCCGGATGCTGGTTCATAAACCGCTCTGCTGTCTGTTGTGCGACAGGCAGTACCGTATCGCTACCTTTAATACGTTGTGCGTTGGCACCGAGCGAGAGTAAGGAAAGGGCGATTAATAAGTTTCTTCTCACTTTCATATTTCTTCGTTTTATTAACGTTGCAAATTAAGCAATCGGATATTACATTTTCATTTCATCCGGAGTGGAAATGGTACTTGTAACACAAACGTAACATGATTGAAACATTTCCTTCAAACGTTAGTCACACCTCCTTAATAAAGAGACGCTTTCTTTGCATCAGAAATCATAGCAGGTATATGAAAAAGGTATTTGAAAAGATTATAGAAGGAATGTTGACTTGTAGCGGCTTTGTGACAAGTATTACTATTCTGCTGATTGTACTCTTCCTTTTCACTGAAGCTTTCGGGCTGTTCAAGAGTAAAGTGATTGAAGAGGGATATGTGTTGGCGCTGAATAAGAGCAACAAGGTCAGTGTGTTGAGCCCCGCACAGATAAAAAATGTTTTTGACGAAGAGATTACAAACTGGAAGAAACTCGGTGGGGAAGATCTCCCTATCCGGGTTTTTCGTTTGGAGGACATAACGCAGTATTATACGGAAGAGGAGTTGGGACCTGCTTATGAATATGCAGGCGATAAGATTACGGAGCTGGTGGAGAAAACACCCGGCATCGTAGCTTTTGTTCCGCAGAAATTTATTGTTCATCCGGACGCGGTACATTTCATAGAGGATAACACTATTTCCGTAAAGGATGTATTTGCGGGTGCCGAATGGTTTCCTACGGCCACTCCGGCTGCTCAATTCGGCTTTCTGCCGTTGATTACCGGGACGTTGTGGGTGAGCTTGTTTGCCATCCTTTTTGCTTTGCCGTTCGGGCTGTCGGTTTCTATCTATATGTCTGAAGTGGCAAATCCGAAAGTGCGGAACTGGCTAAAACCGATTATCGAACTGTTGAGCGGTATTCCTTCCGTTGTTTATGGCTTTTTCGGATTGATTGTCATTGTTCCGTTGATTCAGAAATTGTTTGATCTTCCGGTGGGAGAGAGTGGCTTGGCGGGAAGTATCGTACTGGCTATTATGGCATTGCCTACTATTATAACGGTGACGGAAGACGCGATGCGCAACTGTCCGCGTGCGATGCGTGAGGCGAGTCTGGCATTGGGCGCTTCGCAATGGCAGACGATATATAAGGTAGTGATTCCTTATTCTATTTCGGGGATTACATCCGGTGTGGTACTCGGTATCGGACGTGCTATCGGGGAGACGATGGCAGTATTGATGGTGACGGGTAATGCGGCTGTGATTCCGACAACAATCCTTGAGCCTTTGCGTACCATTCCGGCTACGATTGCAGCCGAATTGGGAGAAGCTCCTGCAGGAGGACCTCACTATCAGGCATTGTTCCTGTTGGGTGTCGTACTGTTCTTCATCACATTGATTATCAACTTTAGTGTGGAATATATTTCCTCTAAAGGATTAAAACGTAGCAAATAAGATGGAAATACGGAGTAATAATAAAGCTAAACACCGTTCGCAGAAAGTTGCTTTCGGGATTTTCCGGCTGTTGAGCCTTTGCATTGTACTGATATTGTTTGCAATTCTGGGATTTATCGTCTATAAAGGAATCGGCGCTATCAGTTGGGATTTTATCACTTCGGCTCCTACGGACGGGATGACAGGTGGCGGTATATGGCCGGCTATTGTCGGTACTTTCTATCTGATGGTGGGGAGTGCGCTGTTCGCCTTTCCGATAGGGGTGATGAGCGGAATTTATATGAATGAGTATGCGCCGAAAGGTAAGTTGGTACGCTTTATCCGGGTGATGACCAATAACTTGAGCGGTATTCCTTCCATCGTATTCGGATTGTTCGGTATGGCGCTGTTTGTCAATTATATGGGATTTGGTGATAGTATTTTGGCCGGTTCTTTGACATTAGGTTTGCTTTGCGTACCTTTGGTCATTCGGACAACGGAGGAAGCTCTGAAAGCCATTCCTGACAGTATGCGTGAAGGCAGCCGGGCCTTGGGGGCAACGAAGTTGCAGACGATCTGGCACGTCATTCTGCCGATGGGGATGCCGAACATTATCACAGGGTTGATTCTTGCCTTGGGACGTGTTTCGGGAGAGACGGCGCCGATTCTGTTTACTTGTGCCGCATACTTCCTGCCACAACTGCCAACGGGTATTTTTGATCAGTGTATGGCATTGCCTTATCATTTGTATGTGATTTCTACGAGTGGAACGGACATGGAGGCACAATTGCCGCTAGCTTATGGTACGGCATTGGTATTGATTATGATTATCCTGTTCGTGAATCTGCTGGCCAATGCATTGAGAAAGTATTTTGAGAAAAGAGTAAAAACAAACTAGATTAGTATATGGATACAGTGAAAATAGATACGCGCGATGTGAACTTTTGGTATGGAGATTTTCATGCATTGAAGGGTATCAGTATGCAGATTGAGGAAAAGTCGGTTGTCGCTTTTATCGGACCGTCCGGTTGCGGTAAGTCTACTTTCCTCCGGCTTTTCAACCGGATGAATGATTTGATTCCTGCTACCCGTTTGGAGGGAGAAATCCGTATCGACGGACATAATATATATGCGAAAGGGGTGGAAGTGGACGAACTCCGTAAGAATGTAGGAATGGTGTTCCAGCGTCCGAATCCTTTCCCGAAAAGTATATTCGAGAATGTGGCTTACGGACTTCGTGTGAACGGAATAAAAGATAATGCTTTCATTCGTCAGCGTGTGGAGGAAACATTGAAAGGGGCGGCTCTTTGGGATGAGGTGAAAGATAAGTTGAAGGAGTCGGCTTATGCATTGTCCGGCGGACAGCAACAGCGGCTTTGTATCGCCCGTGCGATGGCTGTCTCTCCTTCGGTATTGCTGATGGATGAGCCTGCGTCTGCACTCGACCCTATTTCTACGGCTAAGGTGGAGGAGTTGATCCATGAATTGAAGAAGGATTATACGATTGTAATCGTTACGCATAATATGCAGCAGGCAGCCCGTGTCAGTGATAAGACGGCGTTTTTCTATATGGGCGAAATGGTGGAATTCGATCAGACGAAAAGGATATTCACCAATCCGGAGAAAGAGGCTACCCAGAATTACATAACGGGACGCTTCGGGTAATTCGTGAAATCCGTGCCTGAAATTTATTTCTGAAATGTCATTAGCAAAATATTAATCATTTATATATAATAGACTATGGTAAAGTTTATAGAATCGGAACTTATCCTATTGAAGAAGGAAATTGATGAAATGTGGACCTTGGTGTACAACCAGCTTGACCGTGCCGGAGAGGCTGTGTTGACCCTCGACAAGGAGTTGGCTCAACAAGTGATGGTTCGTGAGCGTCGGGTGAATGCTTTTGAATTGAAGATAGATAGCGATGTGGAAGATATTATCGCATTATATAATCCGGTGGCGATTGACCTCCGTTTTGTATTGGCTATGCTGAAGATCAATACGAATCTGGAACGCTTGGGCGACTTTGCGGAAGGTATTGCCCGCTTTGTACTTCGTTGCAAAGAGCCGGTGTTGGATGCGGAATTATTGAACCGTCTTCGTCTGGCAGAGATGCAGGCAGAAGTGTTGTCGATGCTGGAACTGGCGAAGCGTGCCTTGAATGAAGAAAGCAATGATTTGGCAGCGGGAGTGTTTGCCAAGGATAATTTGCTGGATGAAATCAATGCGGATGCGACAGGTATTCTTTCTGACTATATCATCGAACATCCGGAAGCTGTACATACCTGCGTAGATTTGGTCAGTGTGTTCCGTAAACTGGAACGTTCGGGAGACCATATTACCAATATTGCCGAGGAGATTGTTTTCTTCATTGACGCCAAAGTGTTAAAACATCGTGGAAAAACGGACGAAAACTACCCGGAAAAGTAATTTTTTGCGGATTTTTAAACAGAAATTAGGGCTCCTTAAAAAATTATCCTATATTTGTCACCTATAACGGACAAGTTACAGGAGATTTTGCTTCAAATGATAATAAATCCAAAGAATTTTCAAAAAGATGTTATATGACATGTTTTATAATTTGGATAGTATCGGTAAAACCGCCTATATTTGCACCGTTATCCTGAAAACAATCTTTTTACCTTAAAAAAAAACTAATACCTATTGAAAACTGAAAAATGGAGCTTTGTGAAAAGCCCCATTTTTTTTGCTCTTATTGATGATAGTAAATTGGCGTTCTACAATACTGTGAGAGAGGATTCTTCTTGATATTTTGTTAGCTAAAGCCTTGTAAGCACGAAATTGAAGTACGAGTTTGAATTACGAAATTGAAGCACAGAAATGAATAACAAGGCTCAAACGGGACAGATTTTTTTTAATGAAGTACAGGCTAAGTTTAATTTGAGAGAACCCAAATCAAACAAGCCTACTAATATCTATTTGGTATGCAGGATAGATAGGAAGCAAATAAGACTTTCTACGGGTGTTAAGGTATATCCAGAACATTGGAATGTGAAGAAGCAAGAGGCTTATATCAGTTGTAGGTTAAGTGAACTTGATAATCTCAATAATACTATTGTTAACACGAAAATAATTGAGATTAAAAATCGCTTTCTGCAATATAAGCGTTATCTTTGTGACAATCCCAACGAAATCGGAAATAGTGTTAAGATATTAAAGAAGTTTATATACAAAGATACTATGGAGAAAGAAAAGCAAAATATAAATGCAGTACATTGGTTACGTAATACATTAGCTTTAGATAGAACTATAAAAGATAGTACAAGAGCTGATTATGTGAAACAAATAAAGTTCTTTGAAGCTTTTCTGAATGAAGTAGGTAAATATCCTATTAGTTTTAGTGATATAAATTTACCATTGATAAAGGATTATGAATCTTATCTTTTTAATAAGGAAGTTGGTAAAGGTAAAACAACGAAAACTACTACGGTTGGTAATAAGGTAGAGAAGATAATATGTATTCTTAAAAGAGCAGAGCAGCAAGGCATGATTGATATTCACGAATCCAAACTGGACAAGTATAAAAAGCCCCAAAGTAGACAAGGTGATGAAAATGAGATTTATTTAACGGAAGATGAAATAGATAAAATATATGCTTTGCGCTTAACAGGAAGGGAAGAAGAAGTGAGAGATTTGTTTGTATTACAATGTTGGATAGGGCAACGCTTCTCTGATACGCAAGCAATTAATGAGGGGATTATAAAGGAAGCGCCTAATGGTAAAGGGAAAGTAATAGAAATTGTGCAAGAAAAGAAAACGCATAGAGTATCAATTCCTCTTTTACCTGTTGCTATAGATATTCTGAATAAGTATAAAAATGGTTTTCCTATTTATACCAATCAAACAGCTTTGAACTATTTAAAGAACATAGGTGAAAAAGCAGGTATAACAAGATTACATAATGTAACAGAGGATAGGGGAGGAGAAGTTGTTACAACACAAGTGAAAGCATACGAACTAATAGGAACGCATACAGCAAGACGTTCCTTTATCTGTAATATGCTAAAACATGGCTATGATAGTCATATTATAATGAAGATAACAGGACATAATGATGCAAAGTCTTTTAAGAAATATGTAAGATTAACCTCTGAGGATGCCGCTTTACTAATGTTGGAAACAGAATCTACAAAAGTAAGGCAATCTGATAAAGTACCTACTACTATTAGTCAAGAAGGTAACAAAGAAGCCATTAATATTTTAAAACAGTATCAAAATACTATAAATGGTATTACGTTCGATACTCTGTTGGACACTCAATTTTTTGCATCTAAAATCAATAAAGCCAGTGACATGTTTGAACGTATGGGGTATGTGAAGGACGGCAAACTATATGATTACAATAGCGAGATAAGTGGTATTGTGAAAGAAATAGAGGCTTATATGCAATCTCCCGCCTCCGGCCTTGAAGTAGCCCATAAATATGTGGAACGGCTGTCTGTTGGTAATCTGTCCAATTTGAGGGACGAGCTTAAGCTGTTAATTGTCAAATGTATAAAGATAGAGGTAAATGTGGAAACTGTCATGCAGATTGTTGATAAGGCTTTCAAAATGGGGATTCTGGATAATGACAGCCTTAATGACATGAAAGAAATTGTAGCGGCAATATTGAAGGCCAAAGACAAGTAAAGTGATTCTACTACCCAAACCGCCATATTCTCCTCGAACAGCTACGGCTGTAAGGAGGTATGATAAAATCTCATTAACTGACGTTAACAGACAGTCTATATTTGTACAATAATCCGGACGAAATTAACCATAATGGATTGTAGAATTTGGATATTATCAGTAAAATGGTTTATCTTTGCAGCAGTTAAATGATTAACTCATATTGTTGATGAGTAAGCATTGAACAACCCGCTCTTTGAAATCATGTACAATCCGACCCCAGCACCTCGGTGCTTTAAGCTATCGCTTTTGCTTGGAAGTGATAAGCTGTAACAATTAGTTCATAATTGTTAATATTATTAATTAGGCAATTCTCGGATTGCCGGGTATATATGAAGGTATAAGTATGCCCGCTCTTATATACCGTTTGATAGTTTCAATAATAATATAACTTTTATGAAACATGTAAATTTGGGGAGCGAAGAAGCTCCCAAATGGTACTTTGTTGCCACGATATTAGTAAATGGCGAAGAACTGGAAATCATTCCTGCCTTCACCGATTATTCTATCAGGCGTAAATGCCTTGAGAAGAATAAAACCTATGAATCTATAGATAAGAGCAAGCTCCTGCCGACCGTGTTTTGCTTCTGTGATGCAAAACCATTCTACGCAGAGAATGTTCCTCTATACGATTACGTAGGTAGTAAAATAGGGAATCTTCCCGATAATGCTCCGGCCGTAATGGTCTATCTGGATAAAGCCGACAATGTTAACTTGCTCGGTTTGACGGATGAGCCACTGCAAGCTGAATTAGTGGAATGTGATAGCGTTTCTGACGCTTACCGCAGAGTGGCAACAACTGCATATCTCTCCCAATGTCCTTCAAAGGATGAGTGGATAGGATATGCCGGAATTGTAACGGGAGATGAATTATTTCTGAATATCCGCAAGTTTGGCATAATGTACTCTATGTCCGGTACTGCCGTACAGGGATATTTTGGTATAAGCACTACTGTTTCTTTATTACAAAGCAAAGCCCTTGCTATGAGTTCTTCTCTTTTTAAAGAAGAATATAGAACTTATGCGCAGGCAGAGCAATTGATGAAGGCAACAGTACAAGCCTTTGGCGTGAAAGCTGCAAAACAGACCAGATATATTAAGGCCATTAATTATTGCATCTCGCAATATGACTTTGATACAGTCTGTAATGTGTTAAACAGCATTGAAGCAACAGAGAAGTTGCGGATTGAAGCAGCTAAGTGCGAAGATAAAATTAGCTGTATTCAGCACTTAATCATCGAGCGAGTTATTGAGATGCGTAACGCTCAACAGCAATAAGAATAACCGGATTGTACATGATACATAAAAATAAGAGGCTGTCTCAAATTGATTTTGAGTTCAGCCTCTTTCTGTTTGTTTACAATATTCCTCGAATCTCAAAGCCATTCTTCCGGCCGTTGGCGGTCGGTATCTTGACGGGATGAATCTCAAAGAATTCATTGAGGTCGGTCGCCTTCGGTGACTTGTCAATGCCCAACCTGTCATATACAACACGTAAGGTTTGCTGAATATCAGCAGTTAATATCCTGTCTCCGATATGAATAGTGCCGTGTAATTCATGACGAATCTTATTTTTGGTTTTCATGATATGGATTTCATTGAGCAGTTTCTTCTCTTTATAATTCAAAGCTTTAATCCTGTCAGCCCCCAAAGCCTCATAATAATACCTAAGTTCTGGATATTTGCTTTCCAGTGTTGACATTGCGAGATTGACAATCAGCCCTTGCTTGGCACGATATTCACAGTATGCCTGCATCCTGTCTACAAATGGCTCCTTTTTGATTAGATGTTTCAACTGTTCTTGGTAAACGGCATAAGTTTGATTCTCACTGACATCGAAACTACTATCTTGGAGCAGTTTCTTTACAATTACCCCATTCTGATAATTGAACTTCTGGACATCAAAACAGTATTGCTCATTTACATAGGCTAAACGGTTGAAAACAAATTCTCCTTTCTGTTCATCGTACATTGTATATGAATCCTGATATTTTACATTGTCGGGGATTCTCCTAAAATCCTTGATACGTTTGGCTCTCAATGCTTCACCGGCATTGTTGTTGTCTCTAATCTCGTCAAGTGTCACATTGACCTTCCGGCACAGATGCTCATTGAATGTCTCCTGCTCTACCTCCTCTGCATTGACATTGTAAACGAAGGTGAGGAACTGCCTGAAGGGGTTGCATGCCAGACGCTGCCTGCCTGCAATCTGTACCAATTCCGTTGCTATATCAACCGCAGTGTTCGGGCGATTGCAATCACTAATGACAAAAGTTGCGGCATTGGTAGAGTAGAAATCACAGCCCGCATAAGCGGTGGAAGTACAGAAGGTGAATTTCTTGTGCGTCTCCCCCTTCAAGGGAATTCTTCCCCGTTTGAATCCTTCCCCAATCCTTGCAATCTGTCTGTCGTTATCGTCAGAATTACCTACAATGATATTTACTTCTTCCGGATTGAGTTCTGTTTGTTTAATAATATTATCAATAACCATAGGGATACGTTTGAAATGAAAATAAAATCCAATTAAGTATAGATAAAACGGCTTTATATCAATATTTTAAGTCTATAAAATTTCTTTCAGTTGTTTTCATCTGTTTCTGTCTTTTGGCTCTTTTTCGGTACATTTTTGTTCCTTGTTTGTTTCTCAATTCCGATTTTTATTCGTACATTTGCATTAGAAAACAACGAGTGAAAAGAATGCAATTATGCCACGAATAAAGAAGCCTAAAAAAGTAAAGGAACCCATACGTCTCCGGACGAAGGATTTGTCCGATGGCAGTAAGAGTTTGTATCTGGACGTTTACCGTAACGGCAAGCGGACATACGAATACCTGAAGATGTATCTCATTCCGGAAACGGACCGCAATGCCCGTCGGCAGAATGAAATCACGATGGCTGCCGCCAATGCCATCAAGTCGAAACGCATCATCGAACTGACCAGCGGAGAAGCCGGCATAGCGAATCACGTGGATAAGGTCTATCTGCTGGACTGGATGAAAACCTATAAGGAGTATCAGGAAAAACGGGACAAGAAAGGCATAGGCCAAATCGTGGCTGTAACCCATATCCTGAAGGACTACGCAGGAGAACGGTTCACGCTGGACCGGATTGACCTTGATTTTTGTCAGGGCTACATCGACTACATGCTGACAACCTATCGCCCCCAAGGGAAACCGATAGCAGCTTCTACACGCAATACCTATTACCAGATCTTCAACGGCGCACTGAACGCCGCTGTCCGTGCCAAACGGCTGTTGAGAAATCCGTTCAACGAAATGGAGAAATCGGAAAAGCCCAAGATGCCGGAAAGCGTGCGCAGTTATATGACGATTGAGGAGGTGCGGTCGTTGATTGCCACCCCGATGGATAACGAGAGGGTGAAGAGCGCCTACCTGTTCTCCTGCTTCTGCGGACTGCGCATCAGCGACGTGAAGAAACTGAAATGGAAAGATGTGTTTCTCGACCACGGTCAGTACCGTTTGGCTGTGGCCATGCAGAAAACCAAAGAACCGATTTATCTTCCATTGTCCAACGAGGCGTTGAAATGGATGCCGGAACGTGGGGATAAGACGGGGGACGACAACGTGTTCGATTTGCCTTCGACCGTTAATACACTCATCAAGCCGTGGGCCAAGGCCGCCGGAATTTCCAAACAATTTACGTTTCACACGGCGAGGCACACGTTCGCGACCATGATGCTGACGCTTGGCGCAGACCTCTATACCGTATCAAAGTTGCTCGGTCACACATCTGTGAGAATGACGCAGGTTTACGCCAAAATCGTCAATAAGAAGAAAGATGACGCGGTTAATTTAACCAACGGATTGTTTGACTAATAAATTAAACGCTACATGTCAAATTTGAATTTACAGGTAAGTATTTTGTATTTGGCTCCGATGTTTTTCATTGGAGTTCAAATCGTTACAATAAGTATTAACCCATAAAAAGTAATTTGGACATGAAACGACCGAACAATGGTCCTCTCTCTTTTTGGAGGGAACCGACACATGCACCACTTCGCTACTGAACATGATGTAGCGGAAGAGTTATTCGCCCTGCTTTCCGAGGCGAGAGTTATTTACCTTCAGGATGTCATCAAATCCGGCAAGCGGTACGACCGTTACGTGGACGACTTCGTACACAGTCACCGCTACATCAACTGCAACGATGCTGTTTGCAGGAACTGCCACGAGATGAACATCCACATCGTCAAGGGGCTGCTGCACGACTGTGCGGGTCTCGTCAGAAAATACTTCACCGCAGACTCATTCTCTTTTGAGGATTGCATGAGACTGAAGTGGAAGTACAACTTCTACGAGTCATCATCTCCCGGCAGCCCCGGCGCGGATAATCCGACGCGCGTTCCTCCTCTTTCTTTCGGCTGCAATTTTTCCAGAGAACAGATGAAAGGCATCGTGGCTTGCGCCACAGCTTTTCATCTGTTTTGCGTTTCTACGCTTTGCATCGAGGACATGGAGGCGCTTTTCTCCTGCCGGGAAGATTTCAGCATCCGTGTAAACAACGTCCGTCACGTGGCCGTCATGTTCGACGCCCTGCTCGAAAACAGGCTCATCGAGCCGTACTGGCAGTCCGTTCTTGACAAGGGGCGGTTCCTTGTGTCCAAGGACGGCAGGTCGCATGTCTCCGCCTCAAGCCTGTCCACGGCCCTGTCTATCGCGAGGATAAAAAAGACAGCCGCCGCCAACGGGATCAGGAAGGCCATCGCCGGACTGAAGGAATGACATGAAGTGCTAAAAAGCCAAGCATGTGAAAGGTAAAAGCGTGATAATTGCGCTGATACCTGTATGGTATCAACCCGCAACGTCTCGCAGTCACTCTCACATCGCCTAACTTTGCCCTCCGTAACGCGCTACAGATACGGAGGAGCACCTTCATTGTCTAATTTTTAACATCAGTCTTATGCAAAACAGAACTACATTCATGGAGCGGTTGAACGAACGGATGACCGCCGTAGAAGCGGTTCTCAAGAAATTGGAGCCGGTGGAAAGCCTCTTGGAGCGTGTAACCTTGTTGGAAAACAATATCTACACGACCAAGAGGGTCTTTACATTCCAGGAAGCGTGCATGTACATCGGCGTTTCGGAGAGCCTGCTGTACAAGCTCACGGCGAACAAGGAGATCCCGCACTATAAACCCCGTGGCAAAATGCTTTACTTCGCCAAGGAGGAGCTGGACGAATGGCTCCTACAGAACTGCGAACCTACCGTGGACGAAGCCGAGCGCATGACCACGGAATCATCGGCCACACAACCATTCTTTAACAAGCGACGCTATGGAAAACGAAAAAAGAGCTGAACGCAATACCGGGGCGGGAATCGACGAGAACCGCCTCTCGGACATACTCACCATATCACAGATAAAAGCCACGGACACCTACGAGACACCCCCGCAGATAATATGGATAGACAACTCCACTATCGCCACGCTGGGCAACTTCAGCGCTTCGACCGGTAAGGCGAAGTCGAAAAAGACGTTCAACGTGTCGGCCATCGTCGCCGCGTCCCTTGCCGGGCGGCAGGTACTGAACTACCGGGCGCACCTGCCCGAGGGCAAACAGCGGATTCTGTACGTGGACACGGAGCAGAGCCGCTTCCACTGCCACAACGTGCTGGAACGCATCCTGCGGCTCGCGGGGTTGCCCACCACGTCCGACAGCGAGAACCTTGACTTCATCTGTCTCAGGGAATACTCGCCGTCCGTCCGTATAGAGGTCATCGACTACGCCCTGCGTCAGGGCAAAGGGTACGGTCTGGTCATCATCGACGGCATCCGCGACCTGATGCTGGACATCAACAGCACGAGTGAATCGGTGGAGGTCATCAACAAGATGATGGAGTGGTCGTCGAAGTACGACCTGCATATCCATTGCGTACTCCACCTGAACAAGGGCGACAACAACGTGCGCGGCCACATCGGCACAGAGATGAGCAACAAGGCGGAGACGGTGCTGGTCATCAGCAAGAGCAGCGAGAACCCAAGCATCAGCGAAGTCCACGCGCTGCATATCCGCGAGAAGGAGTTCAGGCCTTTCGCCTTTACGGTGGATGACGGAGGACTTCCGGTCATGGCAGAGAACCATTCGTTCGACGGCAACGCCTCCGAGCGGTCCAAGAACCGGACGGGGTTCATGAACCTGTCCGTCGAGCAGCACAGGGAAGCTCTCTCCGCCGCTTTCGGGGACAAGCCCATACGTGGGTTCGAGAACGTGTTGCAGGCGATGATGACAGCTTACGAGGCCATCGGCTTCAAACGGGGGCGCAGCGTCATGATAAAACTGCTGCAATACCTGACCGAAAACCTGAAGCTGGTCATCAAGCGGGACAAGCTCTTCTATTATGACGTGACACCTACCGAAGCCATGCTTTTCGACGAAGAATGAGGGCGGGCGCGGGCATATATATTTTAGTTTACTTTAGTATCTATCTATATATAGGGAGGAAAACCAAAGTAAACTGTTTTTTGAGAACAAGTGAGAAACAAGTGAAAATAAATAGAAATGACCATAGCGGAAGCAAAACAGTTGCGTATCGTGGACTATCTCGCCCGTCTGGGGCACCGTCCCCGAAGCATAAAATCGGACCAGTACTGGTACTTTTCCCCATTGCGGGATGAACGCACGCCGTCGTTCAAGGTCAATGACCGGCTGAACGAGTGGTACGACTTCGGCGCGGCGACGGGCGGCGATCTGGTGGAGCTGGGCAAGCACCTTTACCGGACGGACGACGTGAGCGAGGTCCTCGCGTACATCGAGCGGCACGAGAGCGTCGCCCCGGTACCCAGAGTACGGATGGCGGACACGACACCCCGGCCCGTGGAATGCGAGATGCAGGACATAAGGGTCGTGCCGTTGCGGCACCCCGCGCTGCTCTCCTACCTGCGTACCCGTCTGATTGACGAGGACATAGCGCGTATGTTCTGCCGGGAGGTACATTACGTGCTGCGGAAGCGGCACTACTTCGCCCTTGCCTTCGGCAACCTCTCCGGCGGGTATGAGGTGCGCAACCCTTACTACAAGGGATGTATCAAAGAGAAGGACATCTCTCTGGTGAGACATTCGAGGGATGGCACGCAGAACCGGGTCTGCGTGTTCGAGGGATTCATGGACTTCCTCTCTTACCTGACATTGAAACAGGCGGGCGATGATACGGTCTGCGTCGGCGGACCCTGCGACTATCTCGTGATGAACTCCGTGAACAACCTGAAGAAGGCGCTGGTTCACCTGCAGGAGTACCCGATAATCCATTGCTACCTTGATAATGATCTTGCCGGACGGAAAACCGCAGAGACCATAGCCGGCATGTATGAAGAGTTTGTTTGTAACGAAGCCCACCGATACGGCGAATATAAGGACCTGAACGATTACCTGCGCGGTAAAAGGTTGTAGGACCACCGCCCGTTCTGCCGGAAAGCTCTCCCCTCCGGAGGGCTTTTTCTATGTCCCATCAAGGCGTGAAATTCGCCTTAAAGTATGATATTAAAGTATGATATTGCATTTTCAGACTTATTTTAGCTGTTATTTCTTCGTTTGACATCAAGATTTTTCCGCATATAAAATATAATCCTTTCCTTTGCAATCATACTTTAATCGAATTTTAATATCATACTTAAAAAATATGGGTTCATACTTTATATTCGCCATTGTCCTGACGGTGTTGTACGTCATCTATTACGCGGTCAATATCGCCCGGGACCTCTATGGGAAGAAAGAGAGCGGCAAGACGGACGAGGAGGTCTTCGACCTCGGCCTTGTGGATGCCACGGAAGAGAGCATCAGCGTCTCGGAGAACGAGACCGGGTTCAGTATCGGAAGCGAGAAGTACGACACGGAGGCCGAGACAGTCGCCCCGCCAGCAGCGCAGGGCGGCGATGCGGAACAAGAGGAAGAGACCGCCCATGCGCGGTTCGAGCGGCTGAAGGCCAAGGCGGAGGAACGGATGGAAGATTCCGTCCCCTACCTGTCTGACCCCTTCACGTCGGAGGAAATGTACAAGGCGATGGTTTCCAGGGGCTGTCCGGAAAACCGTCCCGAGTTGAAGTGGAAGCCTGTCAAAGATGAGCTGTAAAATGTCAAGGACGAAAAAGATACTCTGTACACTATGTTCCATCCTCCCATGTTCGGCATTTGCCAAAAGCGGCGGCGTGAATTACAGCTGGGGTGCGGACGCGCTCGCCACGATGCACGACTTCGTGGTCACGATGATGCTGTATGTCCAGTACATGTGCTACGCGCTCGCCTCGGTTCTGGTTGTCATAGCCGCGCTCCAGATCTACATCAAGATGAACCGGGGCGACGACGACGTAAGCAAGTCCATTATGATGCTTATTGGCGCCTGCCTCTTTGCCATCGGCGCGTTTTTCGTGTTCCCCGCCTTTTTCGGTTATCGCATATAGAGACCGAAGAGGCGAAGCCGTACCGCCGCAGTGACGGTGCGGAAAACAACAAACAAATAAAATATAAAAGATCATGTTTCAAAAAGCAAAAAGACTGATGAAGAAGCTGGCCTCTGCCAAAGAGAAGATGCAGATGTTCATGCTGATGATGCTGTGCGGCCCGACGGCCGCCATGGCCCAGAACTCCGCCGGCGACTATTCTGCCGGAACGACGGCGCTGGCGACCGTCACGGAGGAAATCGCCAAGTATGTCCCGATTGTGGTGAAATTGTGTTACGCTATCGCCGGGGTCGTTGCGATTGTGGGCGCGATCAGCGTCTATATCGCCATGAGTGCGTCCGTAATGGTTGCATGATAAATTCCTCTTTAGCAAGAGGATAGGTCAGGGTTCAAGTGATCTACTTCCACCCAAATAAGCCCGAGGGGAAACCTAAAGGTGAAAATAGCACTTTGGGAAAGCAATAAGTCAGTCAAAAGCCAGACTGCGACTGAATTGCGAGGGAGAAAGACAGATATGAGGATAAAGTCCATACTGATTGAACGATAGCCCAGCGGCAAAAGATGTAGCTGCGACGGAAGGCTTTTACAAACGTCGCATTGTGGCACTAAGACAACGTCATTGGTGTTATAGCAAAGAACCAGCCACAACGCAACCGCAGTAAGCGGAGAAAAGGGCGGAAGTCGTATCCGACAATCTGTCGTGCTAATAGTTATCATACAGCTAAACGGAGATTACCTAAGTTGGAAAGCCATGAAAGTGGCTATGGGCTTTGGCTCTGAATATCCAATATGGTAACGGAGTTCCCATAGTAGTCCGAGCAAGGTAATGCCTTGTACATGGCGAAGGGGAACAGTTAGTAATGTTTTAATACAAATTTTGAAAACGTGTAAGACGTATGGAAAAATCAGAAAGAGTATTAAAAGCTCTAAGTGACCACAGTCAAAGTTCGGATTATAAATACGAGCGACTGTATCGGTATCTGTTCAGTGAAGAGATGTTCGCTGTAGCCTACCAACGCATCTATGCGAAGCAAGGCAACATGACACCCGGAACTGACGGCAAGACCATCGATGAGATGAGTCTTGAAAGGATTGAAAGATTGATTGTGTCCTTAAAGGACGAAAGTTACCAACCCCACCCTGCACGCAGAGTGTACATACCGAAGAAGAACGGCAAGAAACGTCCGCTCGGTATTCCCTCATTCGAGGACAAATTGGTGCAGGAGGTAGTTAGACTGCTGCTTGAAGCTATTTATGAAGGTCATTTTGAAGGCACTTCACATGGTTTCCGACCGCATCGAAGCTGCCACACGGCATTGGGTATGATACAGAAGTCTTTTGCGGGAGCAAAGTGGTTTATCGAGGGAGACATCAAAGGCTTCTTTGACAACATAGACCACAACGTACTGATTAGCATTCTTCGTGAACGCATATCAGATGAACGCTTCCTCAGACTTATCCGTAAATTCCTCAATGCAGGGTATGTGGAGGACTGGAAGTACAACAAGACGTACTCAGGAACTCCGCAAGGTGGAATAATCAGCCCCATGCTGGCTAACATCTACCTTGACAAGTTCGACAAGTACATCAAGGAGTACGCAGCCAAATTCCGCAAAGGTGACAGACGCAGCATCAATCCCGAATACTGGCGTTTGAACAATAAGAAGAACTGGCTGAAAAAGAAGTTGCAGAAAACATCCGATGAGCAGATACGGAAAAGCTATCTGTATGAAATTGCCCAACTGAGCAAACAGATGCTGTCCACTCCTCACAAGGATGCAATGGATGCGGACTTTAGAAGAATGCAGTATGTAAGGTATGCGGACGATTTCCTTATATCGGTTATCGGAAGCAAGTCTGAATGCGAGACCATCAAAGCGGACATCACCCAATTCATGAGAGAACAACTCAAACTTGAATTGTCTGATGAGAAAACTTTGATAACACACGCACAAGACAAGGCGAAATTCCTTGGATATGAAATCTTCATCAGAAAGTCAGACGCAGTGAAAAGGAATAAGGACGGAGTTCTCAAAAGAGACTTCAACGGCGCAGTGGTGTTAACCCTTAACTCGGCTGTGATACAAAAGAAGCTCACTGAGTACAACGCGTTGGAGGTCAGAAACATTGATGGCAAAGACATTTGGTGGTCAAAGCCTCGCAGATATATGACTCCAATGAAGCCCGAAGATATTCTTGCCCAATACAATGCGGAAACCAGAGGACTTTACAACTACTATTCACTTGCTGCAAACGTGTCCAAAGAATGTGCATCTTTCGCCTTCATTATGAAGATGAGTATGTTCAAGACACTTGGCTGGAAACTGAACACTTCCGCAAGGAAAGTTCGCCAGAAGTATCAGAAGGACAAGGACTTTGTCATTCCGTACAACGATGCCAAGGGAAAGCAGAAATACAGAGTCTTCTACAATGAGGGTTTCAAAAAGAGAAATGCTCAGTTCGATGTTGACTATGACAAACTGCCACAGACCATGTACGTGCCATATCCGAGCCTTGTGGAAAGGTTGAAGGATGGCAGATGTGAACTATGTGGTAAGGAAGGAAAAGTAGTCATGCATCATGTGAGGACTCTCACCAAGCTGAAAGGCAATAATGAGTGGGAGAAACTGATGCTCAAAAGACATCGCAAGACACTGGTTGTCTGTGAGGACTGCAACTCTATGATTCAGAACTATGGTAAAGAGTAATGTTACTAATGGAAAGCCGTATACATGGAGACATGTAAGTACGGTTTGGGGGCGAGTACTCGGAAACCGCCCACCGCAAGGTGGGTATGGCGCTGGGTGCTTAGCCCACACAACGAGGAGCAGGATGTCAAGAAGAAGATTATGATGGTCGTGGGAGCCTGTATTTTCCTTATCGCTGCGGCTCAGGCCCTGCCGCTGTTCTTCGGTATCGGCGGTTAAACCTGACGTGTGATGCAAGCCAAGGACGAACGTTATCCCGACTACTCGCTGTTCAAAGGGCTACAACGCCCTTTGGAGTTCATGGGCATTCAAGGCCGCTACATCTACTGGGCGGCGGGCGCAGCAGGAGGAGCCATCGTAGGCTTCATCATCGCGTACTGTCTGGCGGGTTTCGTGGCCGGGCTGGTCGTGCTGGTCGCGGTCTTGTCCACGGGTATCGCGCTCATCATGCTCAAACAGCGTAAGGGGCTGCATACCAAGAAAGATTCGCGCGGCGTGTACGTCTATGCCAACTCGAAGAAGCCATGACGGCAGAAAGAAAACCACCACGTGCAACGTGTGGTCCTATTGAATGTTGAACGCGGGCAGGGCCGCCTGAAGTTCGGGCGGCTCTGCCTTTTTTATGTGTATTGAAATGACAATGACATTGTACATCATACTGCTTTTCATAACCCTGTGCGCCGGCATGGCGGTATCGGTCTATGCCTTCGGTACGGGCGGCAAGCGCAAGCGTATCTTCCAGGACATCTACTTTTCCGTGGAAGAGACGAACGGCGTGGGCGTGCTGTACACCAAGACGGGAGAATACTCTGCCGTGCTGAAGATAGAGAACCCGGTACAGAAATACTGCGCCAACATCGACAGCTACTACGAGTACACGCACCTGTTCACCGCGATAGCGCAGACGCTGGGCGAAGGGTATGCCATCCACAAGCAGGACATCTTCATGCGGAAGCAGTTCGAGGACGGGACGGGCGACGGGCGCGAGTTCCTTTCATCCGCCTACTTCCGCTACTTCAAGGGGCGCAACTACACGGACAGCGTGTGTTACCTGACCATCACGCAGGAGACGAAGAAGAGCCGCCTGTTCTCCTACGACGGCAAGCAGTGGCGCGACTTTCTGGTGAAAATCCGCAAGGTCCACGACCAGCTGCGGGACGGCGGTGTGCAGGCGAAGTTCCTGAACAAGGTCGAGGCGAGCGAGTACGTGGACCGCTACTTCGCGATGAACTTCAAGGACCGCATCGTGTCGATGACCAATTTCAAGGCGGACGAGGAGACGGTCTCGATGGGTGACAAACGCTGCAAGGTGTACAGCCTCGTGGACGTGGACTACGCCGCGCTACCCTCGCTGATACGCCCCTATACCAATATCGAGGTGAACAACACGGAGATGCCGGTGGACCTCGTGTCGGTCATCGACAGCATCCCGAACGCGGAGACGGTGGTCTATAACCAGATTATCTATATGCCCAACCAAAAGCGGGAGCTGGCCCTGCTGGACAAAAAGAAGAACCGGCACGCGAGCATCCCGAACCCGAGCAACCAGATGGCCGTCGAGGACATCAAGCGGGTACAGGAGGTCATCGCCCGCGAGAGCCGGCAGCTCGTGTACACCCACTTCAACCTGATTGTCGCCGTACCGGCTGACACCGACCTGCAAAAGTGTACGAACCACTTGGAAAACGCCTTCGGGCGTATGGGCATCCATATCAGCAAGCACGCATACAACCAGCTGGAGCTGTTCGTCAGCTCGTTCCCGGGCAACTGTTACGGCATGAGCGAGGAGTACGACCGCTTCCTGACACTGGGCGACGCCGCCATGTGCCTGATGTACAAGGAGCGCATCCAGCACAGCGAGGAGACGCCTCTGAAAATCTACTATACCGACCGTCAGGGCGTGCCCGTGGCTATCGACATCACGGGAAAAGAGGGAAAGAACAAACTGACGGACAACTCGAACTTTTTCTGTCTCGGACCTTCGGGCAGCGGCAAGAGCTTCCACATGAACTCCGTCGTGCGCCAGCTTTACGAGCAGGGCACGGACGTGGTGATGGTCGATACGGGTAACAGCTACGAGGGGCTTTGCGAGTATCTGGGCGGCAAGTATATCAGCTACACGGAAGAGAAGCCTATCACGATGAACCCGTTCCGCATCCACCGCGAGGAGATGAACGTGGAGAAAACTGGCTTTTTGAAGAACCTCGTGCTGCTCATCTGGAAAGGCTCGCAGGGTACGGTCACAAAGACGGAGGACCGCCTGATAGAGCAGGTCATCACGGAGTACTACGACACCTATTTCAACGGCTTCGACGGTTTCACGCCCATGCAGCGCGAGGACTTGCGCAAGAGCCTCGTTATCGACGACCGCAACCGCAGCGAACGGCAGGAGGAAACCGAGATGCAGCGTGCCGGGCGTATCGAGCGCATGATTGACGAGATGGAACGTCGCCGTAAGGAGTTAAAAGTGGAAGAGCTGTCGTTCAACTCGTTCTACGAGTTCTCCGTGCAGCGCATTCCGGATATCTGCGACGAGAACCATATTTCGGGCATCGACATTTCGACCTACCGCTACATGATGAAGGACTTCTACCGTGGCGGCAACCATGACAAGACGCTGAACGAGAACATGGACAGTTCGCTCTTCGACGAGACGTTCATCGTTTTTGAAATCGACAGTATAAAAGATGACCCTCTCCTGTTCCCTCTTGTTACGCTGATTATCATGGATGTATTCCTGCAGAAGATGCGAATCAAGAAGAACCGTAAGGTCTTAGTAATCGAGGAAGCGTGGAAAGCCATTGCCAGCCCGCTCATGGCCGAATACATCAAGTTCATGTACAAGACGGCCCGTAAGTTCTGGGCTTCGGTGGGCGTGGTGACACAGGAGATACAGGACATCATCGGCAGTCCTATCGTCAAGGAGGCCATCATCAACAACTCGGACGTGGTGATGCTGCTCGACCAGAGCAAGTTCCGCGAGCGATTCGATGAAATCAAGGCCATTCTCGGACTTACGGACGTGGACTGCAAGAAAATCTTCACCATCAACCGGCTGGAAAACAAGGAGGGGCGCAGCTTCTTCCGCGAAGTGTTCATCCGCCGGGGAAGCACCAGCGGCGTGTACGGCGTGGAGGAACCTCACGAGTGCTACATGACCTACACGACCGAGCGGGCGGAGAAAGAGGCCCTGAAACTCTACAAGAGAGAACTCCGGTGCAGCCATCAGGAGGCTATCGAGGCGTATTGCCGCGACTGGGACGCCAGCGGCATCGGCAAATCCCTGCCGTTTGCCCAGAAGGTCAATGAGGCGGGACGGGTATTGAACCTGAAACCGAAACAATAAAATCATATAGAATGAAAAAGATTGACATAAACCAAAATGTAGGAGAACTGTTTTGCGAAGAACCTTTCGCCCTTCGCATTCGCAAAGTATGCGGGAGCCATGAGATTGTCTCTGTCCGGGACCTGTGCCTGCACACCAATCAGGATTTGATTAGATTCCGCCATTTGGGATACAAAAGCATCGCACACATCGGGGATATACTAAGCAGACATGGCCTGCGGCCGGGTATGACCGAAAAGGAACTGGATATCTATATGGGCATTAAATCCGAAGAGGACGAGGGCGTTACCACCATCATTCGTTATGAAGAGTCGGAAACAGCCAAGTGGCAACAGCGCCGGTATGAGGTTGCCAGAGACCTGTATGTCAAATACAGAAGCCTGTCCCCATACGAGGCAATGGAGGAAGCGGAAAAGTTGATACTGGCCCTGCAAGGAGTACCCGAAACACATAACCGCAGCAAGCGGAAATTCCTTTTTTTTAACCGTTAAGCGAGATACTGATGAAACGGCTGTCGCTCATCCTCATAGTGTTGTCGCTCGCCCTCGCGCAGCGTGTCCACGCCCAGTATTACAGCGTGAACTACGACGCGCGTACCGTGGCGGCGATGGCTGCCGCTTTCGGCACGGAGACGGTGGCCGAGAGCTATTACCGGGAGCAGGTCGATGACATCCTGAAACATTACAATGCGGCGGAAGTGGCCACGGCGGGCATTTTCGCCTCCAAGTTTTTGGAGCATAAGGCTCTGTCCGACCTCGGCATCTGGTGCAGCAGCACGGAGAACTACTACTACCGCCGTATTTACCGCATGGTGGCGGAGAAAATCATGCCGAAGATATGGGTGGTGGCGAAGCTGATGCTCCGCTCGCCGCAGACGGCCATCCACTGGGGCAGCTACCTGATGAAGATATGCGACGAGACGAAAAGCCTGTGTATGCAGTTCGAGAGCGTGGTAACGAACAGCACGCTGACGTTCTCGGACATCGTGTTCCTCGAAATCAACCGGGACATCGCTCCCTTGCTGAAACTCTCGGAAGCGGGCGGCATCGACTGGCAGCACCTGCTGGACGACCTTGCACGTGTGCCGGGCAACTTCACCGGAGAGAACCTGAAAGAGGACATCGACCACCTTTACAACATGGGGGTCGGGCTTGCCACGGCGGGAATCAGCAATATCGGCGACGCCCTGCTGCAGACCAGCTCGTTCCACGACCTGATGGGCGGCAAGGTGGATGAAATCTTCAACCTGTACGACCATTACGGCGCCCTCTTCGAGCAGGCGGAGCATAACCTCGGCGGGTTGCTTATCGAGATGGTGGGCGGTGAGGACAATGTGGCGGGGCTGTTCGAGCTGAGCGAGTACAACCTCACGTCATGGATGACCGACTATCTGGACGAGGTGGCCGGGAACTACTACACGCAGCGGTGGTATATCGCCCGACGGGACCAAGGCAGCGTTTCGCTTTGCGACTACTACCCGCCGACGGATGACAACAGCATCCTGAACGGTGGCGAGTGGACGCGCTTCGAGACGAGCGACCCCGGTTTCTATCCCAATGCCTCGCAACGGGAGCAGGCACTCTCCAATTCGGAGCGGTATGCCGGATGGTCAAGGAGCCGGGTACAGCAGCTCAACAACAGCAACGACGGCTACACCTATACCATAGACTACTGGCAGAACGCCTACATCATCAGCCGGGGCGGCAAGCAGACGAAGAAGGCATACGCCTACGAGATACACGTCAGACAGAGCTGGAACCACGAGGAGGTCATCTACGAGGATGTGTTCAATTCCTACTCGATGGACCTGAACACGTTCAAGGCCGGGCTGAACGCCCGCCTCTCGGAGTTCAACGACAACGAGGAGGGCTATACCTATTATATCGCCTCCGACGCGCGGAACTATTATCAGGCGACGGACGCCGCCAAGCTGCAAGGCTGCGAGAGCGTGACCATCAGCGTGACCTGTTCGGACGGCGCCACGCTCGGACAGGGAACGACACAGTACAAGTGCCGCAAGTGCGGCAGTTCGCTGAACGCCCACTCGAAGGAATGCGCCATGCAGACCTCGGTCACGGAGAACGAGCTGGACCTCTCCGAGCTGGACGGCATGGTGCAGGAAGCGGACAACAATGTCGTCCTGCTTGAGTCTCAGATTAAGGCTTTGGAGGACGAGAATGCCGCGTTGCTGAAGAAAATCGCCGAGGCGAGCGTGGAGGACGCGGCAGCGTACCGCCAGCAGTACAACGCGAACAAGACACAGATAGACCGCCTGAAAAGCGACTTGGCCGAATGGCAGAAAAAACAGAAGGAGTACGCGGACGCGAAACAGGAAGCGGCGGGCGACAACGACGTGCCGACGGACGACTATTACCGCATACCCGCCATCATGCAGGACTGTAAGACCGCCTACAACCTCACGTGGCAGGACGGCGGCGCGTGGAGCGGCTACACCTATGTACGCAAGGCCACCATGCCGAACATCAACGGCGTCATCACGTTCCGGGCAACGATTTCGATAGCGCGGAAACCGAAGTACTTCCTCGGCATCAAGATTCACCGTGCCATCCTGCAGATCAGCTGGGAGCTGACCACGGAATACACCGACACGTTCGTCGCCGACGTGCTGACGCTCGACCCGAACCTTTCGGAGGAGGAAAAGACCAAGATGGTGAACGACCGCATCGCGGAAATCACCCGGGAACACCCGTCCTGCAAGATCACGACGGAGTACGCCCGTACCGCCCCGATGGAAGATACACCGACCGGGGACGTGTACCACCTGCTGTGGTCGAGCGACCGGCTTGCCATAGCCCGTGAGGTGGATTCGCGGATTACAAAAATATACGCCGACCTCGTGTCTTTGGAGAAGATGATGCACTACAAGCGCAGCATCATCGACGTGCTGAAGGACGTGCTTCCGGAGCTGGACACGGACGAAGGACGCAGGCTCACGCTCGTGGAGGAGTGCCACGACCGCTGGGTGGAGAACGCACGGGCTTCCAGAGGCGGCAACGGAAGAAACACAAGAAAGGGGGAACGGCCATGAAACGGAACTTACTGATAACGGTCGTGCTGCTGGCTCTTCTGCCCGGCATCGCCAAGGCGCAGTGGACCTTCGACATCGTGTCGGTGGAAGCCTACATCAACGACCACAAGAAACAGCGCAGCCTGTTGCTGGCCCGCAGTACGCTGGAATACAGCAACAAACTGCTGCACGAGTACAGCCGCAAGGAGGTCGGCGGGTACAAGGAGCTGAACGTGGACTTGGACCGCTACACCCGTGCTTTCGACATCATCGACGTGATGTACCAGTCCTTGCGGACGGCGCTGAACGTGAAGAACACCTACACAGCGGTGAGCGACCGTATCGGCGACTACAAGAACTTGCTGGAGGACTTCAACGAGAAGATACTGAAACGGGGACGCATCGAACCGTCCGACGCGCTGATACTGACCATCAACGAGAAAGCCATACGTGACATCGCCCATGACGGGGAGCAACTCTACAAGTCGGTGAGCGACCTCGTGCTGTACGCCACGGGAGCGGCGGCCTGCTCGACCAGTGACCTGCTGACGGTACTGGAGGCTATCAACCAATCGCTGGACGACATCGAACCGCACCTGAACCGGGCGTACATCGAGACGTGGCGGTACATACAGGTGCGTATCGGCTACTGGAAATCGAAGATATACCGCGAGCGCACCAAACGGGAGATTCTCGACGGGGCTTTCGGGCGGTGGCGTGAAGCGGGACGACTGGATGACTGATGAACAGAAACAGATAAAAGGGAAAAGAAGATGAAAAGGACATTTTTACTCATGGCGATGGCGGTTGTAGCGACCGGTGCGGTACATGCACAGGTCAGTGTAACCTACAACCACGACTCGCCTAAGCAGAACCAAGTTACGGTCATGGAGACCGGAGCGGGCGCACTCTCGCCCGACCTTTATTACACGCTGCTGCACAACTCCTACAAGAAGTCGGCGGCGGCGAAGAACAAGCTGTCGTTCCGCACGCTGGCGGGCGTCAATCTGTACAACCAGGTGGACGAAGCCGAAGCCATCGACTCGGCACTGGTCAGCCGCGCGAAGATAGAGGCGCTGAACGTGGCCGACCGTCAGGTGGACCTCGCATGGCTCGCCGAGAGTGACAAGATAAACGGGCAGATGGAGCGGTTCAAGCGCAACATCGACCGCATCCTGCCCGCAGGAGGCACGCCGGACGACAGGGAACGGTGGACGGAATACTACCACGTGTATCAGAGTGCCATCAAGGCTACCCGAGACGCCTATATGCCCAACGCCCAGCGGAAAAAGGAGTACCTGCGCATTTACGAGGACGTGACCCGGCAGAACGGGATTCTTGTCGGGTATCTCGCCCGCAGGCAGAACGCCACGATGACGGGCAACCTGCTGAACGCGACCGACGAGCGTAACCTGAACAAGGGAAGCATCGTCCGCGAAGCCGTGAACCGGTGGAACGAATCGCGCTTTGCTGTACGCGGCTCGCAGTCGGACGGCGGCACAGGCGGCGGAGAGGGAGACGAAACAGTAAACAGGGGACAATAAATAACACAGCGAATGGCAGACGGGAACATACTTTCGGATTTCGGTATCAATCTTCTGGAAGAGGAGATTGACGATGTGATTTTTCAGACCAACGAGTTTCTGACCGACGCCACCTTCACCGGCTCGCAGGGGCCGTTTTGGTGGATTCTCCAAATGTGTATGGCACTTGCGGCCTTGTTTGCCATCATCATGGCGGCGGGCATGGCGTACAAGATGATGGTCAAGCAGGAGCCGCTGGACGTGCTGAAACTCTTCCGCCCTTTGGCCGTGTCGATTGTCCTCTGCTGGTGGTACCCTCCGGCAGACACGGGCATGGCAGGCAGCGGGAGCAGCTGGTGCTTCCTGGACTTCCTATCGTACATACCGAACTGCATCGGTTCGTACACCCATGACCTGTACGAGGCCGAAGCCTCGCAGATTTCGGACAAGTTCGAGGAGGTGCAGGAGCTGATTCACGTGCGGGACACGATGTACACGAGCCTGCAGGCACGTGCCGATGTCGCCCACACGGGCACGTCCGACCCCAACCTGATAGAGGCGACAATGGAGCAGACGGGCGTGGACGAGGTGACGAACATGGAGAAGGACGCGGCGGAGCTGTGGTTCACCTCGCTGACGGCCGGCGTGGTGGTGGGGATAGACAAAATCATCATGCTGATTGCCCTCGTGGTGTTCAGAATCGGCTGGTGGGCGACGATTTACTGCCAGCAAATCCTTTTGGGAATGCTCACCGTTTTCGGGCCTCTGCAATGGGCTTTCAGCCTGTTACCCAAGTGGGAAGGTGCGTGGGCGAAGTGGCTGACCCGTTATCTGACCGTGCATTTCTACGGAGCCATGTTGTACTTCGTGGGTTTCTATGTGCTGCTGCTCTTCGACATCGTGCTTTGCATACAGGTAGAAAACCTGACGGCGATAACGGCGAGCGAGCAGACTATGGCCGCCTACCTGCAAAACTCGTTCTTCTCGGCAGGCTATCTGATGGCTGCGAGCATCGTGGCATTGAAGTGCCTGAACCTTGTGCCGGACTTGGCGGCATGGATGATTCCGGAGGGCGACACGGCCTTCTCTACCCGAAACTTCGGCGAGGGCGTGGCGCAGCAGGCCAAGATGACGGCTACGGGCGCGATGGGCGGTATCATGCGATAAGACAGGAAAACAATACAATAATAAAATTCTGAGTATGAAAAAGAAAATTGAAAAATGGCTTCAGGACGAGCGGTTTACGAACTATGCCGACAGGCGCATCCTGACGGAGGTGGATGATGTCTGCGAAAACCACCGCCCCGACCCGGAATATGAAGAGCTGACAAGAGCCTTCAGACGGGATGAACGGTACATCGTTCCGATGGTGGCCTACCTTAATTACCGGTTGCAGGTCGCCAAGTTGCAAAAAGATGCGAGAAAGCGCAAACGTGCCGTCTGGTGGGTATTCGTGCAGTCGATACTGTTGAGCAACGCCACGCAAATCCATTTCACGGAGTTCAGCCTGCTCCAGACAAAGCTGATGGAAACGGTCATGCCGATGCTCCACGAGGAGTATGTAAAGAAGTTGAACAAGAAAAAACGGTAAGGTATGGTCATCAAGAATCTGGAAAACAAGATCAGGCTGGTGGGCATTATCTGTACCGCCTTTCTCGTGGGGTGCATCATCATCAGCGTGAGCAGTATTTGGACGGCACGGACAATGGTGACGGACGCGCAGAAGAAGGTGTACGTGCTGGACGGCAACGTGCCGATACTGGTGCAGCGCACCACCATGGAAGAGACCCTCGATGTAGAAGCCAAGAGCCATGTTGAAATGTTCCACCACTACTTCTTCACGCTTCCACCGGATGACAAGTACATCAAGTACACGATGGAAAAGGCGATGTATCTGGTGGACGAGACCGGACTGGCGCAGTACAACACGCTCAAGGAGAAAGGCTTTTACTCCAACATATTGGGAACGAGCGCCGTGTTCTCCATTTATTGCGACAGTGTGCGGTTTGACAAGAACAATATGGAGTTCACCTACTACGGGCGGCAGCGTATCGAACGCCGCAGCAATATCCTGATGCGCGAACTGGTCACGGCGGGACAGCTCAAGCGTGTGCCCCGGACGGAGAACAACCCGCACGGGCTGCTGATAGTGAACTGGCGAACCCTGCTGAACAAGGACATCGAGCAAAAGACGAAGAGCAACTATTAACCATTGGAGCAATGAACATCAAAGGATTCCGCAGGATGTTGTTCGGCGAGCAGATGCCGGACAAGAACGACCCGAAATACAAGGAACGCTACGAGCGTGATGTGGATGCCGGGCGCAAGTTCGCCAAAGCGACACGCATCGACAAGGCTGCAGCCAAGGTGCAGGGCTTCGCCAACACGCACCGGACGCTGTTTCTGGCTATCATCTTCGGCTTCGTCATCGGCGGGCTGGCATGGAACGTTTACCGCCTGACGGTGGTGTGCCGTTACCAGCCCTCCCGCAGGACTGCCACGGAGATGCAGGACTCGCTCCTCCGGGAGCGGCACAAGGCCCTGCAAAAGATAGAAATAAGGGAAAACAAGGCGGACGGGACACGATGAACGATGTCCGAACCGCCAGCGATACGCACCCGTAAAGGGCCGCGCTATCGAATGCAAGTATTCGTAAATCAATCAGTGATAAACAATGGATATAATCAAGAGAATCAATTTCCGGCAACCGAAGTATATGCTTCCGGCCATACTCTATGTTCCGCTGCTGATTGCGTCGTATTTCATCTTCGACCTGTTCCATACCGAAAAGGCGGAGATTCCGGACAAGACGCTTCAGACGACCGAGTTTCTGAACCCCGAACTGCCGGACGCGCAGATCAGGGGCGGCGACGGCATAGGCAGCAAGTACGAGAACATGGCCAAATCGTGGGGCAAGATACAGGATTATTCTGCCGTGGACAACATTGACCGGGACGAACCCGCAGACAACAAGGAAGAGTATGAATCGCAATACACGCAAGACGACATCGCCCTGCTCGGCGAGCAGGAGCAGGAAAAGGCTCTGGCGGCGCAAGCTGCCGATGCCAAGAAGCGTGAGCAGGAAGCTCTCGCGGAACTGGAGAAAGCGCTCGCCGAGGCGAGACTGAGAGGACAACGGGAGGTAATGCCGAGTGAAGCGGACAGCACCCTGTCGGCTACCCCGCCGGACACGATGGTACAGGCCAAGGGAACCATCGACGAGGAGAGCCGTTCGGTCAAGGCCCCTGCGGAGGACGACAAGGCGAGCGAGGTGGTGAAGAAGGTAAAGACCTCTTCCGACTACTTCAACACGCTGGCGAAGGATGCCAAGGAGCCGAAGCTCATCCAGGCGATCATCGACGAGGACATCAAGGCAGTGGACGGCTCGCGCGTCAGGCTGCGCCTGCTCGATGACATCGAAATCAACGAGAGCGTGGTCAAACGGGGTACCTACCTGTACGCCACGGTCAGCGGCTTCTCGTCCGGGCGCGTGAAAGGGAACATCAGCAGCATACTGGTCGATGACGAGCTGGTCAAGGTCAGCCTCTCGCTTTACGACACGGACGGCATGGAGGGGCTGTACGTTCCCAACAGCCAGTTCAGGGAGACGAGCAAGGACGTGGCGAGCGGTGCCATGTCGGGCAGCATGAGCATGAACACGGGGACTTACGGGAACAGCCTCGCCCAATGGGGTATGCAGGCGGTGAACAACGCCTACCAGAAAACGAGCAACGCCATCAGCAAGGCCATCAAGAAGAACAAGGTGAAGCTGAAATACGGGACGTTCGTGTACTTGGTGAACGGCAGGGAGAAACGGGAGTAAGACAGGGGGCGGTATGGAAAGGGATTTGTCGAAATACCACAAAGGTACGGACGGCTTCTACTACAATGACTATATGGCGCCCGACGAAGCCGGGACGTTCATCGGAAGGCTCGTGAGTACCGAATGGTGGCACAAGGGAACACATTTCGCCCTGATATGCAACTTCGAGACGGAAGATGAGCGCCGGGTCGCCCTGTTCGCTTTCCAGAAGTACACCGGCTTTTACGGGCCGCGAGACGGGGTGGTCAATTTCAAACACGTGGAAACGGGCACCCTCTGGGAGTGTGAGATACGGAAAACCCGGACGGGACGCTGCACATGGATGAGTGCCCGGCAGATTGTGGAACCAAAAAACGACGCGATATGATAGAGACGGACAGAATATACCCGATGGACTGCCTTGAGGGCATGAGCCGGATGGCGGCGGGCAGCGTCGATGCGGTCATCGCCGACCTGCCTTACGGCGTGCTGAACCGCCGGAACAAATCCGCGCAGTGGGACCAGAAAATCCCGCTGGGGCCGCTGTGGGAGCAATACCGGAGGATTACCAAGCCCGGAAGCCCCATCATCCTGTTCGGGCAGGGGCTTTTCTCCGCGAGGCTCATGCTGTCGCAGCCCCGGCTGTGGCGGTATAACCTCGTGTGGCAGAAAGACCGTGTAACGGGACATCTCAACGCGAAACGTATGCCGCTGCGGCAGCACGAGGACATCCTCGTATTCTACGAGCGGCAGCCTATCTATCATCCGCAGATGACACCCTGTCCCCCGGAGCGGAGGAATCACGGGCGGCGCAAGACGGAAGGGTTCACCAACCGCTGCTACGGGACGATGAAGCTGTCGCCGGTACGCATCGCCGATGACAAATATCCGACCTCGGTCATCTTCATGCCGAAGGAACACAGGACGGGAGCGTTCTATCACCCGACACAGAAGCCTGTGGCGCTGGTGGAATACCTGATACGGACTTACACCGACAAGGGCGGTGTCGTGCTGGACAACTGCATGGGTTCGGGGACGACCGCCGTGGCTGCCATCCGCACGGGACGGCATTACATCGGCTTCGAGGTCGATCCGGCCTACTGCGAGATTGCCGAGCGGCGGATTCGGGAGGAACTGGAGCGTGGAAACGGGGCAAAACAAGGGGAAACAGAAACCGAAAGTGAATCCTATCCAATCGTATGCCCATGAAACCGTCGAATTACTTAAAAGGGCTGTACAGTAATCCTACGGATGAAAAATATACGCCGGGATATGGGGTGCTGCCCATCATCAAGTATATACCCGAAGGCAAGGTAATCTGGTGTCCGTTCGACACGGAGCATAGCGAGTTCGTGCTGAAATTCAGGGATGCCGGTTTCAAAGTCGTGTATTCCCATATCTGCAACGGGCAGGATTTCTTCAGATACGAATCGTCGCAATGGGACGTACTCGTCTCCAATCCCCCGTTCAGCCGGAAGGTGGAAGTTTTCGACCGCTGCCTGAAACTCGGGAAGCCGTTCGCCCTGCTGATGTCGAACTACTGGCTGAACAACGTGGCCCCATGCCGACTTTTCCAACACACAGAGTTGGAACTGCTCATGTTCGACAAACGCATCCAGTTCGGGGAAGGGAAAAACGTCCCGTTCAACAGCAGCTATTTCTGTCATAGGCTGCTCCCGAAACAAATCATATTCGAGCGGATAGAGGTTGCGGACAAATCCCCGAGCCGTATGCAGGACGACATTCCGGATACGGGGAAATACCGGCCCGCAGGAGAATAAAGCAAACATAAATTTTAATTATAATACTGAATTTCAATGAAAAGGAATCTACTTGGCATCATGCTTCTGTCGGGCATTTTCATTTTGCCGGAAGCTAACGCGCAAACGACTTACGAGGAGATGGAACAACTGACGGTGAACGAGCAGGTAACGACGGTCATCACGGCTTCGGAGCCGATACGCTTCGTGGACATCTCCACCGAGAAAGTGGCGGGCGACCAGCCCATAGACAACATCATCCGCCTGAAACCGAAAGAGGGCGGGCACGAGGACGGCGAGGTGCTGGCCATCGTGACCATCGTGACGGAACGCTACCGCACGCAATACGCGCTGCTCTACACGACACGGGTACGGGAGGCTGTAACGGACAAGGAGATAGAGTTGCGGGAACGGGACGCCTACAACAACCCGGCGGTCTCGATGTCCACCGCAGATATGATACGCTTCGCACGGCGTATCTGGAACTCGCCGGCGAAGATACGCAACGTGGCGACCAAGGCCCACCGCATGACAATGCGGCTGAATAACATCTACGCCGTGGGCGACTACTTCTTCATAGACTTCTCTGTGGAGAACAGGACGAACATTCGTTTCGACATCGACGAGATACGGGTGAAGCTCGCGGACAAAAAGCTCTCCAAGGCGACCAACGCGCAGGTCATCGAGCTGACGCCCACGCTGGTACTGGAGGGCGGCAAGGTGTTCAGGCACGGCTACCGCAACGTGATTGTGGTGAAGAAGATGACCTTCCCCAACGACAAGATACTGACCGTGGAAATGACGGAGAAGCAGATCAGCGGTCGTAACATCTGCCTGAACATCGACTACGAGGATGTGCTGGCAGCCGATTCGTTCAACGTAACCCTATTAGAGGAGGAATGACGATGAAAAAGACGGTTATCCTTATTCTCGCTTGCGTGTGCATCGCTCTGAACGCGAGTGCCCAGCAAGGCAGCAGCCGCCTATCGCTCGGCATGGGGGCACTATACAGGAACGGCGTGGACGTGACGCTCGCCTACGAGCATGAGATGAACTACCGCCACGCGTGGGAGTTCTTTGCCAATGGCTACCTGCAATGGAAAGAGTGCGCCTCGTGCGGCCATGTATGCCCGGAATCGTTCTGGCGGAACTACCGCACCTACGGGTTCGGCGTGGCCTACAAGCCCAACGTGGCAAGGGGACGCAACCACTACGGCAACCTGCGTATCGGGGCTTCGGCGGGGAGCGACACGAAAAAGTTTCTGGCCGGCCTGCATTTCGGCTACGAGCATAACTACGTGCTGCGTTCGGGCTGGACGCTTTACTGGCAGGCGAAGGGAGATGTGATGATAAAAGGCGCGGACCTGTTTCGGACGGGTATCGTGCTGGGTGTGAAACTACCGATAAAATAAGGGAAAGATGGGACAGAACATTATCAGGAAAGCGTGTCATGTCGTGCCGGCTGTCGTTATGGCGATTGCCGTTGCCGCCTGCGACGCGCATATAGAGGTGCCCGACACGGCGGTACGTCCGGGGCATGTCCTCTGCACGGACGGTACGGCCTTACCGTACAGCGAGTATGAGCAATCCGGAAAACAGGCGATTGCCGTCGTTTTCCATACCGACCCCAATGGGGAAACGGACGGTGACGGCTATGCGGTCTATCTGTGGGACATCGCGCCGCAGGCATTCGCTGACAGTCTCGGCATCGAACAAGGCACGTCGGCGGACATTACGGCGTATGACGGGAATACGAACACCTTCGCGCTATACGATACGAGGGAGACGGCTTCGCCGATGGCCGAAGCGGTGTTCGACCTGTGGCGGTACGGGCAGAGCGCCTACGTGCCCTCGGTGGCACAGGCCCGGCTGCTGTATGCGGCCCGTGCGACCGTCAATCCCGTCATAAAGAGATGCGGCGGCGACGCGCTGCCGCAGGTCCCGGACAACTGCTGGTACTGGACTTCGACGGAAGTGGAGGGACAGCAGACGGCAAAGGCATGGCTTTATTCAATGGGCAGCGGAGCCATGCAGGAGACGCCCAAGACACAGGCGCACCGGGTGCGCCCCATAATAACCATCAACAAATAAACTTATGACGACTATGAATGGAATCAAAGATTTCAAGGTGCCGCAGTATATGGACATAGCACATCCGGACAGAGGATTTTTCGGGTATCTGCTGCGATGCAAATGCCTGCCTCCAGAGGAAGTTTTCATAAATTTCATATTCCTCGATGACGGAAACGAATGCTGCAAGAGGCTTTCCTCCGTAAAGAAACGCAGGGAGGAAATCCGGAAGGAATGGAACGGCCGCATCAACCGTTACCGTGATATTTTCGTAGGCCAGATCTACTACGTCAATGAAGAGCTGTTCAACGACTTCATCGACTTCATGACCGACGGCCCCGACGATGCCATACGGAAGTTCCTTGAGAATTTTACAGCGGAAATGCGGGCTTCCGTAATAGATAACCCTATGGGACTTGAACCGTTATATGCAGTTACCCATGTCTGCCAGCTTACCAAGGACGACCGCATACACTGGCCTCACATCCATGTCCTCTGGGGCATCAAAAAGAACTGATTACGGCAATGGAAGAGAGCAAGGAGTTACAGGGGTTCTACAAGATATTCCGTGCGGTCGTTTACATCTCCGTGCTGATGGAATTTTTCGAGTATGCCATCGACCCGGCGGTACTCGACCATTGGGGTGGCATACTGATTGACATTCACGGGCGCATCAAGCGGTGGATGATTTACAACGACGGCAACCTGGTGTACAGCAAAGTCGCCACGGTGCTGCTCATCTGCATCACCTGTATCGGCACCAGAGCCAAGAAGCATCTGGAGTTCGATGCCCGGCGGCAGGTGCTGTATCCGCTCGTGAGCGGCTTTGCGCTGCTGGTGCTGTCGGTATGGCTGTTCGGCCATCCGATGGGAATGCGGCTGTACACGCTGCCGCTGAACATCATCTTCTACATGGTCGCCTCCCTCGCGGGTGTCATTCTCGTGCATATCGCGCTGGACAACATATCGAAGTTCCTCAAGGAGGGTCTGATGAAAGACCGCTTCAATTTGGAAAATGAAAGTTTTGAACAATGCGAGGAGCTGATAGAGAACCGGTACAGCGTGAATATCCCGATGAGATACTATTACAATGGAAAATTCAGAAAAGGATTTGTGAATATAACAAACTGTTTCAGAGGCACATGGGTGGTTGGAACGCCGGGTAGCGGTAAAACATTTTCGCTTATCGAACCGTTCATCCGGCAACACAGCGCAAAGGGCTTCGCGATGGTTGTATATGATTACAAATTTCCGACACTGGCGACGAAGTTGTACTACCACTACAAAAAAAACCAGAAGTTGGGCAAGATACCTGCCGGTTGCAAGTTCAACATCATCAACTTCGTGGATGTGGAGTACAGCCGAAGGGTGAACCCGATTCAGGCGAAGTACATCAACAACCTCGCGGCGGCAAGCGAAACAGCGGAAACGCTGTTGGAATCACTGCAGAAAGGGAAGAAAGAAGGTGGCGGAGGTTCGGACCAGTTTTTCCAGACCTCGGCGGTGAATTTCCTCGCCGCCTGCATCTACTTCTTCGTGAACTACGAGAAGGAACCTTACGATAAGGACGGCAACATGCTGTACGCGGAGAAGCGGCAGGACCCGCAGACAAAGTTCTGGAAACCGACGGGCATCGTGCGAGACCGTGAAGGTGGCAACATCGTGGAACCTGCCTACTGGCTGGGGAAATACTCGGATATGCCGCACATCCTCTCGTTCCTGAACGAGAGCTACCAGACCATCTTCGAGGTGCTGGAGACGGACAACGAGGTGGCTCCGCTGCTCGGCCCGTTCCAGACGGCACTGAAGAACAAGGCTATGGAGCAGCTGGAAGGTATGATCGGTACGTTGCGTGTCTATACGTCCCGACTGGCGACCAAGGAGAGCTACTGGGTGTTCCATAAGGACGGGGACGACTTCGACCTGAAAGTGAGCGACCCGAAGAACCCGAGCTACCTGCTGATAGCCAATGACCCGGAAATGGAGTCAATCATCGGTGCGCTGAACGCCCTAATCCTGAACCGCCTCGTAACACGTGTGAACACGGGACAGGGCAAAAATATTCCGGTGAGCATCATCGTGGATGAGCTGCCGACCCTGTATTTCCACAAGATAGACCGATTGATCGGTACGGCGCGAAGCAACAAAGTGAGTGTGACACTTGGCTTTCAGGAGCTGCCGCAGTTAGAGGCTGACTACGGGAAGGTGGGTATGCAGAAAATCATTACGACGGTAGGTAATGTGGTGAGCGGTTCGGCACGGGCAAAAGAGACGCTCGAATGGCTGTCAAGCGACATCTTCGGAAAGGTGGTACAGATTAAGAAGGGTGTGACGATTGACCGAGACAAGACGAGTATCAACTTGAACGAGAACATGGACTGTCTCGTACCAGCGTCGAAGATTTCGGATATGCCGACGGGGTGGATCTGCGGACAGACGGCAAGGGATTTCATGAAGACGAAAACCGGTGTGGGCGGTTCTATGAACATCCAGGAAGCGGACGAGTTCAAGACTTCGAAGTTCTTCTGCAAGACGGATTTCGACATGAGGGAGATAAAGAAAGAGGAAGCGGCGTATGTGCCGCTGCCAAAGTTCTACACCTTCAAGTCACGGGACGAGCGGGAGCGCATCCTGTACAAGAATTTTGTACAGGTGGGTCAAGATGTGAAGGAGATGATAAAGGATGTGCAGAACAAACGCGGAGCAAAATAAATATAAATGAAACCGCCATTGCAGTTTAACAGGACTGTAATGGCGGTTTCGGTATATCCGATTTTGAAGCGAATATGGCATACAGGGCCTGTCGAATCTTAAAAACTTCCATGATAATCAGAAAATATGGCTATGTCATGCCATCATTTTGCCCGAGAACCGGCAAAAAGCATTATCTTTGCATTCAGTAACAACTTATATGCAAATGACAAAGGAGATAAACCGATTGAAAGCCGTATTGGCAGAAGTAGGGAAAACCAATGTGTGGCTGGCCGAACAACTGGGTGTAAATCCGACTACCGTATCGAAGTGGTGTACGAACACCTGCCAGCCTGATTTACATACACTCTCCCGGATAGCGGAACTGCTCAACGTGAGCCGCAGGGAACTGTTACGCCCTTAATTAAACATATATTCATCATGGCAGAACATGCAACAGATATAGAGGGCAGAATCCACGCCCTGATTGGCCGTGGCGAGACTTCGGAAGTGGAGTTCAAATCTGCACGCGGGGGATTTCCCGGCAGTTTCTGGGAAAGTTACTCGGCCTTCGCCAACACTGACGGCGGCACGATTGTACTCGGTGTGGTGGAGAAGAACAACCGTTTCTTCTTTGACGGACTGACGGAAGAGACCATTATCCGCTACAAGAAGAATTTTTGGGACTGCGCCCATAACAAAGGCAAAGTAAGCGTTTGCCTGCCCCGTGAATCGGATGTAAGAATCGAACAAATCGAAGAATCGTACATCCTGATATGCGACATCCCCCGTGCGAGCTACGAGCTTCGCCCCGTTTATATCAGCACCAATCCGTTCGGAAACACTTATCGACGGAACCACGAGGGGGATTACCTGTGTAACGATTCGGAGGTAAGGCGTATGTTCGCAGACGCAGACCACGACCGTCATCCGCAGGACGGGCGTATTCTCGTGGGCTTTGAGTTCGAACGGGACATAGACAAGGAATCCTTGCAGCAGTACCGTCAGACTCTCGCCAGCCTGCAGCCCACGCATCCGTGGGTGGGAATCAGCGACATGGATTTCCTGAAAAAGACCGGGGCATACGCCACGGAATACGAGACCGGGAAAGAGGGATTCACGCTGGCCGGTCTATTGATGTTCGGCAAGTACGACAGCATTATCAACCGTTCGGGCGACCCGATGTATTTCGTGGATTATCGGGAGCGGGTCGCGACCGACAACCCCGATATGAGGTGGACGCACCGTATCTATCCGGACGGTTTGTGGGAAGCCAACCTCTACCAGTTCTATGTAAGGGTGTATAACCGCCTGATACAGGCGCTGCCCCGTCCGTTCATGATGAAAGACGGTGTTCGTCTGGAAGAGACGCCTGCCCATGATGCCGTAAGAGAGGCACTTATCAACTGTATTGTCCACCAAGACGTCAATGCACAAGGGCATATCATCGTGGAGCGTACCGACGACAACCTCGTATTCATGAATCAAGGCATGATGCTGGTGTCCCGACAACAGTATTTCGAGGGCGGGCGTAGCATTTGCCGCAATCCGACCTTGCAAAAGATGTTCATGCTGCTTGGACGTGCCGAGAAAGCCGGCAGCGGCGTGGATAAAATCGTAAGCGGATGGCAGTCGTTGGGCTGGCCGATTCCTACCGTTACGGAGGAAACGCGACCGGACTACGTGGTGCTGACCATGCAACTGGGGAAAACCCCACAAGAAAACCCCACAAGAAAACCCCACAAGAAAACCCCACAAGAAAACCCCACAAGAAAACCCGACAAGAAAGAATTGAGAAGGGAGCAGATATTGACGTTTTGTGTCGAGCCGAAGTCCTTATTCGACATCATGCATCACGTGGAACTTAAAGACAGAAAAAACGTGATGGATGTCTATATCAATCCGATGCTTGCCGCAGGGGTGCTGAAAATGACGGAACCGGACAACCCGACAAGCCGTAACCAGATGTATGTGACGGCGGAGGAAGCTCCAGAACATGGCGAAGCGTGAGCTTACGTGGCTGCGATATGAGGGAGTAAAAAAAGATTTATATAAAGACGCCTGCTATAATTCCAGTGATTATGGCAGGCGTTTCTGCATGTGTCGGTCGGTTGCCGGAAATCTTACAGTCCCTATCTTTCGGAAGTCTAAAGCGGCTTTTGAGTTTTCTCTTTCCGGATGAGTTCGTTGTGTTTTTCAACCGCTTCGGGGAAGTGTCTTCTGATGAACTGGCCGAACGAGCAGTCGTTGAACCCGAACCGCCGTGCCAGCGACTTGATGCTTTCGGTAGTCGTGGTGTACAGGCGGAGGGCCTCGCTGTATTTTTCTATGCTGTGATTTGCCATGACCTTGCCGTTGTCCGTCCGGACCATACCCAGCCGGGCGTGCAGTTCCGGCTCGTGTTCTTTCAGGTATTGCCTGAAACATTCGGGATGTAGTCCGAACTCGGCGGCGACCTCTGCCGTTGTCAGACCACTCTCCTTCAGCCGTTCGATGGCTTCGGCGTATTTCACCTTTGTAGCGGGATTGTACTTCCGCACTTTGGACCAATCAATGGTCATACCCTCCTCGTAGGGGATGTTCTTCCGCTTGCACACCAGATCCATGTGCCATTTGTGCAGGTAGGTGTAGAATCTCTTTCTTGATATTCCCGTCATCTTGGCTATCCGCAAGGCAGACATGGGCGTGGTGGCATACAGGCGCACCGCCTCGGCATACTTCTCCTTTGTTTCCGGTGAGGGCGCATGGACGGTACCCCGACCGGTTATCTCGCCCTTGCGTTTCTGCCCGACCGCCTTCTCGCGTATCTTGATGCGCCGCTTCACCAAATCCTTGTGGTAAAACAGCAGGTGCTGTTCCAAACCGGCATAGGAAACACCGCAGGAATCGGCGGCCTCCTGTGTCGTGATATATCGGCCCGAACGCAGAAGCTCCACAACCTTGGCATACTGTTCCTTACAGTGCGGGCGTGTGCCTCGCGGCAGGTTGTCGCCCAGACCCAGCCGCTCGCGTACTTTCTCCCGCCATTCGATGACCCCGGGATAGTGCGTGCGCAACTGACGACCGAGGTTCGTACCGCTCAGTCCGAACTCGCGGGCTATCTGCGAGACGTTGTATTCGATGTAATCGAGACTCTCGCAGGCTTCGATGGCCTCCTTGTACTTGACACGGGTAGCGGGCAGTTGTCCGCGAAGCTGTGGCAGTTTGATGCGTGAGGCTTCCTCCTTGCTGCACGTGATATTGTAGCGTGCCAGCAGCAGGTCGCGGTGATACAGGGAGAGATAACGCTGGAATCCCGATACCGTCACCTTGCAGGTACGGCAAATCTCCGCGCAGGAGAGCCGTGTCGTGCGGTACAGCTCTATCGCCTCGCGGTACTTCTCCTCTGTTTTCGGCTTGTGAACTTGTGGAGAATCGGTTTCGTTGTGTGCGTTATCCGGGGCGTTCATCGGTCTTTTGGTGGATGGAATTTTCGGACAGCCACGCCTCGATACGCTCCGCCGAAGCGTCTTTGAGTATCACCCGCTTGCCGGCATCGAGCAGGTAGAGGGTGGGCATCGCCTTGAGGTCGTACACCTGTTCGCGGGTGAGCCGCTGCCCGGCATCGTAGCCGTCTATCCAGCGGGCGGGGAATGCCGCCCGTTCCCACGCGGCGGTCTTTCCCTCCACGCAGACGGAGAGCAGCTTCAGGCGGCCGGATTCCAGCAGCCTGTTCACGGTCGGGGACGAAGCGAGCCGCTCCTTCACGCGGCGGCAGTCCTCGCAGTCGGGGTCGTTGAAGTAGAGCAGGGTGTGTTCCGCCTTTATCTCGGAAAGGCACTTGCGCCTGCCGTCGCGGCAGGTAACGGCGAAGTCCGCCGCCACGTCGCCCGGACGGTTTTTCAGCGCCATTTCCAGCAGGTGGCGGGGACGGAGCTTGTCCATCTCGTCCAGTCGCGGGTTGTTCACCAACGCACGCAGCACGAGGATGTGCAATTCCTCGTCGTGCATGGGCGAGTTGGGTTCGTAGAGATACTTGTCCGCCAGTGCGATAAAGTGGTAGAGCATCTCCTTCTCTGCCAGCGAGCGGCTGAAGAGCGTATCGACGGCCTGCTGCGCCTTCGTCGTGTAAGGCAATACACTGACAAAATCGACAAATGCCTGCTCGGTGATTTCGGGGCGGGAAATGAGCGACGTGTCGGCAAAGTCGAAATGGTCCCAGTAGTGCAGGGATAGGTATTCGGCACGGTCCTCCGGCGCCGTGAGCGTGGCGGGCACGTCGGGCAGGCGGAACGCCTTTGTCTCTTCGCGCTTCTGGGCATACGAGCAGGATTCGATTCCGATACAGAAGAGACATGCGAAAAAGGTAATATTCAATATCTTCATTGTCCGTAGCTTGTTTGATGAAAAACTCCGAACGTGGATGCGTCCGGAGTTTTCCGTATTGTTTCCCAATGTATCAGTTCTCTGCTTCGAGTATGATGTCCGTACCTTTGAACAAGTCTGCCAGAGTACCTCCTTCGGCTTTGCCGTGGTAAACCTTGCCGTTCAGTTCGTAGTGGAACTGTACCTGGTCGGTGTACCAGTTGAACGCGTACTCTTTGCGCAGGCGCAGTTCATATTTGCCACCGGCGGTCACGGTCACGACACCGATACGGCTGTTGTTGCTCGCACGTTCGAATGCGACGAACGCTCCGGCAGGCACATCATGTGTACCTGTGTCATCCTTGTATTTAAGTGTTCCCGTAATCGAGCTGTTGGTTACGCGGAATGTCTTGGAGTAGAACACCACCTGTTCCTGATCGGAAGAGATGACGATATCGCCGGCACTCACCGCTGTGTTTACGACAAACGGCAGGGTCTTGCGTTCGCCCGACTGGTTCACGCCTCCCGTGGCATCCGTATTTTCAGCGGGGCCCGTACCGAAATTACGTTCGGTCTCCCTGTCTCTGCTCGCCGTATAGATGAAGCGTCCCGGAATGGTCGGGTGGGCTTTCAGTTTGTCACCGTTCAGCTTGTACCCCGACAGGCGTCCCTCGTCGATACGCAGCATCGGCGCGTCGATGTAGATTTCGAACGTAGAGCCATATACCTCGAACGCCTCGTCCTTGAACGGATGGACAGATTTATCGTCCGAACCCTTGTAGCTCGTCAGGTCGAACGCGATGTCCACCTGCTGGTCGGGCTGGTAAGTCCATTCCAGCTCTGTAACCTTCTCGGGAATGTCATCTGTACCCGAACGGTCAGGCTCATCGGCATCTCCTTGCCACTCTGTATTGGCATAGTTCACACGTGCGCCGAAACGGAACGGCTTGTAGTTCGCCAGCTCGAAGGTAACGCTGTGGTACTCGTTGCCGATGTAAGAGCCGTCCACAGCATTGGCGTTCGCCTCGATAACAGCCGGATAACGGCGCAGATTGGAAGCGATACGGACCACTTCGTCGCTCTTGGCCTTGTTGGTGTACATATAGACTGAATACTGACCCACTTTGTCCGGGGCCTTTTGGAATACGGTCTCCCCGTTTATTGTTGTCTTATACCCTTCCTTCGGCCGGAACATCATCATGCGTCCGCCTTCCGGGTTGTTCGTCTGCCACCATGCGGTGGAGGCGTCAGCGTAAGGTGCAAAGTCACAGTCATAATTACCATCACCGGGCAGTTGGTTGTTGAGGAGATAGTTCAGGTTCTGCGAATAGAGCAGGAACTCCACGTTTTCTCCAGCATTGATCGGCGTGCCTTGCCGGTCGGCATCCGGATTGTCTGTCGGTTTCTCCCGCAGTTGCAGGTCGAACGTCACTCGGGCGCCGCGTTTCTGCGGCACGAGGCGGTAAAGCACGTACTCGTCGCGTGAGAATCCGTCAGGATTGTCGCTCGGAGTTGCGCTGTACGCCTTCAAGCCCTCCACCGTTATGGAATGGGTGGTATTTACGAAGGAGAAAGTACGTGTCATGGTCTCGAAGTGTTCCGCTTCGATATGGAGCGTTCCTGTGTACCCGTCAGCCTGCGAGAGGATGTTCTCAAAATAGACGCGCTGCACACCCGGCCCTTCGACCGTCCAGACATACTTGTAGTCCGGCTCTGTCGCGATGTCGCCGCTGCTGTACCACTCCTTGTCGCCCTCGCGCACCACGGACAACGCCATGCCCGACTCGGCACGTATGTCCAGCTCGTTTACAGAGATGTACACCTTCATCGGGAAGAGTTCCGCAGGGCAGTCTTCGGGTACGGTGAACATCACCGTCACATGGGGACGTCCCGAGGTGGGGTCGTCCTCGTTCAGACCGCCGTACAATGCCGTGCCGACCCATGAGGGTATGAACGACTGTTTCTTCACCGTGATGACCTTGATTTTGCGCTGCAACTGCCCGTGCTTCACGAGCAGGGTGCCCTCCAATTTCCCGTTGTCTCCCAGAGGAAGCAGCGAGAGCAGGATGGTACCGTTGCCGACACCGTTTTCGATGGTAAAGTCATTGCCTATGGTCTGTCTTGCCACCGAGTTCTCTATCCATGTGATGTCGGGCTTGTCGGCAGCGGTTATCTGCTTCCCGTTCTTGCCCGTGAGGGTGTATTTGAGCTGGTAGGCGTTGCCGCTGACCTCGCTCTCGTCGATTACCACAAAGGTCTTCTCGACCGAGAGGATGTAGTCCTGGTTCTCCACTTCGTTCACGTCGTCGGAGATGGAAATCCAGACGTTGTTGGTGGCCGCTGCCGTCAGTGCCTCCTCGAAGGTATCCTGCCCGTATGACAGCGGGCCGACGATGTTCAGCTTGTAGTGGTGGTTGCGGCGCACGAGTATCTGCTCGCCGTTCTCGTCCACCAGCATGATGCGGTAGTACTTGTCCACGCTCTCTCCGTTGGCGTGTCCCCGGATGATGATACTGACGGGATCGTCCGAGCGGTTCTCGCTCTCGAAGATATACTGGTGCGTGGCCGTGGTCACGTCCGTGATGTCGCTCATCTTGGCGTCTTTCAGCGGGAGCGTAACGAAGTCGGTTGCCTTCCACTCGTCCCACGTGAAGTTGAAGCCCTTTTCGGGGTGGTAGGGAGCCACCGTACCGAAGGCGTTGGTGTTGTATGCCACGAAGCCCGTCACGGCAATCCACGGGTTGGTCGTTTCGGTCGCCTCACCGGCTGCATAGGCCGGGTTTGCCACTGAGACCTGCGCGTGGTTGCGGAGCATAGTTATCTTGTTTCCGGCAGCGCTTATCTGGTCGGCGATGGATGCGTCATTCTCACCGTCGCAGGCGAAGCGTCCCCAGTAAATCATTCGTCCGGACGAACCTTCGAGCAGCGCCATCACTTCGCTCTCGGAGCAGTTGCGGAACTGGTCTTCCTTGAAGTCCGTCATAATCTGGTTTGCCACAAAATGGATGGTCCGGGTGTTTTCGGGCACTTCGGCGGTGAATGTTCCCGTGGTAGTGGTCGATGAGCTGAACTCCTTTGCCGAGACGGTCGTGATGAAGAGGCCGTAACTGTCGAAGCAGAACAGCGTCATGTCCTGCACACCGCCCCCGTCGGGGTCCACCGAACGGGTCAAAACTTCCCGCATAACCGGGACATCGGCACTGAACCGGAGCGCCACATAGCCTTCGCGTGCCGTGGGCAACGGGTCCAGCAGGTCATCTTGTCGGCAAGAGACCAGCAGCACCGCCAAGGCAGCCAAGGCTATTGCCGTATGTATTACTCTTTTTATCATAGTCATATCCTTTTATTCGTTCTTCGCACTAATTGCCGCTATTTTTTATCATTGTAGGCGTCGCGGATGCAGCGGATGGCGGTTCCACCAGTAGTACTTGTTCCATCTGGATTAGATACAGGTCCACTGGCACTATAGTAAGATCTTCCAGCCAATACCTCATCCATTGCAGCATTTTCTTTATACTGAAAATCTATAATAACCTTGATTTCAGCTTCGGTCGGCAGGCGCCAATCATCATATACAGTTCCATCTTTAGCAACTTCTACATACTCTTTGCAATGGCTTGCAGCCATCTCAACACTATTAACCGTATAAACAGCTCCCAACTGTGATGCGAGCATAAATGAAGGTGAAACCAATTTTGAATTATCCTTTCCAGGATCAGTAATACCTTTATCTGTAATACGTGGCTTACCCAAAGTATATGTTCCTGAAGATGCCATTATCTGAATATGGTACATTCGGGCGTTACCTGTTTTCGTCCAAATATCCTCTGTACTAAGATCAGTGGAATTATTGTTGTTGTAATAATAATAGGCAATTGTTGATTTTCCTTTATTGGTACCGGAAGTTACTTCCGTTGCTACTTTAGATGTGAAGAATAAATCAACCTCGTTTCTTCCACTACCCATCGACTGTCCATAATCTGTAGCTGTATATTGCCATGTGTCATTATTTGCATTGTAGCCATAAGCTGTTACACGTTTTTGCGAAGGATTACGATAGTTTTCCCATGTTGTTCCTCCGAAATCGCTACGGTAACTGTACCACCCCTGAATATTCGTGATATACTCCAGCGGGTACTGTGCAACTGTCACAGATCGTGTCTGTCCGGTTTCGTTGGTCACGGTGAACTCGATATAGCGTACCGCATTGTTTTCGGGCACGTCACCGAACACATCAATCTTGCCGTTGATACCCTCGTCGGGGGTGATGCGGAGCGTACACAGGTTCGTCCAGTTCGGACGATTATTTGTTCCTGTGTTTACACCATATTCATTATTCTTGTTCGGTATCGCTGTCAGCTCCTGTTCCTGTCCGAACTTGTCGATGTAGTACACTTTGGTGATTTCGGCCGTTACCTCCGACGATGAAGAGAACTGCAGGGTCGTGTGGTCATCCTCCATGTTGTGCATCTCAAATTCGTTCTCGTTGAGCGTGAGGTATTCCGACCGGTCGGTTTCGCCGCCGATATTGATTGTCCTTTCGTCCCACTCCCGTACCTCGTAGTCTATATCCTCCAGCTTGACCGGTTCCAACGGGTCGTTACCACCCGGGAGGTTGAGCGTCAGGGAGACCTCGTAGCAGGTATTGCGCTCCAATGACGAGCCCTCGCACACCGGAATCTGGTAATAGCTGTTCGGGTGAGATTCTTTCACGGGGGTGGTCACAATATCACCGTTTTCATCAACGTAATTGCCATCTTTGTCGTGCAGGATGGTGTACATCGGTATGTTCACAATCAGACGTGTCTCCTTTTCCAGCGAGCTCTCGTTATCCCACGAGTGGGCGTATGCGTAAGCCGTAACGGTAATCAGCGTGTAGGGACGGTCGGGATTCGGGTTGTCCGGGTCGTCCGGGTCCTGCGTCCAGTCGAAATAGCCGTCGTCGCTCATAAGCGGTGTACGCAATTCAGCCTCGGCATTTACACCCGTCAGCACGGAAGTGGAGTAAGGCATGTTGCGCAGGTAGTAGCCTGCCAATGTACCGGTTGCATTGTTGAACTCCACGAACTGACCTTTGTGTATCTTTATCACGAGTTTTGCGGCGGCACGACGCAGCGTCGCCTTCAATTTCGTGTCGTTCGACTTGTTGCCGTCATTCAGGACTACCTGTGTGTCAGTGCTGCCCTCAAGGTGGGCTATGCCGTCCATCAGAAAAGTCTGAGGAACATTGTCCAAGCCCGGGTAGCCCGTCATGTGTATATCCCGATCCGTCTGTTCCAATTGCTTGAGTGCGGTCATGTCGAAATCATCGTCAGCGAACACCGAGACGTCGGCAGTGCTGTTGGCAATGAGATGTACCTCGTATTTCGCATTTTCTGTGAAACCGCTCCTCTTGGCTGACAGGACAATGGTTCCGTTGCCGGTCTCGCTGCCGCCGACACGTTCGTGGTGTTTCTTGTTGCCTTGCGCATCGAAAATCAGCACGTCGATATGATTTACCTTGACTTCCGCGCCAGTGGCAGCCGTGTTCACCGCACGGCTCATGGGCAGCGACCCTGACGAGAGGTCAAGGATGATGCTGTTGCCGTCTCCCACGACGTTGCCGCCGGGGATATCGCACTCCTTGTCGCAGGCGGTGAAGAACAGCACCGCCGCACAACAAGCAATAATATGATATAATAGTGGTTTCATAGCTCATCAGTCATTTATCGTGGATACCTTGGATTCAGTCTGTTTTATCATGATGACCTCGGCGACACCGCTTCCCGCCCATTTCAGATTGCCGGTCAGCCCGTTGATGAGCAGCAGTGCGCTGCCGTCGGTACTCCAGCTGCGGTCATAGGAGATAGCCAGACCGACCTCTTCGTCTTCATTCTCCGGCTTCAAGGCTTTCACCGTGATGTAGTACGGGTCGGGGGAAGCCACGAGCAGGTTATTGTTGTTGTTTTCGCGCGTATTGTCGTAAAGGTAGCCCTCCGGAGTGGCCGGCTTGCTCCCCTGATATACTTTCACCGCAAAATGCTCGGATGTGCCCAATGTCCCTACCAATGTCGGAGTCCATTTCTGATTGTCCGGACCCGTGATTTGGAACTTGAAGGTATAGCTGCCTTCATCGGTTGTGGAGTAATATACTTCAGGCTGGGGATATGTGTCGCTTCCAGTCAGCGTACTCCCGTCCTCCGGCTGTATCGGGTTGGTATATTGCGGGTAGTTGAACTCGATTGGGTATTCACCGCCGTCGTCCCAGTCGGCCACGGTGTATTCGACGGTAATCTTGCCGTCGTTGTGCATCAGGCAGCAAACGGCGTAGTAGGTGTTGCGCTCTACCGCAGGCATATAGACATAGCCGGTGCGCGACTCGTCACCGAAGGCATAGTCTATCTTGAGGACGTGTTCCTTTCCGTCGGTTCCCGGAGTGTTCCAGCTACCGCCGTTGGCATACGGGTTCTCGAAGGGATAGAACGGTGCGGCAAGCACGGGCGTGTAGTTTGCGGGGTTCTGTCTTTCGGCAAGGGTGATGTTGTCGGCCAGTGTCTCTGTTACCTCCGCTCCTCCTTCAACGACTGAAAGCACGATGTCGCCCGAAGCGTTCTGTATTCCTGCCAGCTGCTCCGCAGTCGGTGTCATCAGGTAGTTACGCAGACGCGTACCTGATTCCAGCATGGTCAGGCCCGTCACTTTGAGCGTGGCGATTTCGCCTGCGGGCTTGGCGGCGAACACGCCGAGTTTGCCGAAGGGGCGTTGCAGTTCGAAGGTGATGTCGTCATGCTCGAGCCACGAGTGGTCAGCATGATCGGGGTCGGTCGGGGATTCGTCACGCACCTTTGTGAAGTCGAGCTGGAACGACTGCTTGTCGCAGAACATCGGCAGGCCGTATTGCTGTATATTGTCCTGATAGTCGGTGAACCACAGGTTTTTCAGCTGTGTCTCGGAGGTGTTTTCCGATAAAGAATTGTTGGCACCTATCATCGCCGCCTCATTTGCCACGGCGTAGAAGTCCACCGTCTGCACACCGGCGGAATAGAAGGTGATGTCCATGAAGAACGTGTGCGGGGCTTCCGTCACGTTGTTCGTAAAGTAGTGCCCTGCCGGTTTTCCACCGACGAAGGCATAGACGCGGAGCGTATGGATTGCCGCCTCGTCATCGGTCGGCGTACCGTCGGCTTCGCTGACGGCGCGTGTCCCCACGTTGAGCTGCACGGCCACATTGTGCTGTTCCCCGAGCGGGGCGACATCTTCCTTGACACACCCCAGCGGCAGCAGACCGCAGCCTACCGCTGCAGCCATCATATAAAGTATCTTTCTTATATCCCGCATATTATTCGGTTTTAATCTGGTCTTACAACTTCGATGTACCATTCGGGTACACTTACCGTAATCTCACCCGACTTGAACTCGATGCGTATCGGTATGAGCACTTCGTGTTTGGAACAATCTATTACGGGATTGTCGGCAAGGAATTTCGCGAGATTGACCGTGGCCAGCGGCTCGCCACCGGGTGCCGGGCGCAGGCAGACATTGACATTCTCGTGGTCCTTGTGCCGCATTATGTTGGTCCGAGCCGTGAGCAGTCCGGCCTCGTATTCGGTTTCAAGCAAATAGTCGGTCGCCTCTCCGCACGCCCGGTTCTCGAAATCGGTACAGGGGGAGACTCCGCAGATTTCCAGCACAGGCTGCGAGCCTGCGCGTGCTCCCATTTCGGGAACTCCCGCCACTTCCACCAACAGGTCGTAGTGAGAGCTGGCGAACTCTATGATTTTGGTCTGGTCCTCCCCCTTGTGAGCGCTGTACGGCAGCACGGTATAGGAGGTAGAAGCATAATAAAGCGAATCATTGCCGGCAACCTGTTTCTCGTCGAAATAATCCCCGGCAGCGAAGAGCATCCGGTCGTAGTCGCCCGTTTCGGTGCCTTCGACCCTCGTGTCGTGCGTGTTCCCCAAACAGATGATCCGGTAATCACCGGCAGCGAGCGGGGGAAGCGTCGCCGTCTGGCTCGCAACTTGTTCCTTCGGTAAGATACTCGAATTGACGCATCGATTCTCTGCATCGAAAACGAACATCTCTACCCGGCAGATTTTCTCGGGGAATATCTCCGTGGTGCCGTCGCCCTTGTAGCTGAGCAGCAGTTTGTTCGTGTTCAGACAGGCATCCAGATCCTCACGGATGCAGGACGTGGAAGCCCCTGCAAGCAACGTCAGGCAGAAAATTAATTTCGTCAATTTCATATAAATTCGATTGATATGTTTAAGATAGACAGTGCGAATTTTCGCACTGTCTATCTGGTTATTAGTTATTAAAATTAGGAGTAACAGGAACAACTGTCCAGTCAGCTACCTTTACGTTCAACTCCACGCAACGTTCGGGCTGGTCGAAATCATCATCTGAGAACGAATAGAGTACACGGTAGATTTTACCGGAATTGAAAGCTGCGGAATTTGTAAACTTACCGCGCAGGTAAATCGGCTCAACCGTTCCATCTGCGGTTGTTCCATGCAATGTCAGCAACAATTCGGGATTGTTAGCTGCATTTTCCACATGTGCCAATCCGTATGTGATAATGTCCTCGGCACCCTCACCGTTATTGGCAGCTACTTCACCACCGTTCGGATTCTTTGATTCCCCGGGATTCAGGCTCAATACATCGGCTTCAGATGAAGACAACACGTCAGCCCATGGAGCTGCTGCGCCATTAACCCAAGTCCATAATGTAGAAGCAGTGGGTTCAGCGAAAACCTTGCCTGTCTCAGACGGAGTCTTTGTTACAAAGTCATACGCCGTGTAGTAGTGGTTCAACGCTATCTTCTCCAGCTTAACAGAAGTGTACTTGTTGGTAGCGGAGGCTTGTGCCTGTTCGTACTCGAATCCGTAGATTTCGAAACGGGATACGCGCGGTTCCAATGTTACACTTGCCTGATAAACATTTTCGTGGTTTTCATCATCCGGTGCACCACCTTCTTCCAGGTCATCAAACCCGTAAAGGGTATATGTCGGATGTCCGTCTTCTGAATCATTCAGCACATTCTCAGACTTGTTTGCAAGGTCTGCGTAGTCGATTTCCTCCCCTTGGTTACCAACTACAACGACCTTGACTGTTGAATAGGGCAAGAAGTGGTAGGTAAGGTCTCTACCATCTGCAGTAATTGCCTCCCAACTGTCTTGATCATCGGTGGAAAAATAAGTTTTTTGAGCTGTCCCTGCCGGATATTCGGGAATGGCTACTTCGTTTCCGTCAGCATCCAAGAAGAATACCTTGAAGTTGCTCAATGCTACTTGTGAGTTATTCTCCATTGCATCGCCTACAGCGCGTGATCCAATGGAAGATGGAGATGTGAGGTTAGGTAACTTGATTGTTACCCTTTTGAGCTGCGTGTCCGTAGGGACCACATCGTTCTCGCTCTTGTCGCACGAAACAAGAGCCATCGAGGCTGCAAGAGCCATCAAGAAAAAGTTTCTTACTTTCATGTTCTTTTTACCTGTTGGTTGAATTAAATTAGAGCATATTTTATCTGGCCAATCGGACGATGATTAATGAAATTGACATATTGCATGAAAGTCATAGCCGCAATTTTACCAGCCACTCGGGTGAAAAGTCCGCAGGGTTGCTTTGCGTAGTTTCGTATCATCATAAGATTGTCATTGAGTTGAGAGAAAATGGTTTCGATTCGTTTGCGGAACCTCTTGTAGGCCCATGTCGGGGGACGCCATTTCTTCTGATTCAACCGATATGGTACTTCAAGGGTTATATTGGACACCTCAAAGAGATTCTTCTGGATCTCAGCACAGAGATACCCCTTGTCTCCAAGCATCATACAATCATGATAATCCCAACGTACATCATTAAGATAGTGGAGGTCATGGATGCTTGCCGCTGTCATGTCATAAGAATGGATTACGCCGCGTATCCCACATACGGCATGGAGCTTATATCCATAGTAGTGCAGGCGTTGCGATGCGCAATATCCCCAGTCGGGGGCTGCCTCTATATTATCGCGTCCCATGGCGCATCGTTTTGCCCGTGCGTTTTGGCAGACCTTTACAGGCTTGGAATCAATGCAGAATACATCCTCAGACCCATCAATAGCGACAGCTACATCCTTGCGGATTTCTTCTGCAAGACGAGCTGTCAGTTTACGCCGCGCATTGAACTGTCTGCGGCTTATCAAATTTGGCAAATCCTCCTTGCACTCATGGTGCAGACGATGAAAGAGAAGATTTTCGCTATCAAAGCCGAAAGCCTCGGCGGTTATACCCAAAGCCACGACTTCAAGATCAGAGAACTTAGGTACTACGCCACAACGTGGTACATTACCGAAGTCATTTACACGATTTTTGGCAAAATCCTTGCATATTCCGAGGATTCTGATGAAATTTGTTATGAAGTTGTGCATAAGCAGTGCGATAGTACTTAGTAGTTTGGTTACCACTAATTTACTAATAACCTGCGATTTGTGCAACTTTTCCATTTGTAAATATTTAGAAATTTAATTCAACCAACAAGTTCTTTTTGTTTTGAAATTAGTGAATATATAGTTTAACTCTCTTTTTGATTAGATTACAGTTGGTCCATGACCTGCCGCACCTCTTCGAGGTTATGACGGGCTGTCTCGGAGCCTGCTTCGGCTGCACGCCGGAACGCGTCCTCCGCCTTGTCGTACTGCCCGGCTTTGGCATATGCCACACCGAGGGTGTTGAGCAGTTCCGCCGTCTGTGCCGCCGTTTCGGACTTTTCGAGCAGTTCTATTGCCGCATCGTATTCCTCACGCGCAATGGCGCTTAGGGCGTTCTCGTTGAGCGCGGCGGGCGATGTCGGGAAGTAGCGCACCGCTACCGCCATCACCTTGTCGTACTCGGGTGAGCCTTTGCCGTAGGAACCCGCCACCTTGTACATCTCCGACAGGCTCAACAGGTCGGGACGGGTCTCGATTTGCCGCTTTGCCTCTTCGAGGTCGAAGTTGCGCACGTTGTACTCGATGCGGTACTCGTTGCGGCGCAGCACGGGATAAAGTTCGGTGAGCAACCTGTGGTATATGGTCGGCGGCACGAGTTTCCGAAGCTGCAGCTCGCAGAAATCGCGCTCGTTGGGATAACGTTCGATGATGGCGTACACCGAATCGCGCTTGAGCAGGTTCGGGTAGTCGCCGAGCACGCGGACGAGACCTTCCCAGTCCTCACCCTTCCAGTCCACGTGGAGCAGGTCGGACGATATGGCATCGTGTCGTCTGATATAGTCCGCCAGCGCCTTGGCACGGTTCTCGGAGAGCTTGAGGTTGTGCGCCTCGCTACCCTCGGGAGAGGCGTAACCGGTGATATAGATACCCGTGATCTTGACATCGGCATTGTTCTTGACGAGCATGATGGAGTTCGATACCGTGTCCAGCTCGGCGCGGTTGTCCTTGTATTCGGGCAGAATGTTGTAGCTGTCCTGCCGGAACTGCAGGCGTGCGGTACGGTTCTCGGCACGCATCTTCACGGGTTCGGGAGCGGGTGCTATGCTGTCCAGCCTGTATTCGGGGACATACGGGGGCAGTACGCCGGTCCACAGCTGACGCTCGGACTTGCCTTCGCCGCAGTTCGTACAACCGTGTACCTCCTCGCGGATTTCGACCCGTCCGTCGAGCATCCAGCGCTCGTAGGGCACGGATGCCGTGTAGTCGTAGCCTTGCTCTTTGCCTTTGCGGCGTATGATGACCTGCGCCTCGTCATCATGGTACGGGGGAAGGTCCACGCTTTCGAGCCGCTGCGCCCGCAGGTACACCTTGTGACGGGTGCCGCCGTCAATCACGATGGGCGGGAAAGCCACCTCGCGGCTGTCGTCGGCCGACACGAGTACGGGGGTCAGCGCCACGGTGTGCTGCGTGTTGATTTTGGTCTTGCTCAAATCCACGGCCATCTGCAGGCTGACGGTGCGGCCCTGCTTGACAACGCCGCCCTGACGGATTTCAATCGAGGAGAGATAGCCGGGTTTGTTCTCGGCATGTAACGCCACGGGGCAACATGCCAGTATCAATAACAGTGTGGTATATATGCGTCTCATAGTGGTTCCGTTATTTAATTATGTATATCAGGGAGATACCCGCCTTGGTAGGTCCGAAATAGTGCTTATCCTGAGTGCCCTTGAACTTTCCGCAGGTGGCGCACTCGTACTTGTCGTAATTGGTGTAGATGTAGCCCAGCCCGATGGTCGCTTCGAGGTTCCAGCGTTTGCCCAGAATCCACGAGTAGCCATACGAGAGGCCGACGCCTGTCGCCCATCCCTGGTAGCGGTGGTCCTTGGTGGACTTGCTCTGGAACGGGATACGCACGCCGCTGATGTTGTAGAAGGCGTAGCCGCTGTGCAATCCAAAGAAATGGCCATTAAATTTTTCACAGAGCCAGTAGCGGAACTCCGGCATGACCATCCAGTGCTTTATCTTCTTGTTACTGTCCTTATCCAGCGTCCACGGGTTGTAGGCACCCGTGAGTTCGAGTGATGTGCGTTTGCCCAGTCCGAACTCCGCACTCAAGTTGGGCGTGGTGGTCGCCCAATACAACAGATTGGTCTTTACCGCTATATCCTGCGCCTTGACGGTGCCCGAGCACCAGCATAAGGCGAGGAAAACACCGAGGATCAATTTTTTCATACTTCCAATTTTGTTTTCTATAAACGCTTTGCCACGGCATGGCCTTGAGCCTCTGCGTCCGGCTTGCTGTTTATTTTCCTTTTTATTTATCTTGTTTGAACCGGTTTCTGCCGATCCGTTCACTATCTATAAGCGGGGCTTTTACCTCCCACCGTAACACTCCATTTTCAGGGAAAAATCCCTTTTTTGATTTAGACTTCTCTCTTTAAGAGAAAGATAACAGGCTGAAAATAGCGACAATTAACTGGTTTACAGTTAGTAATCGCTTGCAGAAAGAAGGGCGGATGCTCAACGCTTGTTGTGGGAGATGAAAAAAATGCAAGTAACTGAAAAAAACATGGTTGATTTTGCTGCTGTTTTGAAAGATTTTGAGTACTTTTGCATTACGCTATTTCTCTTAAAGAGAAAAATGCGTTTTTGCACAACACTTTTCGTGTCATTTTGGAGTCGCTCGCTTGTATCGTTCTGTCTCATACCACTTGCCTTTTTCTTAATCACCCTTGGCAAAGACTCCATGATTGCCGGTCGTCCGTTCCAACTGTCCGTCTTTGCCGATCAACCGATTTGCATCTCTTTTGAAGAGAAGTATATTTATATAAATATCTATATATCAGTGAGGTATAATAGAAAACCGGGGTAACTCGCTCAACAAGTTCCACTTTTCGCAAAACTTTTTTCATGCGGCAGGGCAATTATTCCTGCCGTTTTCATTGTCATTCTCAGCGATTTTTGTATTTTTGCAGTTGATTAGTACTTCTCTTCAAAAGAAATCAGCCGTTTTTTTGACTTTTCCATTGAATTGTATAACTGTACGGACGTGTTTTGCAACAACCGGCTATAACGTGTCGAGCCGCACGGCGTAGAGACCGGAATTATATAATTATATAAAAGCATAGTTATATAAAAGGCAGGTCTTCCCTGACCGTTCGGGGGATATAACGGGATGCCGTGCAGAATGCGCTACGGTCGCAAACGAAAACACCGCCCCTACTGTGCTGTACGGGCGGCGTAAACTATGGGCGGGTGGCTTGTCAGGCGATCTGTCCGCTCAACAACAAGGCGCGTTGCCGGTCGCAGAACCTGTCGTACTCGGCTTGGTCGGTACCTTTTTCGATGGCTCGGTCGATAACATCCCCCAGCTCGTCGAAGCATACCTCCCCGTTGATGCACTCCACGTTCAAGCCTTTCTGGAGATACACCTCGTAATAGTCGGAGCCGTTGAGTGCCACGATGACGTACCCCGTGTGCAGGCGTCCGTTCACCTTGATGCGTAGTGCCGGCAAGTCCCTGTACGTGGTGGCTGCAAATTCTTCGATGCCCCACGACATGATGACGGGTGCGGGATTTAGGGATAACAACTGTTCCCTGATAGTCTGTGCGACATACATTACATACTCTTTTTCCATAATTTTTATCTTGGATGATTATTGATTGTGATTTGCTTTAGTCGAACCATTCGGGGTTGCTCTCCTTGAGTTCGGCAACCAGTTCGTTGTCCGGAAGCCGGAGTGTTTTACTGTCCGTGAAGAAGAAAACCTCGTCGTAGAGCTGTTCCGCCTCTTTGCAGGCAAAGCCTTCGTTCTCGTCCCCGAAGCTGCCCGGATGAAGGGTGTCGAGCAGCTTTGTCGAACCGATAAGGAGGTCCTCGCCCTCGTTCGATTTCACGATGCGGCATACAAACGTGTCGCCGCCGAATTGAATTTCCTGTGTTCTCATAGCCGTATATATTTATATGAACGGGATGTTACGCCCGTTTTCGTTCAGGTACTCCATGATTTGCTTCGCTTCCTCGTGCGACGCCCTGTTACGGTCGTCGTAGCGGCGTGCCTCGTCCGCCATGACCTTGATACAAGCCTTGATAAGGCGATAGAGGCTTTGCTGGAGCGTGGGGTGCATGTCGGGGATTGCCGCCGCAAAGCGTTCGGGATTGAAACTGAAACTGTTTACCGCCATTTCCCAGTCTTTGGCGAGGCGGTACTCTCTGCTTTCTCTAATGTCTTTTTCCATTGTCTTGAATTTTACCGATTTGTTTTTTCTTCCCTCTGTTCGGCTCCCTTTGTCGGGACCGTTCGGGTTTTACGGATGCTCAAAACAGGCTGACGGAGAAGCTCCTGCCGCCGCTTTTTCCGGAAAATTACGCTCGCCATGCGAGGAAGAATTTTACAGGAAATGCACTTCAAAGCGACGGGTCCGAGCGCGTCAGCCAACCTTCGCATCCTAAAAGCAGACAGGGGACGACACGGGATGTCTGAACCGGGAAAAGCTACAACGGGTGGACGGCAGGCAGGGAAAAGAGGGAAAAAAGGAGTAGAAAAGAGAAATAAAGTATCTATATATGGATAATTATTGCTATTTTTGCAGATAAATAGCGATATACCAATTATGGAACAAACGGAACCTACCACGAACAACGATATTCTGCTGCTTTTGGCAAAGCGGCTGAAGGATTACCGGCTGGCGGCCCGCATGAGCCAGAAGGAGCTTGCCGAACAGTCGGGCGTGAGCCAGACGACGATCAGCCACTTCGAGCAGGGCGTGAACCGCAACCTGACGCTGAACAACTTTATCTCGCTGCTGCGTGTCCTCGGGCTGGAGCAGCGCATCGGGGATGTCATGCCCGAACTGCCGATGCCGCCGATGGCGCTCCGGAAAATAGAGAAACTGATACCTAAAAGAGTAAGGAGGAACAAGTGATGATAGAGAGCCTGGATGTGATGCTATGGGGTGAAAAGGTGGGGACGCTCGTGTCGAGCCGTGAGAACCACCGCAACAAAGCCTGTTTCTATTTCGACCCGGCATACGTGTCGGGCGGTTACGACATCGCGCCGCTCCGTGCGCCGATAAAGGGTGCCACCGCACAGCGCGGCCTGCCCGTCTATCCGGAGGAAGAGCGTATTTTCGGCGGCCTGCCGTCGTTCGTCGCCGATTCGTTGCCGGACCACTGGGGTAACACCGTGTTCAACGAGTGGGCGAAGGCGCACCGCATCCGTGTGCGGGAGCTGTCGGCTCTCGACCGCCTCGCCTATATCGGGCGGCGCGGCATGGGTGCGCTGGAGTTCGTCCCCCCGACTGCCGAGGAGATGGAGGCACCGTTCCGCGTGGAGATAACCGACCTGTACGAACTGGCGCGGCGTGCCTTGGAGCAGGCGGGCACGTTCCATGCCGCCGTGTCGGGCGACCTGATGATAGAAAGCCTGTTCAAGGTGGGTACTTCCGCCGGCGGACGCCGCCCCAAAGCGGTGGTGAATGTCAATCTGGAAAAGGGTGAATGCTACTCCGGACAGGTGGCCACGCCCTACCCGGGCTACACGCCTATGATTATCAAGTTCGACGAGCATCTGAAAATGCCGACCACGCGGGTCGAGTACAGCTATTACCTGATGGCGGCGGATGCCGGACTGAAGATGATGCCGAGCCGCCTGCTCGAAGGTGAGACGGAGACGCACTTCCTGACCGAACGGTTCGACCGCCGGGGCGACAAGAAAATACACGTGCAGACGCTGGCGGCCCTCCAACCGTCTACCAACTCCTACGAGGATCTGCTCGATGCAGCTTACCGTATCGGCGTGCCCCCGGCAGAGCTTCAGCAGCTGTTCCGCTCGATGGTGATGAACGTGCTGGGCGGGAACGTGGACGACCATAACAAGAATTTCAGCTTCCTGATGGGCGACGACGGGCTGTGGCACGCCGCCCCTGCCTATGACTACACGTTTACCGTCGATACGGAGGCACCGTACTACGTGAACCGCCACAGCATGACGGTGAACAACAAGACGGAGGAGATTACGGCGGAGGACCTGATGGCGGTGGCCCGCAAGTACGACATCAAGGCTGCCGAGCCGTTCATAAAAAAGGCTGCGGCTACGGTCTCGAACTACGCGGAGTATGCCCGGAAGGCGGGTGTGAGCGATGCGTGGATAGAGACGATAGAAAAGGAAATTGCCGCACGGGTGGAAAGTCTGGACGGCAGGGTATAAAAGGATAGGCGCAGGGGGATATACGTGCCTGTCGGATATACCTTATATAATATATATAGACAGGGGGCGGATTTTCCGTCCCCTGCTTGTGTCTGTACCGCCCCTTTAAGGTTCGTATTCAAACTGTTCGATATTGGCTCTTTGGAACACCTGCGGGTTATGCCGGTAAAGAAGCGGCAGATTGAGCGTCGCCATCGGGTATTCCACAAAACCGCTCCTGCGCCTGTAGCCTGAATCGGTCGCCAGCCCGTTTGCAATCAGGAAATCCATTGCTTCCGGGTAATGGTTCACATCAACGAATGTGCAATCGGGCAAACCGAGTGCGTCCATTTCCTCCAGATTGACGGACAACACGATATACTCCTGTTCATCTTCCACGCTTGCCAGCGTGAGCGCCAGCCAGCCATTGCCGTAGAGGCGTGGCACGAGGTAGAACCGCTCGCCCTTGAACTCGTACTCTTTCCGCATGAGGGAGCAGTCCGGCTCTACGGTTTCAAAGACATCCTCACCGTCGGTAAAGGTCATCATGGGGTTGCTGACATCCACATACACGTCCTCTGCCTTGTAACACAAATACTCCCTGTTTTCCGAACGAACGATAACGAATTGAATTTCCATATTCTTCATGTTTAGTAGTTGAACACCTTTTTTATTTTTCCCTCTCTTCGGAAGCCTTCAGGCTTCTCCCGTAGGGATCTGATTTTTACGCGCATCCAAAGATTGCCTAAAAGGAAACAACAAACAAGGAATTTGGGCGGAATTTTATCGTTGCGGTATCGAGCGTCCGCGAGATATGGACGATTGGAAATCGGAAAAGCTGCCGGAAAATTATGTTCAAATAGCGCGAGCGGTACTTGGGGGTGCTTCCGGGGCAATACCTTTGCGACGGAAAAAGCGGGTCCCGACGGGCAGAGAGCCCCCGGCGAAGCTGTAACGGTATAAAGGGGTATCGGGCGGTATAAAGGGGAAACAGAGGGGTAAAAAAGAAGAGTGCCGACGGCAGCTAAAAAAGGTCGCCGCCCCTGCGGTCGCCCCCTCCGTCAAGGGTGCTTGTGCGCAAAAAAAGGCAGGACGGATTTCTCCGTCCCGCCTTTGGCTCGTCCGCATGGGTCATGCTGCGACTTCTTCCGTCTGAAGCTCCACTTGGGGCTGTGGCTGTTCTTCGGGTTGTGCGTCCTCCGTTTCTACGGCTTCCTGCTTCGCCTGTTCCTGCACGAGCAGGACGGCTTTCTTTTCCTCGATACGTTGGTGTCGCTTCTCGTACACCTCGTTATGCCCGTTCTTGATAACGGCGAGTTCTTCGGGCATGTGCTTCTCTGCGAAGTCAAGCAAGAGGGTGGCAATGGCGTTACTGCCGTATGCGCCTTTGAAATTGTCAATCAGAAAATCCCTGCGGATAACGGCTTTCTGCTTGGCGGTGAGGTTGGCGATGATGTTCATCTTTTCCTCGCCCGTGAGGTAGTGATAAGGTTCTTTTTCCTCAAGACCGACCTCGGCATAGTGTTCCCTGCGGAGTGAGGAAAGCAGGAAGAAATAAACCATTTTGTCTTCGTCCTGCCCGAACTTCGTGTCCGACATATCCACCTCTAAAATCTGCTTCTTGGTGTCCTCCACGGTCTTTTCAAGGGCTATCTCCTTGTTTCGCTTATCCTGCTTGTCAAGTTTTTCCACGGGAGAAAGCGGTTTTTCGGTCGTCCCGTCCGTTCCGTTCGCATTGGAAGCGGCATTCGTCAGGTAGCAGAGTACAATCTCTTTCTGCTCAATACGGATATAGAGCGTAATCTTTCCTGCCTCTGCTTGCTCGTGAATTGCCTTGCACTGCTCCATGTAGTCGCAGAAGTCCTGCTCGTACTCCTTGTAGGCTTCCTCGTATTCCTCGGTGGTGTCGTAATCCTCCTTTTCGGGTGCTTCGGGTGTTTCGGGGTATGCGGTGGCGTAGCACTTGAGTTCCGCTACCTCGTAGCCCATAGCGGTAAGGCGTTCCACTACCGTCTCGTTGTAATTGTACTCTTGGTGGCACAGGGACACGGTGGGATATTGCTCCACGAACTGCACGGCTTTCTCGGTAAGGTACGAGGCGTTCATTTCGGCAAGGCAGGTACGGTTGGCGCAGTTTCCGCAACCGCCCTCGCAGAACAACATCATGTTGTTGGTATTGTGGGGACACGAGAGGCAGAGGGTCTTGTCGAACGAATAACGTTCAAGGTCGGTCGTGTAATTATGTTCGATGTTCTTTGCCACCTCGGAGGCTTTCAGTCCTCGCCAACTGTTAAACCTCACATCTTCTTTGAGGTGCTTCTCGTACACTTCTCTCTGAATATCCTCGCCATAACGGCAGATTTCGCTTGCCACGCTGATTGTGATTTCGTCCTGCTCCAGAAGTCGGGCGATTTCGGGTATCAATGAGACGAATTTCAGACGGGTGCGGATGTAGCTCTCGTTCTTTCCGAACTGCACCGCCAACGACTGCACATCGTGGCGACCGCTCTCTATGAGCTTTTGGTAGGCGTTCGCTTCCTCTATGGGCGTCACGTCCTTGCGCTGCAGGTTCTCCGTTACCGCCATTTCCTCGGCTGTCTCGTCCGAGATTTCCATGACGACAGCCTGTATCTTTTCCAACCCTGCCATGAGGGAGGCACGGTATCTGCGTTCTCCGAACACGATTTCCATGCGGTCGTCCGCAATGGGGCGTACCCCGATAGGCTGTAACACGCCTTGCTGACGTATGCTCTCGGCAAGTTCGGCGAGGCTCGCCTCGTCAAAGTTCTTGCGTGGGTTGTAACTGCTCGGCTGAATGCTTGCCAATGCTACCATCGTGATGTTTCTCTCTGCTACTGACTGAATGTTGTTCGTTGTCTCCATAATTCATTTAATTTTAACGGTTTATAAATATGTTACAATCACTTTCTATCGGTTGGGGTCAAACTCGTACTCCTGCGGATTGTCGTACCCGTCGAATAGTACCCGAAAGGTCTCAAAGTCCTGCTTTCCTGCCAGTCTGACGGTATCTTTCGCCCCTATGTAGTAGGGTTCGTTCATTACCCGAAAAGGTGCGCCACGCAGTACGCTATCAGCCAACGTGCAAACTTTGTCGGGCTGTTCGGGCATGATATATCCCAATGCGTATTCGTTGAAAACCACCAATTTAATTTTGTCCATATCTCTTTAATTTTGAGTTGTTTTTTCTTTTCCCTTTGTTCGGCTCTTTTTCCTGCCTGAACCGCTTGGGATTTACAGATGCTTTACAGGACTGACGAACAAGCTATTTCCGACGCTTTTTCCGGAAAATTACTCTTTCGCAGAAAGGAAGAATTTTACAGGAAATGCACTTCAAAGCGACGGAATCAAACGCGGCAGTCCAAATTTGCGTCTGGAAAACCAACCGGCGACGGCAGGAATGGACCGGATAAGCGATAATGGGGAGGATAGAAAAGGAAGGATGGCCGACGGGGCGAGGTATAAGAGGCGGTGCTGTCGGGTAAAAGTGCGGTGCTCCGCAGGCAAAGGAGTTGTTAGCGCATCAATGAAACGGAGCAACAAGGTTACAGGAACCCCCTTGACAGAATGACCAAGCGGACAGAATCAAGTTTTCGCCTGCAAACGGGGATATTCCCCAAAGAAGTCGATGTGTGTAATGTTAAATTTTGCTAATGGGGGGGGGTAATTTTTAATTTATATTTCCATACGCTTTGAATAGTAAAAGATGTAGTACCTTTGCTGTCCAAAAAAACAGATTATCAATGGAAAAGGTTAATATTGGCTTCAATGCCGGGACAATTTTAGAAAAATTAGGCGAGACCGGACCCATAACCACTGCCGAGCTTGCGAGAAGACTGAATCTTACGGCGGAAGAAACCGCCCTCGCTGCCGGGTGGCTCGCACGTGAGAATAAAATATATATCGAACGGCGGAACGGTCTGCTGTATATAAGGAAAGAGTGATACACTACGGGATATGGATAAGCACATCATAGGAGAAAACGCAGGAAAACTCTGGCGTCTGTTAAGCACGGACGAACATCGGAAATGGAGCCTGCAGGAGGTTAAAGAAGCTACGGGGTTGAGTGATTTTGAAGCTGCCTGCGCAATAGGCTGGCTGGCCCGTGAGGACCAAATCCAATTCGAGCTTGAACCTCACGACAATAAGGATGATAACGTTTTGTTATACCTTACGTTGAATGTCTATTTCTAAAGATCTACCGTGTCGAGTCCAAATTTGCATTTGGAAAAGTAACCGGTGGCGGCAGGAATGGAGCGGATAAGAGGGAGGATAGAAAAGTGGTGCGGCTTTGCCAAGGTATAAGAGCAGAGGAAAGGAAGAGGTATAAAAGGAATCACCGGCAGGTGGATTTATAACCGGGCACCCGCCGCAGGAGTAACACCCCCTGCGGCCTGTCAAGTACCCTCTTTGAGGGTGGCAGGCAATATCCCGTCGAGCCTTGTTTCGGGCAGGCTGCAGAATCCCCGGACTACGGTATCGCCGTTTATGCCTTCAAGCCGGGCGAACATCAGTAACGTATCGAAGCCCCTGTCGAACTGCTCCATGCTGACGGCAGGGGCAAAATGAACAATCCCACGAGGGTATCGCCTTGATGTGCCGACCCACCCGCGCAGATAGTCATCAAAACGGCCTCCCGCTTGGGAGTCGTGGAACTCCTGTGCATGGGAGCTGCGGATGCTTTTGCCGTATGTTTCATCTCCTAAAAGTAAAACCCCCGTTCGCGGGTCATACATGAAACGCCTGTTCGTTATCCGTAGGACATCTATGATTTCCCGCCTGACATTGACAACCATCAGGGATTTTTCAACCTGCCTTTCCGTGCGTCCGGTCGTATTGTGATTTTTCTTGTTCATCGTCTTGTCTTTCGTGTGAAACATCTGTTTTCCCATTGTCGGATAAAAGGCGGGAAGCGAGGAGTCCCCTCACCCCCCCTGTCTTTTTCCAGACACCCCGTTACGCTCCCTATCAGAACGGCAGGTCGTCCTTGTCGTCCTGCGGTGCGTCGGCAGGAGGCGCGGGAACCTCGCCTGCGGTGTCCGTCGTGTCGCCCGTGTCGGAAGCCGTGCCTTCCCGTTTGCCTGTGTTGATGAACTCCAGCGTGTCTGCCGTAATGGAGAGCTGGATTTGATGGTTCTCGTCCTTGTCTTTCCAAAGCGAGGCCGAAAGCGTGCCTTCAATGAACAAGAGCCGTCCCTTGGTCAGGTATTCGGAGAGGCGGATGTGGTTCTCTTTCTTGCTCCGTACCCTTACCCAAGTGGTAACGCTGTTCCCGTGTGAATAATCCTCCACGGCAATGTCAAAAGCGATGAATGAGCCGTGTGTTCCTGTGATGACCTGGCTGTCTTTGCCGATGCGGCCAATGGTGTGAACGTATAACATAAACTGAAAATGTTTTGCGGCAAGGTGGTTAGTCCTGCCATTACCTAAAATGCCTTTTGTTTTTTATCCCTCTGTTCGGTTCTCCTTTCTGCCTGAACCGCTTGGGATTTACAGATGCTTTACAGGGACTGGCGAACAAGCTGTTTCCGACGCTTTTTCCGGAAAATTACGCTCGCCCTGCGAGGAAGAATTTTACAGGAAATGCACTTCAAAGTGACGGAATCAAGCGCGGCAGTCCAAATTTGCGTCTGGAAACCCAACCGGAGACGGCAGGAACGGGACGGATAAGCGATAATGGGGAGATAATAGAAAAGGGAGGATAAGGGTATAAAATGGGAATGACGGATTAGAGGGAGAACCGGTCTATAAAAGGAGAGCAGGCGTCTTGTGGATGAAAGGATTTTTTACCTTTCACCCACAGGCAGTATCATGGAATATAGAGGTTGTTCACAGGCATCCCTTTTGCTGCGGCCTTGTTGCATGTGTAGAATGTCCCTCCTTGGGGGATTCCGTCAAAATAGGCAATCAGCAGGGATGAGTGCCGTATCATATAGTCGTTCCTTTCATGGAAACAGTCCGTGTAATAATCCTCGCTAAGTACCTTCACATCGTCGGCCTTTTCCAGAATGGCATTGTATTTCTCCCGTGCGGACGGAGCGAAGCGTTCACTTTGGTTTCTATAAGGTACGATTGCCGACAGGGAAATATCATGCAACTGCTCTTTCAGTTCCAGTACGGTTTCTGCCGCAAGCATATCAAAGCCTACCACCATGCCACACCGGAAGTTGCGGATGCCTTGCAGATAGGCATTGTATATAGCCACTTTCAGCCGGCCTTTGATTTGCGGGTATTTGACGTAAGGGATGTGTCTGTGTCCTATAAAGACCGCCGACGGCACGCCCTGTGAATTTGATTTCAATAAATTTGTAGTCATAATGCTGTCTATCTTGATTTTTCTGTTAATAATTCCGTCATTTGTTCAGATGCTTGACAGGCGGGGCGTATTCGTCCGTTTCGTCATACTCATACGTGGTATCCTCGTCCTCGTATTCGAGTTCATCGTAAGAGACACGGATGCGCCGGGGAGAATAGAACATCCTGAATGTGGCGATAATCTTCTCTGTCAGTGCCTTGCCCTCGGAGCTGACAAAATGGAGTTCTTTGGTGAGGTAGTCGAAATCGAAATCTGCCATTCCTCCCCCGTAGCGGTCATCGGTATTGTATATCGTGACCGAAACGTAATCTTCCGTACCGCTCAACAGCTCCACCAGATGCCCGTAACAGACAAACTCCGTGTTGTTGCTCTTGCTGGTTGTCACCTTGTCTATCAGCTTCTCGATAAACTTGTAGGTCTTTTTCCTTTCCTTTTTCTTAGCCATTGCCATATCGGTTTTTAATTTCTGTTTTTTCTTTTCCCTTTGTTCGGCTCTTGTACTGCCGTTCCGGGATTTTGCGGATGCCGAAATACCGTCATCGGAAGGTCTTATATGCCCGGTCTTTCTTGAAAATTACGCTCTGCAAAGAGGAAGAATTTGCAAGAAATACATTTCAGTCCGGACGATTAAGACACGATGACAGACCTTTGCGTCCGACAAATCCGGACGGCATTGCCAAGCAGAAAGAAGCACTCGGGAGACGGTATAAGGGGATAGACAGAATTGTATAAAAGGTATGTAAAAGAGGGAGGATTGAGGTACGGCCGGGCGGGTCGGGCAAGGGTCTGCCAGGGCAAACACAAGGGGGACTCTTCCGATTCTGTGACAGGCAAAAACTCCGGCGTGCCGGGTCTCTGCCCGTCATGGAACCGGATGTGTCACCGTTTGCCCCTGCCACAGCCGGCCCTGAATGGAAAGACACGGTAGGGAGAACAGCAAAGGACGGAGAAACATCCTGCCGATCCGAAACATGCCGTGGAATGCCGTGTTGTTTCGGCGTGCCGAAGCTCCGGCATGGAACAGCACGTGCCGTGCGGCGTTTGTCCTCCTTTGCCTCCCCGTATCTTGTAATGCAGAGCGGGCTGCGGCACAGACATTCCGCTGATTTCGGGTGGGAAAGCCGTCCGGAGGAATATATAAAAGGAAGGGACGGAAAATTGGCAGGGACTACCTTGCTATTTTTCGGGTAAATGTCGAAATTCTTGCTTTGCCAGGAGGAGAAAGGACAATTTTGGCCTTGAGTGTAAAAAGGGTATCACGAGGACAAACAGCCCTTTGGCGTTTGTCACAAAAAAATCCCCCTGCCCGGTCATCGCGACCATGCAGAGGGAACGGTTAAAATATGAATTATGGTTAAGCCGCTTTGTCGGTGATTTCGAGTTCGGAAGCCGGTATCTGCGGCTGTTCCGTCTCTTTCAGGCTCTCGTCAATCCGCTGCTGCAGCTCCTTGCACTCCTGTTTGAGCCTTGCCAGTTCGTCCGACTTGTCCCACTTGCGGGCGATGATACCCTGCAAGGCGGGTATTTCTTTCTGCATTTTCTCCATCTTCCTCCGTTGTTCGTCAATCATGGACGGAAGCCTGCCGAGCGTGTTCTGCGGATATTGTGCCGATTCCGCAAATCCCAGTGGCAACGCGCCGGACACTCCGCAACGGTATTTCAGTCCGCTTACCCCCTCCACGAGGAATGTATTGCGCTCGAATACCCCGTCAAGTCCGTACTCGCTATGCACGAGCAGGTTCAGCCCGGCATACGTGCCTATCGTGCCGTATGCTCCGCTGCGGTAGGTCTTGGCGATACGGTGCAGCTCCCGTCCGGTCTCCTCGGCTGTGGCCTGCGGCAGGTTCAGTAACAGCGTCCTGCGTTCTCCCGTGTACGAGGCGATGTACTCCATGTCCCGTGTCATGCGTGCCGCCATGTCGTCCGCCTTTTTCATTTCCTCCTGTACGGTGTTCATCTTACGTTCTGCACGAATGCGCTCTTTCTTGAAAATGCCCTGTTCCTTTTCGAGCTGCATAATCTTGTTGTCGAGCTTCGCCTTTTCCAAAAGGTCGGTATTGCCGGAGAGGATAGCGATAAACTCGGCGAAGTTCATGCCGTTGTTCTCGTCCATTGCGTCCTCGTCCATGCGGCGCACGGCAATCGTGCCGTTATTGATTTGATTAATGAACATCTGCTTGTTTTTAAGCAGGTTGAACTTGTAGGCATCGAGTGTCTTTTCTGTGCCGTAAATCACTACATCCACGGTGTTGTTACCCCAAAGTTTCACAGTATTTCCCTTGCGTACCGCACGGCCGTTGCGCTGCTCCATGTCGGCGGGGCGATCGGGTAGGTCAAGGGCATTACTGCCCTCTTCCCCCCTCAGAACCGTACGTGAGGGTTTCCCCTCATACGACTCAAGCTTTTCAAAGTCTCTGTTCGTGTGCAGAGACCGGCTCATACTACTTCTTGTTTCCATTGGATTTACGGGATAATTTGAAACATTCATCATGAACCAACAGATTGCATTTCCGTCCGTCTTGGACGGTTGGCATTACATTCCATGCTTTATGCGTATCAATCGGTTCACCACATATCGGACACTTCCGCCCTTGCTTTTCCCATAGGTAAAGCAGAGACTTGCGTCCTTTCAGTGTCACAAGCATCTTCGACTTCATTCTTTTATTGAAGTACAGGCGGCAGTCTGCATCAAACGGATTCATGTCCCCCTTTATCTGCGTATATTGCAGGAAAGGAAACGAGGATGCCAGTTTCAACAAGGTGAGTTGGTCTTCCTTACCGTTTGATTTCTTAAACTTAGCAGCAAAAGTCCAGCTGTTCCCTCGGATATTGTGCCAATAGCGGTCTTTTATCCACCGTTTCCCTTTCTTGGAATGACGGCGTTTAGCCCATTGCCACAAGGCGAGAAATATCTGATGGTCAATTCTGTGAAAAGAATCACGTGTCGCCCCATGCTGATAATATGCTCCCCATCCTCGGATTTTAGCATTCAACATCCTGATTAATGATTCCTGCTTGCAACCCTTATGGCCTTTTGTCACCTTACGGATATTCTCCATAAAGCGTTTTTCGGCTTTCTTGGTCGGCTTGGTCAATATTTCATTGCCGTATTTGCGGATATTGAAACCGAGAAAATCGAAACCGTCACGGATATTGGTTATCACCGTCTTTTCTTCTGATAAGGTCAGACCTCTTTCAGACATAAAGTCGGCTACCAATGGCTTGATTTCCTTTTCAAGTGTTTCACGGTTCTCGCAGGTAATTATAAAGTCATCAGCGTAGCGGACAAGATTCACCATTGGCGAATATAACTTGCCTTTGATTCTAACTCGTTTATATTTCTCTGCAAGGACTTTCTGCAATCCGTCCAACGTCATATTGGCGAGCGTAGGAGAGATAATACCACCTTGTGGCGTACCTTCCTCAGTCGGGAACATCTGTTTGTTGAAGATATAGCCGCATTTCAACCATTTACGGAGCATTGCCTTATCCATTGGAATATTGGCAAGTAGCCATTCATGGCTGATATGGTCGAAGCACCCCTTGATGTCACCCTCCAAAATCCATTCGGGAGAATAGCCTTTACGGAGAATGTTATGGCATTGTTGCACCGCATCCATACAGCGGCGTTCTTTACGGAAACCGTATGAACGTGTGTCGGCTGTTGTTTCCGACACTGGTTCCAATGCCA
>ERZ791796.141-NODE-141-length-96993-cov-16.401091_pt1 | contig 96993 bp, 90 predicted proteins | sample MGYA00510311_ERZ791796 | MGnify/ENA primary metagenome ERZ791796 (study PRJEB30046, sample SAMN00792042) | human gut metagenome | study: EMG produced TPA metagenomics assembly of the A metagenome-wide association study of gut microbiota in type 2...
CCGAAAATACTTGGCTGGTGACGGCCTGGAAAAATAGGGAGATGCCAACACAAGCGAATCACCCAGCAGGGTGTTTTGTCTTATATTCCTCCATAGCTCAGTCGGTAGTGCGAGTGTACAGAAAAGTACCTGACATTATTACTTAGTTTGAGGAAAAATTAGGAAAGTTGTTTAAATCCACTACCGGGGATTTAAGTAACAAAAAAGATTGCTCTTTATGCAATCTGAACAAAAATCTTTGAGTAAAATCAAAGAAAATTGTATAATCCTCCATAGCTCAGTCGGTAGAGCGCATGACTGTTAATCATGATGTCACTGGTTCGAGCCCAGTTGGGGGAGCCAAAAGAGGCTCATAGTTTTTCTATGAGCCTCAATTACTTATATATAAAATTTATTTCCGGTAGAAGTGATAATTGTTTTATCGGAAAGGAAAAGATATGGAGTTCGAAAATATGACAGACAAACAATTTGATGTTCTTATGAACTCAATTATCCAAATAGTGAAGGATTCTGAAACTAAAGATGAAGCTGTTGAAAAGCTACAAAATTTAGTTAAAGGTAAAGAAAACTGATTACTTTCGCTAATCTGCTTAATTTAATATTATCAAATATATGAGTCAATCATCATATTTCTTATTTTAGAGATATAGTAATTGGCTCTTTTTTTATTTGGCAATCGTTTTAATTTTTTTGATTAGAACGGTTGCCTTTTTTATTTGCAAAAAATTTGAAAGGAATGATTTTAAATGTATTTTACCGACACACCCGAACTCAGAAAGTTTGAAAGAGAGATGCGTCAGAAACCTAATTTTGACAGGCGTAATGATGACTGCGATGAAAATAATCAGGCACATTTCTCTGATAACAAAAATCTCAACACAAATAAAAAGAAAGAATGAGGTTGATTTTATGACTATAAAAATCAGAAGTCCCACTTAAAAAACAATGCAATTAAACAAATTAACTTGAGGAGATGTATAACTTGAACGAATACGAAAGACAACGCAGAATAGCTGAAAGCACAAAGAAATTGTATCCGCCGGGTACAAGAATCGAACTTTTAAGTATGAGCGACTCCTACGCAACTGTTCCATCAGGCACAAGAGGAACGGTTAAATTTGTTGATTCGTTGGGTACGATATTTCCCGAGTGGGACAATGGAAGAACACTTGGTGTAGTTCCCGGTGAGGACTCATTCAGAAAGCTCACACAGGAAGAAATTGAAGCAGAAAACCAATCTAAATCAGAAGTTGAAAATGGAACTCCTGATGAGGATAGCGGAATGACTATGGGAATGTGAGGTGAGGTTTAATCAATAAATCTTCGTTTGGAATGAAGATTTATGTCCATCAAATTCTTTGATATGTTTGCAGGCTCGGCGGTTTTCGTTCAGGCCTTGAAGCCATAGGTGGTTTTGAGTGCGTCGGATACTGCGAAATCGATAAGTATGCAAAGCAGGCATATGAAGCAATATACGATACCGGAGGTGAACTTTACTTTGATGACGAAAGAAAAATTGTACCCGAACAGTTACCCGATTTCGACCTTCTTGTTGGAGGATTTCCCTGTCAGTCTTTCTCAATCGCCGGAGCAAGAAAAGGATTTGACGATACAAGAGGAACGCTGTTTTTTGAGATTGCTCGAATTGCTTCCGTTAAAAAACCTAAGTATATCTTCCTCGAGAATGTTCCCGGTCTGCTTAACCACGACGAAGGCAGGACATTTGAAACAATCCTCCGTACGGGGTCCCCGAAAAGCTGTAAGCTTTTTGGGGAGAGGAGGCACAGCATAGCGGACGAGCTTTTGACCGCTTGCGGTCGAAACGAGTAAGCAGAGCTTGTGCCGACGAGGGGTATGATGTGTGCTGGCAGGTACTTAACAGCAAAAATTTCGGAGTTCCACAGTCACGAAATCGAGTGTTCATTATCGGATATCTTAGAGGACAATGTGCCGGAGAAGTACTATCTTTCACGCATACAAGCGGAAAAGCTCTTATACAAAGAAAAGCCAACGCAAGGTGAGCAAATCTACTCATCGAAAGGGCTCAGCTGTACACTGACAAGCGGTTCGGGAGGATTCGGCGGTCATTCGGGACTTTATCTCATTGAAAATACCGAAAATTTTGGTCTGCCGATAAAGTCTAAAACCAAAGACGGTTATCAGATCGCATATCCCGGCGACAGCATTGATACTGCTTTTTCTGTACAGAACTCAAGACGTGGTCGAGTCGGCAATCAGGTAGCACATACTCTAACAACCTCAGCAACGCAGGCGTACTATTTTATTGACCTTAACCCTGACCCGAAACTGACAGAAATTGCAAGATGCATAACCGCAAGGCACGACTCGGGAATCAGTAACCGAAAAGCTGAACATTCGGGAGTGTTTGTAGAAAATTCAGATGTTCTCGATAACAAAGAAAAATTCGCAGTTGCTTTTGTTGAACCAAACGGCGAAGTTCACATCGGCAGAATACGAAAGCTTACTCCGAGGGAGTGCTGGAAATTACAAGGTTTCACGGACGATCAATTCGACAAAGCAAAAGCGACAGGACTATCCGACAGCAGGCTATACAAAATGGCAGGAAACGCTGTGACAGTGAATGTAATTTCTGAAATTGGAAAGATTATCAAGAAAGTAAACGATAAAAATTAAATAACAACAACTAATATCAATCGTTCCTAACGACTGATATTGGTTTTTATATATAAGCCGTTGGTTGAGTTAAAAACTTAATCAACGGCTTTTTGTCATTTCAGGGGCGATTGATATTCCGAAATGGAGTGAAAAGTAATCAAAACCCCTGTAAGTTGGATGGGTAATAAAACTTCCATCCTTCATATTTTGTATGCCCTGTTTCCTCTGAATTACGAAAGATATATTGAACCCTTCGGAGGTTCGGGAGCTGTACTGTTAGGCAAGAAAAAGCCTGATAAATTTGAGGTTTACAACGACTATAACCATAATCTTGTAAACCTATTTCGCTGTATGCGTGACAGACCTATGGCGTTCATAAAAGAACTCGGATTTTATCCGCTTAATTCAAGGGATGATTTCAATGTCATAAAGAACTTTTTTAAACAGGAAAAGTTTGACGATAAGTACCTTGATGAAGAATTGGAACTGACGAAAATTATCCTTCCCGACTTGAGAGCAGAAGAAATTATAGAATTGTATATAAAAATGAAACAGGACTATGACTTGCGCAGAGCCGTAATGTTTCTTAAACTCCTGCGATACAGCTATTCAAGTGGCGGAAAATCATTTGCCTGTCAGCCCTTTTCAGTAGTGAGCCTTTTTCAACTGATAGAGCAAGTCGGAAAACGGCTTGAAAATACTGTGATTGAAAATCAGGATTTCGAGGTATTAATCAAGCATTATGACCGAGATAGTGCCTTTTTCTACTGCGATCCGCCTTATTTTTCAAGTGAGTATGTTTATCAGTGCGGTTTCACTTGGGATGACCATATAAGGCTGAAAAACGCACTTGCAAAAGCAAAAGGCAAATGGCTTGTGTCATACAATGATTGTGAGGAAATACGCAATTTGTACGACGGCTGTTCTTTCTTTGATTTTACAAGACTGCACAATATGAAACAGCGAATCAACGCAGGCGAACAATTCCCCGAACTGCTAATCGGCAACTACGATATGTATGAAAGGCAGAGAAACAAGCCGTTACAGTTGAGCCTGCTTGACTTGACAACCGAACAACAAATTGATTTAGAACAAATTTTGAAGGAGTGTATTATTAACCATGGAAAATAGAATTTATGTAAGCATACCGCTTGACGCACTTATTGTATCAGGAATCACATCCGACTGTGCTGTGCAGATCTCAGCTGTGGACGGAGCAATTCTGATTGAGAGGTTCAATGATGATTGCAAAGAATGTTGTTGCGACTGTATCTGTGATGAGTGCAGAGCAGAGTTTGCGGAAAGCGAGGGTGAGTAATGCTCAAAATATACAGAGTCCTCGGTAAAAAAGGAAGAATTACAATTCCTTTTGAAATCCGTCAGCGAATTGGATTCAGATGTAAAGATGTTTTATCTTTCACACAGCAGGATGACGGCTCGGTACTTGTCAGGCGAGAAAAAATCTGCGACAACTGCAAGTACCTTGAAGAAGATTTTGAAGAAAACATAACTCTTGAAGATTTCCTCGACAGCCTGTCCGAGGAAGAACAGAGAAACGCACTTCTGCATCTTTCTCTGTTGTGGGCAGAAAAGCAGAAACACTAAATCGGAGGTAAATTCATATGGCACAGAATACAAATATCAAAGGAAACAAAAACAACAATCAGAAAAGGAAACTGCCGTATATCAAGGTAAGGATTGATAAGCTCGTTGATGTAGATGATTGCAACACAAAGGCGTTTGCAAGCGTTACTGTCGGCGGTGCTGTGGCAATTCACGGAATCAGAGTGATGAACTCAAGAAAAGGACTGTTTGTTGCAATGCCTGCAAGTAACTATGTTGACGAAAACGGCGAAACGAAGTTCAGCGAGATTGCTCACCCGATTTCAAAGGTGTCAAGAGATATGCTAAACAGCAAGGTTATGGAAGCGTATCATCAGGCACTTGATGAACAGCAGAGTGAAGAAGAAATCGAGGATATGTCGGAAGATGAATCGGAAAGCTTTGTACAGAGTATGTAAATCAGGTTGACAGTTACTTTGGGGTAATGTATAATTAATGTAAGATAAATTGCAAAGGAGTGAGCAAAATAGTATTAACTGATTATGAGCCATTTTGGGACGAAATGGCTCATACAGAAGAAGTCGATTATGACGATGAGATGATAAACCGCCTTTTGAGATTCAAAGCGATTCAAAACCATTTACCAGGTGTTCGCAAAATATTGGATGTAGGTGCAGCAACGGGAGCTTTTTCTATCCCATTGGCACGAATGGGTTTTGATGTTATTCATCTAGATTTATCCGATGAAATGATAACGATAGCGAAAGACAAAGCCGCAGACCTAACCAATATCCGGTTTGTTAAACAGGATGCAGCTTGTCTTGAGATGTTTGAGGACAATGAATTTGATTTGGTCTTGTGCTTTGATGGTGCAATTTCTTTCTCAGGACATAAGGCAGGTAATGTAATTTCTGAAATTTGCCGAGTTGGTAAAAAGGTAATGCTCTCTGTTTCCAGTAAAAGCTGCATGACAGCCACATGGTTGAATTACTGTCTTACCAAACTGAATCGTATTCATCCATCTGTAAAGGATATGATGGAAACTGGTTATTTCAGCAAAGATGACTATGATGATGCTGAAGAACTGACTTCAATTTCTGAACTGAAAGCCTATGATGTTGACGAGTTGCGAGATGTTTTGCACAAAAATGGGATGAATGTTTTGGAATGTCACAGTATTGGTAGCTTGACACACCTGTATTTGCTACATCTTTATCGGCAGAACACCGCCGAGGGTGTATACGATAAAATCAACGCAATTAGCACAGACAAGGATTTTATAGAAATTTGCGACTATTATGATAAATTCGTTATGCCTAATGGCATGGGTAGCTTTAGACGAGCAGGAATATTTGCCGTGGCTGAAAAATCGTAGCACAAACTCCAGTTTGTCATTCATAAAACTCTGGACATTTCAAATTTTTTGGATATACTTGTTGCTGAAAGGACGGCGATAGTATGAAAAAGAAAATCGCAATAATGCTGACGTTGATTTTAGCAACAGAAATATTCAAAGCTTGTACGGCAGAAGAAAAAGTGAATAACAGTTCTTTATCACCCACGGTCTCAACTTCCGTGGGTGTTTCTGTATCTGGGAAAATTTCTGCGACGGCAGGAACAGCACCAAAGCAGTGGCATTACTCCGAGCAACTTATCATTCAATGTAATCACAGAAAACAACAAAATATATGTAGTCTATTGTTGAACAGACGATTAAGCAAGGCACTCACTTCATTGTGGGTGCTTATTTTTTTGAAAGGAATGATTCCAATGAAAATAAACCAAATAACTCTAACAGACCTCCGCCGTATGAACGGCAAGGGAGGACTCATCTTGCAGGGATGCGGTGGTGAAACACAGGAATGGGTGGACGGTATCAATAAAATGCTCACGGACAAAGGAATACTTCTTGACAATACAAAGTTTGAGAATGTTTCTGCGTTTCAAAATGACGGCGTTACCTGTATTCTTTATCCATTTGAAGATGTCCACCTTGACGTAGGCAAGATTGCAATGTGGAGATTACAGTCCTACACAGCCTTTGCAGGAACTTGGCTTTCCGACTATGTGGAAAACAAGCTCGGTGGATTTATTACCGATGAGCAAATCAAAGCAGAAAAGGTCAAACCTGACTGTGCGTTGATAGGTCAGGATGGCAATATATTCAATCTGTTAGGAATTGCAAGTCACACTCTCAAACAAAACGGTATGGCTGACGAGGCAAAAGAAATGTGCAGTCGTGTTACAAGTTCTGGCAGTTACTGCGAAGCACTGAACATTATCGGCGAGTATGTAAATATCACAGACGGCAGTGAGCAGTCCGATGATATAGATGAAGATTACGGTGAAGGGCAGGCGATGAAATTATGATTGTATTTAAACAGAATAAGATGTCAATCGGGGCAAGGGTAAAATCTTGCCCCATATTTTTTATGAAAGGATTTTTAAAATGACTAAGTTAATCAGAAATAAGAAATTCACAAGAATAACAGCACTTTTACTAGTGGTTGTCGTAATGTTCGGAACAATGTTCGCACTCCCTGTAAGCGCGGCAAGCAGTGATAAGGTTACAATCACCTTCGATTATTGTTATGACAGTACAGGAAACATAATCAAATTTCAGCAGACAACGGTCAGTGACGGTTACACAGTCGGCACTCCCGGCGAAGAGCTTTGCAAGATTTTTGCAGACGGCAAAGAAGCCTATTGCATTGAACCCGGTCACACGCTCTACTCAGGCAATACGCTGACAGAAAGTGACTCAACCGTTTGGAAGAATTTAGGCTCGGCAAAGCAGAAAGCAATCAATCTTGCTCTGCTCTACGGCAAACGGCACTGCGCCGCTGTAATATCTCCGCCGATTACCTGCAATCAATCCTGCTCTGCTCTACGGCAAACCCGGTTCAGGAAAAAACTTAAGCGGAACAGAGGATCAGAAATGGGTGGCAACACAGCTGATTGTATGGGAATTTGTTTCTGGTTGCAGAAGTACTGCTGACGGGTACAAGTGTACGAATACAAAGTTCATTGACGGTATCTGTGCGGACGGAGCAAACCCCGGAGTTAAGTCGGTTTACAATGCAATCTCACAAAGCCTTGCAAATTATTCAACCGTTCCGAGTTTTGCAAGTGCAATCGCTTCAAAGGCTGAAACCTATGAGATGAAGTATTCAGACGGAAAGTACACTTTAACCATTACCGACAGCAACAATATTCTTTCGGATTTCAGTTTCAAGACAACAGGCGGTGTGAGTGTATCTGTATCAGGAAACAGGTTGACCTTGACTTCAACTTCGACCGTCAACGATGCAGTAACATTCAACTCTGCAAAATCAATGCCCGATGTCGGCAAAACTGTGCTTGTTCCCTATGGAGATGCTACTTTGCAGGATGTAATCACAGGCGTTGAAAATGACGCTGACCCGATAAGAGCGTATTTCAAAGTAAAAACCAATGCAGGTAATTTGAAACTTAAAAAGACTTCGGAGGACGGAGTTGTCAAAGGTATAAAATTCAAGGTAACAGGTACTGATTACAACAAAATTGCTACTACAGACGAAAATGGTACTTTCACATTAACCGACCTTGTTCCCGGAAAATACACGGTTACCGAGCATACTCCGACAGAGTATGTCGAACAAAAATCAAAGACCGTAAATGTTGAAAGTGGAAAAACGGCAACTGTATCTTTCAGTAATGTTCTTAAAAAGTGGAATCTTACTGTTACCAAAACAGACGCTGAAACAAAGTCTGCACAGGGTGATGCAACACTTGCAGGCGCAGTTTACGGTATCTACAATAACGGCAAGCTGGTTGACAAGTACACCACCGATAAAAACGGCAGTTTTACAACTTCATACTATGTTTGCGGTAACAACTGGACTCTGAAAGAAATTGAGCCAAGCGAGGGTTATTTGCTTGATGAAAGCGAATATCATATCGGTTCAGAAGCAAAGAAATACACTATTGAAAACAACAGCATTTCAATAGGCGTTACAGAGGATATTTTAATGGGCAAAATCTCAATAATTAAGCACACAGATGACGGCAGTACAAAAATAGAAACTCCCGAAAAAGGTGCAGAATTTCAGGTGTATCTGAAATCGGCAGGAGGCTACAGCAAGGCAAAAGAAACAGAGCGTGATATTTTAACTTGCGATGAATACGGCTTTGCAGAAACAAAGGATTTGCCCTATGGCATATACACAGTTCACCAAACAAAAGGTTGGAACGGTACGGAGTTCATTGCTGATTTTGATGTGTTTATTTCTGAAAATAATAAGACTTACAAGTACCTCATCAATAACGCAAGTCTTGAAAGCTATGTAAAGATAGTAAAGGTTGACAGCGAAACCGGAAAGCAGATCCCGTATGCAGGCGCAGGGTTTCAGATTTATGATTCCAACGGAAACAAGGTAACAATGAAATACACCTATCCGAATGTTACAGAGATTGACACATTCTACACGAACAGCGATGGTTATCTCATCACACCTGAAACTCTGCCCTACGGCAAAGGCTATTCAGTCGTTGAGGTGCAGGCTCCTTACGGATATATCATTGACAGCACACCTGTATATTTTGACATTACAGCAGAAAACACAAGTGAAGAAAACGGCGTTACAATCGTAAAAACCGAGAAGAAAAATACTCCGCAGAAAGGTGCAATTACCGTAGAAAAAACAGGCGAGATTTTCTCAAATGTAACTGCAGTCGGCAGCGGATATACTGATGAAAACGGAAATGATGTTGCACTTCCGACCATCTATCAGCCTGAATATTCTGTAAGCGGTTTGGCGGGTGCAGTGTTTGAAATCTATGCTGATGAGGATATTACAACGCCTGACGGAACAGTAAGAGCAAAGAAAGACGAGCTTGTTGCCACTCTGAAAACAAACACAAAAGGCACAGCTATAAGTAAACAGCTTTACCTTGGCAAATACCGTGTTGTTGAAACCGTTGCACCGTATGGAACAGTTATCAATCCCGAACCTCATACTATTGAACTTACCTACTCAGGACAGAATGAAAAGGTAACCAACACCTCAACATCATTTACAAACGACAGGCAAAAAGCTGAAATTAACCTTACCAAAATTCTTGAACAGGACGAGAAATTCAATATCGGCAATAATGGCGAAATCCGCAATGTTTCATTTGGACTTTACGCTGATGAAGATTTGAAAGCCGCAAACGGAACGGTCATTCCAAAGAACGGACTTATTGAAATCATCACCTGTGATGAAAAAGGAAAAGCGACTTTCACAACCGACCTTCCGATTGGAAGTTACTATGTTAAGGAAATCAGCACGGACAATCACTATATCCTATCTGAGAAAAAATACCCTGTTGTGTTTGAATACGCAGGACAGGATACAGCAACTGTTCATATTTCTGTAAATGACGGTGAACCGATTGAAAATGAAATCATCTATGGCACAATCAAAGGCTTGAAGATTGATCGTGAAACAGGCGAAAATATCGCAGGCGCATTATTTGGAATGTTCGGTATTAATGAAACCGAATTCACAGAAGAAACTGCAATCCTTACAGCCGAATCAAATGATGAAGGTATTTTTGAATTTACCGATATTCCCTACGGTGAATATATTGTCCGTGAGTTAAAGCCTGCCGAGGGTTATCTCCCTAATAAAGAAAACTATACCGTAACAATTTCTGAAAACAAGGAAATTATCGAAATCACAGTTGAAAACGATAAAATACCTGAACTCGGAACAACTGCAACTATTGACGGTAAAAAGGAATTCACAGTTAACGGTGATATTACCATTGACGATGTTGTTTCCTACAAACATCTCACAGCAGGAAAAGAATACACAATTAAAGGCGTCCTTATGGATAAATCCACGGGTAAGCAATTCCTTGTTGACGGCAAAGAAGTTTGTTCCGAAGTAACATTCACACCCGAAACAGCAGACGGCGAAGTAACAGTATCCTTTACCTTTGACGGTTCTGTAATTACCAAAGAAACAGAAATTGTTGCTTTTGAAACTCTCTACCATGAGGGAACAGAAATTGCAGTACACGCTGACATTGAAGATGAGAATCAGACTGTAACTATTCATCCGCAGCCTGAACCTGAAAAACCGCAGACAGGTGACAATTCAAATCTTGGCTTTTATATCGGATTGGCTTCTGTTGCTGTCGGCGGTTTAATTGCATTTCTCATCATCAAATTTAAGAAGAAAGATGAGGACGATGAATAATGCGCAGGGTGTATATCTGTTCGCCTTTGGGCGGAAATGTATCTGCAAATATTGAAAATGCAAAACGATATGCCCGATATGCGTTAGAGTGCGGTATGGCTCCGTTCATACCGCATTTTTACGCCCTGATTTTGAATGATGACAATGAAGAAGAGAGAAATCTCGGAATGCTTGCCGGACTTTCTATGCTTTGGGTTTGCGATGCGGTCTGGGTTTTCGGTGATGAAATAACCGAGGGCATGAAAACAGAGATTCGCTTTGCCGAAAAGCTGAACATCAAAGTCAGATATATATCGGAGAATGATTTAAGAAAATCGGAGGTAAAAAATGATAAAGTCAAGAAAAATTAAGTTGTTGAAGTGGTTGGCAGGAATATCAGTAATACTGTTAATGCTCGGAATATCGGCAGTAACAGTATTTGCCGCAGGAGATGTATCATCAGCAATCGAAAGCACATGGACATCGGCTCAAACACAGATTAAAAATGTTGTAAACAATGTTGTCTTTCCTGCGGTAGATATGATTCTTGCCATACTTTTCTTTGTTAAACTTGCTACTGCTTATCTCGATTATCGCAAGCACGGACAGTTTGAGTTCACGGCGCCGGCAATACTTTTCGGTTGTCTTGTGTTCTCGCTGACAGCACCACTGTACATCTGGACGATACTCTGATAACAATAAAAATAAGACTGTTGTGTTAAGTCATAACAGCCTTTTGTGGAGGTGATTTATATTTTTGACTGGTTAGGAGATTTCATCGGCGGAATCGGAAGTGCCATAGGCGGTGTGTTTGATTACCTCGGTGAGCAAATCTCAAACGCTATATGGAACACGATGTTACAGTGGTTCTATGAAACGATTTACAACGCTGTCGCAGACTTTTTCACTATGATGGGAAATATGGGCACAGATGTGTTTGACCTTGAATGGGTGCAGGCGACAATAAATCTGTTTACTCTTTTTGGCTGGGCATTGTTCGTCGCAGGCACGGTCGTTGCCGTATTCGATGTTACAATAGAGTATCAGAACGGCAGAGCGAACATAAAGACAACTGCAATTAATGTCTTAAAAGGTTTCTTTGCCTGTTCGCTGTTTGGCGTAGTACCTGTGGAGTTGTATAAGTTCTGCATCAGCCTGCAAAACACATTTTCAAAGGATTTGTCGTCCATAATGGCAGGACAGCAAAGCCTTGATTTAGCCGGACAAAGCACAAGCGTTTTAGAGGGTAGTTTTGCAGTTTCTGTTCAAGTGAATTTTGGTTTGCTGAATCTGTTATGTATGATTGCTTTTGCCTACTGCGTAATAAAAATATTTTTTGCGAACATCAAGCGTGGAGGAATTCTGCTCATTCAGATGGCGGTAGGTTCGCTGTATATGTTCAGTGTTCCGAGAGGTTATCAGGACGGCTTCAATCAGTGGATGAAACAGATAGCGGCACTTTGTCTGACGGCATTTATGCAGACAACTCTTCTGTTCCTCGGGTTGCTAACCTTCCCCGGCAATATGCTTTTAGGACTTGGAATAATGCTTGCATCAAACGAAGTGCCGAGAATTGCACAGCAGTTCGGACTTGATTCATCAGTTAAGGTTAATATGACGAGCATTGTTCACGCAACTACAACTGCCGTGAACCTGACGAGAAGTGTTGCGAGGGCGGCAAAGTAAAGGAGAATTTATATTATGACAACTTATCTATATCCGCAGAACCTCAAAGCTACCGCCAATCTGTGGCTGTGGAGCTTACGGGATTTTGCAATTATGAGCATAGCGCTTTTGTTATCAATACTGATACTTGCACAGACGAGGATAATAGTACCGCTTGCAGTGACACTTTGCTTCGGGTTTTTGTCAATAAGGCTTGAAGATACAACAATTCTTGATTTTATCCGCTATGCTGTAAAGTATTTTATTTCAACTCAACAAATTTTTTATTGGAGGGAGAAAAAGTGAAAAAGCAAAAACGAAAAGGCAAATCGGTTCAGGACTTGCTGGGCATAAAAACCTTTACGAAAAATGGCTTGAAGGTTGGCAAGGAAGAACTGATTTTTTATATGGTTCAGCCGACCAACATATCCGTTTTATCGCATACAAATATCGAAATCAAGGTGCGCCACTTGATGATGGTACTTTCTGCTGTGCCGGATATCGAGATTACCTGTACCGATTCCTGCGAGTGCTTCGATACGAACAAAAGCTATATCAAAGGCAGAATTGAAGCTGAACAGAATGAAAAAGTCAGAAAAATATTGAATAAGGATCTGGATTTTCTCGACAGCATTCAGACCGAAACTTCAACTGCAAGGAAGTTTCTGTTCATAGCAAGGTGTAAATCTTCAAAATCCGAAAATGTTTTGCAGAAAGCAAACAAAGTTGAGAAGATTATATCAGATCAGGGTTTCGAGGTCACAAGAATGAAGAAAGCAGACATCAAGCGTTATCTTGCAATATACTTTGAAGCAAGTATGAATGGTGATTTGATGCCCGACTATGACGGCGAGCAGTATATTTCGTAGGTGGAAAATGAAGAGGCATAAAGAGAAAATCCAAATGGGAATTGTAATAAGCATATTTTCTGTAATTATAATTGCTTGTCTGATTTCAATATTTTCACGGATGTACACCGAAAACAAGGAAAAGGAAGCATTCAGACAGCTTGCAGAAATCGTTACTGAGGATACAACAGATGCAACCATTGAAGAAACAATTAAAAAGCCAAATATATTAAAAGTCAGAGATTTTGATAATGAAGTTCAGGCTGAACAAACTGTGTATTGCACAACCTATTACGAACCTCATTCAATATCAGAACTCATTTCAATGAATTACGAATGCTTTGGCTGGATAAGCATATCAGGAACAAATATCAATTACCCTGTTATGCATACACCAAGCAATCCGCAGAAGTATCTGAACAAAAACTTTTACGGCGAGTACAGCTATAGCGGTACACCGTTTCTTGATGCAAGGTGTTCAGCCGACAGCACCAATCTCATAATCTACGGACACCATATGAACAATGGCACAATGTTTGCAGACCTCTGCAACTATACCGATTATTCATACTTTACAGAACATCCGACAGTTGTGTTTGAAACGAAAGACGGAGTATTTGCGTACTCTGTCTTTTCTGTTATGAAAGTAAAATCCGATGATGATTGGTACAGATTTACAACAGTAGGAACGGAAAAAAGCTATAACTCAAGAATTGAATATGCAAAAACAAAATCTCTGTATAACACAGAAATCACACCTGTTTACGGTCAGCTGATTTTAACGCTTTCAACCTGTTGCGGATACAATCAGGATGACCGCATACTTGTGTTGGCAGTCCGAAATTAAGGAGGCTTATGATATGGGACTATTCAAAAGAAAACCAAAGGTGCTCACACCCGAGCAGGCAGAAGAAATATACACCAAAGATTTCTTTGATATGATTCTGCCGTCAACAATTAAGTTTTTCACCGATTATTATATAGTTGGTGACTCATACAGAAGCGTTTGGGCAGTCAGAGAATATCCGCCGAATACGGAAGAACAGGCAATTCTCTCTCAGCTTGCAGACAGAAACGGCGTTACTCTCCGCATATATCACAGGCTTGTGGAGAGTAAGGAACAGCGTAAAATTATACAGAATGCAACACGCAAAAACAAGCTCAAATCCAGTGGTAATGATGTAAACGAAACGATTGAAGCACAGGGCAACTTGCAGGATGTTGTCACACTGATGGCAAACTTACGAAAAAACAAAGAACCGTTATTGCATTGCAGTGCGCCTTATCGGAAACAAATCGAATAGGATAAAGTCAAGGACTGCATTAAAACTGCAGTCCGAAACCTTTTACACAGTAATAACCGAAGTGAATTTTTTATCTTAATAGTCAGAAATTGATATTTAGTAAATCAAAAGCATATTGTGGTATATTATAAAAATGAGCAGCTATGTCCAAAGGGAAATCTACTATCCGTTTGGTTACAGGTGCCTATTTTATTACAATTAGATTATAGATATTATAATATAAATAGATATAAAACTATACCGACTATCATTCACAGAGATTAATACATTCGTCGATTATTTTTTCTATTGACCTTACCTGAGTTGAGGATGCATTTTTCAGTTTATTAGAAATAATTGATAAATCCTTGTCGATGATTTCGCCAGTAAGGAGGTAATCGACACTTACTCCGAGAGCTGTGCTGATTTTTAAGAGATTTTCAGGGCGAAGTGCTTTTGTTCCCCTTTCTGCTGTAGATAAAAGTTGAGGTGAAACTTCTGCTAATTCAGCTAATTCTTCTTGTGAAAGTTTCATATCTTTTCTGCGCTCGGAAATTCGTTTTCCCATATCTTTAAGTAAAATATCATTGTTGCTCATATACATCCTCCGTTGCTACTGTAGATATTATATGTGCTATGGTTGATTTTTATAAGCGTCTATAGTAGAATAATATCGTCTAAAGAATGCATTCTAGAAAACTATGATTTTATCATTATACATGAGAAATTTATGTTGTGTATTATAATGACATGATAAATATATGTTTTTGTAAAAGTGATTTTTTGCTTTCATATGTAGATGGAATTTTGGCGTAGCACAGAGTCAGTGACCTATACAAATAAGAAATATGACTGCCATTAACATTGTAAAAAATAAAAACAAGTACCCGAAGATACTTGCTTTAGAGAAAATTTATCGCAAAGTATATCACTTTGCGATTAAAAATATTACAATACTACATCTAAATTTTAGCACTTAGTGTTAGAAAAGTCAATATAAAAAGGAGTTTAAGCATTTGATTTTTGTAGTAGTTTAAGCATAAAATTTATAATAAAAGACAAATTGAAATAATTTTCTAAAAAATTTAGTTACTTTTTATTTTATTATCAGTCAAAATTGCAGTCAAGAAGGGAGTTGTTTTTTATGCCAAGAAAGGGCGAAAATATTTTTAAAAGAAAGGATGGAAGATGGGAAGGTAGATATATCAAAGATAGAGATTTGAGCAACAAGGCTGTATATGGTTATTTATATGGAAAAAGCTACACCGAGGTTAAGCAAAATCTGGAACGAGTTAAATCACACAAAGCAAGTTGTAATATTTTATCTGCTAACTTTGCAAAACTATCCGAGGAATGGCTCGAAAACAAAAGACTGTGCGTTAAGGAGTCAACTTTGGCTCACTATAAGATGATTATCGGCAAACATATTTTACCTTTGCTCGGAAAGTATGATGTTTCGGCTGTTTCTCTGGATGTAGTTCAGCAATATATGAACAGGCTGCTTTTGGACGGGTACGCTGTAAAAACGGCAAACGACATATTGACCGTAATAAAAAGTATATTGAAGTACGCTGAACGAAAGGGTTTTTATCACAACTGCGATTTATCAATTATTTCTCTGAAGGCACACAAATCAGAAGTTGAAATATTAACGTTGTTTGAGCAGGAAAGGCTCTGTAATTACCTTGTTAATAATCTTAATGACAAAAATCTCGGAATTTTGTTATGCATTTACACGGGGATTCGTATCGGCGAATTGTGTGCTTTGAAATGGTCTGACATTGATATGGGGGAAAAGGTTTTGAGTGTAAATAAAACAATGTTACGCATAAGGGATAATTATTCGGAGCAACACGGAAGCAAAACAAAGATAATAATAACGCCGCCGAAAAGCGGGGATTCGATACGGGAAATACCGATTCCTAATTTTGTTATCAATATTTTAAAGAACTTTAGAAGAAATTCCGATGCTTATGTTCTTACAGGTACGGAAACCGATTTTATAGAGCCAAGAAGTATGCAGTATTATTTTAAAAAGGTTCTGAAAAAATGTGGGATAAGAAGTGTTAAATTTCATATACTGAGGCACACATTTGCAACTCGGTGCATAGAAAACGGCTTTGAAATTAAAAGTCTCAGCGAAATTTTAGGTCATTCAAGCATAAAAATCACATTGGACCGATATGTTCATTCGTCTATGGATTTAAAAAGAAAAAATATGGATAAGCTTAATTTTTTGTCAGCATAATCGCAGTCAAAAAAGTAGTCAGAAAAATAAAAAAAAGCTGACAATATCTTAATTTTAGAAAGTTTATCGCAAAGTGATATACTTTGCGAAAAGAAATTTTAGTTTCTGTAGTTTATTAAATATTATTTATTATATAACGAAGAATATGTTTCAAAAATGACTTTTTAAAAGGAAAATTATGGGTAAAATAAAAAATTTCTTTTCAGGTACATATGCGGCAGAGTGGGTTCTGTTGCTTTCGTTGGTATTATCGGGTGGTTTCAACGAGTATGTCGGCTGTGTTTTGTCGGCTATAATTTCGGTTTTGCTGATTGTTAAAATTGCCCGAAACAGGAATTTGGTTGTTAACATAAATATAACGAGTCTTTCTATTGCAGTTATTACGCTGTTCTATTTGATTTCCTGTTTCTATGCCATTGATTCCGGAATGGCATTTGTCGGTTTTCTCAAATTTCTGCCGGTGCTATTGTATATGCTTTTGTTAATGCAAGATAAAGGAATAAAGGAACGTCTAATAGCTTTGTTACCTTATATAGCACTTATATTGGGAGTGCTTTCGCTTGTGCTTATGTATATTCCTATAACTAAGGATTATTTTACTGTGTCGGAGAGAATGGCAGGATTCCTACAGTATCCAAACACCTTTGCACTGTTTTTGCTTGTAGGCGAGCTTACTGCATTAAGCAAAGAAAAACTAAAACCGATTGACATAGTTTTTGTACTGCTTCTTATTATACTTCTGTTATTTACCGGTAGTCGTGCAGTATTTATTTTAGCTGTTTTTTCAAATGTTTTAATTATATTTTTTAGAAAGGGCAGAAAAAACAAAATTATTCTCTGCACAGTTCTTGCGGCTCTTGTACTTGCAGTACTTTTACTGTTACCATTGCTTAAAAGCAATGAGATTTTTTCAAGGTATTTTACTATTTCATTTGGTGAGAGCACCTTTGTTGGCAGATTGCTTTATTATGCAGATGCATTCCCTGTTATTTTAAAGCATCCGTTTGGCTTGGGATATATGGGTTATTACTACATTCAGCAGTCAATTCAGACTGGTGTGTATTCGGTTATGTTCATTCATAATGACTTTTTACAGCTTTTGCTTGATGTTGGCTGGATTCCTTGCCTATTATTCGTAGTGGGAATTATAAAATCGTTTTTCCGCAAGGGCAACTCGGCGGGTAAAAGGATTATTTTGCTTACAATTTTTTTGCATTGTTTGTTTGACTTTGATTTGCAGTTTATCTCAATGTTCTTTATACTTTTGCTGTTTCTCGATTATAACGATGGCAAACAGCTTGAACTTAAAAAGGGAGCAGTTTTTGTATTTTCTTTTGTAATCACTGGTCTGTTGTCACTGTATTTTGCTGTTGCGCTGGGACTTGCGCATTTTGGCTTTAAGCAAGCCGCCGACTCAATGTTCCCGGGCAACACGCAGAATAAAGTTGATTTGCTAATTGCCGAGGATGATATTGTCGCTCAAAATACAATTGCGGATAGGATAATTTCCCAGAATGAATTTGTTCAGATAGCTTATAGTGCAAAGGCTCGTTATGCATATTCTCAGGGTGACTTTGAAAATTTAATTAAATATAAAAATAAAGTTTTTGAAATTGCTCCGTTTTCATACGAAGAATATGAAGAATATTGTTATATGTTGATTCAGGGAAGTTATCTGTATCAACAAATAGGTGACAGTTATAGTTTTGAGTATTGCCAAAAAGAATTGCTCAAGACGGTAGACAAGGTTAAAAATCTTGACTACAGACTTAGCGAATTGGGCAAAAAGATTGCAGACCAACCAAATACACAGCTTCCGGGTGATATCTTATTGTATGCAGAAAATTTAGGAGGAAATATAAAATGAAAAAGAATCTTGTTTTTTTCTCTGTTTTGATAGTTTTGCTTTTGACGTTGTTTATGTTTAGTTCGTGTACGACAAAAGAGATAACGCTTAAAGATAACAAAGGTGAGGTTTTTGCGAAAGTTAGCTCTGCAAAACTTGAAAAGTCTTCAGAATATAGTTCCTATTCCGAATTAGTAATTAATGAAGCAATTGATATTATAGCTGATATAAACGGTTGTGATGAAGAAAAAGCAGAGAAATTATTATTTAAAAACAGCTATACAATTGATACTTTCCTCGATAGAGAAATATTTTCTTCTATAGAGACAGCATATAACAAATCTGATGTTAAGGAGATTCCTTTTGGCTGTGCAGTGACAAATTTAAAAGGCGGTTTATGTGCTGTTTATAGCAGTGAATCTAAAGAAGAAAGCAATTTTGCTATAACCGGATTTTCCCCATATTCTTCTTTAAAGCCTTTAAGCGTATACGCTCCTGCTATAGAAAGCGGTAAGGCATATTGGTCAAAGGTATATGAAGATTCGCCTTATACACAAGTTGAAAATGAGGATGGAGAGAAAAGTGATTGGCCTGAAAATGCAACAGGAATTTATTACAATAAAAATATAACTGTATATCAGGCGATAAAAGAATCATTAAATACTGTAGCAGTTAAGTGCCTTGATGATTATGGTGTTTTAAATTCAATTCAATTTTTAAGAAAGAACTTTGATATGGATATAAAGTATGAATATGAAAAGGCGATAAATTCAGATGAATCCGATGTTATAGGCAATATGGCAATGGGCTATCTTTATAAGGGATTATCGCCTGTTGAAATGTCAGGATATTATCAGATTTTTGCAAACGGAGGAAAATATTACATACCAAAATCCATAAATAAAATTACTGACAGCAACGGAGAAGTAATTTTTACAGCAAAAGATGAATATAAACAGGTTATCAGTGAGCCAACGGCATTTATTATGAACGAATTGCTTCAAGGTGTAGTGCAGAGTGGCGGAACGGGTGCAGGAGCAAAAATGGATGATATTGAAGTTGGCGGAAAAACAGGTACGGGAATAGCAAATGACTGTCATTGGTTTGTTGGATTTGTTCCGCAGTACAGTTGTGCTGTGTGGCACGGAGGAAGCTTAGTAGATAACTATTCACCACAGATTTTCAAAAGTATTATGCAAGAGTTAAAGCTTGATGAAAGCGTAAAATACCCGAAATGCAGAGAAATAAAACAGGCAATCTATTGTGCGGATAGTGGCTTGTTATGCAACGAGAATTGCAAACGGGTTGATATGGGATATTATTTTGCAGATGAAATTATAGAAAAATGCAAAATTCATCAATAAAGTTTTTAGGAGGCTTTTTTATGAGACAAAAACACAAACTAACAAAGATTTTTAAATTAGTAACAGTAATCGCATTAATGGCGTGTTTGCTGATGAGCAGTATCCCGATAACTAATGCAGCATCACAAACAGATTTCAAGAACTTTAGTATTGACGATATAGAAATTATCCAATTTACAAATGGATATTATACTGAAGACTACGATTATGATAAGGACGAGTATGTTAAATGGTACAATTATGACTATAGTAGCAAAATTGTCGGCACAGCTACATTAACAGACGGTTCGACAGTTGATATAGACTATGCTTGGATATCCGACAATGATGTTGATCTTACGGATTCTCAAAGCGTAAATAATCAGTGGGGACTTGGTTCTCATCAGGTTACTGCCGAGCTTGAGGGAATTAAAACAACCTTTAATGTTAATATTGTTAAACCGCCTGTTACTGTTAAAAGTATAGAAATTAATGACATTGACATTGTCGAATGTACAAGTGGATATTATACCAAAGAATATGATTATGATAAGGACGAGTATGTTGAATGGTATAAATATAGTTATTTTGATGTTAACGGTACAGTCACATTTGATGACGGAACATCAGCTGAAATAACAAGCGGCGGCTTTGAATATAAAAATAATTATTATTATTTTGATTTTGAAAATGACCAAAGCTATGAAAACCAATGGGATATTGGCACTCACAAAGTCGTAGCTAAGGCTTTGGGCTTTGAGACATCTTTTAATTGTAATATCAAAGAAAGTCCCTACGCCTCAATTGAAATACTAAGTGTTGACCCTGTAAAGGAAAAAGAGGATAGCTGGGATTATGAATGTGCATTAAAATTTGTATACAAGGTTACATATAAAGATGGAAGGGTTGAGCAAAGAAATTCAGGTGATTATTACGATGATAATCCTACTATTTCAATAATAGGTGACTGGCAGATTGGTAAAGAAAACGAATTTATAGTGCACTTGGGAAAAGCAACCGCAAAAGGTTATGCTGAAGTTATACCTGACTATGGTTTTGATTTTGTGGCACAAAATGACGGAATTTATATTACCAATTGTACGCTTGAAGATGAAGATATCATAATTCCAGAAGAAATAGCAGGAAAAAAGGTTATTGGTATTACTTCATTGGGATATCATTTTGATACTAATGCTAAGAGCATTACTATTCCTGATTCCGTAAAAACGATTTCCGAGGACGCATTTGAAGGCTGTAGTTCATTGCAATCCCTGACAATCGGTAGTGGAGTTGAATACCTTAGCGCTAAAATGTTTATGCGTCTTTATAATTTAAGCGAAATTAATGTTTCTTCAAACAATAAGAATTATTTATCTATAGAAGGTGTTGTATATAATAGTGCAGTTGATACTATGGTGGTTTATCCGAATGGAAAATCTAAATCACATACAGTACCTGCATCGGTTAGTAATATTGATGCAATTACCGAAAGTAAATCTGACAATATTAACATAGTTTTTGCAGATGAATCAAAATATTACAAGACAGTTGATGGCGTTACATATACAGTAGATATGACTAAAGTTGTTTTATGTAATAAAACAAAGGGCGGTAAATACACTATGCCTGATTCTGTTACACAAATTTCCGATAAAGCTTTTGCCGCTTGTAAAAATCTTACAGATGTAAATATCTCCAAAAATGTAACAGATATTGTATATAGTGCATTTAGAGGTTGTACTTCTCTTAATAATGTTTCTTTGCCGAGCAATGTAACAAAAATCAGTAACGAGGCATTTGCCAAGTGTACTTCTCTAAAAGATATTTCACTTTCTGATAATTTGGAAGCAATTGGTGATAGTGCTTTTTATGAAAGCGGATTAGCAAAAATTACAATTCCTGACAAGGTTAAATCGGTTGATGACTATGCTTTTGCAAGCTCTAAAGTACAAACAATAACAATTGGAAAAAGTGTTGAAACAATCGGAGAGGGTACATTTCAACTAACACCCGTAATAAATGTTAGCATCCCTGATAATGTTAAATCAATTGGTGCATCTGCTTTTTGTTTATGTGAAAATTTAAAAAGTATAAATTTAGGTTCTGGATTAACTGAAATTAAGGACTGCACATTTGCTCAGACTGCATTAAATAATGTTTTTATACCAAAAAATATTACCAAAATTTGTTATAAAGCTTTTGAAAACTGTAACTATCTAAATGACCTTGAAATTAAAGGCGATAATGTTGAAATCGGTGAAAGTGCTTTTATTTGCTGCCCACTTAAAAATTATTCACCGAGTGAGAATATTTCAAACTATGGCGATAGCAGTTTTAGATACTCCAAGATTAGAAACTTCCACGCAGGAAAAACTGTTACAGAAATAGCATATAACTCATTTGGCGGATGCTCAGAACTTTCTGATATTCAAATTCCTGATACTGTTCTCAAAATTTCAAGCTGTGCCTTTGACGGCACAAAATGGTATGATGCTCAGCCCGACGGTTCAGTATATCTTGACCATATCTATCTGAGAAACAAAGGCGAGTCGGCTCCGCAAAATCTTACCATAAAAGAAGGTACTAAAACTATTGCTGACGGGGCTTTGTTTAATGTTTTTTGCGGAGCAACTGAGAATATCAAAACTATTTCTTTGCCAGATAGCTTGATAAGAATCGGCGACCTTGCTTTTAATGGCTGCACATCACTCACAGAAATTACAATTCCTGCATCCGTTGAACAAATCGGTGATTATGCTTTCTTGGGTTGTGAATCGCTGACATCAATCAATGTTGATCCCAATAATAAGTTTTATTCAAGCGAAAACGGAGTACTGTTTAATAAAAACAAAACAGAGCTAATCTATTGTCCAAAACAGAGCAGCGGCGAATATACTGTTCCAAACTCTGTAAAGACAATCAAATCATTTGCTTTTGCCAATAGTGGGACTGAAAGAATTGTAATCAACAGAACAAATGTTAAGCTGGAAGATTATGCAATTGGGTATACCACTGAACCTTGGATACCGGTTGTTTCTGAGGTTACAAAAAAATGGTGTACTAAAAACCTTGATGCAATTATCTGTTGCGCAAAGGGTTCAACAGCTGATCAATATGTTCAAAATACTAAAGACAATGACAAACTAAAATGTGAATATATTGATCCGACTATAATTATTGATTTTGGCGATGCTAACGGCGATGGCGAAATCAATGCAAAAGACCGTATGATGCTTACTCGTCATCTTGCAAAGTGGTCAGGCTATGAAAACATTGATATGACCGCTGCAGATTTAAATAACGACGGTGCTGTCAACGCAAAGGACAGAATGATATTAACAAGGCATATAGCAAAGTGGAGTGGATATGAAACACTTCCGTATACAAAGTAAAAAACGGAGTCAGTAATGAATAAGGTATATAAAAATATAATTCACATATTTGCTTTTGCGATGGTTTTTTGCAGTTTGATATCAATGAATATGTTTATATGCTTTGCAGTATCTTCTAAAAACCCGAGCATTGTCATAAACAGTGCTCGGGGAGAGGCAGGAGATACCGTGGATGTGACAATAACAATGTCAAATAATCCGGGATTTGTTTCGGCTAATCTCTATGTAAAATATGACGAGAGCGTACTTACTCTAAAAAAAGTAAAAGACGGCGGCTTGCTTTCAGGAGTAACACACAGCGACAATTATACAAGCCCATATGGATTGTGTTGGGTGAATGATTTGTCTAAAGAGAATTTCAAAGTCAATGGTGTTCTCGCAACACTTACATTTGAAATTTCAAAGGAGGCTAACCCCGGCAGCACAACAATCAGTCTTGAACAGGATATTTTGAATTGTGATGTTGAGAATGTAGTTTTTGATTTGATAAGCGGTAAAGTTGAAATCAGTAGTTCATCACAGTCAAAAGATAGTGATTTGCCGGAAACAACATCTAGGGCATCAAATTCTGATTCAAATGTAAATTCGGTCGATGATTCCGATAAAGCATCAAAAAATAATGAAAGCGTAAATCAGTCTGAAGTCAAAGACTCTGATGCAAGCGACATAAATGAAAAATCAGAGGATTATGATGCAACTGTTTTATCTACAAGCGATTTAGTTGGTAATACTAAAAAATCTTCAACATCTGATTCAGCAATAAATAAAGGGGGAGGAGTAGTTCAAACAGTGTCTATATTAATTGCGGTAATCCTTATTGCTGCAATTATATTAACAGCAGTATTTGTATATTACAAACGCACAAGGAAAAAATGAGGTGATTATTAATGTTTAAAAAGAGAAAAATTGTTTCAGTTTTACTTGCGATAATAACTGTATTCGGTGTGTTTACATCTCTGCCTTTTTCAGCAAGTGCAGTAGAAACAAACAGTGAAAGTGTAGGTGAAACTTATACAAGCGGTGATTTTGGGTATGAGTTGGTAGAGAGATATGACGGGGATACCGAGCAGTCATATAATGTTGCACGAATAACCGAATACAGCGGAAGTGATACTGATGTTATTATTCCCTCCGAAATTGATGGTTATAAAGTAGTGGCAATTGATGAACTATATTATTCCGAAAACACTGATAAGATTAAAAGTTTTACTATACCCGAAGGTGTCAGCTATATAAAGGACTATGTCTTTAAAAACTATGACAATCTTGAAAATATCTTTGTAAATGCTCAAAATGAAGATTATTGTGATATAGACGGTGTATTGTTTTCTCTGAATTATGAAACAAAGGCCCCATATAGCCTTATTATATATCCGAGAGCAAAAAGTAACACTACATATCAAATTCCGGAGGGCATTAATAATTTAGAATTTGCCGCATTTTATAAATGCAGTAATTTGATTAATCTTAATGTTCCAAAATCAATTGAGAGTTTTCCTGTTGTCGGTTGGGTCGATAAGTGCTGGGAAAACAATAGTGTTGAAAATATAAATGTTTCTTCGGATAATGAAACATATTCAAGTGTTGACGGTGTTTTGTTCAATAAAGATAAGACCAAGCTAATATTATATCCTGCAGGTAAAAAACAAGCAAATTATTCTATCCTTGAAACAGTAAATGAAATATTGGACGGTGCTTTTTATACAGCCAATAATTTGAAGAGTATAGAAATTCCTGATAGTGTTGTATCTATTGGTGAGGAGGCTTTTGGCTATGCGGAAAATCTAAGCGATATCAAAATTTCCGATAGTGTTAGTGTTATCGGTGATGATGCATTTGATAATACTTCTTGGTATAACAATCAAGAAGATGGAGTTATTTACATAAATAAATGCCTTTATGAATATAAAGGTTGGATGCCGGAAAACACATCAATTTCAATAAAAGACGGAACAAAGTCCATATGTGATAATGCATTCAGTTATTGCAGCAATCTTATAAATGTAGAGTTTCCCAATTCTGTAACATACATCGGTGAAAAAGCATTTTATGATTGTGATTCTCTTATAGATGTTAAGCTTTCAGAAAATATAACATATTTAGGTCATAATGCATTTAATGCGTGTGAAAATCTTAAATCAATTAATATACCCGAGCAATTAACGAAAACAGGTTGGGACGTTTTTGAAAATTGTTCTAATCTTGAAACCGTATATTTTAATGCTATTGCTTCAAATGATGATGAAGATGTTTATTTTAACTTTAGTTTTGAAAATTCAGTTAAAACTGTCATTTACGGTGACAAAGTAACTAAAGTTGCAAGTGATTTTAATAACAATAGTAACCTTGAGCGTGTAGTACTCGGAAGTAATGTCAAGAGTATCGGTAGTAACGCATTTAGTGATTGTACAAGCCTTAAAAGCATAACAATTCCTGAAAATGTTGCTGAAATTGGCGATAGTGCATTTTACGGTTGCACAAACCTTACAAGTATAACAATCCCTGAAAGTGTAACTGAAATTGGTGATAGAGCCTTTGAGAATTGCACTAATTTATTAGGTTTACAAATTCCTTCTAACATTGAGAAGATTGGTGATGATGCTTTTGATGATACAGCATGGTACAACAATCAGCCAGACGGCTTGTTGTATATAGGAAAAGTTTTGTATGCTTATAAAGGAGATAAAACGAAGGCTACTGATGTTGAAATTAAAGAAGGAACTAAGGCGATTTCAAACGATGTATTTTCAGACTGCGTCAATTTAAAAAATGTAGTAATACCAGACAGCGTCAATTCGATTGGTTCATCTGTTTTTGAGAATTGTACAAGCCTTGAAAGTATAACAATTCCCGATACTGTAACAAAAATTGGCTATTTTGCATTTGAAAATTGTACAAGCCTTAAAAAAATAGCGCTCCCTGATGGTGTATCATCACTTGGAATGGGTTTGTTTAGTGGTTGCACAAGTCTTGAAAGCGTAAATATCCCTAATGGAGTTACATCTTTAGGGTATACATTTAGTGACTGTAAGAAGCTTAAAAGTATAACAATTCCTGAAAGTGTAACGGCGATATCCAGAATGACATTTGCAAATTGTGTAAGCCTTGAAAGTATTGTAATTCCTAAGAATGTTTCATTTATAAGCAGAGGTAATGATGTTTTTGATGGATGTAGTTCTCTAAAAAGCTTGTCAGTAGATAGTGATAATGAATATTACTACAGTGTAGATAATGTTTTGTATAGTAAGAATGATAATCGACTTATGTATTATCCTGAAGGCTTGGAGAACGAGAATGTTGAATTACCAAGCGGAGTTAACAAAATAGCTCCAGTAGCATTTAAAAATCGTAATGTAAAGAGTGTTAATATTCCCGATACTGTTACTGAAATAATGTATTCTGCATTTTCTGATTGTACTTCACTTGCTTATGTAAATATCCCCGAAAGTGTAAAGTCTATCGGAACTCAGTGGCATGGTAATACTTTCTCTAATTGTCCGAATCTGAAAGCAGTTACTATACCAAGCAGCGTTGAAACAATCGTAGAACATTCTTTTGGATATGGCTATTATTACGACTCTGAAAAAGGCGAGCATGTAAGTGAAACTGTTGATAATTTTACAATCTTAGGTAAGTCGGGTACTGCTGCAGAAACCTATGCAAATGAAAATGGTTTTACATTTATTGATTTGGACAATAAGAATTATAACCATACAGATAATAACAGTGGCATAGGAGTTATCGCAAAAGCTGACGCTGAGCTTGTTGTAAAAGAGATTTCAGATAAAGAAAATCTTGATAAAATAAAGTCCTTATTTGACAATAACAAGAGCATTTTGAATGTGTATGACATTACATTGTCGAAAAACGGGAATAAGGTTCAGCATGAGGGAATGGCAGAGGTAAGCATTCCTTGTAAAGATGAAAACGCAAAGGTTTATCGTGTTGAGTCAGATAATACACTGACTGATATGCAAGCAGTGTATAAAGACGGATATTTGAAGTTCTATACTGAGCATTTCAGCGATTATGTTGTTGCATCGCCGGGAAAGAGTGCTTTAGGTGATGTTAATAAAGACAATGAAGTAAATGCAAAGGACAGAATGATGCTGACTCGCTACCTTGCAAAGTGGAGTGGATATGAAAACATTGATATGACCGCCTCTGATGTAAACAACGACGGTGAGGTGAATGCTAAGGATCGTATGGTTCTTACAAGACACTTGGCAAAATGGCAGGGTTATGAAACCCTACCTTTTGATAAATTTTAAAGGAAGGAAGAAAGTTTGATGAAGAGAAAACTTTCAGCTGCATTTGCAGTGATTATGGCAGTTTGTATTCTGATGGCTCAGGCAGTATGCTTTACAGCGTTTGCTGATTCGGAAGACGCACCGTCAATCGTTGTAAGCAGCACAGAAGCAAAAGCAGGCGACACCGTTGATGTTACAATCACGATGTCAAACAACCCGGGCTTGGTATCGGCTAATCTGTATGTGAATTACGATGCTGATGTACTTAAGCTCAAAGAGGTGAAGGACGGAGGTTTGTTGTCGGGAGTTACTCACAGCGACAATTATACAACAAGCCCTTACGGTTTGTGCTGGGTTAATGATACCGCTCCGGAGAACTTTAAAGTTAATGGCGTTCTTGCAACATTAACCTTTGAGGTTTCAGAAGAGGCCGTGACAGGCACTACAACCATAAGTCTTGACCAGGATATCCTTAACTTTGATATGGATAATGTTGTTTTTGATTTAGTAAGTGGCAATATTCAGATTGAGGGCAAACACATCCACGAAACAGAGTTGATTCCTGCCAAGAAGTCCAGCTGTACAGAAAACGGTAATAATGAATATTACTACTGTGCAGGCTGTGGAAAGTATTTTAAGGATGCAGGGGCAACTATTGAAACAACAAAAGAAGCTGAACAACTTCCGCTAGTTGCTCATCACGGTGGCGAAGCTACTTGTACAAAGAAAGCTGTATGTGATGTTTGTGGTCAGGAATACGGCGAATATGCTCCTCATCAGTATACAGAAAAAGTTGCTGACGAATACTTAAAGACTCCTGCAACATGCGTTTCAAAAGCTGTTTATTTCAAGAGCTGTTCTGTATGTGGACAGGCAAGTGATACTGAAACCTTTGAGTATGGTGAACTTGCAGACCACAACTACGATACAACCACATGGAAATCGGATAAAACAGGACATTGGCATGCGTGCACAGTTTGTGAAGACAAGCTTGATTTTGCAGAGCATACTTCAAGTGGTCCTGCAACAGAGTATGAACCTGAGGTTTGTAAAGAATGCGGATATGTAATCACTCCTGCACTCGGACATACACATAAGCTTACATTAGTTGAGGGCTTTGCTGCAACATGTACAGAGGATGGTCAGAAAGCATACTATGTTTGTGACGGCTGCGGAAAGTGGTTTGAGGATGCTACGGCATCTGTTGAGATTACAGACCATGACAGTGTAATTATCAAAGCAGCACACACCCCTTCAGACTGGATAGTTGATAAGGAAGCCACTGAAACTGAAAAGGGCAGTCAGCATAAGGAATGTACAGTATGCGGTACAGTTCTTAAAACAGAAGAAATTCCGGCTATTAAGCCTGTTACAACTGAACCTACTGTAACTGAACCAACTACAGTGGAATCAGCTACATCAAAGCCAGACAAAGGCTCGTCAACATCCGATACTGTAACTTCTTCAGTGATTTCTTCGGATAATGGCACTGTTCAGACTGGAAATAGCAATATTGCAGTTATACTTGCTGTTGTATTAATGCTTTGTTCAGCGGTTGTTTATGCTTATGGCTACTTTAGAAAAAATAAATCCACAAAATAATACCACATTATTCTTGAATTAGAAAAATGATTAGCGGACGGTGGCGGATTTTCTGTCATCGTCCGTCTTTTATATTAGAGGAGTAAGTTGTGAAATTGACAAATTTTAAATCTGTATGTGTTTTAGCATTGGTTGTATTATTTTTTGCATTTTCGTGCGGTTGCAGGAATAATCAGGATATTAGCAGTCAGATTGAAGTTACTTCCGATGAACTAATTGGAATATGGAAACTGGACAGCGTTACAAAATATACTTTTGACGGCAGAGGAAACGGTAAAATGGCTGTTTCAGACTCAGAATATGAATTTAATTACACTATAAATAATGATGAAATAAAAATTGATTTTGTAAGTGAATCTGCACAGGATTCGACTTATGAGTTTATTATAGATGAAAACAAATTAACACTTTTGTCAAAAGATAAAAATAAGGGAACTTTTGAATTGACAAAAGAAAATTGAAATTAAATTTACGAGGAGGAATAGAAATGAAAAAAAGTAAAAAATCAATAGCTATTATATTAGTGATTGTTCTTGTGTTAATTACAATGTTGTCAGTAATAACAGTAAGTGCTTCAAGTGAAAGTGATTATTGTAATAATTTTATTAATAAGTTGCTCAGCAATGAATCTTCTTGGTTACCTCTAACAAGTAATTCAATAAGAATGCAGGCGGGATTTGAATTTTTAGATTTGGATTTTGACGGAAAATGTGAATTAGTTGTTCAGGAAGCCGGTGGTACAATGGATAACCATTCTGTAAGAATTTATTACTATAGTAATGATTCCATACATGAGGTAACCGGTAAAAAATATGGTGAGTACTTAAATGTTTATAGCTTAAAATATTATTATAATAAATTATATGATAAATATTTTATTACAGGAATGAATACTTGTGCTGCTGGTTTTGCTGCAGATAGATGGTGTGGTAATTACAAATTAACTTATACTAATAACACTCTGAATTTTTATTATTATTCATCAAATTATAAGGAAGTGAATTTCACTACTTACGAAAATATTTTTACTTATTACGATGGTGCTGTTGGTTATGGTAATTCTTCTGGTTTTAATGCCATTGAAGAAGCTGAGTATAATACTATAAATGAAAACATTTTGAAAAACTGTGTAGATGCAAATTTAAAATCAAAGTTTATTACAAAGAGTGACTGGGATTCTTACACATATTCACAAAAGAGAGAATCCTTATTAGATTCCTATAGCAGTTTTAGTTATAATGATTATAGCGATAATAACTATTTTAAACTTAAGCAAGATACAAATCAGTATTTGCATAAGGCTACTACTTATCATGTTAATAACAAAAATTATAGACACAAATTATATTGGGATAGTTTAAATACTTGGGATAGTACTTTCAGAATTCACGATCAAATTTATTCTGGAGAAACAGGAGGAGTGTGTCATGGAATAGCTTTGAGTATGTGTTATGCAAATAACGGAAATTTGGATCTTAAAGCTTTGAATAATGGCATACAGACTAGCAATTATTGGGGCTTAGGTTCTATGTACGATAGTGATAAAGGAAGATTCAAGGATTTAGTTACATATTATCAGTTAACTCAACTTACAGCAAATGGTGCTGAAAGTTATTCTGTTGAAAGGAACGGATGGCATACTCAAAGTCTCAATAAAAGATTGTCAGATTTTCTAAAAAAATTCAAACAGGATGCTGAACGTTCCCAGAATGAGAAAAAGCCTTTTGTACTTTCATTTAGCTATAAGCATAACAATGATGTGTCCGGACATAGCGTTGTAGTATGTGGATACAACTATAATGATAGCACAAACGAGCATGAAATCTTAATCTATGATGAGAATACATATCCAAATGTAAGGTACTTTATTTTTAAAATATCTTCAGATTATAGCTCTTTTACATTTACAGATGCTAACGGTGAAGCGCTTGGATATATGATTAGTGACATTTGGACTAATCTTGAAGTTTATGATATTGATAAATTATACAGTGGAAAAAATTTTAGCAGTATTTCGGTAGTAAAAGGAAGTGAGCCTGTTTCTGCAAGTAATACCACTCAATTAAATATTACTGCATACAAAACATTTAAAGTGGTGAATGATAGGGGTGAGTATCTTGAATATGATGGAAGCAGCTATAACGGTAATATGAATGTATATGATTGTAAATTGGTGGACAATCTGGATAATACTTGTTCATGGGATATTACCGTTAATAATAGTTCAAAATTTGTGTTTTCAAACTTAGAAAATGACTGTGAGATTATCGGCGAAACATATTCCGGAGGATTTTATATTTGCTCAAATTATTCAGATGGATTCACTATTAATGGTAAAAGCGTAACGGTTGAGGGTAGAAACTATGATTTTGATATTGCTTTACAAACGCAGAGCGAAAAAGATTTTATCCGAGTTTCAGGTAAAGCAAGCGGAAATACATCTGTGAGTGATAATAGTAATACAATAGAGATAAAATCTGATACATATATAAATGCAGCAAATGTTAAATCGTATGAATTTGATAATATTTCTGAAAACAATGTTGAGAATACTGTCAATAACATAATGATTGATGATGAATCAGGTGAAATTGTCAATAGCAAAAAACTTTCGTATACATTCGGAGACATAAACAATGATGGTGTGATAAATTCAAAGGACAGGATGACATTAACGCGGTACATTGCAAAATGGAATGGCATAAAAATCATAAATGATCAGGCTTCTGATGTGAATTATGACGGCAAAGTCAACGCAAAGGACAGAATGATTCTTACACGGCATCTGGCAAAATGGCAGGAATATGAAATTTTACCAAATAATAAATAAAATTACTTTTACAGGAGGGGAATCTTATGAAATGTAATTTAAAAAGAGTATTGAGCATTTTGTTTTCAGCAACAATCATTATAAGTGTGGTTATTAACACATCCGTTATAGCAGGAGCTGCAACGGGTGTAATGGCTGATGCAACACAAATTGATGTAAAAAAGAATATTAGTATTAATTCAACAGATGTAACAATATATGCGATAGAAGATTGGGCTGCAAAATACATCAGTATTCCGTCAAATTTTAATAGTTCTTTTCAACTTATTGTTAGTGGGGCAAACCAGATATCTTATTATGTTGATGGATATGAGAAAGTGAACATATCAAGCAATGGTTTAATTACACCTAAAATTAATACATACTATTGGTATGGTAATTATGGTACAACTGTTGAGGAACCTAACAAAACACCGACAAAAATAACCAAGGATATTGAGTATGGAGAAAGTACAATCATTGTCTGTGCTGATGATGTAGAGTTTGAGGTTAAAGTTAATGTAGTTGATTATTCTGATGTATATGCAGAAAAAATAATGGATGACTATGTGTCGAAGAATATAAAAAACGATATGTCCACATATGAGAAAATTAATATCATCGCTAAATTTGTAGCAGAAAGAGATTACGATGATGGTTATTCGTCTTATGCAGGGTTGATTATTGCAGGAGGTGGAGATTGTTGGGCTTCAACAGACGCTATAATATATATGTCAAAAAGTGCAGGTTTACAAGCATGGAAAAGAAATGGAAGTAAAGATTATGGAGCTGGTTCAGGACATATGAACGCTATGGTTTCTGATGGAAAGGAGTATTATGAAGTTGAGGCAGGATTTACAGGAAGTGCCCCTAGATATTACAGTGTTAAGGTTAGAAACAGTTTGTATAGTTATAGATTAGATGATTTTGATGGAATGCAAATTTATCAATATGATGGAGAGATGTACCCTTCAGTGCTTGAAATTCCTTCGGAAATTAATGGAAACAAAGTCACCTCAATAGGTGCATATTTCGCTCAGTTACACCCTCTGATAGGAGGAAATTCTAATATCAATAGGGTTATATTACCTGATACAGTAAAAGAAATAGGAGATGGAGCATTTCTTGCTTGTGAAAATTTGGCTAGCATAACAATTCCAAAAAGTGTTTTATATATTGGCCAAAGAGCATTAGGATATTTATCTGATTCTTATAAGAGAGAAGGCTTTATAATTTACGGTTATAAAAATACTGCTTCCGAGGAATATGCTAATATCAACGGTTTTGAATTTATTGCTTTAGACGAGAAGTTTTTTTCTTCCGGTGACGCTAACGGTGACGGCTCAGTCAACGCAAAAGATCGTATGATGTTAACCCGCTATCTTGCAAAATGGTTGAGCTATGAAAATATTAATATGACATCTGCAGATGTAAATAAAGATGGTGAGGTCAATGCGAAGGACAGAATGATTCTTACACGCCACTTGGCAAAATGGCAGGGATATGAAACCTTATCAATTTTATAAGAAATATATGGAGTAGGAATTTAACATGTTCTTAGTTTCTATTCCGCAAAAGATAAAAACCAAGGAGTGAAATTTATGTTAAGGAAAGCAAAACAGATTATTTCTATTATACTTTCTATAGCAATAGTATTTAGCATTTCTTCTGCAATACCTTTTTCTGCAAGTGTTTTGAATTATGTTGTGGAGGAGGGTTCAGAAGTTTTACCTGAGGATTATTCAAATATTTTGTCAAGTTATTCTCCTGAAGTTTTCGGTACTTCGAAAACTTCATTTGTAAATAAATTGTCAAATGAAAATTATCAAGTAGTAGTGTATAGCGATTTATTGTATATTATGACTTATAATTCAAAGTTTTCTTTGTTATCAACCCAAACTATTGAGCTTGAACTCCCATTATGGGGTGGATATTATTGCGGAGAGAATTATAATTATGTAGTTTGCGGTCAATCTTATGATACATCTTTGGACAAGGGGGGCGATGTATACAGAATTATTAAATACGATAAAAATTTTAAAAAAATAGTGGGGTTATCACTTAACGGAGCTGAAACTTATACAAGGAGACCTTTTGATTCTGGAAATGTTTCGATAGCGGAGAACGGCAATTCGCTTGTAGTATATACAAGTAGATTGCGTCTTGATGGGCATCAGTCAAATATGACAATAAAAGTTAATACAGATAATATGACTGAATATAGTTGTATGTCTGATTTTGGGGCTACAGAATATATGTATCCTTATAAACATGTGAGTCATTCGCTTAGGCAAATAGTTAAATTCGATGGTGATTATCCTGTTTATGTCGACTTAAGTGATGGATATCCTGAACGTTCAGTGTATTTGCAGTCTTACTATGGTTCTCAACCTTTATTGAAAATTTCGGGTGACATTGGTGATAATGTGACAAATGCAGAGGTATCAGGTATGGAAATTTCACCAACAAATTATCTCGTTGTGGGCTCTTCTATGAATAATGAAATGAACAATATTTTTCTATCAAGCTACAATAAGTCTTTAAATACTTCAGAATGTGAATGGCTGACTGCTTCTAGTACATTTTATGCAGAAGGCTATGGCAATCCTAAAATAGTTAAAATAAATGATGATAGATTTGCAGTTATGTGGTCAGTTTCAAAAGGACCTTCCGTTCAATATGTTATTGTAGATGGAAAAGGTGCTGTTATTAGCAATCTTAAGAACCTTAATTTTGCCTATTTGTCGGATTGTGAGCCGATTTATGATAATAACAGAATTATTCTTGTTAATATTTTTGATGGAAAGGTGAACTTTGACCTTATAAATGATTTGGCAACAGGCGGATCATATTATATTAATCATGATAACCTAAAAAGCTCTGAAAACGCATGGAACGGAATATCTGATGTGTCTTGGTATTCTGATGGTAAAAAAAGTTTTGATATTACTACTTCTGAGCAGCTTTCAGGATTGGCTCAACTTGTAAACGAAGGAAATACATTTAAGAATAAAACGGTAAATCTTAAGAATGATATATATATTAATAAAAATGCTTTTTCTTATGTTAACAAATGGACACCAATTGGAAACACCGAGCAAAAATGTTTTGATGGCACATTCAATGGTAATGGATTCAGCATTTATAATATGTATGTGCCCGAGGAAAATTCAGGTGGCTTGTTTGGGTATATTGGCGAAAATGGTATAATTAAAGCACTTAACATATCGCAGGGTACATTTCAATACGGTGGATGTGTAGCCAATGATAATAAAGGGATAATTATGTTTTGCAACAGTAAATCTTTAGTTTATGGCTATGATTTGTTCTCAACAGGGGCTATTTGTAATAGAAACAGCAATTTAGTTTACGGATGCAAAAACTATGGCACAGTAGATGGAAGCGATACAGGAGGAATTGTAGGCAATAATAATACAGGAGGGACCATTAGTGCTTGTAATAATACAGGTATTGCTATGGCAACAGGTTCTGTAGGTGGAATTGCCGGGTATAATTATGCTTGGATATATGATTGTTATAATACCGGGCTGGTTACAGGTGGTTTTGGGTTGAATAAGGCATCTTGGGTTGCAGGAATTGTACCGGAAAATTATTCAAGATCAAATGAAGAAGGAATATCCAATTGTTATAATGTAGGTAGTATTTCGCAGGCTGATATTTTAAAAAGTGCAATATCTCGTGGTGAATTTAAAAATTGTTTTACAAATATTCAGCCCGGAGTTAACAATGGAAATGCAACAGTGTTATCTAACGCGGAACTTATTGACAGTTCATTTGTAGAAAAACTTAACAGCGACAGTAATTCTATTCTTCCCGGTTGGATAGAGGACAGTATAAAAATTAATAACGGTATGCCAATAACGATTGCTGACTATAATGCTTATGTCAGGATCTATAAAATGATTCCTGAAATGTGGGCAATCGGGGATATCAGTATGCTTAATGATATTAATAGTGAATGCGTTTATTCCTTTTGGCTATACTTTTGCGATGTAGTTCCTGAAGTTGAAGTGGAAAATTCTGACATTGCTGAGATTATAAGTGATATATCAATTAATGGCGGAAAAATTATTATAAAACCAAAAAGTAAAGGCACAACAAACATTATAATCAACTTTAAGGAAACCGAAAATAATTGCAGTTTTACATATAAGTTGCCTATTACAATTAATGGATATATTTCTATTGGGGATGTAAATACCGATAGTCAGGTAAATGCAAAAGACCGTATGACGCTCACACGCTATCTTGCAAAGTGGATAGGATATGAAAACATTGATATGACCGCCGCAGATGTAAACAATGATGGTGATGTAAACGCAAAGGATCGTATGATTCTTACTCGTCATATTGCAAAATGGCAAGGCTATGAAACTTTGCCGTATAGAATTTGATAGCATATAGATTATAAAAGCTAGAATTCTCTTCAAGTATTTTACAATATTTGTTTGAGTTTCTCTATAATCCTTTTGCGTTTCTTTTGAACAGCACTTTCTGTCATACCGAGCAGAAGTGCTGTTTTATTGTATGAAAGCTTTTCTGTTGTTTCAAATGTGTCAAAGTTGATTCCTGTTGTAAGTTCAAGCAATTTGCGCTCTATCGGGGATAGCGATTGAATAGCTTCTTTTATTTGTTTAGATTTGTAGTTGTTAAAGACAATATCCTCGGATGCGGTAATATCCTCTATTTCAAAAGATTCTCTGTTTCCAGAATATTTTGTTGCTAACGCTGCTTCTATATACTCAATGACAGTATTCTCGGAAAGATGTAATTGTTCGGATATTTCTTTTACTATTTTATCAAACGGCTTTTTATCTTTAGTTTTGAAGTATAATGATGTTACTTTACGGAGATTGTTATGTGCGTTTTTACTTTCAATTTTTGTAATACCGCAGTCTGTACGAACATATTCTAACCACGCTTTGTGAGTTTTATATTTCATAATTTGCAGAAGAGGGAGTTTTTCGTCTGCTGAATATCTTTGCAATTCGTCCCACAGTAGAGAAACAAAAATTTGTTTTAAATCAGGTAACCTGTATTCTTCAATATGGTTGCATTTTATAAACTCGGCAGCTTTTCTGTTAAGTATAGGCTCATAGAAATGCAGAAATTCATTAAAATATTTACTATCGTTTGTTTTCAGGTACTGTATAAAATAATCATTGAAATCATCAAGTCTATTTGGTTCGTAACCTAACTGATACATATGCAGGTTTTCATTTTGCATTTGCTCACCGCCTATTCTTTCATTGCTTCCTCGTAAATCTTTTCTAAATTCATTTCGTCTTCGTAGTTATTTTCAGCATAGTCAAAATCAAACTGTGCTCGCTCAAATTTCATATCGATAATCTTTTTAGCCTTGGATGATACAGCTTTACTGTATTTGCCGAGGCTTTTATTTTGGCGTATTGAGCTGTATCGCCTGTTCCAGAGAACATAATACGGACTGTCGGATTTTTTCTGCTTTTTCATTTTGCGCTTTGTAATTTCAGGGTGCTTTGCAACATAGAAACAAGGCACACCGTATTCCTTATTTACCGTACTGCAATAAAGCTGCTTGTGTGCTGTAGTCATAAGAAAATATTTGTTGCAGACTCCGCACTTCCATATGTAGTGACCTTGCGAAAGTGCCTCAAAAAACTCCGTCACAAAGAAATCCATCATTCTGCTGAAATACATTCGTCTTATAATTTTGTACTTACCATTTTCAATTTTTATCGTAGGAACAGCAGATTGAATCGGTTTAAGGTTGAATCCGTCCCTTATCATTGCCGCAGGATTGCTTGCTGCTAAGTTCATTTGTACTTCTTCGTTCTCGAAAAACTCACAAGTGAATTTAGCAATGTTATCTTTCTGTCGTGAATCTTCTTTTATAAAATTCTCTACATAGTTAATTATCATTGTGCCGAAGTTAGCGGTATCAACGCCGATATATGAATATGCTCTCAAAACATTTTCAGCGGTCTTTGATTTATTCTCTATTTCTTCAAGCCTTGCAATTTCGTTTCTTTCTGTTCTTCCGTAATTGATTTTTAGATGCTTCAAAAGATACTCGTAATCATCAAGTGCATCTTTACCAAACAATTTTGAAACAGTCGTTCTTGATTTTTCAATATCAAAATATTTAAAAGGCTCAAGTGATTGCATATAGTCAATCATTTTATTTATGTCAGCAAATATATCCATAAATAATTTTCTGCTGTAACCGTTTAATTTAAGCTCCTGCCAATGACGATTTATCTTACCGCTGTGAATCAGTAGATTGGTTGCGAACTCCTTTGGAAGATTGGCAATGCAGTTGCTTATATATCCAAGCGGTAGTTTCTCGTTGTTTAAAATTATATTCTTTTCATCAAAATCTACTGCGAAATAATCAATAGTTGTGATTTTATTTTCGTACCTTTCAATATAGCTCAATTCTCTCACCTCAAAAGTATTATATCACTGAACCGACAATATCACAATATACTAAGAAATAATTTTACTCTGTCACGGAAATTTCTGTGATTTTAAAAAACTTTGACATTTATATATTAGAGGACAAAGGAGAGTGATGAAAATATGCTTGTAACCAGTGACAGGAGGATAGTTTAAATTTTCTATCAGGTGGTTCAATATTTCTATTACAACTAACAAGAGTTACATAACAAAACTCAAGTAAAGATATTATCAACTGCAGAGGAAGAAGAAGGGAGAAAAAATTTTTGAATGATACAACGGTACAGCACAAGGATTTCTTTATAGTCAGCAATAAAATATTTGATTTTAATTTGCCCGCAAATACAATTGCAGTTTATTGCTGTCTACTTATGTTCGCCGACAGAGAAAAGCTCAGTTGTTTTCCATCGCTGAGAATGATTTGCGAGAAGTGTCATCTGACAAAGAATACTGTAATCAAATGCTTGAGATCACTTGAAAAAATTGGGTTAGTCTAAGTGAAGTTAAGGAAGAGATGGAACAATTCTAACAGCAGTAATATGTACTACTTATTTGATCCTTCTGTTGTGAATTCATAGTGTAATAAAAAGTGACGATAGATACAACGAGTGTACCGTTTTCTTATTCATTTATCGTCGCAAGGCATTTGTTTCGCCGGCGTTGCCGATTTGTGCGATTATTTTGCAGAGGTGGAGGAAGTTATCCGACTGCAAGTAAAAATCGCAATTGGGGCGAATTTACGGCAGAATTGAAAGTTTATTTTCAGTAGCAGAGGTTGGGGCTAAATTTCCCGGACTTGTCAGGGGCAAGCAGAGCGCCCGGCTGTCCGCCAAAGGCATAAAGTCGGGCGGAAGCCCGGACCCACTTTAACACGGAGGTGTGTAAAAATAGAAACCCGTAAGAGAAATCAAATCTTAAGTATCAGATTAACTGATTCCGAAAAATCAGCAATCTATAAAAAATCAAAGAAAGCTAAGCTGACATTGACTGAATATATTTTGAAATCTTCATTACAAAGTGAAATCAAAGTAGTTGACTTGCAACCGTTACTTGTTGAACTGAAAAGGCTTGGCAACAATCTGAATCAGATAACGAGAAAGATAAACAGCGGTGCTTTTAATTCCTACAACTTTAGTGAAATGATTGCGATGCAAAGAAAAATCTATGACGCAATCATAAAACTGTCGGAGGAAAAGTAATGGCTACCGTAATATACATTCGTGAGTCAAAGCAATCAATCAGTGCGATGAAAGGTGTAATTGATTACTGTTGTCAGGACAAAAAAGTTTACGATGAAATTTTAAATCAAAGACTTATCAGCGGAATTAACTGTGACGGTGAGAATGTTTTTTCAGAATTTCTTGCAACAAAGAAATCGTATAAAAAGACGGACTGTATGAATTTCTACCAGTATGTTCAATCTTTCTCGCCGGAAGAAAATATTACTCCGCAGAAAGCTCATGAGTTTGCATTAGAGTTTGCCGAGAAAGCGTGGACAGGATATGAAGTTTTGGTTGCAACACATTGTGATGCACAACACATCCACTCTCACTTTGTTATCAACTCTGTCAGCTTTGAGAATGGTAAAAAACTCCGTCAGAATCCAAACACACTCAAATCATTACGAGCATTGAGCGATGAAATTTTCAGACAGCATAGCCTTTCAACTCTTGAGGCTTACAGCAAGAACGGTATTAAAATCTCTACGAATACCGCACCGCAGTCAAAGGTCAGAGCTGGAAATTCAAACTGATGAATGACATAGACAAAGCTATGAACATAAGCGGAAGCAAGGAGGATTTCATAAACGCAATGTCAATTATGGGTTATTCGGTGACTTGGACTGATGGCAGGAAATACATCACCTATCAATGCCCGAACAAAATGAAGTGCAGAGATATTAAACTGCACAACGATAAATATTTGAAAGGAAGTATGGAAAATGAATTCAGATACAGGCAAGAACAATATTTTGGAAAGCCTCAAACAGAGGAACAGCAACTCACTGACAGCGATAGAGCTACTATCGGGAGAAACGAAAGTGATTTCGATTCCGTCACAGGTCAGAGAGGAAGAGCTCACCCTACTGAGAACAGCAATAACCTTTCAGCCGGAGCTGTACAACCGAATTTCAAACATTCCAAATACAGAACAGATGACAGATTATCTGAAACAGATTTTAGAAATCGAACAGGAGTATATGGAAACAAGCTTGAAGAGTTGTCAGACGGAGCTGAAGAAAGTTTCAGAACAAACTCTGAAAGACATCAGGTCGGTGCAGTTGCAGATGACCGAGTCTATACAACAGGTTGGGAAGATTCAAGAAGGGTTTTTGAACAATACCTTGCAAAAAGGTCAGGAACTGGAATTAGCAATAGCTTCACAGGTGAAGAAGTCAACACTCCTGACAACTCTAAAATGGATAGCAATAACCATAATGTCCTCGGCGGTGTCAACTCTCTTGCTGAATCACTTTCTTGGATAATAGATGATGAATCTGAAGATGAAGAAGAACGCAGAAAACGGATTACAACTGAGCAAAATGGAAGTGATATTGGTACTTTGCTTGGTCTTACCGCCGGATTGATTACAGGTGCAATATCAAAAGAAGGAAATATTGAATATGAAGATGAAGAAATTGATGACAGTCCGACTATGCAAATGTAGTTGGAGAAAGGAGCATTTAATGGAGAAAAACAATAATACATTTTCAGAAGAACATAACCTTACGAGCCTTGCTTTTAAACGCAGGCATATATGTAAAATGAATGTAGTTGAAATTGATAACACATCTTATTGTGTGCAGGATATATTTCCTATAGCGGACGAGCAAAAACATAATACCGTATCAGATAAAATAAAGTATCTTGTTTCAGGTGAAAAACCTGAATAAAAGTCTGGATATTCAAGCCGAATAGGAATATTGTGTAGTCGTAATCCTATTCGGTTTGATTTGATAGAGTTGATAACACTCGGAAAGGAATGAAATATGTTGAACACAAATTCAAACCAACAGTTAATTACAGCACTTTACTGCCGCCTTTCACAGGAAGATGAATTGCAGGGAGAGTCAAACAGCATAAGAAATCAGAAAGCACTTCTTGAAAAATATGCGTTGGATAACGGATTCCATAACTGCCGATTTTATATTGACGACGGTTATTCAGGGGTTGATTTCAATAGACCTGACTTCAACAGAATGATTGATGATATGAACAACGGCTTGATAGGTACAATAATAACAAAGGATTTGTCAAGACTTGGCAGAGATTATCTTAAAACAGGTACATATCTTGAAATCATATTTCCGCAGAATAATGTCAGATATATAGCGATTAATGACGGAGTCGATTCTGAAACAGACAGTAATGAGTTTATTGGAATAAGAAACTATTTCAATGATTACTATGCGCAAGACATCAGCAAGAAAATACGCTCGGTAAAAACTGCCGCAATGAACAGAGGTGAGCGAACCAACGGAAGCGTGCCTTACGGATATATGTTAAATCCCGACAATCCAAAGCAGTATCTGGTTAATCCGGAAACCGCACCGATAGTCAAAAGAATTTATGAGCTGTCAGCAGCAGGCTACGGAGTTGCAAAAATCCAAAAAATTCTTGAAGATGACAAGGCTATATCTCCTGCTATTTACCTGTTTCAGAAGTATGGAAGCTTAAGAGGTAAGCCTGATCCAAGCCGTCCGTATAACTGGCCGAAGCGTACAATCCGCAGAATGCTTAGCAATCCCGAATATCTGGGAGCAACCGTTTGCGGCAAGACTTATTCAAAATCGAATAAGCTGAAAAAACGAATATCTGTTCCAAGATCGGAATGGAAAATATTTGAGAATACACAGGAGCCTATAGTTGACAGAAAGCTCTGGGACATGGTTCAGAAAAAGTTTGACGGCAGAAAGAAAGCAAATAAAACAGGACTTACCGATAAGTATGCAGGATATCTGTACTGCGCTGAATGTGGTGCGAGGATGTATATCAACCGAGCAAAAAGCTTAAAGGAAACACAAGAATGTTATACTTGCGGAACTTATCAGACAAAGGGAAGTCATCATTGTTCATATCATTATATTCGTGCTGTAGTGCTTGATGAATTGGTACTCAACAGGCTGAGAGAAATTACTGCGTTCGCAAGAGAAAACCCTGCTGAGTTTTATGAAATAGCAAAATCAAAAGCAGAAAAAGAATCCAAAAAGCTTATAAAGATTTCAAAAGGCGAGATTACTGACGTACAGAAACGCATAACAGAGCTTGACGGAATTATAAGATGTCTGTATGAGGACAGAGTTGCAGGACGAATCACGCCGGAACGATTCGAACTTCTTGTATCGGGTTATGAGCAAGAGCAGGCAGAGCAAAAACAAAAGCTTGAAAATCTGAACAATGAGATCTCAATACAAGGTACTCGTGATAAGAAAATATCAGAATTTATAGAAAGTGCAAAAAAATATATTGATATCACGGAAGTAACACCTGAAATTTTGCATGCATTCATCAAGCGAATAAACATACGTGAAAGAGCAATTCCTCGGTCTCAGAAGTGCGGTAATCAGATTGATATTTACTATACCTTTGAAGCTGATGAGATGCTTTCAGTATAGTCAGAACCTCAATTAATAAGCGAACACCCGAGAAGAAAAATCTCGGGTGTTCAATAAGAATTTTTTATCCGATAAGCAACACTGCTTCATTGCTCTGTGTTTATAGAACTTAAAGCCAAGAGCAAACAGAAATTAAAGGAGTTGCAAACCGATATTGCAATGGAACTTACTCGTTCAAAGATTGAAGTTGACCGCCTAACTTTACGGCAGAAAGAAGGATTTTTGTCTGTAAATCCTATCGGAAGTAATCAGTTCGGAAGTTTATACGAGCGTGTTCTGCCTGCTTCATCTGTTGCAAATTTGTTTCCGTTTAATTTCAGTGGTAAGACAGATCCAAACGGCTTGTACATCGGCAGAGATAAATACGGCACTAATATCCTTGTTGACTTTGACAGGCGAACAGAGGACAAGACAACGAGCAACATCCTTATTCTTGGAAACTCAGGTCAGGGCAAAAGTTATCTTCTTAAATTGATTTTAACCAACATAAGAGAAAGCGGAAAGAAAATAATTTGCCTTGATCCCGAAGCGGAATATGAGGATCTGACAAATGCCCTTGGCGGTTGTTACATTGATTTTATGTCAGGCAAATACAAAATCAATCCCCTTGAGCCAAAAGCATGAAATGACGGTCAGGATGAGATCGATAAGGACGCACCGCCTGCATTTAACAAGGTAACACGACTTTCACAGCACATTGCGTTTTTGAAAGATTTTTTCAGAACCTACAAGGATTTCACGGACGCACAGCTTGATACAATTGAAATTCTGCTTATGAAGCTGTACGCACGATTCGGTATTACAGATACAACAAATTACAGCACAAAAAAGCCTACCGACTTTCCTGTTATGTCTGACTTTTATGACTTGTGTGAGGAAGAATATATGACCTACGACCACAAGCGAAAGTATCTTTATACAGAAGAAATCTTGCAGGAGGTTTGTCTGGGTATTCATAGTATGTGTGTAGGTTCAGAATCAAAGTATTTCAACGGTCACACCAACATTACCGACGACAGTTTCCTCTGTTTCGGTGTTAAGGGATTGCTTGATACTAATAAAAGACTCAAAGATGTTAAATATAATTATTGTTCGAAACCGAATAGGATGTAATTAAACGAGATGACCTTTATTGTTTATCTCGTTTTTATTTAGTGAAAAATATGTTTATATTTCAAAAACTATTTTAATTAACTAGTTTGCAAAAAAGTATTATTGATTTTCTTGACAACTTTGAATTTATACGCTAAAATTATATATAGAACATATGTTCTATGCGATCGATCAAAAATATTAATTATTTATATTAGGAGGAAAAAATTATTGAGTAAGCAAGCAATTTCTCTTTCATATTTATACGGTGGAAAGTGGATAGGTTTTAGTGATCAGACAAAATCTACTATGGACTGCTTAAAGATTAAAACAAGTTCAAATGAATCTTTTTATTTACAATATAGAACTTGGAATAAGGGAATGAATGGATATTATCCATATGTAAAAAGTACTGAAAACGATTATGCAGGTTCTTCAGGTAAGCCAATTCAACAACTTCAGATTCAAGCATACAGGAATGATGGTACGAAGTTAGTATCAGGTGTTGTTGTTATGTATAGAGCCTTTGTAGAAAATAAATGGCTACCATGGGTAAGTAATGCTGACCCTGAATGGATGGATAGTGTACAGAGTAAATATAATCTGGGTGGCACTTTAGATACCAGCAGCTCGTATGCCGGTATCTCCGGAAAGAATATTAGCGGAATAGAAATTCGTGTTTATAAAGAATCATCGTTAGGAAACTACTCTGGTGGTGAATCAAATCCTTCGCTAAGCTATATGGTTGGAAATGAATCTAATTGGAAGTCTTTTTCAAAAAGCACTTTGTCATCCAGAATAGATGGAGTAAAAATACAGACAGGCAGTAACAAGGATTATTATTTAACTTATCGAACATGGAATGAAGGACAGTCATCTTATTATCCTGCCGTAAATAGTACAGAAAATGATTATGCAGGTTCCCCTGGAAAAGCTATTCAGAGGTTAAGTATCAATGTATATAGAAATAATGGCACAAAACTTACTTCCGGAATTATTGTTATGTATAGAGTATATACTGATTCAAGGTGGCTGCCATGGGTAAGTAACGCTGATCCTGAATGGATGAGAAATGTAAAAACTAAATATAGTTTGAATGGTACTTTAGATACAGGTTCATCTTATGCCGGCATAGACGGTAAAAATATTGGTGGCGTTGAAATTCGTATTTTTGAAGAAGATTCGTTAAATGCGGGTTCAGGTAGTTTCGTTGGTTCTGAAGAATTAATAACAACCCAGTATATGGCAAATAGTACATCTAATTGGAAAAGTTTCAATCATAAAGTAATGGCTTCTCCTATTGACGGTATTAAAATTCAGACCAATTCAAATTCGGATTTTTATTTGCGTTACAAAACATGGAACGAAGGACAATCATACTATTATCCTGAAGTAACAAGTTTAGAAAATGATTACGCAGGTTATCCAAATAAACCAATTCAGGGACTGAGTATAAGTGCATATAGTAAGGATGGAACAAAGCTAACTGCCGGTGTTGTTGTAATGTATCGTGCTTATGTTGATGGAAGATGGTTGCCATGGGTTAGTAATGCTGATCCGGAGTGGATGCAGAATGTTCAAGAAAACTATAATTTAGGTGGAACATTGGATGTCAGTTCATCATATGCTGGAATTATCGGTAAAAATATAAGCGGTGTTGAAATCTATGTGTTTAATGGCAAATCCATCTCATCGTCAATCGGTAATTTATCCGGAGGCAAAGTAGCTTCAACACTTAGCTATATTGACGAAGATTCAAATTGGCATAGCTTTACTTCAATGGCAAGCTCCGTTCATATTAATGGTATAAAAATTAAAACCGATAAGTCTAAGCCATATTACCTTTTATACAGGACTTGGAATGAAGGAAGATCATACTATTATCCTTTTGTTAAAAGCAATGAAAATGACTATGCAGGATATCCGGGTGGCACTGTGCAGTTATTGAATATTCAAGTATATAGTAAAGAAGATGTAAAACTAACATCAGGTGTAGTTGTTATGTACAGAGTGCATGTAGACGGTAATTGGTTACCATGGGTAAGTAATGCTGATCCAAAGTGGATGCGCAGTGTACAGTCAAAGTATAATTTAGATGGTACTTTGGACACAGGTTGTTCCTATGCAGGTATTGACGGTAAAAATATTAACGGTGTGGAAATCCATATCTACGAGGAAAATGAAATTTATACTAAACCATCAACACCTACAGGTAATAGTAAAATAATTCAAGCTCCGTTTATTTCTCAGTTAGGCAAATATCCGACAGGATGCGAAAGTGTTACTACAGTTATGGCATTAAATCATGCAGGAATCAATATCTCAGTAGATACATTTATTGATAATTATCTTAACAGATCAGGCACACCTTTTGATCCCAATATTTCATTCGGAGGAAATCCCAGATCTACGAGTGGTTATGGATGTTATGCTCCGGTAATAAAAAAGGCTTTGGATAAAGTTTTATCCGGACAAAAATATACTGCAAAACAATTATATGGTGTTTCTCTGAAAAATTTATGCTCTAACTACATAGACAAAGGTATACCGGTAATTCTGTGGGCAACTATGTATATGAACACTCCATACATCAGCTCTACATGGACCTACAACGGAAAAACAATTAATTGGATTGCACCGGAACATTGTTTACTGTTGATTGGATATGATAGTACTCATTATATTTTTAATGACCCTCTAACTTCTCAATCACAAACGTACTATAGCAAATCTTCTGTTGAAACGGCGTATAAAGGATTAAATTTACAGGCAATTGTTCTTGAAAAAAAGGATACTGTTACGCCTACACCTACTCCAGCACCGGTTTATAAATATGGTGCAGTTAAAAATCCTGAAACTAAAGAAATATATCCAATTATGCTGTATGAAAATGGAAAAACCTATATTCAACCTGCTTATCAGTATGAAAATAAACCGGATGAGAAAAAACCAACAAGACTGCAAAAAAATACCTTTGATGTTGCAAAGTTTATTTCTGGATTAGAATTTGACGATAGTATGGTTGAAGCACAAAACCATCCAGCAATAGGCAATTTTTCAGCAATACTTATAGGTGGAATTACCTCTTTTGCAAATAGCTGGGAGACACTCTATATGGATGTTGAATATTATAAAGTTTCTTCTACGGGTCAAAAGCAAGCGGTAATTCGTTGTGGCGAATCTAAATATTGCAATTTCTTTAATAATTTAATATCACTTAAAAATCAATCTATGAGAGCTCTTTATGGCCGCTGGTCAGGAGCTAATATGTATTCTGCACAAGTATGGGAAAGTACTGTTAATGATTTTGCAAAAGGGCAGTATGCGAAATTTAAGGGAATAATACCAAATGATTCATATAAATATGATATTGAGTTTACATTTGATGAAAGACGAAAAGAGGATAAATATGTATCTCAAATTTTCTGTGGCAAAGATGGAAAAATGTATGAATATGCGACTATATATGATAGTGAAAAAATTGAAATTGTTGTTAAAGATTTTTGGGGTACAGAAATTGATCGTATAAATATTTTGCCTCAAATTAATCCTGTAAGTGAATTACCTCAAGATAAAGCAGCATTTTTTGAATTTGTAAAAGCATAAATATATTCACAACAGCCGAAGTAGAAAATACTTCGGCTGTAATTACAATATATAGATTTTAAAAACATAAAATTTAATAATCTACTCCCTCTTGCTTTATCATATTATCTTCAATTTTATAGTGTTTGGTAATTTCCATATTATCGGCAACCCATAGTGCTAAATCGCCCGAAGAAAGATCTGCATCGTCATCAAAAGCTCCGCATACGGAAAAGTCGTCATCACGGTAGCAATTAATAGCTTTGTAGGTTTTATCTATAATTACATAGGAATATTCTACCGCAATAATCTTTCCGTTCTTACCGTTATATTCACTGAAAGTAAAATCAGTTGCCCATTTTTTATCATTCCATGACTCTGGCATTGTAACATCCGGTGTACTTATACCGTCAACAAGTATATTAAAGTAATCCATAATGCTTTCAGGAGTTTCAAAAGTAACGTCCGGGAAACTGTCTATTACCTTCCCTATATTTATATATTCAATGTTATCGCAAATTAAATCTTTAATACCATCATATTTGCCACTAAATAAATCTTTATAAGCTTGTTTATATTTGTCATCTATTGGCATTAGTGATGGAATGATATAGTTATCTATACTTAATTTGTAGGGAGAAATATTTTCGCTGGCATTTGTTTTGTTTGCATCAGGACTAAAACAAGCAATAGATGTATAATTCTGAGCGTATAATTTCCAGTTTGAAGGAATATCAAGTGAAAAAGTTATATAATCACCTTCGCTGTTTTCCGTCACAGTTTTTGTTTCTATATCAGGCTTAATAATTGTATTGTTCTGCTGACAGCCTACAAGCAAAATCATAAGTACGATGGATATTATTGCTGATAAGATTTTGTATTTCATTTGTATGCTCCTATTCCTATTATATATTTTAACTGGAAATTATTTGAGATTTTTTGATTTTATGCATTTAATATTACTAAATTGTGATATTTATTATACTTCTTGTATTGCTTTTTGTAAAGTAATAATAAAAATAAATTTCAAACTTAATTAAAGTAATAAATGTAAGTATATCAGGACTTATGCAAAGTTATGTGGGATATGTTTGTTCTACGAAAGGTGGCATAAGATATGGATATACTTGAAGATTTATATTACGGAAACTTATTCCCTCACGAAAAATGTGCAAAGCTTGATGATGAGGTCAAGGAGCTATTGAAACTGCTCAACAGGAATGAAGAAAAGCTTGCGGCAGCCCTGACTGAGGCGCAGAAAGAAACCTTTGAAAAATACAAGGATTGTAATCGTGAAATTTCTGAAATCAGCGAACGAGAAATATTTCTGAACGGATTTCGACTGGGTGCAAGGATTATCATTGATGTAGTAAATAATTAAGAAAACGGATAGGCAGTTAATTTTTCCCATTGATTGCCTATCCGATTACTTTTTACAAATTTTACTCAATACAAATTATGTTCAATGCTTCCTCCTTGGGAATTTTATCCTCAAGATAATTGTCCCTTGCTGTTCTCGATTTTTCAAGCCAATCATAATATTCCTCAAAACTCAAAGGCTTTTCCACAGTATCAGGTGTGTTCAGTGTTCTTTCATAACGCTTATACATTTTGCCTCGCTGTGTGTCAAAAGTTTTCAGCACCTCATTTCTGTTTGCCAAGATTCGGTGCTTTAATTTCGGCGCAAATTCCTTGCAAGTTTTACCATTATTCAGAACTCTGTCGCAGTACAGGGTTTTCTTTTTTGTCTTTGGCACAAAGTATCTGCCACAAAGCTGACAGAGGCAGAGGCGGTATCCGTTCTCAACAAATAAATGTAACAGCAGAAAATAATACTCTGTCAGGTTACGGATATGGTACATCTGTCTGGATTTGTTATCCTCAAAATAAAATACGGTGGAAATCTGTACGCTGTTGTAATTGAAATCTTCGTTAACATCAATTTCTATTTGATTTGATAAATCGCTGAAAAAGTGCAAAACAAAAAACTGCACGGTTTTTATCTGGTCAAGATAGCTTGCATATTCACGCAGATAATGTTCAGTTCCGTCGTTCTCTCCTAAAAAATCCTCAATCATAAGTCTGTTCAAAAGACCGTAAAAAGTTCTATATTCCGCCAATGCCTTTTCTGCTTTTGCAGTTAACTTTTTAATCAGTGCAAATCTTTCTTCACTTTCATCAGGATATGTTCTGTAAACTTTTCTTATTTCATTTTGCAGTTCAGAATACTCTTCAAAATCTTCTTCTGAGAAACTAATCAACTCATTTTTGATAGTAGTATTTTCAATTGGAATCTTATTGTTATTTTCCTGCATATAGCCGGAAATATTTCCTTTGGAATCAATTTTTAATAATAAACCTTCGTGCTTTGCCATATACACCTCTGTCCTGAAGTGAAAATTATAAAAATCACTTCAATTCATTTTGTCATATATTTTTCTTGAAAAGTATGAGATTATTGTATCACACTGGTGAAAAAATTCCAACAGCTTTTGGATTACAACTGAATAACCATACCAAAGCTAAAATATTTTGAAATCATATGAGGTATGAGTAACAGGGAAATGAGAAAAATGATTAAGAATTTAAATTTGGAGTTGAGCAGTAAGGCAAGATTTGATTCAATCGACGGTGCAAGTCTTGTTGAAAAAGATTTGCCGAGAAAGAAGTTTATAATCAATTCACTTCTTGCAAGCGGTCTTTCGATTATAGCCGGCTCACCAAAGGTAGGTAAGTCGTGGCTTGTTCTTGACTGGTGCGTTCGGATTGCAAAAGGCAAAGATGTATGGAATCTGCATACCGACAGCGGTACAACTCTGTATCTGTCACTTGAAGATGATGAAAGCAGATTGCAGGACAGGCTGACAGCGATAACCGATGAAGTGCCGAGTGATGTTCATTTTGTTACGGATTGTTCAAAACTTGATGAAAGGTTGGAAGAACAGATTCAAACTTTTGTTGATGAGCATATGGATACTGTCTTGATAATCATTGACACGTTTCAACTTATCCGTTCTGCAAAAAATGACTCGAGCTATTCAAATGATTATCTTGAGGTACAGAAACTCAAAAAACTTGCTGATGAGTTGAAAATTGCTATTCTTCTGGTTCATCATTTAAGAAAGCAAGGCGACTCTGACCCAATCAATGAGATTTCAGGTACAAATGGTATAGCTGGCTGTGCCGATGCTCTATTTGTTTTGAAAAAAAGCAATCGCACGCAGGGCAACGCAACTTTATTTTGCACGGGAAGAGATATTGAGGACAGAGAAATTGAGCTTGCATTTTCAAAAGAGGATTGCACTTGGAAAATGACTGCAGACAGCGCAGAGAATCCGAATATGCTTTTGCCTGATGAAATGAACTTGCTCATTGAGATGATGAAAGCAGAAAAATATTTCAACGGAAGCAATGCGGAATTTCTTGAACGATATAATGCTTATTCAGGCAAAAATCTTTCTGCTCGTATTCTGAAAAGGATGATGAACAAGTGGAAGTATGACTTGAATGATAATCACGTTTATTTCAAATCGTATAAGGAAAATAACATCAGAAAGGTTGAAATCAAATATGATTTTGAGATTGATAATTCAGATAGCGAGTACGTTAGGTACGATAAGTACGATGAAAATATAGCCGTTTGATTTATCGTTTTTATCGTCCTTAATGCAGATGTTGAGCAGAATTTGGCGGTTTGTCCGACTTTCAAGAGAAAACGGATAAAGTACCCGACTTCAAGCAAAAATCAAAATTTGGGCGGTTTGTGAGCGAAAGTAATTCTATATAACGGATTATGAATTCAGCGTAAAGTTGGGGTTCACATTTTCACAGCTTTTAAGCTGTGGCAAGCAACGCATTCGGCTGGTCGCTGACCTGCCGAATGCAATATACGGGCAGAAGCCCGAACCCACTTTATTGGCAAAGGAGGAAACCTAAATGAAAGACAGAAAAATGAGCATAAGAATATCGGAATCCGATTTACAGAAGATTCACAATAAAGCAGACAAGGCAAATTTAACTTTAACCGAATATATAACGAAGGCTTGCCTCGGAAAACAAATCTTTGTTGTTGACGGACTTGATGAAATTATCCGTCAGCAAAAGGCTATCGGCAGAAACTTAAATCAAATTGCAACACTTTGCAATATGGGTAAAGTCATTTGCTTTAATCTTGCTGAACTTACAAATCAGTATGCAGAGATGAATAAACTACTTACCGATTTGCTTGACAGAAAGAGGTGGTCATAATAGCAACAGTAAAATTTATCGCAAGCAAACAAATGCAGTCACGGCAAGGGTTAGCTTCAATCCTTGCCTACTGCAAACAGGATAAGAAAACTTTGTACGATGGCAGAAAGCTGGTGAGCGGAGTGAATTGTGTAGCAGAGTCAGCGTTCAATGAAATGATGAATACTAAAATTCAATATAGAAAAACTGATGGCAGAATGTACTATCATTTGTTTCAGTCGTTCCACCCCGATGAACCTATAACACCCGAAACTGCTCACGAAATTGCTTTGAAGTTTGCACAAGAGCGATTCAAAGGTTATGAAGTTTTAGTTGCTACTCATATTGACAGAGAGCATATACATTCACACTTCATTTTAAATTCTGTCAGTGCTGAAACAGGATTGAAATATCATCCAGATAAAAATGAGATACAACGGTTGAGAGATTATTCTGACAACCTATGCAGAAAATACGGTTTATCAGTTGTAATTCCTAAGCAACCAAAAGTAAAACAGATGTCGGCAAGAGAATATCGTTCAGCAGACAAAGGTCAAAGCTGGAAGTTACAGCTTGCAATAGCTGTTGATGAAGCTATGAAATATGCAACCTCAAAGGAACATTTCATAAGCCTGATGGAGAACGAAGGCTATGAAGTTAAATGGACGGCAGAAAGAAAAAGCATTACCTACACTACACCAAATGGAATGAAGTGCAGGGATAATAAATTACACGAAGAAAAATATCTTAAGGAGAATATGGAAAATGAATTCAGAATACGGGAAGAAATCACCACAGGAATTAAAGGAACAAGCCAAAAAGCAAATGCAAATCGCCTCAAAAGCAGAACCCTGCGTAGCGGTTACGGAGCAGAACTGGAAAGCATTAATTTCAACTCAGACAGCACAGATAGATATGCTGAAATCAATACTGGACGAAATTTCAGAACTGACTACGAAAGAGGAAATACGGATATACCTCAACCGCCAGATGAATTCCTTGCAGAAGTCTATCGACAATTCCAATGCAATGGCGCAGACCTTCAAGAAGGAGCTTCAGGATATGACGAACAATTACGTCAGTCAGATAAACAATGCGGCGAAGAATGCTTCACAACAGGTTGGGAGCGCGAGCGAGAAATATTCATACAGTATCAGTCAGGCGGAGGAGAAACTGAATCATCATGTGAGGATACTGTTTTTCCTGGCTTTGATACCGACAGCTATTACAGCAATAACGGAAATGATATTGCATATCTGGTCGCAAATCTCACAAATATTTTAGACAGCAACCACCCTGTAGAGGACTGCACTACAATGAAAAAACCTCGTAAAGAGAGAAAGAACATACAAGAAAATCCACAAGGCGGATTTGGTATGAAGATGTAAAGAAAGGATTGCCATGAACGAAACTGAAAATAGAATAACACCAATCACAAGAAACGATATTGCGTTTAACCGCCGTCATCTGTACGAAAGCGATAAGGTTAAAATCGGCAAAAAGACATTTTTAGTCACATCGGTATTTCCTATCGGAACCGAGAACGGTGACAACCCAAGTGCCGATGAAAAAATTAAAAATTTACTTGAACGAAAAACGGGATAAATATTTTACTGGACATTCAAACCGAGTAGGAGTATTGTTGACTTGCAATCCTATTCGGTTTGATTCAACAGAGCCTGAACGGCTCGGAAAGGATGAAAAAATTATGAAATCAAACCAACAAAAGATTACCGCACTCTACTGCCGTCTTTCTCAGGAGGACGAGTTAGAGGGTGAATCAAACAGCATTAAAAATCAAAAAAGTATGCTCGAAAAATATGCCGCCGATAACGGCTTTGGCAACTGTCGGTTCTATATTGATGACGGTTACAGCGGAGTATCCTTTGAACGCCCTGACTTCAAGCGTATGATTGCCGATATGGAAAAAGGAGAAATTGGAACTGTTATCACAAAAGACCTTTCCCGACTCGGCAGAGATTACCTTAAAACCGGTACATATATTGAAATTATATTCCCTCAGAACGATGTGAGATATATTGCCGTAAATGACGGTGTTGATTCCGAAAAAGGCTGAAATGAATTTATCGGAATCCGTAATTACTTCAATGATTTCTTTGCTGCTGACACATCCAAAAAAATCAGGGCAGTCCAAAGAGCAAAGGCAGAGCGTGGTGAAAGGATAGGCTCTAAGCTTCCTTACGGATATATGAAATCCGAAGATAACAGGTTAGTACCCGATCCCGACACTGCTCCCGTGGTAAAACGAATCTTTGATATGTATGTCAACGGAGTGGGAACCCGTACGATTGCAATGACTCTTGAAAGAGATAAAATTATGTCGCCAAGCGCATATGCCTACTACAAATACGGCAGAAAAGAAAATGGCTTGAAGCTGAATAATCCCTATCTGTGGAGTGATGTTACACTCAGAGGAATGCTTGTAAACGAGGTATATATCGGCACAACGGCGAACTACAAAACCACCACCAAATCAAATAAGCTGAAAAAGCAAATTCACAACGACCGCAAGGATTGGCTGGTGTTTGAAAATACCCACGAGCCTATCGTTGATAAATCAACCTTTGAAATGGTGCAGAAGTGGTTTGCAGGAAGAAGAAAACCGAACAAATCAGGCAAGACAGATGTGTTTGCCGGGTTAGTTTATTGTGCTGATTGCAAAAGCAGAATGTATCTTCGCCGAGTGCTTAAGTACCCTAAAGAAAACAACTACCTTTGCAAAACCTATCAGCGATACGGCAATAATCACTGTACGGCACACAGAATCAGCGAACAGGATTTACACGCTGTGATACTTCAAAAGCTGAGAGAGGTAACCGCATATGTACGTGAGAATCCCGAAGAATTTTATGAAATAGCAAGCCGTAATGCAAGAGCCGAAGCCGAGCGTGAAATGAAAACTTATCTGAGAGAAAAAGAAGCGGCAGAGCAAAGAATAGCAGAGCTTGAAAGTATTATCCGTTGTCTGTACGAAGATCGAGTGCTCGGACGAATTTCTGTTGAACGCTACGAATCATTGTCAGCAGGATATGAAACCGAGCAGTTAGAACTGAAAACTAAGCTCAATGAGATGAACGCCTTTCTTGATGAGAATGAAAAGCGAGAGCAGCTGATTCAGGACTTTATTGAAAATGCAAAGAAGTACATTGACATTCAGGAACTGACGCCTGAAATTTTAAGAGCATTTATCAGCAGGATTGAGGTACACGAAAAGGCAAAATGGCATTCAACAGAATGCGGAAATGATATTGTGATTTACTTCACCGTTGAGCGCAAGGAACAGCTTAATATCCAGCATAAAGACATTAAAACTGCATAAATCAAGATTCCGAGGGGCGAAATTTCCCCTCGGTTGTAAAAGAAATATTTTCTTATAATAATGATATTACGCAGACGCTATGCTTTTTAATATCCTCTCATATATGAGCAACAAGCTCCTTGGAGAGGGAAACACAGTTGCATCAATAGACGAGCTCTATTTATTTTTATCCAACCTCACTGCAATTGAGTATATCCGCAATGCAATGAAACGTGTACGTAAGAAAGATTCAGCAGTAATTCTTGCCTCGCAAAATATCGACGATTTTCTGATTCCAAGCGTTAAGGAATTACCAAGCCGCTGTTTTCAATTCCGACTCATCATTTCCTGTTCTTCCCCGGTAATATCAATCCAAAGGACTTTGAAGATGCCCTAATGGTAGAACCAAATGAGTATGCCCTAATCAAATTCGGTGAGCGTGGCACTTGTCTGTATAGGTGTGGAAACGAAAGGTATCTGCTTCTTGTTCAGGCTCCTGAATACAAAGCCGAAATTTTCGGAAGTGCAGGTGGAAGATAAAATTTTGAATAGACAGAATTTTAAAATTGTGGTATGATAATTACAAAATAACAGGTTAATAAATTGATATTTGACACATTCTCTGTTTGTGGGGAAGAATTCTCATAACCGTTGATGTACCATATTTTCGGAGGTGAACGTCATGGATCAAATAAAAATCGGTAAATTTATTGCTACGCTTCGTCGGCAGAGCGGACTAACTCAAGAGAAGCTCGGAGAGAAAATTGGTGTAACAAACAAAACAATATCTCGCTGGGAAAATGGTAACTATATGCCAGACATTGAAATGCTCCAACTACTTGCAAAGGAATTTAATGTTAGCATAAATGAATTGTTGGCTGGACAAAAGATGTCAGACGAAGAGTTTCGGAAAAATGCAGATGAAAACATAATTGCTGTTTCAAAAGAAAGTGCATTCTCGTTTGAGGAAAGAAAAGCATATTTCAAAAAGAAATGGCGTAAGGAGCATATATCACTTTTTGTTGTTTTATTGTTAATTATAATTGTCGCTTTTGTATTGCCATTTGTTGTCAGTAAACCATGGTTTGTTGGATTAGTGCCATTGATAGCATTTATTGAATATGGTTACCAGAATAACAGAATGATGATTTATGTAGAAAACTGTCTTTATAAGTGAGATAGTCAATATCCTGTTTAAGATTATTTTTACAATTAAAAAATATTATAATCCGATTGTTTTTCTTAAATGAAAGTCAATCGGATTTTTATTTGCGGAGGTGATTCAATGAGTGCAACCATAGGTGCGGCACTAAAGAAAATAGCAGTTTCTCTGCTCACGGATAAAAAGGTCATAAAAACAATAGGCGGTATAATAATCGGCGTAATCATAATTGTGGTTATGCCGATTATTGCTGTTGTGTCAATTTTCAACGGCAGTATGGATATTGACACTGACAAGCTGGGTAAGTCCATACAAGAAAATATCTCAGCCGAGCAGATGGAAAATCTACAGCTTATCAACAACACAATGACTGAGGTTGAAAATCAACTCAAAAGCAAAAAACTGTCCGACTATAACACGCAGGCAGAGGTTATCTATCTGTTCTCCCTGTCCGATAAATCAGAGGACAAGGACTTTGTAAAAAAACTGGCTCTATGTCAAGAGTTGGGGTAATCCGAAAAATGAAATAGAGATATTTAACAAGTGGCAGAAAATTAAACTGTCGCTTGTTTTTGTTATGAAAAATAACTGTATTGCTCATGACTATTACACATTTATATATTTGGCTTTCTTAAAAGTAATGATTGATAAAAATATAATATTTTTTGATTATTGGTATATCATTTGTTGTTTTTGTGCTATAATATAAATTATTAGCTATGATAAAAATAATGAGGAAATAAGAATTATGAAAAAGGCAGTAAAAAAGTAATTGTATTCCCACTCTTATTAGGTGTTATCTTATTAATGGGTGCTTGCTCAATGCTCGGCACTTTCAACAAAACTACGGCAAATACAGTATGTGGAAGGCTGAATGCAAAATACAACAAGGAGTTTGAGGCTGAATACATAGGAAACAGAATAGATACTAATTCCGCAACACTTTATGTGCATCCGAAAGATACTCCTAAATTGATGTTTAAAGCTGTAATAGATAATGATGGCAATGTGACAGATGATTATGTGAGCAATATTATTATTTATCAAATAGAAAATGATATAGTTGATGAATTTAGCAAAATCGGTATAGATTGTGCTGTCGATGGTTCAATAATATCAGATGTTAGTGAAGAAACTGATAAATCGTTGTCGGTAAATGAATTTGCTGATAAACACAATATAGAAGATATATATTTTAAGATTGTTTTTTATGATGAATCGATCAGTAAAGAGAAAATGCTATTAACTTTTAAAAATATTAGCCAAAAATATAGTTTTGAATTATTGATAAACGGTTATTTTTTAAGTAAGGATAAATATTTGGAATGTGCAAAAAAATTTGATGGTGATAACAAGATTTTTGTAGATACAAGTTCAATGTATTATGGATCAAATAATGCATTCAGCAATTACAAAGAATATAGTTCTCAATGTAGATTAATTAGTGCAATAGTTTACACAAAAAAATTGATAATGATGATGAAATGTTAGCGGCGTCAGAAAATATGAATATGAGCGTTTCGATTTTTCATGTTTTGCCGGATTGCTATGCTCTAATAGACAAGTATAATTACGATCTTGATAAGCCGGAAATCGTGTCTATACAGAATTTTAGAATTAAAAACAATACTATATTTTCAAAAAGTTGGGAGAAATAAAATGATAAAATTTATAGGAAAGGCAGTTGTTTTAACTTTGACATTAGGCTTTTCTTTATCAATGGGTGCTTGCTCAATGCTCGGCACTTTCAACGATACTACGGCAAATACAGTATGCGAAAGGCTGAATGAAAAATACAACGAGGATTTTGAGGCTGAATACATAGGAAACAGAATAGATACTAATTCCGCAACACTTTATGTGTATCCGAAAGATACCCCTAAACTGATGTTTACAGCTGTAATAGATAATGACGGCAATGTAACAGATGATTATGTGAGCAATATTATGACATATAAAGTTCAAAATGATATTGTAGAGAGTTTTAATAAATATAACATAGACTGTGCGGTTGATGTTGAAATAGTTACGGATATTAAGCCTGAAATCAATACAAATTTATCAATTGAAGAGTTTGTTAAAAAGCACAATGTTAGCGGTATGTATGTAAAGGCAATCTACTGTGATGATAATATAAGTAAAGAACAATTGGTTACGATATTTGAAAATATTAGTAAGAGTTATAGTTTTAAACTTGTAATAAACGGTTATTTCTTTGATATTGAAAATTATAGACAATGCTCACAAAAATTTGATACTTATCCTTCTTACGGAGATACATTAATAAAGCGTTATAATCCTTATAAAACTTTTACTTTGTGTGTAAGCAAAGGAGAAAGTACACCGAGTTTACAAGAATTTGAGTATATAACAGAGGTGAAATGAAAAAGAGGACTTGCTATACAAAGCTTTGAAAGTAAATGTTTCCCGTGAACATTACTGCCAGAAGATGGACACACGCTTTCGTGATGAAATCAATAACCGCCCTCCTATGTCTATGGAACAATTCAAGTCAATGTGGTATGACGGCGAGGATTACAGTTACCGACATTATGACGATACACGCTACCACGCTTTGAATCTTCACAGCGTGTTCAATAAAGGTACAATCGAATGGAGAATGTTCAATTCAACTTTGCACGCAGGCGAGGTCAAAAGTGCGATTCAACTATGCCTTGCAATCAGTCATCAGGCTTTAATTCAGAAGTCTGCAAGACACGCTAAAACTGTATCTGATAATGAAAAGTACACTTTCAGAACTTGGCTTTTGAGATTAGGTTTGATAGGTGATGAGTTCAAGACAGCTCGTCATCATCTGCTGAAAAATCTTGATGGCAACATTGCGTGGAAGGATCCTGCACAGGCTGAAAAGCAAAAGGAAAGGCTTGCACAACAGCAAGCCACCGAAATTAGTAATACAAACGAAAATATAAATATCAACGAACCCGAAGTCAATCTTGTCCCAAATGATGAACAGGAAGAAACTTCGGGTTTTGTTATGAGTATGTAAGGAGAGAAATCTATTATGAGTAAAAAATTATACATTGCCTATGGCAGTAACCTTAATCTCAATCAGATGAAATATCGTTGCCCAACTGCAAAACTTGTTGGCAAAGGTACAATTGAAAATTACGAATTGCAGTTCAAAGGTATGCCTCATTGCTCCTATGCGACAATTGCACCTTGCATCGGCAAGTATGTTCCTGTTTCACTGTGGGAGCTTCAGCCGAGAGATGAAAAACTCCTTGACCGCTACGAGGGTTATCCATCCCACTACTTCAAGCAGGACTTGCCTGTGAAATTGAATAACTGTTCGGAACTTACTACAATGGTTTACATTATGAATTTGCAACAAAATTTCGGATTGCCCAGTGTAAGCTACTACGATACAGTATCGCAAGGTTATAAGGACTGCGGTTTTGATATGAAAGTTTTAAACGAAGCCGTGAATGACAGTGCAGAAAAGTTCTACGAAAACCTTGAACAGAATAATCTGTTTGATTCACCTGACGAAGATGAAGATATGGGAATAGGTGGTATGAGTTTATGAACGATAGAAAGAAATTGAAAAAGCAACTCGGTGACAAATATATTTTCAAAATGTATTTGTCGGTAAACGAAGTTAAGAAATTACTTTCCGAAAATCCAAGGGACAAGCACGATACCCTCTTTGCTTCACTTACAGTCGGCTGTGTGAAAATCAATGCAGTAGTATTTCCCACACCCGATAAAATGCTCCTCGGCTTTGACATCCTCGTTAAGGATACTCCCGATAGCGAGGAATGGATCTGCTATGACACATTAAGTGATGAAATCAGGTTATCCCCTCGCAGTATTGAGCAATCAATGTTTCATATTATGAACCGTGAAGTCAAGGAGTACGGACTGTCATATACCGAGTGCAATTTTGAAGTAATAAACGGCAAAGTGATTAAGTAAAGAATTACGGCGGTATTATCGACACATTCGCCATGTGTCGGCTTTTACACAAGAAGTCGGGAAAGTATCCGAAATCGAATAAAAGCCGAAATCGGGCGGTTTGTGGCAAGGTGTGAAAAATCAGAGTTACGGCAATTCGGGCAGCTTTTCAAGGGTAGGTATTTAAGCAGGATAAAGGCGTATTCCGTTGCAGAGCAACGGTCGCCGAAACACACCGACCGGCAACGCCGTTCGGGGATTTTCAAAGGTGTTACTTTTTTTGGATTGTGTTACCGCTTGTATTCCAAACTGCCCGATTTTGCCGATTTTAAGAGGTTTTTTCTGAATACTCCAAGTGTTACTGAAGGAAAAGGTGAAAAATGGACAACGACTCAAAGAGAATAGGACTGTACATCAATCAGGATTTACTCAAAGCCTGTGATAATGCAATCTCAATAACCAATGCAACATCACGAAGTGAATTCATATCCGATGCAATAGAATTTTACATTGCGTGGCTAAACTCAAAAAATGTAAGTCGTGTGCTTACTCCTGCACTTGAATCTGTCATCAGTTCAAAAATTCTTGATACTGAGGACAGGCTCGCAAGAGTTCTCTTCAAGCAAGGTGTGGAACTTGCCATGCTGATGCATGTTGTTGCGGCGACCAATGATATTACCGAAGGACAGCTGAGAGATTTAAGAAAAATATGTGTTGATGAGGTCAAACGAAACAGCGGTAAATATAAGTTTGATGATGTTGTAAGGTTTCAGAAAGGGTAAGCTATGCCGAGAATTATTATGAAATCGCCCTACATCAAGCCGAATTTCAAAACTCATATCGGAAATTATGTTTCCTACATTGCGACTCGTGACGGAGTTGAAAAGGCTGACAGTACACAAAAGTTTATGGAAACAACCGAAAGACAAAAACAGATTATTAAGAAATTGCTTTCTGATTATCCTGACTCAAAGGACTTGTATGAGTATCAGGATTATCTTGATAAGCCGAACATAGGTAATGCAGATGAATTGATTTTGCGGATTGCCGAAGCTCACGCTGAACTATTCGGCGACAGAGAAAAGTATGTAAGTTACATTGCACAGCGACCGAGAGTAGAAAAAATATCCTCACACGGCTTATTTACTGATGATGGTGTGCCGATAGTTTTATCTAATGTGCAAAAAGAGATTGCCGAGAGTAATAGTAATATCTGGACTCATATCATTTCTCTAAAGCGAGAGGATGTGGAACGGCTGGGCTACAACAATGCAAAAGCTTGGATGAATTTAATTCGTTCACAGCGAAATATGATAGCGGAGAATATGAAAATCGCTCCCGAAAACTTCAAATGGTATGCGGCTTTTCATAATGAAGGACACCATCCACACATTCATATGATTGCATATTCTAAAAAGCCGAACGAAGCGTATCTAACGGAAAAAGGCATTGAAAACATAAAGTCAAATCTTGCAAAGGTAATTTTCCGTCAGGACTTGATAAGTATTTATCAGAAGCAGACCGAACACAGAGATAAGCTCCGTGCTGAGGCTCGTGACATTGTAGAGGATTTGGTTTCAAAAATCAACTCTGAAATATATATCAGCGCATCAGTTCAGCATAAGCTGTTGGAGCTTGCCGACAGGCTTTCAAAAACAAGCGGTAAAAAGGTTTACGGTTATCTGAAACCTGATGTAAAAGCAATCGTGGATTCTATTGTTGATGAGCTTTCAAATGATGACAGAATCAAAAAGCTGTATGCCCTTTGGTACGAGCAAAAAGAAAATACAATCCGCACCTACACGGATGAATTGCCTGACAGGATTCCTTTAGCCAACAACAAGGAATTCAAGTCAATTAAGAATGCGGTAATCAAGGAAGCGTTTGAACTAAATCTCACTGAAGATGAAGTTGAGAAAAGCGAGAATACTGACGAAGAATCTGTTTCAAATCCCTTTGAATATGAAGAAAACACCTCTGTCGAATCAGTCTTTGATTCAGACAGAGGTGTTCTGTATCCTCGTTATTCAATTAAAACCAACCGCAACAGCGTTGCGGTTTCTTCTCTTTATCTCCTACGCTATCTCTGCAATATGATTCAAAGTAGGCTTCGCTTTGAAGAAAAGCAGAAAGCACAAAGGACGGATAAAAAACTACAACAGAAGATTCAAGATAAGAAGCAAGCACAGGGTTTGAAAATGTAAGTTTGATAAACTGGAATTTGCTAGTCTTGAAATTTTACATAACTTCACTGAGTTTATTGACCGTGCAACCCTTGCTTGTATAATATTCAAACATCTTATTGAGTTTCTTTTTATCATAGCTGGTGATACAGTCAGACAAAACATGAACGGCATAACCGACTTTGGTCATATTGTAGCAGGTAGATTTTATGCAAGCAGTGGCATCTGCTCCGGCAATAAAAAACTCGGTGATATTGTGTGCTTGGATAAAGGTGACAAATTCTTTGCTTGTCAATGCATTGCTCTTTGTCTTGGTAAAAATGTGCTCTGATACGATTTTTAGTTCGGGAACAAACTCGGCACCACGAGTGCCGGACTTAAATGTCCTCATTACAGCAGACAGATTGTTATGTTGAATGTAAACAACATCCATATTGTTTGCAACCGCCCAATCAATCGCTTGATTAGTAGTTTCAATGATCTCCTTGTAGTTTTTTGTAATGTCATTCTGCAGGTCAATCACGACCAAAGCTTTGTTTTCCATAATACTTCTCCCACAAATTTTGCTTTATCAATTAGTTATTTATTATTATCATACCACATAAGAAGAAAGTTGTCTATCCAAAAACAATCCTCCGCCAAGGAATAACAGCACCCAAACGCTGACAGGTGCCACCTGTCACAGTGATAAGAGAAGAACTACCCACTATAAGATGATATTACAGCAGAAAGAAAAAATATATTATACTCAAGGAAGTGATTAAAATATCAACCTACATTCATTTTACAAAAGAACAGCGAGAACAGGCAAGGCGAACAGACCTTGCAAATTTTTTAATCAATCAGGACGAGAAAGTCAAAAAATCAGGTTCGGAATATGAATGGCTTGACGGCTCGCAAAAGGTTACAATCAGAGGTCACCTCTGGTATCATCAGTACGAACAGAAAGGCGGTGACGCGGTTGACTTCGTCCGCAGATTTTACAACAAGGACTATGCCGAAGCGGTGGAAATGCTTTTGAATAACTGTGACGGTCAAATCATAACCTCACCGCCCATAGAAAAAAGTCATAAACCCTTTGAATTGTCACCGAGAAATGACAGAATGAGCAGAGTTTTTTCTTATCTGCTGTTGACTCGTGGAATTGATAAAGATGTGCTTTTTGAGTTTGTGCGGAAGAAAATGATTTATGAGTCAGCCTATTATCACAATGCGGTATTTGTCGGCTATGATTCAAGCGGTAAGCCTCGTCACGCACATAAGAGAGGAACGGTGACGAGTAATCCGTATAAAGGAAATGTTGCAGGCAGTCAACCCGAGTACAGCTTTCACTTTAACGGCACAAGCGACAAGATATTTTTATTCGAAGCACCGATTGATATGCTTTCCTACATTTCAATGCACAAGGAAAATTGGAAAGAACACAGCTATGCGGCATCCTGCTCCATTTCGGATAGGGTGCTTTTTCAATGTCTTAATGACAATCCGAATATCAAAAATGTTTTTCTTTGCTTTGACAATGACGAAGCAGGACAGACCGCCAACAAACGCATAGCCGACAAACTGAACAAACTGAATATTCAAAATGAAATCCTCATTCCAACTCATAAAGACTGGAATGAGGATTTAACTTTATCAGAAAAAGGAGATGAACGAATATGCCATCAGGTATTGTAACTTTGATAATTGTAACAGGTTCAATGTTAGCTTTGTTTGTGATTATTACAACAGTTGGTAATAACTATTCTCTTAACCAAATAAAAAACAAAACTGTCGGACAAGGTCAGCATGGCACGGCTCGTTGGGCGACTAAAAAAGAGATTAAGAGAACCTACAAGCAGATTGGTTTCAAACCCGATGAATGGCGTACAAATCCCGGCAGCAGACCAACTGAACAAGGAATTGTTGTCGGTTGTAAGAACAGCAAAACAGGAACAACAGCAATGGTGGATACAGGAGATGTTCACGCTCTGATGATTGGTGCGGCCGGTGTCGGCAAGACCGCCTATTGGTTATATCCCTGCATTGAATATGCCTGTGCATCGGGTATGTCATTTTTATCAACCGACACTAAGGGCGATATTGTTCGCAACTATGGAACAATCGCAGAAAAGTATTACGGCTACAAAATTTCTATTATTGACTTGCATAATCCCACACGCTCACACGGCAATAATCTTCTGCACCTCGTAAACAAATATATGGACTTATACAAAGCTGAACCCGAACAGCTTGTTTACAAGGCGAGAGCAGAAAAATACGCAAAAATCATTTCAAAAACGATTATTCTTTCCGGTATGGACTCGACATCATTCGGACAAAACGCATATTTTTATGATGCCGCAGAGGGACTGCTTACTGCCACGATATTACTTGTTGCAGAGTTTTGTGAACCCGAAGAGCGACACATAATTTCGGTGTTTAAAATCATTCAGGAATTGTTTGCACCAACCGGCAAAAAAGGTAAAAATCAATTTCAACTTTTAATGGACTATCTTCCCGATGACCACAAAGCAAAATGGTTTGCAGGGGCGGCACTGAACACAGCCGAGCAGAGTATGTCGAGCGTTATGAGTACGGCACTTTCAAGGCTGAATGCTTTTCTCGACTCCGAGCTTGAACAGCTTTTGTGCTTTGATACAGAGATAGACGCTGAAAAATTCTGCAATGAAAAGTGTGCAATCTTCATTGTAATGCCGGAGGAAAATCCCAACACTTTCTTTATGGTTTCGCTGATTATCCAACAGCTCTACCGTGAGATACTGTCGGTTGCAGATGAAAACGGCGGTGTACTGAAAAACCGCTGTGTGTTCTTCTGCGATGAGTTCGGAACTTTGCCAAAGATTGATTCAGCAGAAATGATGTTTTCAGCCTCTCGTTCAAGACGGTTGCAGATAGTTTCAATCATTCAATCCTTTGCACAACTTGAGAAAAATTACGGCAAAGAGGGTGCTGATGTTATCATAGATAACACACAGCTGACAATTTTCGGCGGTTTTGCTCCGAACAGCACAAGTGCAGAAGTGTTGTCAAAAGCACTTGGCAGTCGCACCGTTATGAGTGGCTCCGTCAGCAAAAATAAAAATGACCCCTCACAATCCTTACAAATGATAGAAAGACCTTTGATGACTCCCGATGAGTTGAAGTCACTTTCAAAAGGCACATTTGTAGTGATGAAAACAGGATTTTATCCGATGAAAGTTAAGCTAAAGCTTTTCTTTAAATGGGGCATAGAATTTGAAGAAAAGTATGAGGTCATGAAAAACGGAAATCGTGAAGTTCACTATGCAAACCGTTCGGAGTTGTTCAATAACATAATTCAAGCATACAGTCCTCACTATCTTGAACCGTCAGTAACTGATTTGGATTTCGATGAAGCAAGCGGTGAGAAAAAGAAGAAAAATGAAAATCTTAAGACCTCACCAAATGCGGAACAAGCCGACCGTGGAAATACTATTGATTCTGAACAGAAATATGAGCCAACAGAAGAACCCGAAAATTCAAGCGTTGAACAGAACAAAAATAAGCAGGGAAAAGTAGTCGTCAGAACCGAAAGACAACCTCAGGAGGTGCTGGACAATGAGTAGATTAACTTTTCTCTATCAAATGGACTTACCCCACAGAGCCGTAGCAGTCTATACCTATCTACACGACCGAGCCGATAAAAATGGTGAATGCTTCCCCTCTGTAAAAACAATAGCAGACGACATAAAGCTGTCGCCTGCTACCGTCCGCAGAGCTATTAAAGATTTGAAAAAAGCCGGATTAATCGAAACCGAACAGCGTTATCGTGAACAGGGTGGTAAGAGCAGTTTGCTATATAGAATAAAAAATAAAACATTAGAAAAGTATGATGGTAAGAACATATAATACATATTATTTTTTAGCCAAATACACCTCAAAGGTATTGAAATCACATTTGAATGTATCCGTTAATTCCAAAATAAAATTATCTTTTATGTAATCAGGCGTCTTGGTTAATTCGTTCTTAACAAACCAAACCGTATTATCAAAATCAATATCATTTACAATATCCTTTTTATTGACACAATCAACATTGTCAAAAGCCGAAAACCACGGTTCGTAATAAGTGCAGATATGCGTGTTTTCGGGATAATAATATGACAAAATTCCGAATGAGCTGTCGCAATATAAAAATGTATCTGTTGAAGAAGCTATTTCATCAAAGCGGTTGAAAAAATTATTCATTGACGGGTTGTATTCAAATATTCCCGTGCCGATAAGACAGGCTACGTTAAGTGCGCAAAGCAATACGCAAATAATATTTTTAACTTTTTCTTTTATATGTTGTGTGCCGAAAGCGACAAGCAGCGCGAAAATTCCCGATATAACAACGCTGTACCTCGCTATGTAAAAGGGGCGAATGAAAATTGTCACAAGCAGACCTATCGCCTGAACGCTTAATACGCAGGTTATCGCAAATATTACAGATAACCTGCGGTTTTCCTTTTTGGCGAGTATCAGCGTCGAAATAACAATTCCCGATGCAAACACAACCACCGAAAGCGGTTCTACTCCTTTTAGCCAGAAGCTACCGGCAGCCGCCTCGGTTTGATATAACAGCGGGATAATCCACGGAGAATATCCCACCGTCATAGCTATATCAGATATTATGATTGCTTTTATCAGCTTTCCGTCTTTTACAAAAGCATAGATATTCACGAAAATGAAAATCACGCCGACCGCAAGCAAAGCGTAAATGTGGTTGTACGCGGCAAACAAAGCGGTGATAACAAATATAACGCAATGCCGCGTCCCGTGATTTTCAAGAAACAGCAAAGCTTCCGTAAAGCAAAGTGTAACAAAAAATATGGACCATTGATACGATCTCTGCTGAACGCTGAAATAAAGCGACATTGGAATCGCGCCGACGGTAAGCATATAGACTGTTGATGTTTTTCTGCCGAAATGTTTTTTGATTACCGTTAAGCCAAGTGAAAGCGTCGCAATATAGCCAAGTACCGAAAAAGCTTTGGTAATCGGTATTGAATAACCGAAAATCTCACAGAAGAATTTCAGAGATATAAAGTATAGAGGAGGATGCATATCCGATTTTAATATTTCAATTACTTCGGAATAATTGTGCTGAATTAGCGACAGTGTATAAGCTTCATCAAACCATACATTATTGTTAAAAATCAGACTTATTGAAAACAAAGATAGTATTGTGAAAATTATATATGATAAATTGTTATAGCGATTTTTAAAACATTTCATTAGATATTCCTTTTCCTGATACTATAATTTGATTTTTAAAATCAAAATTACATAAATAATTGTTGAAACAGACAATAGTATCAATGCAGATAGATTATATAAGTCTAAGAAAATATAATTTATTTCTAAAGAGCGATACTTAAGCACTTACATGATTATTATAAAACTCGAAAAAGCCTAGATAAATCGTAACTGAACAGTGTTACCGTGAACAAGGGCGGTAACACTGTTTCAATAAGTAAATAACGAATAATAATATATGTAAATATAAGAGATTATGTTTGATTGCTATTTTGTATATTAGAGTTTATTCCAATAGTAGAAGTGAATGTATTTGTATTGCTATCAAATTTCATTTCTAAATTTCCATTGTATTTTTCAACTACTCGTTTAATACTTCTAGTGCCAATTCCGTGCATACCGGATGTGCTTTTAGAAGATACGAGAGTTCCATCAATGTATTTAGGTTTTTTATTGCAAGAATTTGAAATTTTAATGATTACAAAATTGGAATTTCTTGTACTAATAGAAAAATCAATAAATTTTTCATTTGTCATTAACGCTGACTCAACTGCATTTTCTAAAAGATTGTCAAGCAAGGCGGTTATATCATGTTCTTTCATAAAATCAATATTTGTGTTTTTTATACTGATTGTAAAGTTGATGTTATTTCTCTTGCATATCTCATAGTACCTATGAGTAATTAAATTTACTGTAGGGTTATTACAGTAGTCAATTGGATTCATAATACTAAAATCATTAACAATTTCAGAAATATATTGAGCTATATTTGAATCCTTGTCTTCTGATAATTGTTTAATTGTCTTTAAATGTTTTGTTATATCATGAATTAATATCTTTGAGTTTTCGTTTTGTTCTCGTAACAAATCATAGTAATCTATTGTATTTATTTCCTGCTGATAATCTAAAAGTATTTGAGTGTATTTCCTATTTATTTTTATCGTTGTTTCATGGAGGTAAAAAACTATTATGTTTGACAATAGTATGAGAATGTTACCTATAATTATAGCAATTTTAAAGTTGTTGTTTACGGAGTAGAATGTACAAAGATATACATTTGTATGCATTAATATTATTGAAGCCATGGGTAAAACGCAAAGCAGTAATGAAAATTTAGAACCTGTACTTTTAGATTCTTTTTCAGAAAATTTTAGAACACCCCATATAAAAATAAAATAAAGCAATTTACTCATAATTGCCTGAATAATGAGGATAAATGCGTCAGACCGGCTTTCAAAAAGACTAAAACGAGATACAACAGAAAATGGTAAAATAACAATTAATTCTGTGATAATCATTAAAAACAACAAGACAAAATTAGCAAATATACCGGATTTTATGCTTGAATTATAGCAAATTCTCAAGATAATAAAATTGCAAACATAAAAACAAACAGCATTTATCAGCGGAATTTCGATAAGGTTTATAATATATAGGACTAAACCGGATAAAAGTATTGATATAGGAATAAATTTTTTTGATATTCTTCGTTTAAATTTAAAATCAAAATAATAAAAAGATATGAGTGACTCAATCAGAAAGACTATAGCGTAACAGATACTAGAAATCATGTTGTACCTCCCATATATTCATAAAAAGCTTTTTTGAATGATGCATAGAAACTACGGGATATAGGTACTGTTGCTTTTTTAGAATTAAATGATAATGTGATTTCATTTTTATTAAAGTCTGTTACATTCTTTAAATTAACTATGTAACTATAGTGTGATTGGGCAAAATACTCGTATTTGGATAACTGCTTTTTCCAATAATCAAACTTTTTATTTGAAATGAACTCTTGCGTTTTTGTAACTAGTTTAGTTTTGCGATTTTCTATAGTTAAATACAAGATGTCAATTGTAAATATATTGTGACATTCATCAAAATAGTCTAAGATAATTTTTTCTGTGCTTTGTTTATACAGATTTAAAGCAATCTCCATGCTCCTAAAAAATCTATTTTCGTCAATGGGTTTAGATAAAAATCTAAAAACCTTTAAATCCATTGCATCATCAAGATATCCTTGAAAAGATGTAACTATAAAGACAATAATATTCGGATTTAGTGTTTGAAGATGTTTTGTAACAGAAAGTCCATTAACACCGGGCATTTCTATATCAATAAACGCAAAATCAGTTTTAATTTGTTTATCCAATATAGAATCCCCATTTGAAAAGCAGGTAATATCAAAATTATAGGTTGACTGTTTTGATAATTTAAGGAGAAAATTTTTGATTTGCTGAACGATTTTCAAATCATCATCACATATCAGTACATTCATAGAGCTATACCTCCTTAATTAGGATTATAACTCAAAAAAAAGAATTTGTCATCCGTTTTATTCCTGTTCAGTTAAATTCTATATATTATTTTTGATATCAGGCTCAATGATTTATTATTGCAAAAATTTGTTTGTCAACAATATTTTTAGGAATGTTATTACTTTTTTAAACTACTTAATAAGAGATAGTCAGGTGTGATATTTAATGCATTGTAGATTTTAGCAAATTTTTCAATACCTAGTACAGAGTAACCGTTTTCAATATTTGATATGTGGTAATTTGAAAGACATGTTTTTTTGGCTAAAGCATTTTTCTTCATTTTTATTTCTTTTCTATGTTGTGCTATACAAATTCCTATTTTTGTAGTCTACATACATTAATATCAACCAATAAAATGTTATCAATCATCGGCAATATTGTTAATAAATTTTAAAAAAAGATAATATTCTTATATGATTGTAATATTTAAAGTCTTTATATAGTTGTAAGATGAAGGGCTATAATAGATTAAAAGTGCATTTTTTGTCGAATTTATTACCATTTTTGTAAAATTCAACATTTACAAGCATTTTTTTGATAAATTTATAATAAAGAGGTTAATTACAATGAAAAACGAAAAAATGTTATCAAACAAGATGAAAAACGGAATCAAAAAAGTGTTGTTTGTTGCGTTAAAATCGAATGCAAATTCTTCAGGATGTTATGTAATTTATCAGCCGAAAGTACCGAAGGATTTAGAGAAATTTAAGAAGTTCAAATGATAAAGTTAATTTCTGATAAATTTGCTTGCTTTTTATGCAAAGATGAAGGACAAAAAGATAATTTTGATTTATATGAATATGCTGTATATATTATTTTAGCATCAGCATTACATATTGCAACAATTATTGTTTTAGGATTGTTCTTCAATTTATTAGTCGAAAGTTTAGTGTTTAATTTTTCTTTTATTGCTATTCGTAAGTTTGCAGGTGGTTACCATGCTAGAACTCCATCAAGATGCTATTTGTTTTCTGTTATTTCAAGCATAATACTACTGTTGGTAGCACTAAACACATTTTCACATTGAGCAATAACAGCAATACATTAATATACAATGTTGTGGGAACTCAATCATAAGTAGATATTCAAGTTGAGGGTGAAGCTAATGTTAAATTTATCAATTAAAATCTTTTGGCATTTTTTTAAAAATAATAAGTTATTGGTTGGATTTCTTTGCTTAATACAGATAATATCAATATTTGCATCTCTTTTTGTGTTTTCGTATTTTGCAAGCTATACAAATGCAAATAAAAAATATGATAGTTCTAAGACCTATACTGTATCGTTTAATGGTGCATTCATCGATGATAATACGATGCTAAAAGAGATAGAGCATTTTAATAATAAGTGTGATTTAGAATTAAATGCCGTCTCCATAAAAGCTAATATTGATGATACAAGAATAATGTTTGACTATCTTTACTACCCCAATCACATTAAGCATGGTAGATATTTCAACCAAGACGAATTTGTGACAAACAAACATGTAATAATATCAGGTGATGAAGGTGTGATAGAAGAGGATAAAATATCAATATGCAATGATAAATATACTGTAATTGGTACATATTCAGTTGGCGGTTATAATATATTGCCTATATCGTCTATAAATGATGTGAAGCATAATAGTGAATCTGTATCAATTGTTTTAGATAAATATCCTGATGACGATGAAAATAATAAAATTATTTCTCAATTGACGGAATGCTTTGAAAATGCAGAAATAATCTATCCGGAAAGGATAAAAAATATTGACAGCTTATGGAATGATTCTACTACTATTATATATATAGGAATATTTTTGTTATCAATGATAAATGTAGCATTTGTCTATTTATATATATTAGAAAAGAATAACAAAATTATTTATATTTATAGATTGAACGGTGCGACAAAAACAACTTGCATTTTTCTCTTAGCTAATGTAATTTTCATTATTGCTTTAATATCATTTGTATGTGGATGTATTTTTTCAAGATGTGTCTTGCCAAGCATAATTGAATATGTACAATATGAGGATTTTACATACAGCTTAGGAATATATGATTACATTAGTATGATTATAGTGTACTTTATAGTTATTATTATTACTAGTGCTCCTGTAATTTCAAAATATGTAAAAAATATATCTATTTCCGAAAAAAGATTGGGGTGACAAAATAATGAAGTTAATTAAATTTTCATACCATCTTTTCTGTAAGAATCTGTTAATGAGCATAATTATAATAATACAATTAGTTGCTTCCACGTTATTATTAAGCGATATTTTAGTTACTGCAAATAGTTACTTCGTTACAGTTGATGAGTATGTTAGCAGTGGACTTTCAGATATAAACGGAATAATAGTTGATAATGGCGGTAATTCTGTTCCAGAAAGATTATTAAATAAATTACCTGAAAATTCAATAGATTATTGTGAATTGGGTGGGGTAGCTTACTTAGGAGAATATACTCTTTATGGATATAGCAATGAATTTGTAAATGATTATATTCCCGAATTATCAGAGGGAACATGGTTAAACGAGTGTACGGATGATTTAAAAGATATTCCTGTAGTGATACCCTATTCCTTAAATAAATATTTTAATATTGGTGACATAATTGATATTGATTCAAAAAATGGTCTTACCGGCAAGATTGTTGGTATATTAAAAACCTCCTACTACTGTACTTTTAATAACGGTGGTACAGAATTGAATACAAAAGATATGTTAGGCAAAGCAGATGAATCATTTGAAATTCCGTTATTAACATTATATAATTATTTACCAAATGAATTCGTTAGTACCGGAATGACTGAAGCTATCATTTTAAAAAATTCAAGCGATTTAAATGAATCTTATAAACTGTTTAGTAATTATTATTATGTTCGAACTTTTTCCGATGTATTAGAAAGCGGAAAAGAAGATGCTTATGCAAGGGTTAGAGCATTAGGTCCGATTTTTTTAACTTTATCTTTAGTTTCATTGTTTGGAATGATAGGTTGCATTGCTATTTCTACTTATAAGAATCTTTATTTTTATTCCATTTTATATCTATGCGGTGCTTCAACCAAAAAATGTTTTTTGATAAGTTTATTATATACTGTTATCTATATTGTTCTGACATTGGTTGTATTCTTTGTAATATTTATTTTTGTTATGCAAAAAAGTATGTGTTGGCTTAATTATATTGCTATAATAGCTATAATTATGATACTGTTATCATTATCGTTAATTCCTTATAGAATATTAAAGAAAAACCCACCTATAGAAGTTTTTAAATATAAAAGATAATCGGAGGCAACTATGATTGAAATTAAAAATTTGAACAAGATATATTTAAAAGGGAAAAAAAATATGGTTCATGCGTTAAACAACATAAACCTAAAAATTGACGATAGAGAAACGGTTGCAATTATAGGAGAAAGCGGTGCGGGTAAATCCACATTATTACATATTATGTCATGCATTGATAATTTTGACGGAGAATATTATCTTGATAATATTGATATCAATAAACTTAGCGAAAGTAAAAAATCAAAGCTTAGAAGTTCTAAGATTGGAATAGTATTGCAGGATTTTGCATTGATTGATGATTTTACTGTTTTTGAAAATGTAATGACACCCTTATATTTTAATAAGAAAATAAAGGATAAAAAAAGTTCAGTAATGAGAGCTTTAAAAAAAACAGGAATTGCGTCCCTGAAAGCTAAAAAAGTATCACAGCTTTCCGGTGGTCAAAAACAGAGGGTAGCTATATCGCGTGCTTTGGTTACAAACCCAGAATACATATTTGCCGACGAACCTACAGGTTCTTTAGATAGTAAAACATCGGAAGAAATAGTGAAAATGCTCTTTGAATTAAATAGTAATGGAATTACAATAGTTATAGTAACACACAATTTAGAAATAGCCAATCAATGCCACCATATTATAGAAATAAAGGACGGTAATATTATTAAGGACATTTGTTCGTAAAAAAATATTAAAATGCCGACAAGTTATAGCTTTTAACGCTATTGCCTTGAAAGCAGAAAGGGCAGTTATGTTTTTTAAAAACAGAAGTCCTCCAATCTACCTGAATTAATAAAAATTCAGATAAACTACAGATTAATAATTTAAAATTATGTTAAGATATATAAAAAATCACAAGGTGAATCATTATGAAAAAAGTGTTTTCAAATAGTATAATTTTAGCAATTTTATGTGCTATGTTATTGAGTCTTACTTCTTGTGATGAATACAAAATCAAAAGTAACGAAAAGTTAAAATATTATACTTCTAATGCAGAAGACGATTTTAGTTCTCTTATAAAACAATACAATAAGATATGTTTAGAAAAATATGATGAGTCTTATCAAATAGAGATAATTGAATTTGAAAATAATGATGATATGTGCACAAAAATGTCAACAGAAATTATGGCTGGAGAAGGACCTGATATTATTTCATTGAATCAGAATCTTCCGTTTGAAAAACTTATAGAAAATGAAGCTTTTTTGGATATTAATAGTTTGATTAATAATGATGAAACTAAAGATAAAATTGAGCTTGATGAATACAATTCTTTTATAATGAATGTCGGTGTGTATGACGGTAAACGTTATATTGTTCCGCTGTCTTATGGAATGGATGTGCTTGTTTCAACGCAAGAGAGGTTAAAACAATTTAATGTTTCGGGTAACAATGGTGAAACACTGACCTACAGCAATGTGTCAGTCAAATTTTCTCCTTTTTTTAATTCAACAAAGAATTACAGCTTTGTTTCAAATGACAGTGATACCGGTTTATGGTTTGATCACCCTATGCAGCTTTTTAGCAGATTTATAAATAGTTATATAGATTTTGATAATAAGTCAACATTTTTTACTGATGATGAATTCAAAGATAATCTTGATATTATGCGTGAGATGGTAATAAACACAAGGGAAGATAACTCAAATGCTTTGTTCGATGATTTATATATTAATCGTTCCTTACCGCTTATTACAGGGAAATATGCTTATTACAAATCAATAGGTGAAACACCTGTTGTATTTAGGGGATTGGTGAAAAGTGATGATATTTATTCTGCTTTTTTAGAAATAGGGTTTGCAATAAATAATAACACAAAACTTCAAGAACAGGCATATGCTTTTATAAAATATGCTCTTTCAGATGATTGCCAAATGAGAATATGTGGTGCAAAAGGCAATTCACTTTCAGCGAGTATAAGCTTTCCTCTTAATAACAAGGCATATGAACAATTGAAATACACAGCAAGCAGAGTAACAGATGCTGACGACAGAATAATTGGCATAGATAATGATTTTATAAGCACATATATGAAAATAGCAGATAATGTTAATCAATGTACACTTTATAGGGATGCATCCCATTCATATTACAACTCGTCAGTAATTGGTGACATAGTTGATAAATATTTAAACGGAGACATTTCCAAGGAGAAATTTATTCGTCAGCTCACAGCGGCAACGGAAATTTATTTAACGGAATAGACTAAGGATAAAATATAATTATGTTCACACGCTTTTTATTTAAACCACATGAATCTATTAAAGTCATACTAGCTATACTTTTAAGTGTTATAATAATTACTTCATTTTCAAGTTGTGCAATAAAAAATAACAGCGAACAAAATCATCTTGTTTATTATACATTAAATGATAAAGATTCTCTGTCTTGGATTATAGAAAAATATAATAAATATTGCATAAACAGTAATAATCCGTCTTTCCAAATTGAGATAGTTAAATTTGATTCTGAACAAGAAATGTCAACGCAGATATCAACTGAAATTATGGCAGGAAGTGGACCTGATATTATTTCACTTAGTCAAAAATTGCCTTTTGAAAAATTAATTGAAAGCCGTTCATTAATGAATATTTATGATTTGCTAAAAGATGATAATTCTTCAAATGCAATAAATCTTGATGATTATAACGTTAACATACTCAACGCAGGAGTTTATGATAACGGTTTATATATTGTACCGCTGTTTTATGGAGTTGATGTATTGGTATCTACAGAAGAAAGATTGAAAAATTTCGATATCAAAGAAAATAACGGCTTTTCTTTGACATACAGTAATTTTTCAGATGTATTTGAAAATTATTTTTTAAATGATGAAGGCTATTCATTTGTATCTAATGAGTTGTCGGATTTTTTGTGGTTTGATTATCCAATGCAACTCTTTTGCAGATTTTTAAACAGCTATGTTGATTTTGAAAATAAAGCTGTGTATTTTGATACCGATGAATTTAAAGATAATTTAGATGTAATGATGCAGATGTTGACGATTTCTCAAAAAAACAATACAAATGAATTGTTTGACGGATTGTATATAAATCGGTCATTTCCGTTGATGGCAGGAAATTATTCTTATTATCAATCTATAAATGAAACACCTGTAGTCTTTCGTGGATTGACAAAAAACAAAGATGTTAATTCCGCACACATACAGGCTGGATATGCAATTAATAATAATACACAACTAAAGGAGCAAGCACTTGCGTTTATAAAATATACTCTTAGTGATGAAATTCAAGAAATTGGTGCAACAGAATCAGGAAGTTTGAGTTTTCCTGTGAATATGTCTGTTTACGATAATGCTAAGCTTGTTGCCGGCTCAAGAACGGATGATAACAATAAAATTATCGGGATTGACAACGATTTTATGAAAGCATACATTGACATTGCTGATAATGTAAACGCTTGCACCTTGTATCGAGATGTGTCACATTCATATTATAATGACAATGTTATCGGTGACATTGTTGACAATTATATACATAAAGGTATATCAAAGGATAAATTTATTCGTCAGCTTTCGGCTGCTACGGAAATTTATTTAACAGAATGAACTGGTATATTATGATTAGATTTAAATGTATATTACAAAATGATGAAACAGATTGCGGTCCGGCTTGTCTGGCCGCAATTTTTGAAAAATACGGTTTAAAAGTATCTATAGCAAAAATTAGGGATATTGCAGGTACGGATCGACAAGGTACTAGTGCATACGGTCTTGTAAAGGTAATTGAACATTTTGGTTTTCAGCAAAAGGTTGTTGAAGCAGATAAAAGCGTGTTAACTAATAAATTGCCTCTGCCTGCTATTGCTCATGTAGTAATTGACAATTCCTTATTGCATTATGCGGTTATAACCAAAGTTAAAGGGGATGCCGTAGTTGTTTCCGACCCGGCAAAGGTTTTATATGTTACTTTCAATTATTAATGAAGTGAATTTAACTCAGTGCATATTAATTTCGCTACTTATCCGTATGAATTAACAAGTAGAGTGTTATTGTTGATTTAAATAATAAAAATTCAGATAGACTACAGATTAATGATTTAGAATTATGCTAAGATATATAAAAAATCACAAGGTGAATCATTATGAAAAAAGTGTTTTCAAATAGTATAATTTTAGCAATTTTATGTGCTATGTTATTGAGTCTTACTTCTTGTGATGAATACAAAATCAAAAGTAACGAAAAGTTAAAATATTATACCATAAACAATGAAGATTCGGTTTGTGTAGAATTGATACAAAAATATAATAATTATTGTCTTAAAAACCTTGATGAGTCATATCAAATTGAAATTGTGGAATTTGATTCGGAAGATACTATGCTTACAAAAATATCAACGGAGATAATGGCGGGGAAAGGACCCGACATAATTTCATTGAATCAAAAATTACCTTTTGAAAAGCTGATTGATAACGGTTCATTTGCGGATATAGATGAGCTTGCGGAATTATACAAATCCGATATAGATTTTGATGACTATAATTCAACAATAATGGATTGCGGAATTTACAATGGAAAGCGATATATTATACCTATAACTTATTGCCCCAATATACTTATAACAACTCAGGAAATATTAGATAAATATAATCTGGAAAATACTAACTTTTCATTTAAAGAGTTAGAGATACGGTTATCTGACAAAGACCATAGTTATGCGCTTTTTGGAAATAAAGATGAAACATATAAGTTCTTCTTTTCCTATGTTAATGAATATGTGGATTTTTATAATAAAACTACAGAATTTTCAAGCGATGAATTTACCGAGAGCTTAGATTATATTGGAAAAATGATTAGGAATGATAATTCAAGAAAAGAAGGAACTACATGGGATATAATAGGTAATTATTTGTTTCGTACTTCACAATTATCATTCGACGGTTCTATGATGAGTACGCTAAATTCTTATTTTTATATTTATAATAATAACAGCACGCCGGTTATTATTCCAAACTACAATAAAAAGGCGAATGCAGTATCAGCATTTGTTCAATGTGGTATTGCATTGAATAATAATTCAAATAACAAAGAAAAAGCATTGGCTTTTATTCAATATGTTTTAAGTTATGATATTCAAAAATTATGGAGTGAAAGCAGTTCATCACCATCAATAGTGGTAAGGGCACTGCCTGTAAATAAAGCTGCTTTTGAATATGTAATCGACCATACGTCAAAACGTGTATATGATATTAATGATGATGGAGAGTATGAGAAATCTGAGGAAGAATATTCAGATGAAATAAAAACTAAGTTTTTTAATGAATATTTAGATATGATTAACAGTATAAGCAGTTGTACTTTATATGATTATCTGGAATTTGAAAATACTTATTACAACTCCTCGGTTATCGGAGATATTGTGAACGATTACTTAAACGGGGATATTTCAAAGGAAAAGTTTATTCGTCAGCTCTCGGCGGCAACGGAAATTTATTTAACAGAATGAAGCTGATAAGGAATCATTAACCTCTAAATCACCTATACTTGCTATTGCTCATGTGGTGATTGACGATTCCTTATTGCATTATGTAGTTATAACTAAAGTTAAGGGTGATACTGTAGTAGTTTCCGACCCTGCAAAAGGTTTATATGTTACTTTCAATTATTAATGAAGTGAATTTAACTCAGTGCATATTAATTTCGCTACTTATCCGTATGAATTAACAAGTAGAGCGTTATTGTTGATTTAAATAATAAAAATTCAGATGGACTACAGATTAATAATTTAGAATTATGTTAAGACATATAATCACAAGGTGAATCATTATGAAAAATAAAATTGCGATAATTTTAACATTACAATTTATTATTACTGTGTTTGCTTTCAGCGGATGTGGTGAAAGCACAGCTTCAAGCAATTCCTCAAAGCTTACATATTGTGCATACTATGAGGATGCTATTTGCGATATTATTAAAAGGTACAATAAATATTGTACAAAGCATTACGATGAGTCCTATCAAATTGAAATCGTGGAATTTGAATCTCAGGAAGAAATGAAATTAAAAATGTCAACAGAAATTATGGCAGGTGAAGGACCTGATATTTTTTCTTTGAGTCAAAAGCTTCCATTTGAGAAATTAACAGATAGCAAAACTATTGCAGATGTAAACGAGCTTATAAGTGAATTTAGTTATGATATAGGAATAGATAACTGCGATTCAAAAATTATGGATGCAGGAGTGATTGACGGTAAAAGATATTTTATACCTTTGTTCTATTCACCTGATGTTTTTATAACTACAGAGGAAACACTTAATAAGTACAATTTAACATCATCTGAATTTTCTTTTAAAGCATTATCTGAGAAACTTTCAAAAAATAAAAAAGAATATTCTCTTTTTGGAAGTGCCGATGATAATATTGCCTTTTTTTATTCGTTTTTAGATCAATATATAGATTTTAACAGCGGAAATACAGAATTTAACAGCGATAAGTTTTCGGAAGATTTGGATTCTATCTATAGCTTGATTAAGAATGACACTACCGACGAAAATGTTTATTATTTTTTATATGAAAATATAAATAATGGTGCTTCTATTTTATATAAGGAAATGCCTGCTTTTAGTATTATAGTAAAGACATATTCGTGTTTAAAATATTTAGGATCAACTCCTGTGTTTGTAAATAATTACAATATGGATGATGATTCAATTTCTGCCTCTATAGATGTTGGTATTGCCGTTAATGATAATTGTAAAAATAAAGAAAAATTACTGCCTTTCATTAAGTACTGTTTGTCCTGTGATGTGCAAAAAAATATGAGTGAAGAATGTATGTATTTGCCTGTAAACAGCGATGCTATGGAAAAATGCATTGATTCAATAGATGAAGCAATAGATTTTGGAGATTTAATTGTTAGTGATAAAGAAAAAGCTATTGTTGAAACTGCTCAAAGTGCGGCGATAAGAGATTATAAATATATTATAAACAACATAACAAAATGTAACTTATATGGGTTTAATTATTTATCGGATACTTATTTTAATTCTTCGGTAATCAGTGATATAGTTGATAAATATTTAAACGGGGATATTTCAAAGGAAAAGTTTATTCGTCAGCTCTCTGCTGCTACGGAAATTTATTTGACTGAGTAGGAATGAATTATGAGAAAATCTAAATTAACAAGGAAACAAAAAGAGCATATAGCGGCATATCTGTTTATATTACCGTCTTTTTTAGGAATAGCGGTGTTCTATATTGTGCCGTACATTATCTGCTTTGTAAAGAGCTTGTATGTGGGCAATACCTTTGTAGGAATCCAAAATTACATACAGCTTTTTCAAAATAATACATTTTTGCTTGCACTTAAAAACACGGGCATATTTACAGTTACGGCAATACCGCTTTTAATGGTGATTTCGTTTTTAATTGCACTGTTTCTTAATTCTTTTAAGAAAATATCATCGTTTTTCAGAAGTGCCTTGCTAATTCCTGTTGTAGTTCCGATTGCATCTCTGGTTTGCGTGTGGCAATTAGTTTTTGATGATTACGGTGCAATCAACGGATTACTTAATTCACTTGGATTTAATACTGTTGAATTTTTTAATTCGGAATGGTCTATGGTGATGATCGTTTTTATTTATGTGTGGAAGTACTGCGGATTTTGTGTGATTCTTTTTACGGCAGGCATTGCCAATGTTTCGCAATCTCTCTACGAAAGCGCAAGGCTTGACGGTGCAAAAGCTCATCAGCTTGTAACTAAAATTACTATACCTATGATTGCGCCAACTACATTTTTTGTTTTTCTAATGGAGCTTATTTATTCATTTAAAATTTTCCGTGAGGTATTTGCTTTGTTTGGCGATTATCCAAACACCAATGTGTATTTTTTGCAGAATTTCATCAACAACAATTATTACAATCTTAACTATCCAAGATTGTCAGCGGCGTCAATTGTCTTATCGCTGTTTATAATTATAGTGCTGTTTATTTTCTTCTGCTTTGAAAGGAAACACAGCTATTCTTGAGAGGTTTGTTATGAAAGATACGGTTATGAAAATACTAAAATATATTTTGTTGATTGCTGTAACTGTGCTGTTTCTGTTTCCTGTCATTTATATGCTTGCTTGTTCATTTATGACAGGTTCACAGGTAAGCGAGATGCTCAATTTTTCTGACGGAAAATATAAAGAACTCAATATGATTACGAATATGGCAACTTTGGAGCAGTTTTATCAGACTCTTTTCAGAAAACCCGAATATTTGTTGAAGTTCTGGAATTCGGTTATTTGTACTTTTCCGACAGTAATCGGTCAGGTTGCAGTATCATCATTGGCGGCTTTTGCTTTTGCAAAATTGAAATTCCCGTTCAGGGACAAGCTGTTTTTCATATATATAATTTTGCTCATTCTGCCGTTGCAGGTAACACTTGTGCCTGATTATATGATTCTTGAAAATATGAATTTGCTGAATAATTTTCTTGCGGTAATTTTACCCGGAACTTTTTCTGCATTCGGAATTTGTCTTTTGAGGCAAAGTATAAAATACATTCCCGATTCCGCAATTGAGGCGGCAAGGGTTGACGGTGCGTCATATTTGAAGATATTTACTAATATTATTCTTCCGCAGATTAAGGGCGGACTCATAACACTTGCGTTGCTCTGCTTTATTGATAATTGGAATGTAGTTGAACAACCGCTGATTTATTTTGATAATGAGGGTATGTATCCGCTTTCCGTAACGCTTACTGATGTAGGAAGTTCGGATTACGGCATAATATTTGCCTGCGGAGTTATATTTATGATTCCTGCATTGCTTATTTATCTTTACGGACACAGGGATATTGATTCGCCGTTTGTCGGAACAGATAAGGGATAGGAGAGAGGCTTTTATGAAAAAAGATAAGCTAAAGAGCGTAGTGTTGAAATTTTCAATTGTATTTTTTATTGTGATTGCATTACTTACATATTTTTCAAAAACAATCAATAATATGCTTCTTCCAAAGGTCAAAGTGGTTTCGGTTCAAACAGGTGTAATTGACGATACCGCAGGTTCAAATGATATGAAAACACATTATCTTTTGCCTGTTTCGTCGGTGGATGGGGCAGGCAATACGGGAATAGTATTTGTTATAAATAAAACCGAAAACGGTGATGCAACAGTTGAAGAGGTTTCGGTGGATATATGTAACAGTGACGAGCTGTATTGCGAGGTGACATCGGACTCACTTTTTGGCGACAGTCAAGTTGTATATAAAACAACCAAGAGTATAGAAAACGGTTCAAGTGTTTATATTGAGGAGGAAACAGTGTGAGCAAAAGAAAAATTGTTTCGTTTCTGTTACTGCTGTTGCTGACTGTGAGCGTTTTTATTGCGAATATTATAATTATTGAAAATGCAAAAGGGCAATTGCCTGATGTTACTCAATTAACTTATGATAAAAATTCCGAAACTGCTCCAAAAACGGTTTCTGAACTTGAAAAGCTGTTTGAACGGATTACTGACAAAGGCATAGCTTTTTGTTCCGAGGGTAAAGAAACAAAAGTTAAGGAAGAAATCGTAACTACGGTACTTGTGAATGAAAACTGGTTTTCGGATTATAAGACCGAAATTAACGGCGAAAATATTTCGTCCAAAAACATAGATAACAGAGATAAGGTTGCAATAATCGGAAGTTCTCTTGCTCTCAAACTGTTTTTTACAACAGATGCAGTCGGTAAAAAGATTTGCATTGACGGAAATCAATATACAATTTGCGGTGTGATATGCGAAAACGAAAGTTTAATAAATAAGTTTTCTGCTGATGACAAACAGAGAGTGTATGTTCCATATACAACATCCGAAAATTATGGTGACAGAACGGTTGATATGATTGTTTACGATAACTCGGTATATACGGGAGCAATTGTTGAGCAAATGGATTTGCCGCAGTATTATTCGGTTAATCTGAATGATAAAAACCAAACACTCTCGTCATTTGAACATATTTTATACCTTGCAATATTTATCGGATTTAGCATTATTGCATTGAAGTTGTGGTATAGGTTCAGCAGAAAATTTTTTGAGGAGATAAAAGAAAATCTCAAATTAAACTACTTTCTGAAATCGCTAAAAAATATTCCGCTAAAATATGTTGCACTTGTGCTTGCTTTTGCAGGAATACCTGCCGTGCTTTTGATTGTGTTTAATATTTGTGATTTCAGCATTTTTATCCCCTCAAAATATATACCGAATGATAACATTTTCGACATTTCAAATTACCTGAATGTGCTTGTTGATAATGCACAAACACTAAACTCACAAAGCCTAACAGGAAATCAAATGCTTGTAAATCTGTTCCCTAGAACATTTACAGCGTCACTGTGGCTGACAATAATATTTTTGATTAGCTGGAATTTTGTTATATGTTACTTTTTGTTAGACTATAGAATTAAAACTAAAAAATAAAGTGAATTTAAAATTATAGTATTGGAGAATATAAGTATGATTAACCGAATAAATAAGATAAAAAGTAAAAATCCTAAACTAAGGAAAATTTTTAATATTATTTTCAGTTTATTTAATGAAGTATTGATATTGAGTTACATAGCTATGATTGTATTAGCCTTACTTATGATTACTGTGCCGACAGCAATTGTATTTTGGCAAAGCCCTTAGGATGTTAGAGTTTGGATTGCATCAATAGTAGGTGGAATTCTTTCCGTAGTTGTTGTCCCAATATTTATTAATTATATAACTGATAAACGAAAAACAGAGGATGAGCTAAGAAAAACGCTTTTTGAGGAAAATAAAGCTTTATATGCAAAGCTTAGCAATATATTAGTTGAATTATTAGTAAATGAAAGTTCTATTCATAAAGAGAATACAAACAGTAACATTAAAGCTGAAAAATCCTTAAATGTTGTAAGTCCTTTAAAAGATTTTTTGAAAGACAATTATTCTGAACTTGCAAATACAATTTCGATAAGTTTAATTTGGGATATTGTTGAAGTTTGTCAGGAATGTTCAAATTCTGTAACTGCTTATGATAATATACGAGTGAAAACTGAGAAGTGCTTCCGTAATATAAGAAAAGAAATAGGGGTCAAAGGCAAGTTTTATGTTAATAACTATATAATTAATGAATTTTGTGATAGCAAGAAGGATAAAGACATTTAATAGCGTGTGATAGAATACCGACAAGTAATAGCTTTCTATACTTGTCGGTATTTTTATGCCCTTTTTACATGAAAATGGAAGGGCATGATGAAATATAGAAACAGAGGTCCTCCAAACAACCTGAATTACTAAAAGATTCAGATTGATTGGAGGAAAAATTAATGGACAAACGTCCTAAGAGAAGAAAAGACAAGTATAATCCTTATACTTTATGCTCAGAAAAAGGAAAATACTATGTTTATTTTGTTGATGTTAATAACCGCATTCAAATGGTTGAAGTTTCAAAGAGCGTATTTGAAACTTTCAATATATTTGAACTTGAGGATATTTCTCAGATGAATGAATACGACAGACATTTGGAACATTCCGAAGTAGATGAAAACACCTTGTACCAAAAGAGTGTTTCAAGCGAACAACCGTTAGAAGAATACTTTGATAAAGCTCAGGATGCGGAGAATCTGCATATGGCAATAAGCAAATTGCCCGATGTGCAAAAACGCAGATTGAAAAAGTACTATTTTGAAGAAAAAACTTTTGATAAAATAGCACTTGAAGAAGGCTGTACTTATCAATGTGTGCAAAGATCGGTGTATCGTGCAGTGGCAAAAATAAAAAGTATTTTAGAAAATTTATAAAATAGGGGTGTGTTTTGGCACTTAAGTGAGGAAACAGGTGAAAGGGATAAATAATCCTTTCGCCTGTTCTCTTTTTTCAGAGAACAGGCGTTGCTCTTTGAAAAACAAATATCAGCACATCAGATACTTTCCTTCTGTTGTTCGGTACGGACAAGCCATATGAGCGAACACCTTTACAGGTCTTCAGGACTCAGACTTTGAAAGGCAAATTCAATGACGGCGATGACAGGCAGAGGGGATAATGATACTTCCGTCAAGTCAAAAGTCGAGCGTGATAGAACCGTCGTAACCAAAGAGGGCGGCCGTGGGAGATCCTCACGGTGGTGAAATCCCAATGAGGCTATAAATGCAATAGCCGTTTGATGTGGTCCTTGTCGCAGGGTATAGAGGATAAATAGCGGCAACAGGATAGCGTGAAAATTAGAGCTGTCCAAAACGATTGATATTATCCCGACAGCAGAAGATTTTTTGTTTTCTTCTGTCGGGGTATTTAGAAGAAAATTACTGAAAGAAGGTGTTAAAATGTTAGGATTTATGATTGGTCTTTTTGTCGGTGCTTTTATCGGCGTTTGCGTTATGTGCCTGTGCAATGCAGCGGCAAAAGCTGATGAGCAGATGAAAGATCATATAAATGATAAAAACAGAAAATAAGGAACAGGTGATAATTTGAACGAAAACTATATAAATGAAAATAACATTGATTCAGAACACAGAATAGAATCTGTTATAAACGACTGCAAGGTCACAATCTGCTTTTCTAAAAACAAAAATTTACAGGTTGAAAGGAATGTTCTTGAAAATCTTTTGGATACATTTGAGAACAGAATGAAATCTCAGATTGGATGCTGAATTTCTTTCAATTTAATTTTGGATTTCGCTGGATATTATAAAAATTATGTAGTATTGTTGGTTTGCAAAAATCGTATGAAAGGGTGATGAAATGAAAAGAGTATATTGCTTGTACAGAGTATCAACCAAAGGTCAGGTTGATAAAGATGATATTCCAATGCAGAAAACCTCGTGCAGAGAATTCGCAGAGCACAATGGCTGGACAATTCTGAAAGAATTTCAGGAAAAGGGCGTGTCGGGATTTAAGGTTTCGGCAAGCGACCGAGATGCTATTCAGGATTTGAAAGCCGCCGCAGAAAAGAAAGAATTCGATGTGCTCCTTGTCTTTATGTTCGACAGAATAGGCAGAATTGATGATGAAACCCCGTTTGTCGTCGAATGGTTTATCAAGCACGGCATAGAGGTGTGGAGCGTTAACGAGGGCGAACAGCGTATGGATAATCATGTGGACAAACTTATGAATTACATACGATTTTGGCAAGCCAACGGTGAAAGCCAGAAAACGTCAGCTCGTGTTAAAACTCGCCTTAACCAGATGACGATGGACGGCAAATTTACCGGGGGTGTTGCACCATTCGGCTACAAACTTATCAAAAGCGGTGAAATCAATAAAAAGGGAAAAGAGCTTATGGACATAGTCGTTGACGATGATGAAGCTACGATAGTCAAGAAGATATTTGAGATGACAGTCAAAGAGGGTTATGGTTCATATCGAATGGCTGATTATCTTAACAGTCACGGTATACGAACTCATAACAACAGTAAATTTCAATGCAACACAGTAAATCGTATTCTAAAAAATAAACTATATTGCGGTTATATGATATCAGGCGGTGTTGAATTCCCATACATAGAAAGACTTCACATCATTGATGAAAATGTATATGAACAAGCACAATTTATATTAAGTCAGCGTTCTAACAAAAATGAAGAGAAGAAACAAATTGCAAGAACTACAAAAGGCAGTACATTACTTTCCGGAAATATCTATTGCGCTCATTGCGGTTAGAAGATGGTATCAACAAGTTACATTGATAAATATGATAGAGCAGACGGCAGTCAGTACAGAGTTCGCAGACAGCGGTATATATGTACCAATAAAGCAATGAAAAGAGGAGCATGTGACGGACAGTCGGCTTATGTAGCACACAGAATTGACGGTGCCGTGCTTGCAACGCTGAGGGATTATCTCGCTAAAATCAAATCAACACCAAAAGATATAGCACTCGAAAAACGCTATAAGTCAGAAATATCGGAATATAAGAGAAAGCAAACTAAGATTGAAAAAGAGATTGATAAACTAAAAAGACAGGTAATTGAATTATCTGCTGAAATAGGACGCTCTTTACTTGGTGAGAGCCGATTCGCTCCCGATATACTGTCAGTTTCTATTGATAATACAAACGATTTACTCCATAAAAAAGAAACTGAATTAAGTGATATAAAGTACAAGCTTGCCAATCAGCAAAATGCGATGGTTAAGCTTGATTTTTATTACTCACAATTCAGAACTTGGGCTGATGAGTTTGATAACTCCACAATGGAACAGAAGAAAATGATAGCTTGTCAGCTCATAAGAGAAGTGAAAGTATCACGGGGTTATGAATTAGAGATTATATTCGACCTTAATTATGAACAATTCTTATCTCTATAAAGCCTAATTGATTGAATTTACAAATTCAGTCTGCTATAATAATTTTAGGTTAGAAGTGGGTGAACATATATGAGTGAAGAAAATAAAATACAAATTTTTGAAGATAAAAAGATACGTACTGCGTGGAATGAGTCGGAAGAAGAATGGTATTTTTCCATAGTTGATGTAATTTCAGTTCTGACTGACAGTAACGAACCTCGTCGTTACTGGAGCGATCTTAAGCGAAAGCTTAAAGCTGAAGGAGCAAACCAGTTGTACGAAAATATCGTACAACTGAAAATGCAATCTCCTAAGGATGGTAAAAATTACAAGACGGATGTTGCAAATACAGAGCAACTTTTGAGAATAATTCAATCTATTCCGTCACAAAAAGCAGAACCATTTAAAATGTGGCTTGCAGAAGTTGGCAGAGAAAGAATAGATGAAACTATTGATCCCGAACTTACCATAGAGAGAGCTCTTGAAACATACCTGAAAAAAGGATATAGCAGAGAGTGGATAAATCAAAGACTTCAGGCTATACAGGTGAGAAAAGAGCTTACTGATGAATGGGATTCTCGTGGCGTTAAGCAGGGTGTAGAATATGCAATTCTGACTGATGAAATTACAAAAGCGTGGTGAGGAATGACAACTCGTCAGTATAAAAATCTCAAAGGATTGAAAAAGGAAAACTTGAGAGATAATATGAGTACGCTTGAGTTGGTACTGAATATGTTGGCAGAAGCTACCACAACTGAGATTTCCAAAGAGAAAAATCCTCAATATTTTTCTGAAGACAGAAGTGTTGCAAAAGAGGGCGGAGAAGTCGCCGGAAATGCACGAAAAGATATTGAGGAAAGAACAGGAAAACCTGTTATTACTTCAAAAAATGCTGTTGATTTTTCAAATCTTATTTCCGATGTAATAGAAAATGATTTTGATAAAAGTGAATAAAGTATTCTGATTGCCTTGTGAGTTAAAACGCTCGCAAGGCTTTTATTATATCCCGATTTCAAGTTTGTTTCTCGGATGTTTGGCAGAAAGGATGTTTTTCTGTTTGTTAATACTGGTGTGAGTGTAAATTTGCGTTGTTGTAATCGAACTATGCCCAAGCATTTGCTGAATATATCTGATGTCAACATCTTCTTCAAGCAGTAGAGTTGCAAAAGAATGGCGGAACATATGCGGAGTAATGTGCAGCGGCACTTCTGCACCGATTGCATAGTTGGTAATCATATTACGAACAGACTGTTCAGATAGACGGTTGCCGAGTCTATTTATAAAGAAAAATTTGTTGTTTGCTATTTCAAATTTAAATGATTGATTATACTTTTTGAGCAACTCCTGAACATTTTGATTGCAGATTTGAATCAGGCGTTCTTTTGAGCCCTTTCCGTAAATTTTGATTATGTAATCATTAAAATCAATTTGTTCAGCTGTAAGTGTGCATAATTCTGAAATCCTCATTCCGGTGGCAAACAGTAACTCAAGTATGAGTGCATTCCGCAGAGCAACTTTCTTAGTATAGTCAGTTTTAGCTTTGGTAAGTTGTAAATAAGCAAACTTAATAATTTGTTCAATATTATTTATCGGAATAGTTTTTGGGAGAATAAATGGTTCTTTATACTTGATTTGTATCTTATGAAAAGGGTTAATATCAATAAGTTCCTCAATTTCAAGATAGTGAAAAAATGCTTTTAGCGAAGCGATTTTTCGTTTAACACTCTTAGGTTTGTACTTGCAATGCAGTAAATCAATGTATTGCTCAATGGATTTTTTGTTTGTCCATTCAATAGCAGATTCCATAGTGAATTCAAAATACTGCCTTAAATCAATAGTGTATGATTTTATCGTTTTCTGATCAAGATTTTTTCTTGAAAGGCAAAAGTTTAGATAATCAGTTGTTAGATTATTTGCTTGTACATTTTTTATTTCCATCGCATATAGCTCCTTATTGTTTATAAATTTATTATGCAACAGAAAATAAAGAAAGTCTATTCAAATATCTATATTTATTTTGCCTAAAAATTTTATTTATTGAGCAATAAACAAAATTGTATTATACAAAATGCATAAAAATACTGTGTGAAATTTTGTAACTGATTTGCGTAAAAGTTATTTAAATATTTGTCAAATTATGTTATAATTAATACCATAAAGGGTAATTATAAATGTTTTTATATTACATACCCGAAATATAGATTTAGTTAAGGCTTAATACTTTTTTCTTAGAATGAGATTAAGCACTACATAGACATACACCAGTTGAATGTAAGCTGTGTAGCGTATTTTGTTAACAGAAATGTATTATTGACCTTATCTGAAAATAATGAATAAAGGATAACTAAGAATTATCTTTCCTTGATGGTTTAAATTAATTTGGAGGAAAAATATGGACTTATGTTCAATCTATCCCAAGCAATTTAGAAATAGCAAAATTCCTATTGATAAGGATCGTTGTTTTGTCCTAATGCCATTTTCAGAAGAATATGACAAATTGTATGGAATTATTAAGGATACACTCTTGCAAAAAGGGATTAGTTGTTTTAGAGATGATGAAATATTAGGTTCTCAACCTTTTATGAACAAAGTAATAACGGAAATTTTAAAATCACGATACTTAATTGTAATATTGACTGATTATAGACCCAATGTTGTTTATGAGCTTGGTATAGCGCATTGTTTTAAAGACATTCAAAATGTTTTGATACTAATAGATGAAAAGTCAAAGCTGAATGAGTCTATTCATGATTCTGCATCTGACCTCTCACACCTCACATATGTTGAATATAATATAAATAATAGTTCAATGATACGCTCAAATATAAGGGACTTTATTAATAAAAATGGCCCAATATTTGATTTGCAAGACTTTTTATTTGAAAAAGGTATAATCTCTTCAATAACTGAAAATACAAATGATTTTATTTCGTATATAAGAGAAAAATTTAATAATGACTTCAGCACCTTAAGCGATCTGTTAACGAAAAATGAGGTGATTTGTTCACAAAAAGAAAAAATTTTAGAAAAATGTAACAGTGAATTATATGAAGAGATAGATTCAAATAATCAATTTATAGATATAATGATAAAGGTATTTGCTGAAACTTTGATGGCGGTTAATGAAACTTCTATTTGTGAAGAGTATATACAAGGTTTTATTAAAGATGAATTGATTAGAGAAAGAGATATTTCTGAAAATTTAAAGAGTCAATGGAAAACGGATCTTGTTATATATCTAGCTAATCAAGAATATTTTCTCGATATACTAATACCATGGATAATAAATTATTTCAAACGCACTAAATCATCAACCATAGATTTAAATAGATATAAATTGGAATCTTTTCTTATCAATACAAAAATAGAAAAAATTGACGAAGCATTATGCAATGCTTTAAGAGAATCAGATTTTCATATTAGAGAACATTTATCAGATATAATTGGTGAAAAACGACTAACTTTGGCATATCCAAATTTATGTTCAGCTATTGTTAACGAACCAAGTTTGTATGCTGGTAAAAGTATCATAGTGGCATTGGGCAAAATAGGAAACGGTACAGATACCAATGCTCCGAAAATCATTTTGCAATGGCTTTCGAAGAACATTAACAGAATATTAGCTTCTGGACAAGATTTTACAAATTCTATTTTAACAAAAAGTCGTATCGCAATTAAAAATTTGTCTGTTGAATATATCAAATATTTTGATGTTTCGTTTGAAAAATATATTACTAACAAAAACTATTAAAAATACAATAGAATATTTTTTACTCTTTCTACATCTAAATATTCAAGTATTTCTTCTAAACTGCAAAGTTTAAAAAGACATTTAAAATATACACAAAGCAATTTATTTAGTTCTTTTATCTCTTCGATGTTCTCATACATCATTGTAAATAATGTTTTGCTACACTTTTCAACTAATGAATTATAATCTTTTTTTAGATGCAAATTTTTTGTGTCAACAATATCCTTAATGAAAGAAAGTATGCTAAACATATCGTAAATATGATTTTTATTAAAGGAATGAACTATTGAATGTGTTCGTTGATAATAATGTGTGTAAGAATTAGGTATTAATATAATTTCTTTAGAATAAGCAATTGTTTGAAAACTAAATGCCACATCTTCAAAAAGAGACTCTTTAAAAAGGATTACATTATTGTCTAAAAAACTTTTGCGAAACATTTTATTACCTAAATAAGAACTTATGGTAACATCCAAAGAATACGTATTACACAACAAAGATAAAGCAAGTTCTTGATTTATGACAGTATAGTTTTTATAATCAGTACGAATATATGATGAATATTTATTGTTATACTCCTTTTTTATTCCCCATATAACAAAATCGCAATTTGCGTTTTTGTGCATAATATCTATAGCTATGTCATATGTACATAAATCTGTCCAATCATCACTATCAAGAAATGTTACAAAATTTCCTTTAGAATGTTTCAATCCGAAATTTCGTGATAAACCTGGGCCCTTTGTAGTTTTGTTTTTATAATATTTTATATTGTTATATTCTTTTTGAAAAGATAAAACAATTTTTTCTGTATCATCACTCGAATTATCGTTAATAATAATGATTTCAAAATTTCTAAAAACCTGACATTCTAATATATTTAAAGTTCTTTTTAAGTATTGGGCAGTATTATGCACAGGGATAATAATTGAAAGTAGCTCAGAACACATTTTGTTTACTCCTTTAGAATTTTGTCAATTGTTGAAAAGTGACTATTGGCTTTGCTTTTTAAAAAATTAATATTTGAATTAGAAAACGACTTCCTGTTGTAATCAATAAAAGAAAAATCCACTTCATCTAATTTATCTATATTGATAATATTTCCTTTAAAGTCATATGAATCTAAAGCATTATTGAATTTATCGTTATAACATACAGGAAAGAATGGAATTCCCGCATTCCAGCCTAAAATTGCCGAATGAAATCTAGTTGCAATAATATAAGAGGAAGATAAAAAATTTTTTAAAAAACTATCTATATTACCTTGATAAATGGAAATCTCTGTTACCGATTTAGTTGCAGGCGATAACAGATTATAAATGATTTTGGCAGCAACATCATCTTCTTGAACTTTACTAAAGCAAGTTAAATTAATACTGTAATTTCTTTTAGCATATTCTTCGGCAATGTATGACATTTTTTTAAAATATAAACCTTCATCAAAGTTTCTTAATCCAGAACGATTATTTTTTTTAATACATGAAATTGCAACTTCTTTTTTGTGTATTACATTTGGTAATTGATATTTAAATAAAATATCAGGTGCCCAATTCATGTTTTTTAAGTCAAACAATCTATAAGAATATTCATCACGAAATACTACTTGTTCTGATTTTTTAAAAAATGATTTGTATAAAAATAAAAATAATTTTGAACTATATGGACCAAAATTTGCACCAATAATGTATGTTGGAATATTGTCTAATCTTTTTTTACAGTCGATATGGTATTTTTTATATACCCCTTTGTTATTTGACTGCATAAATATTGAACCACCAATAAATATTTGTAGATCAAAATTAGTATCTTTTAAAAAATCATCAGTTGAAAAAATAATTAAATTAGAAATATTTAGAAAGGCTCTTTTAAAAGGGGCTTTGCAAACAATATAAAATTCAACATGTTGGTATCTATCACATATGTATTTAACAAACATATCATCCCCTAAATTCTGCTCTGAATATGTGTGTAAAAATACTTTTTTCATTTTTCCTCCAAATTAATTTAAACCATCAAGGAAAGATAATTCTTAGTTATCTATTATCTAAAACAGAAAATACAAATAAACTTATTATAAAAGAAAGTGAGAATAAAATTATGAAGGTATATATATTAGAGCCAATTGCTACAATATGTGATAAGGAAAATACAAGCGAAGTTATGTTTTTTGTTGATATTATCAAATACCAGTTTGATCGTTTTGGAATTGAGTATTTTTGTGTTCAAAAAACAAATTATAAAAAATTCAGTTTACAGTTGGACGCTGATTCAATTGTGATAATTTTTAATGACTGTATAGGTACAAATAATGAATTTCTCAAAAAAGCAAAGTTAAAAAAATCAAAAATATTTCCTGTAGCTTTTTGTAAAGATGACAGGATTCCACCTACTATTGTTTCTGGTAAGCAAAGTTTTGATGTTTATGATCAATTAAGAAGGAGAAATTTGTCGAATAGTTACATAGAGGTCACAGCTAAAGTTTTTGCACGTAAGATTATTTCTGAATGTATGCCTACAATTTGTAATGACAATATAAATATTTTTCTAAGTCATAGACGAATGGATGGAGAAGAAATTACAGCTTCTATTTGTGATATTTTAAAAGTCATAGCACCAGAGAAGGAATATTTTCGAGATATAGTAAATGTTAATATTGGAGAGAATGCACAAGAAGTTATTGATACCGCATTGGCTTATAGTGATGTACTTGTTTTTTTCCATACCACTGAATCTGCAACTTCTAAATGGGTTCTAAAAGAAATATTGTACGCACTAATTAACAATATTCCGATTCTCTGGATAAAAATCGGTAACCCAGATATTGGGAATTTAAAGTATCAGCCTTCCGAAAAACCTAACCTTGAGTATTTAGAAGAAGATTTTAGTAACCGGGACAAGCTTAATGAAATAGCAGACCAGATTTTAGATAAATCATATGAATTGCTTTTAGATAGAAGTAATGATGTTTATGATGAAATGAACTGTATTACTGATTTGTTGAATGATAAGTTGGAATTAGTTAATGACACAAAAATGCTTTATACTTTATCATTACCAAGGAAAGGTTATAGCTATCCCCAAAGGACAATTAATCAGTTTGTACAATTTTTTGGAAGAATACCGAAACAATCTGATGCGGATGACTTAAAAAGCACCTTAGCACGTTACTCATCATCAGAGTTTGACTCAGCAGTAATGCTTTCAAAAAGAGTAATTACCCGTACTAAATATGACGATATCCTATCCGATAATTTCGATGATTTTTATTATACATATTTTAAATATCTAAAAGGTAATTCAGTAGATTTACCATACGATATTGTTATTTCGGGAGCTTTCCCTGACGGCGATGAAATTTTTAAGCAAAATTTAACTTACTCTTTAATTTGTTTTGCGAAAGAGATACTTAAAGAAGGCTTTAATTTGTGTTTTGGAGCACATCCGACGTTTCAGGAATTAATTTTTGATACTGCAAAAATTGTTACAGAAAATCATGTAGAAAAAGTCAAGATGTATATTTCTAATTATTTTGTATCGCATAATAATATTTCAAATTTTAAGAATAGATGTACTCCTATAGAGGTAGGCAAAGTTGATAATAATCAGACTTTAAGCCTTACAGAGTTAAGAAAAAAACTAATTGAAAGAGAAAATGTAAAAGCATTAATTTGTTTAGGTGGGAAAATAAAAGAAAATAAGAGTGAAGAAGGTATTAGAGAGGAAATCACCATAGCAAAAAGTAAGGGAATACCGGTATTTTTGATTGGTTCTGTTGGCGGCTGTTCATCGATAATTGCAGAAGATTATGCTAAAAATGATAATTGGAACGAATTAAATGATGCATCCAAAGAGCTAAATACCAGTCTTATGCAAGGTATCGATTATAAAAAATCTGCCAGATTAGTCATTGATTATATAAAACAAAATGTCAGCGAGGAATAAGTATGGGGAATAAAATTTTCGTTTCATATAAATATGGAGATAATAATGTAGAAAATATTATTGGTACGAAAGGCAAGGGAGGATTATGTACTGTTAGAGATTATGTTGATGAACTTGAAAAAACATTGAAAAATAAAACAGAACATATTTATAAAGGTGAATCTGATGGTGAGGATTTATCTCAGTTATCAGATGATACAATTTGGGAGAAGTTAAAAAATCGTATATACGACAGTACGCTTACAATTGTTATGTTATCGAAAGGAATGAGAGAAAAGTATAAAGCTGAAAAACATCAGTGGATTCCTCAGGAAATATCTTATTCACTTAAAGAAATTTCAAGGATTGATTCCAGTGGAAATTCAGTGACAAGTAAAACGAATGCATTAATTGCCGTAATTATTCCTGATATATATGGTAATTATGATTATTTTACATATCAAAAAGATTGTTGTAACCAAAAGTGTATTCATTATAATAACGACTCAGATAGGATTTTTACAATTATGAGTAAAAATATGTTTAATCAGAAAAGTCCTGATAAAGAGCAATGCGACAACAACAATTACATATATCATGGAGAATGCAATTATATGCTTTGTGTTAAATGGAATGATTTTGTTGATAACGTTGATAAATATATTGATAGGGCATATTCAATCCAAGATAACCAGGATGAGTATGATATAGCTAAAACAATATGATAAAAGTTATAATAATTAAAAAATGATAATAGTTGAGGTGTTGGTAAAATAAAGATTTTTCAGCAAGGAGAGTTTAGTGATTATTCAAATATTAGTTTAGGATTGTCTATTTTGTGAGATTTGTGATGGTGTTTATGATTATAAACTTGATGATGGATATTATAACTTAGGTTCATGGGTAGAAAAAGCTGAAAAATTACATAACCAATAATGGTGAAATTATGGATAATAATTAAAGCATTTAGAACTAATTCAAGGTGTTATTAATCAAATGGCGAGTAATTCTTTTAAAACTCAAAGGTTGGGCAGTAACATTAGCATCAGGTGTTTTTGCTTTGGCAAGTAAAGATGCTGACAAAATGTACTTTCTTATTACTTATATACCGGTTATTGTTTTTTGGTTTTTAGATTCATATTATTTATGGCAAGAACGGCTATATAGAACTTTATATAATGATGTTCGTACGAAAGATGGAAACGATATAGACTTTTCACTAAATGTATCAAATTATGCAAATAATCCAGTGAAAAATACTTTTTGTTCCAGTTTATTATCAAAAGCAGAAATATGATTTTACATACCGCTTGCGTTGATTTGCACTTGTGTTATTATAATCACTCATATTTAATGCATTGGGAGAATGAAGTAAGAAAATGTCTGGCGTAACAAAACATATTTATGAACATGAAATTAGAGATATCTTGCAAATGTGGAAAAAACAGATAAAATCTTTATTACCTTTATTGCCACAATATTACAAAGAAAGTGATATAATAGCATTACTAAAACATTATTATCCCCATGAATGAAATTCTGTTGAATATAAATATTCTTACTATCAGCAAAAGGATAAGTATTTAAAGAAACGCTTTGGGAAAATTCGCTATGGTATGAAGAAACCTGAGAGGTTGCTTCATAGTGTTAGTTTGTATAAAAAAGTTACCTCTTTTGAATACAAACAACATTATTCTGATTCTTTTTCGGAAGAAGATTTTTTAAAAGCAAAAGAAGCATTATGGAGTAAACGAAGACCAAAAATAGAACGAATAGATCAGAAAATAGAAAAATCTTTAGCAAAAACTCAACAAATTACTCCTGCATATTTAGATCAACTGATAGGATTTTATGAACGAAAAAATACAAGTCAAAAGGACAGGTTATATATCCTTTTAGAACTAAAAAAATACTATAGTCCGAAAATGACCCGACCCCCAAAAGTTAGACCTAAAAAATCTAACTTTGGAGGTCGGTATT
>ERZ791796.192-NODE-192-length-81367-cov-12.265557_pt1 | contig 81367 bp, 79 predicted proteins | sample MGYA00510311_ERZ791796 | MGnify/ENA primary metagenome ERZ791796 (study PRJEB30046, sample SAMN00792042) | human gut metagenome | study: EMG produced TPA metagenomics assembly of the A metagenome-wide association study of gut microbiota in type 2...
GGCGTTCCTTATATCCCCGCCATTAATGGCGAGGCTTTACGGAACTTGTGGTAACACCCTGCCCACAATACACGGGTGCGCTAACCAACACTGCTAATAACAAAAATATTAAGCGTTTCATTACCAACTCGAATTGATCTTAGAAACTTCAACTTCCGTGTCTATGATACGAAAATTATCCCAAATTACTGGGGATTAGGATTTTTTCAGTTTCTTCTCATTTAGCATCTTTCACTAGTTTTCAGCGAAAAAGCTCAAATTTTTACTTGCAAAAAAATGTTAGGCGAATTCAATACCCTTTTCAGGCGTAACCCGTGTGCCGGCTTGACCAGCGATAATCTTTTCAATTTGATCCAAGGCACCGATTACCGCAGTCTTACCCGTGGCTTTTACAAAGCGGCAGGCAGCTTCCACTTTGGGCCCCATGCTTCCTTTGGCAAAACCGTAGTCACGCAACGTTTGCGGATCGGCACGAGAGATCCGTTTTTGAGTAGGTTTACCCCAGTCAAAGTAAGCACCATCAACGTCAGTGGCAATAATAAACATGTCGGCTTCGACACCGATAGCCAACACAGAAGAGCCTAAGTCCTTATCGATCACGGCCTCGGCGCCAACTAAATTACCTGTTTCGTCAAAGTAAGTCGGGATACCGCCACCACCGCAACAAATAACGATATAGCCTGATTTCACCAACGTCTTCAATGGTTCAATCCCCAAAATACGCTTCGGTTCAGGAGAGGGTACCACTCGACGATACTTGTCGTTATCCGGAGCAATCGTCCAGCCCATCTTTTCGGCTAATTCTTCGGCTTCTTCTTTCGTGTAGACAGGACCAACCGGCTTTGTCGGATTTTGGAAAGCCGGATCTTTCGGATCGACTTCTGTTTGCGTGAGCACGTTACATAACGAGGCGGATTTCGGAACGAAATTAACCAATTCTTGTTGAATCATGTAGCCGATCATGCCGATCGATTCAGCGCCCAATACATCCAGTGGATACATCGGAACGGCTTTATAGGCGTTGTTTTGTAAGGCGATCAAGCCGACTTGCGGACCATTGCCGTGTGTGACGATCAATTCATTACCCTCATAAGCCTTTGCGATTTGTTCGCAGGCCGTACGCACATTTGCACGTTGGTTTTCGCACAACATCGGTTGGTCACGACGCAACAGAGCATTTCCACCCAAAGCAATCACTAAACGCATTTTTTCCCCTAAAAAATCGGTGCCAGTATCTCTGACCTCATCTGGTACCACAACATGATTGGAGATCAAGTTATTGTTAAGCGTTTGGATGCGCACAGCCTGAAAATCACCGTAGGACTCCCCGCACACTATCCATAACGCTATCAGTTTACGCCATCAGACAGCACACCCAAGTACCTGGATTGTTACGCCACAGCGATTATGTCACCATCAGTCCACAGCGAATTTGTCACATCCGACAAAGCGATTTTGTCATAGGGGTTGACACAGCGAAAATGTCACATCGCGTTTGCTCATACGTGTCAGGATGTTTAACATTTTCCAACAAAGAGAATTAGCTACTGGTTTTGCTTCGCAAACAAATCTTTGGCAGTTGATTCTCTTTTTATTTCTTCGATCCTATAGTCGATCGTTTTACTCGTCTCCTCATAACGGACGACCTCCTGTCCAGACTTTATGTCCGTTATTTGAAACGGTAAGCTGACATATTTCCCCAGTCTTTTGGTTGGCGGATACAGAATTTCGTATTGTTGCTCCCGTTCGTAATGGACAAGAAATACCTGTCGGTACCGATATCTCATTTTTTCTTCTTTGATTAAACCTCAAAACGTTTTTTTGTTCTGAGAAAACGATAAGTTTTTCCCCAAGTTCTTTTCACTCCAACTGGCACAGATTCGATGCAAATGCTCTCGAGACTGACCAAATGGAACATGAGCGTCAGTTACCTCTCGTGCTTGAACAGAAAACTCCTCGTTGTACTGCTCAATAAACCGATCAATATTGGCATTGGCTTGCTCAATATCGGTTATCCCTTCGTAGGCAAATTGATGGGGCCAACGTCCTTGGAGAGTTTTATTTAAGCGCTCTATTCGTCCTTTGGCCTGGGGGGGGCTATGGGCATAAATAGTTTCTATTCCAAGATGGCGACATACTCTTTCGTAATCGGTTAGCTGGTAACTTCGTCTCAGTGTCCGATGATCTCCAACCGGAGTGAAAATACTGTGTTTATCGCTGTAGAAAGCCAATGGAATACCATAACGCCATACATGCTACTCAATCAGTTCCCGATAACTCAAAGAATTTTCTGTAGGAGCAAATTGAGCGGCTGTGATTCGACTGGTCGCATCATCGATAAACACCATCAAGCAAGCACGATCCCTTTGTGGTCCAAACCAATGGTGCGGGCTTCCGTCCAGTTGAATCAGTTCGCCAAACTGAGCTCTTCTTCATCTTAGCGGATGTAACGAGGTCTTTCTTTCCTGCTGTAAAACCGGATCCTCTTTCAGTAATCGTCTTAGTGTCTCTGCCGATATTTCCAAGCCCTCATAACGAAGGTAACGAACAGCCAAGTTGTAAGGCATTAGACGCAATGATTTTCGGCTCATCGCCTCAAGAATCTTTTGACGGATTGAGGAATCGATCTTGTTATGAGGCTCTTTACCTGTGTTGCCATGGATTAAACCATCAGCGCCAAAGTCTCGATATTTAGCAGCTATCCGCATAACCGTGCGAGGGGTGCGCTCAAGCATAACGGATGCCTGCTTTAACGATATTGAACCTTCTACATAAGCTTGAATAATCGAAACATCAATGTGTTTTTTCTTATCTGTCATGGATTTTTTCTAATCCCTGACACATATGAGCCGATTTATTTTAGCGAGATGAAGGTGACATTTTCGCTGTGTCAACCCCTATGACAAAGTCGCTTTGTCGGATGTGACAAATTCGCTGTGGGTGACGTGACATAATCGCTGTGGCGTAACACACACCCAAGTACCTGGATACATTTAGTGGAGTTAAGCAATGGCGGTTGGACGGCACATTCAAACGTTTTGGGATGAAATTTTCAAATCCAACTGTGAATTGATATTGAGCGCCGGCGTGGATCTGCCCCAAAATATCATCTGGTCGATGAAAAGTTCAGGTTATCTTTTGGTGAGCCAGAAGTCGCAGATGAGGGGATAAGTGATTGATAGATAATAAAAAACCGTACGGCAACGAACACGTACGGACTATCTTTTGGTGCCCGGGGAGAGACTCGAACTCTCACGGCTCATCACCGGTGGATTTTGAATCCACTGCGTCTACCATTCCGCCACCCGGGCATTTCAAATTGTCATCGCTTCTTACTGGTGCGCGATACAGGGTTCGAACCTGTGACCCCTGCCGTGTGAAGGCAGTGCTCTACCGCTGAGCTAACCGCGCGCTTAATCAAGCGAGGATTGGAATTATACCGAAGTTATAAGCCTTGTCAAATTAAATTTAAGAAATTTTTAGAATTGTCTAACTTTCATCATTTCTCTTAATTTTTAACTTATCGTCATTTAACTTCTGTTATTTTCCTAATTTCTTGATCATTTACCAAAGGCAAAAACTTCTTTGCCGGACCTTTCCCCGGAATGGTCACCTCCGGATTAATCTCACAAAGGGGGACCAGTACAAAAGCTCTTTCATGCATCCGAGGGTGCGGCAGCGTTAAAAACTCCGTATCAGAGACTTCATGGCCATATAGCAACAAATCCAAGTCCATCGTCCGAGGCGCATTGTGAATTCCCACTGGACGAACTCGACCGAATTCTTTTTCAATCGCCAACAATACACGCAAAAGCTCCTCGGGCAGGAGTTCCGTTTCCACCTCCACGACTGCGTTCGTATAGTCAGGCCCTGTGGAATCAATCGGCTCAGTTTTGTAAAAGGAAGAGCTGCACAAAACAGCAATTTTCTCTTCGCTGTTGATTCGGACAATAACGTCCTTCAAAGCTTTTTGTGCTTCGCCCAAATTCGCGCCAAGCGCCACATACGCCCGTGCCATGATTAATCCTCAATTTGAATTTTCTTCCAGCGAATCGGTGCGCGACGCCGACGCTTGGGACGCGCTGGTTTTTCCAAAACTTGCGGCTCAAAAGGAACGTCATCGTCTAACAATTCAATTCGGTCATCGCTGCCGGCTGTCGCACTCAAATCACGCACAAGCTGCCAACTGTCAGCCTCAAGCAAAAGTTGTTTTTTAATTTGAGCCTTACTGGGTTTCTTGGGTTCACCCTTTTTGGGTTTTCTTGCCTGAGCGTTAATCGCCGCCTGCTCCCGAATCATGCTCAATCGAGTCTCTTCATCGACTTCCTGGAACTTGGTCCACCATTGCACAATGGCCGGATCGACGTACTCCAACTGACTTCTCAGGAGCATGAAATCGTAGCCAGCCCGGAATTTCGGGATATTCAATAGACCCATGGCAGACTTCGTGCCACGACGCAACAATTTAATTTGCAAAATCCAAATCGTGAGAATGTCTTCGACAAATCGCTTTTGAATCGCGAGTTTTTCGCACTGACGATCGAGCACGTAACGACCCGCTTCAATCATGGCTTGAATTTGACTTTCGCCGCGCGCGATGCGTTCCTCAAAATGTCGATACGTCAAGGGCCAAAGCAGTGTCGCAAACAAAAACGACGGAGACACCTTCTTGCCGATCGCAATGCGCTCATCCGTGCGTTTCATGGCCAACATCAGGAAGCGTTCCCCTTTTTGCTCCTTAAGCGCCACTTCCAACAGAGGGATGACATTACGATAAAGTCCCAAATGACGGAGCTGTTCCATACAATCGATGGCTCGACCGCAAGTCAACAATTTCACCGCCTCATCGAACAAACGGGCTTCGGGCACATTGGCAAGCAAGGGCGCAAGGCGTCCAATGGGGGCAAGCGTTTCCTCGTCAATCGTAAATTTCAACTTCGAGGCAATTCGCACAGCGCGAAGCATTCGCACCGGATCCTCGCGGTAACGCTCTTCAGGATCACCGATCATTCGCACAACGCCATTCAAAATATCCTGCATGCCGTTGTGATAGTCGATTAACTGTTCCGTGCTGGGGTTGTAGTAAAGCGCATTGATTGTGAAGTCACGACGAGCCGCGTCCTCCCACATCTCACCGAAAACGTTGTCGGAAATCACACGCCCGAATTTATCCTTACGAACACCGGCACCTTTCAACGCCCGAAATGTGGAACATTCGATCTTTTCACGCCCAAACATCACATGCACAAGTCGGAAGCGCTTGCCGATAATAATGGCCCGTTTTTGACAGCGTTTGACTTGCTCTGGCGTGGCATCCGTGACCACATCAAAGTCTTTCGGCGTTACGCCCAACAAGAGATCGCGGACAGCGCCGCCCACCACGTAAGCTTCGTAACCCGCGCGCTGCAGGTTTCGGACCGTACGGATGGCTTCAAGACTTACCAGACGTTTATCGATTCCGTGCTCATCTCGTTCAATGATGCGCGGCGTTTTGACATATCTATCAGACGATTTTTTCGATTTTGAAGGAGAAAACAGTTCTTTCGTATAGGCAATAATGTTCTTAAACATCGTCCTTCCTTGAGGGCGAGCAATCCGAAATCACAGGGCTTACGCTCGATCAAAGAGCTTTAAAACAGCCCATCCGCTTTTTTGCGCTTGTTCTTTTAGTTGGGGATCCGGATTAGTCGCGACCACATGACCATTAAAAGATTCGACGAATTGTAGCAAGGGCAGATCGGTAATGGAGTCCGTATACGTGACACTTTCCGACAAGTCGCTTAAAGGCATGCCAAAAGAATGGCAAAAATCCTTCAGACGATCGATTTTGTGCTTCCCATAACAAAAGCCCCCGGTAAAGTCTCCCGTAAATTCACCGCACGGATCAACAACCGGTCGAGTCGCCAAAAGATGCTTAATGCCAAAGATTTCAGCCACAGGCCCTGAAACAAAGGCTTGCGTGCCGGTAGCCATTACAAGTGTGTAGCCCGACTCTCGCATCGCTTCAACAAGATTTTTGGCCGCAGACGTCACCTGCGCTTTAACGACCTCTTCTACGAATCGTTCTCTTAAATATTCGATGTTTTGACGCGAAAACCGAGTCAGAAGCTTCATGTGAAATTGCATGAAGGGTTCGACTTCAAAACGGCCGCAATGATAATCTTCAAGATAACGTTTGGATAACGCGAGAGCATCGGATAAATCCGCACCGCTTCTTCGAGCAAGAAAATCCACCCAAACCACACCCACGTCAATAGGCATGAGTGTTCCGTCCATATCAAAAATAGCTAACTTCAAAGGTGATCTCCGTGTTTCGCGAGCCAAGATTTCAGAGCCGGCACTGTCACCGTCGCTTTCTTTTTGGCTAAAAGCTCACGGTCCATTTCACTTAATAGATGTGACAGTGTCTTGATATTGCGGGGAAGATAATTTTTCATCCAGCTCTCGGCCTCAGGCGTCACTTCAATCCCCCGTTCTTTTGCCTGGGCCAAAAGGGCCTGCCAGATTTCACATTCAAGCGACTTAATATGAAACACCGCCCCCCAAGTCAAACGCGTGCAAATATCCGGTCTTACAAATTTTTCCGCGGGTGATTTTTTACCGGTCATCACAAGAGTTGACCCCGGGTGCACTCTAACCTCATTGATAAGCGCGAACAACCGATCCAAGCCCTCTTCATTGAGCGTATCAATATCATCGACCGCATAGCGCAGACGATCGGGAGAAAATTCCGGCACATCACAATCATTGAGCCCCATAGCCAAAGCCAAATGCGTTTTGCCAACCCCCGACTCGCCCCATAAGTAAACAAGCTGGGGCTCTGCGGTTTGCTGCATCTGCCGCAAACACGTCAAAGCGCCGCCGTTTTCTCCGACAACAAAATTGTCGAGCGTCGCGGCCGGTTCCATGGCGATGTCCAGGGGCAATTGTTCAAACAACATATATCTTGACGTAAAGCTATTTGAGCCTTGCTAGAATGTTTGGGTTAATGCGGATACGCAAGTGTACCGCCACCTTCACCTTTTTTGGGTAACTGACATGACTCAACTTTCTTACGCTGCCGCCGGTGTGGATATTGACGCCGGTGATGAATTGGTAGAACGCATCAAACCGCTTGCCAAGCGCACGATGATTCCCGGTGTTTTAGCCAGTGTCGGCGGTTTCGGCGCAATGTTCGAAATCTCTAAAGAATATAAAAATCCTGTTTTGGTCACCGGCACTGATGGCGTGGGGACAAAATTAAAATTGGCTTTTACGCTCGGTCGTCACGATACCGTCGGACAGGATCTGGTCGGCATGAGTGTCAATGACATTCTCGTGCAAGGTGCTAAGAGCCTTTTCTTCCTCGATTACTACGCTTGCGGCAAACTCGACGTTGATATCGCCGAGCGCGTTGTGGCCGGTGTCGCACGGGGTTGTGAGTTAGCCGGATGCGCCTTAATTGGTGGTGAAACGGCTGAAATGCCCGGTATGTACCCCGAAGGCGAATACGACCTCGCCGGTTTCGCTGTCGGCATCGTTGAAAAAGATGAGGCCATTGACGGCAAATCCATTAAAGCGGGCGACGTGGTTTTGGGCTTAGCCTCCAGCGGTCCGCACTCCAACGGTTTTTCTTTAATCCGCAAGGTTGTTGAAGTCACTAAGACTCCCTGGGATATGCCTTTGGACGGTCGCACTTTGGCTGACTGCGTGATGGAACCCACGCGCATTTATGTCAAGCAAGTGCTCAACGTAATGAAGAGTGTCAAGATTAAGGGCATGGCTCACATCACGGGGGGCGGCTTGATTGAAAATGTGCCTCGTGTTTTACCCGAGAACACGCAAGCGGTAATCCACGCCGATCGTTGGAGCCGCCCGGCCGTCTTTGATTGGCTACAGGAAGCCGGAAACATCGATCCCCATGAAATGCACCGTGTGTTTAACAACGGCATTGGCATGGTGGTCATCGTGGATGCGGCCGATGCCGACCGCGCCATGGATGCGTTTGAAGCCGAAGGTGAAAAGGTCTTCCGTTTGGGCGAAATTGTTGAACGCCCGCAAGACGCTCCCGGCTGCGTGGTTATCTAAACAACCTATAATCCCAGAGGCGATGACTCAGGTTCATCGCCTCTTTTGTTTTTCTCGGAGATTGACTCATGCGCAAAGACAACCCGGCATTTGTTCCTGACTCCCCGTTTGCCCGCCCGATGACAGCAGAACATATGGAATTTTTCAGAGCGATTCCCAAAACCGAATTGCACTGCCATTTATTGGGCACCACTCAAAAATCCACCTTTGAAGACTTGGTGAAAGAATCCGGAGCACCGGTCACACAAGAAGAGATCGACGGTTTTTTCACTCGCGGCGATAAACCCGTCGGAGTGCTTCGCATTTTCCGTGCGCTCGAAGAGCATATTCTCATTAAACCTTCAATGCTCAAACGCATCACCTACGAATATTTAGCCGACTGCAAAAAGCATGGTATCCGCTACACGGAATTTTTCTGGAACTACACCGGTCTTGCGCGTCACTACAGTTATGCTGATGCTCAGGCTGCCATCATTGAAGGCATTCACGATGGAGAGCGAGATTTCGGTGTGATCGGGCGTCTGATTCCATCAATTGACCGTGAAGATTCTCCGGAAGCGGCCGTTGAATTGGTTCGTGAAATGATTGCCCACCGTGCGCCGGAGACGATCGGCATTGGGATTGACTACCGCGAAAATGACCATGAACCGGAAAACTTCTGGAAGGCCTTTTTCATGGCGAAACAAGCCGGTTTTAAAGTCACCATCCACGCCGGTGAATTCGGTTGCCATTGGCGCAATATTGAAACGGCAATGAAGTTATTGAAAGCTGATCGCCTCGATCACTGCTACACGATCATTGACAATCCTGAGCTTGTCGAAGAGGTCAAGAAAGCCGGACTCATCATTACCGTCGTTCCGACCAATTCCTATTACCTCCGCACCTTCAGTGATGAGGAATGGGCATTAAAGCAGCCCATCCGTAAGATGGTCCCGATGGGGCTGCGCGTACATCCCAACACCGATGACCCAACGATGCATCATGTCAATGCCACACAAACGTGGATGCTGATGTACAACTTCTTGAATTTCACACTTGAAGATCTGAAGCGTTTCATGATTAACGGCATTGACGGTGCTTGGATTGACGAAGCAACAAAAGAAAATTGGAAAAGCCAATGGAGTAAAGAGTTTGATCGCCTAGCCGAAAAATTCCCCGGTTAATCCTCATTGACTTTCTAAAAGGGCCGCCAGCGCACTGGCGGCTTTCTTTTGCTCTAAGCCAAAAGGACTAGAGAATAAAAAAATAATTTAGCCCTTCCCTATCGACTCTGCTACAGTTGGAACATGCCCGATCATAAAGTTGATCTTTTTTTGTACGGGCGCTGTTTTAGGAGAGTCATCATGCTAGTACGCATAGACCGGTATAACGCCAAACGAAATTGCTATAAACCGTATTGTCACGTTATTCGCGCTCTGACTTCCTCCTCTCGCTCCTCATCCTCCACTACTACATCAACGGGCTCATCTCACTGAGACGCCCGACTGAACAAGGCTTTGTGATAGCCCACTCCCCCGGAGTCAAAAATCACAGAATCCAATTTTTAACAACTTGAATTTCTCATAAGACTGAAGTCTTTTCGGTATTGCATCAATACCCATAGAAAGCACTTCATTTATAGCTTAAAGGATATTTCCTCAGAGCTGACAATTAGAGAAAGAATAGGCAAAGACTTTTTCCCGTTGGCAAAGGGCCTTTGCAAGAAAAAAGGAAACGTCATGCAAAAGATCGCAAACTTTAAATTGCACATACTGGCCCTCATTGTGGTGGTCATTGCCGAAGGCATAGGAACGCAAAAATTCGGCCTCGTGGTCATGCTCCCGTTGCTCTTTGCCTTGGTGATCGGCGGTATTATCAGCTGGCCTCGTCTTCATATTCTCAACAAAAATCAGATGGACCGCGCGGCCAAATTCATGCCGATCGCCATGTTGATTTTGATTGCCAAAATTGGCTTGGACATTGGTCCCAATCTTGAAATTTTGCTCAACTCCGGTTGGGCCCTCATCATGCAGGAATTCGGCCACTTTTTCGGCACGCTCATTTTCGGCTTGCCGGTCGCACTCATTTTGAAAATGCGCCGCGAAGCCATCGGTGCCTGTTACTCAATTGACCGCGAAGCCAATGTCGCCATTATCGGTGAAAAGTTTGGATTAGATAGCGCCGAAGGCCGCGGCGTTATGGGCATGTACATTTGCGGGACGGTGTTCGGCGCTCTTTGGATCTCGCTTTTGGCCGGTGTGATCGCTCAATTGGATATCTTCCACCCGCACGCTCTTGCCATGGGCGCGGGGATTGGCTCGGCCAGTATGATGGCCGCGGGTGTCGGTTCGATCGTTGCCTCTTATCCAGAGGAAGCTCAGCTCGTTCAAGCGTACGCAGCCGCCGCCAACCTGATGACTTCGATTCTTGGCATTTACTTCGCACTCTTCGTGTCCTTGCCTGTGACGATCAAACTTTACGAATTCTTTACGGGTGACAAGCGTGTTGAAGCTCCCAAAGAATCGATTGACGCTTAATCAGACAACCTTAACGAATTAGAAAGGAACTTAATCATGTTGGCTTATCTCGAAAAAATGAAAGACATGCTGTTTATCCTGGTCGTTACGGCTGTCTACTCGGTTATTGCTCATTTGGTCGGCAGCAATGGTGACCTGGCTGCAGGCTCCATCGGCGGTTTAGTGCTTGTGGTTATTACCGTAATCGGTATTGTGCTCAGTTGGCTGCCCGGTCTCAGACTGCTTCCGATGGTGTTCTGGGTCTCGATCGTCGCCGTCGTTGTTTCGATGCCGCAATTCCCCTTAAGTGACTGGATTCTGGCTCAAACGAAGAATGTAGGCTTCCTGTCCATTACGACCCCTATTCTGGCATACGGCGGTTTGTGTTTAGGCAAGGACCTGCAGGCCTTTAAACAGCTTTCTTGGCGCATTGTGCCGGTTGCCTTGGCAGTGGCCGCAGGAAGTTTTATCTGTGCAACGGCTTTAGCTGAACTCATGCTGCACTTGGAAGGTATTTTCTAACGAATCGGTTTTTATTGAAAGGACAAGCAAATGAATAAAGCGCAATTAAAAGAAGCGGTCTGTCGCGCAATTGACGAGCGTTTCACCGATATTGATCAAATTTCGACGGATATTTTTGCTGAACCGGAGTTGGGGTTTAAAGAACAGAAAACCTCGGCCAAAGTAAAAGCGGCTTTTGACAAACTTGGACTCGAATACACAGACGGTTGGGGCATCACGGGAGTGAAGGTCCGCATGAAAGGAAGAAATTCGAAAAAGACCGTCGCCCTTTTGGGAGAGCTCGATGCCATCATCTGCCGCGATCACCCGAACGCCGATCCGGTAACGGGCGCTGCGCACTGCTGCGGTCACAATGTCCAAATCGGCAACCTCATGGCCGTTGCCATGGCCTTTAAAGACGCAGGAGTCATGCAGTATCTCGATGGGGACGTTGTATTTTTCGCGGTGCCGGCCGAAGAGTACGTCGAAATTGATTACCGCAACAGCCTTCGCGAAAAAGGACAATTGCGTTATTTGGGCGGCAAGGCGGAAATCATCGCTCAGGGTGGCTTTGATGACGTGGACATGGCGATGCAAATGCACGTCGATCCAACGGATAACCCCAACGGGGAATTCCAAGTCGGTGCAAGCTGTAACGGCTTTATCGGCAAGCTGATTGAATACCGCGGCAAAGCCGCTCACGCAGCGGGCGCCCCCGATAAAGGTGTTAACGCCTTAAATGCCGCCATGATGGGCGTGATGGGCGTTAACGCTATCCGAGAAACCTTCCGAGACGATGACTGCGTGCGCTTCCACCCAATCATTAATTCGGGCGGCGATTTGGTCAATGTCATCCCCGATCGCGTGAAGATGGAAAGCTACGTGCGTGCTGCACGGCTCGATGCACTGACGCGCTACAACACGGCAATCAACAGAGCGCTTAAAGCCGGCGCAGATGCGATTGGCGCGAGCTGCGAAATTCAAGATCTCCCGGGTTATTTACCGCTTCGTCCCGATGAAAACTTCAGGGATGTGCTGCGGGCAAACGCTCAAGCGATATTCGGCGCAGAAAACGTTGTGGAAGGGGTACATTCCGCAGGCTCAACCGACATGGGCGATGTCTCCCACTTGATTCCTGTGGTTCATCCCTGGGTCGGTTGCGTCAAAGGCGTGTTGCACGGCGCCAGTTACCACCTTGACAATAAGGAAGCCGGGTTAAAGAAGACCGCTAAAGTTTTAGCCATGACCATCATTGATTTGCTTGTCGATGATGCCAAAGAGGCTTGCCGGATTTGCGATGAATTTAAACCCGTTTTAAACAAGCAAACTTATTGCGAATACATGGACTCCATCTCTAAGGCTCAATAGTCAGCTCTTTGTGATTTCCACGGTCTATCGATTTTTTCGGTAGACCGTTTTTTTCACAAAAACTAATGCAATCGCCTGATTAGTTAGGGTTTTTAATTATTTCTACCGCTCGTGAAATACTTGAATATACGAAACTAAGAGACGCAGTGTTTGCGTTGAATTTTTATTTTTCCGAGAAACAAAATGACCGGTATTGTTATCGTTCTCATTTCCGTGGTAGCCGCCGCGTACCTTATCATTAAAAAGTTCTATGCGCCGGGTGCCCTGCTTTTGGTTGGGTTGATCACTTTGGCTGTTGTGGCCGTCATTTCTCCAGATCCTTTGGTTACCGGGAAAAAAGCTACACATTTAGCCGGGCTTGATGTTATTCAGATCATGACCAACCTGCTTCAAAGCCGTGCCGCAGGCCTTGGCATGAACATCATGGTGATTGGCGGCTTTGCCTCCTACATGAATCGGATCGGCGCGGCCGGTGCCCTAGTGCGCCTGAGTGTTAAACCGCTGTCCTATTTCAAATCACCTTATGTGGTGATGGTATTGGGCACCTTGATCAGCCTTGCCCTTAATATCTTTATTCCTTCTGCGGCGGGTCTTGCGCTTTTGTTAATGGTTTCGATGTACCCGATTCTTCTGGCTGCCGGTCTTTCCCGACAATCAGCCGCAGCCTCTATTGTGATGAGCGGATGCTTGTGCTTGGGTCCCTCTGGTCCCAACAATCTCTTGGGCGCTGAACTCACCAACATGCACGTCATGGACTTTTTCTTAAATATTCAATGGACGGTCGCTTGGCCAGCCGTGATCGTACTGTTAATTTCCCACTTTTTCATTCAACAGTGGTTTGACAAACGCGATTTGGCCAGCGGTCGTATTACTAAAGAGGATTTTTTGGCGACAGCTTCCCAAGCAGAAGATAAGCAACCTGATGCTCCGGCCTATTATGCTTTATTTCCGCTGATCCCCGTTGTGCTTCTCTTCGTTTTCTCGCCACTGATGTACAAAGGCATTCGAATGGAAGTGGTGACCGCACTGCTCTGCTCAACCTTTGTGGCGGTCATTGTTCACGGCCTTCGTTCGCTTAGTCTCAGAGAATGCTTGGATTCATTAAAGAGTTTTGCGCAAGGCATGGGTAAAGTTTTCACTTCAACCGTCTTCCTAATTGTGTGTGCTGAAGTTTTCGCTCAAGGCCTCACAAAGTCTGGCGGTATTGACGCTATTATCCAGGCTGTCTCCAGCATGGACTCCGGCGCTATCGCCCTATACACGGCAATGTTTGTGATTGTGGCCATGGCTTCGTTTGTGACGGGCTCCGGCAACGCCTCTTTCTTTAGCTTCGCCCCGATGATTCCTGACGCTGCTCTGACTGTCGGCGCAAACGCCGCCTTTATGATTTCTCCCCTTCAGCTGATCAGCGGCATTATGCGTTCGTCGAGCCCTGTGGCAGGCGTCACTATTGCCGTTTCGGGTTTAAGCGGTCTGGATCCTTTTGTTGTGATCAGACGCTCTATTCCAGTCATGCTTTTAACAGGTATTACGGTATACTTTAGTGCCATGATTCACATTTAAATCGACGCACTATGAATGAATACACCATCCGTTGAAATTTGTTTTTCCGGATGGTGTTTTTTTGTGATGATTTAAAGGTATATGAAAAAAGGAAAACCTATGGACAAAGCTATTTTTGATGAAATGATTGCCACTCGCCGTCATCTACACTCAATCCCGGAAGAGGGGTGGACAGAATTTGAAACGACCTATTTTGTCGCTCAACGCCTCAAAGAACTGGGATATACCGACATCCGCCTCGGCACTCAAATCATTAATCCTGAAAATGTGTTGGGTCGTAATGAACAAACCGTGGCCAAAGCGATTGAACGCGCGGAAAGTCACGGTATTCCGCATGAATTCATTGAAAAAATTGAAGGCTACACCGGCTGCGTTGCGGTATTAAATACCGGTCGCCCGGGGCCTGTAACGGCTTTCCGTTTCGATATGGATTGCAACCCTGTTGAAGAAACGGAAGATCCCGATCACGTTCCTAATCGCTTGGGATTCCGCTCTGCTCATCCCGGATTTATGCATGCCTGCGGTCATGACGGTCATACGGCGGTGGGGCTCGCTGTCGCTCGCTGGATCATGGAACACAAAGAAGAACTGAAAGGCACGTTTAAGCTCATTTATCAGCCCGCAGAAGAAGGCGTGCGTGGAGCCGTAGCCATTGTGGGCTCAGGCATCCTGGACGATGTTGACTACATCGTGGGGTCTCACTGCGGCGGCAAGGTGAAACTCGGCGAAGTCGGTTTAGTTCATAAGGGCGTTTTAGCCAGCACTAAATTTGACATCTATTTTACCGGCACGCCTTCACACGCCGGCAACAACCCGCACAAAGGCCACAGCGCCCTTCTGGCAGCCAGCGCTACCGCAATGATGATTGTTGGCATTCCGCGCCACGGTGACGGAGCCTCACGCGTCGCAGTCGGCAAACTCGTAGCCGGTGAAGGTCGAAACGTTACCCCTGTTCACGCTTACATGCAAACTGAAGTACGGGGAGAAACGGCTGAAATTAACGAATACCTCTGCCAAAAGATTGAGCATATCGTCAAGGGAAATTCCGAATCTTACGAAGTCGAAGGCCGCATAGAAAAGGTTGGGGAAGCCACAACCGTTATCGAATGCAAGGACGTTCTTAATGATTTAAAGGAAATCGCTCAAAGCATTCCCGAGGTCACCAATGTGGTTGATCTCTGTAGTCCCGCAGGAAGCGAAGACTTCACCATGATGCTCAAACGCGTCGTTGAACGAGGCGGTGTGGGCGGCATGTTCCGCTGGGGCTGCAACCATCACGGCCACCACCGCTCAGACTTTGATCTGCAGGATACTCAATCCATGCCGATTGGTTTTGAAGTGTTTACTCGCTACGCTAAAAAAGTAAACGGTCTTTAATTCACAGACGACAATCCCCTGACTGCTTTCGAGCAAGTCAGGGGACTTTCACAACATCGAAAAATCAACTTTATTTTGTGGATTGTTTTTCGTTTAAATGACACTTACTTTCCACAAAACACTTGCGCTCATAAAACTCACCCTTTTTCCCGGTATTAAAGGATGAAACCGGTCGATGGTAACCCATCACGCGCGTCCAAACCTCGCAGGGTTGGCGTTCGCTATCTTTCAATTGAACTTGTTCAGCCATCATTTTCTCCATTCTCGAAATATCTCTCGGTCAGTTCACTATAGCACAATAGATAGTGCTCCGTTCAATACTTTTTAACAATATATTCCATAGAGAAAAACTTAATATCCCGATATTCAAGATAATTAAGCAATCCTTCATTCTTCAAAAAACAATTTTATTTTTTTGCTCGACCACTGAATTCTCATTTTTTTCGATTAAATATCTTCGACTAAAACTATTAAGCTATACAATTACCATATTTCAATTACCGTTCGGTCTTTTTTCTTTTTATCGAGTTGAACTATGAAGTACTTTGATTTTGAGCTCTTGGGCATCAAGCGCAAGCTCCCCTTTGTAAAAGTTAAGGGCAGACTCTCTTTGGCCAGTTTTGTTGTGATTTCTGACACCGAGCTGGTTCAAGCTGCAGCCCCTGAACTGGTCAAGCGTTTACCGGAAGTGGACCTTTTGATGACCGCTGAAGCCAAAGGTATCATTCTTGCGTATGAAATGAGCCGCATCATGGGAATGAAGGACTTCATCGTTGCTCGTAAGAGCTATAAACCCTACATGCAAAACGCGCTCTCACACACCTTAAATTCTGTGACAACGCAAAAACAGCAAACGCTTTGGCTAGACGGTCATGATGCGGAACGCATCCGCGGCAAACGCGTGGCTATCATTGATGATGTGTTTGCAACGGGTGAATCGCTTGCAGCCGTGGAAGCCCTGGCAAAGGCTGCCGGCGCCAATGTCGTTGCTCGCGCCGCCATTTTGGCCGAACTGGAATCTGTCGGTCGTCCTGATCTGATCTACCTGAAAGAACATTATGTCTTCCGCGCTGAAGACGACGGCACTTTCACTCCGATTAAGACTCTTAAGGAAATGGAAGCGGCTAAAGCCGAATAGCTCCTGCACCTATGTCAAAGCCGGTCATTGACCGGCTTTGCGTTTTAATGATCCCTCGCTTCTTTATGGCGCAAGTGCCGTTGCAACCCCTCGTGAGTGTGTTTGGCTTCTTCGATGGCTTTTTGCTTTTCCTGACGAGTGAAGTAACTGGCCAAAATACCGGCCACCACAATCATCACCATACCGCCGATCACCGCCGTGCTGACACTGTCTCCAAAAATAAACACGCCCATCAACGTGGAAAAGAGAATCACGGTGTACTGCAGAGCGCCGCTTAAAACCAGATTTCCCCGGCTAAAAGCCCGCGTCAGGAAGAATTGAGCGCAAGTTGAACAAATGACAAATCCGGCAATCGCCGCTGCCGCGACCATTGTCGGCATGGTGAACCCACCAGTAAACATCGTGCCAACCAAACCGCAAATGGTGCCGATCAATACAAAGTAAAAAAGAATACGCAATTCCGGCTCTTTCATTAAGCCCAATCGCTTCACATACGTCGTTGCAACCGCGGTACAAAATCCGGAGCCCAACCCCACACCGGCGGCAAAATATTCATCCGGCGTAATCGTCGGCGAAAGCATCACAACAACGCCTAAGAAACCTAAAAGTAAAGTGGACAGTAACTTCCAGTTAATGCCCTTGTGCTGAGAAATCAAAATGCCAATCGTAAAGCAGCCGATGAACAGGGGCGAGGTGTAATTCAACGTCATAGCCAAGCCAACGTTGAGGTGCGAGATAGAGTAAATGCCGGCCATGACAGCGCCCGCGCCCACAAAAGAACGAATAAAGTGATCCACCGGATGAGCCGTATGTACCGTAATGTGTTGCATGCGCATCATAGTGTAGAAAATAATCAAACCGAAAAATGAGCGATAGAACAACACTTCAAAAGAGGTGATGCCTTCAATACTTGCGAACTTGATGCACACCGCATAGAAAGCAAAAAACACCGCCGCAACAACCATCCACAACGACTGCATGATGAGACTTTTTCTTAAGGGTTAACGATTAGGTAAGTTTAGTCCTAAAAAAAGGAGGCCTCGCCCCCTTTTTCTTAATTTAAAGCAAAAAGTGCTCAGAGAATTTCTCTGGCAAGCACTTCATCACTGGTGACAAACTTCACCCCCTTAGCCTTCAAAAGACTTATTCCTGTTTCATCGGCCTCGGTTAATCCGGCTAGCGCGTCCGTGACCCAATAGAGTTGGTGTTCATAATGCAAAGCATCCAGTGCGGTTTTTACTAAAGAACCATCACGACTCAAGCCGCACAGATAGATGCGGTTGACGAATCGATCTTCACAGTATGACTGTAAACCCGTTTGTGTCTTGCGATCTGCTTCCAAGAAGGCCGAATAACTGTCCATCTTGGCATCGGTTCCCTTTAATATGGCAATGACTCGGGACATCGGTAAATGAAGTCCTCTGGCAAAATCGGCGCCGGCAGTACCTTCTACACAAAACTTCGGCAGGAGAGTGCGTTTCTCACCGTCAATTTCAATCACTTCACCCACTTTTTTACCCGCATGCGAGTCGGCAAAACTGCTGTGATTTTCCGGTCTGAATTCTTGGGTGGCAATAACCCGTGAAAAGGTCGTTGCGATTTTTGAAATCGGCTCTAAAACTGATTCGGCCTCTTTAACCGGCATGGCTCCGTCTTTCATAAAATCATTTTGCACATCCTGCACCAAAAGGGCCGTAAAAATCTTGATCGGCATGCTTTATCTCCAACAATTCTTCAAATCATCAAACAATTTCGTCACTATAGCGCAAGTAGTCCCCCTGGGGGCTGACTGCGCAGCCTGTCCCAAAGCCATTTGCAGTAAATCCGCGCGGTTTTGCAAAACAGCGGCCTTAAAAATCGGAGCCAATACCTTCAGTTGACCGGGATATGCGCTCGCCTTTAATTCCGCATTTTCCAGTGCTTCTATGATTCCCGTTTTAATCAAGCGCGTCGCTCGCCCTGTGCCCAAATCAGACAACCGCGTTGAAGCATCGTCACACCAAGCAATCTGCTCCTTGAGCGCCACGGGCCAAGCCGATTCTTCTGCTCTCAACAAAAACGATCCCAAAACCGCACCACTTGCTCCAAGCATCATGGCGGCGGCCACGGCTTTGGCGCTCATCATGGCTCCGGCCGCAACCACCGGCGTCTCACCACACACACGAACCACCGGCGGCAACAGCGCCATTAATCCGACTTGCGATCCTTCCAACGGATTTTCAAAATACTGTCTCGGACCTCCCGCTTCGATTCCCTGAGCAATGATGACAGAGCAACCCGCGGTCTTGAGAACTTTCGCTTCTCGCGTTGAATTCACCGCACCCATCATGAGAATATCGCGAGCTTCCAACGCCTCGGCATAGACTTCACGAGGACCGCCGAAACTAAAACTCACCACGGGCACATCCGCATTTAAAACCGCTTCAAACTGCTCATCGAATTCAGGAATAGCAGCCATTTTATGCTCAATACCCAACTCTTCCCGCAACGGTTCAAGGACGTCAAAAAGCGTTTTCGTCGCCTCTTTATCTTCCGAGTCGCGCGGCGGAACACGAAGATTTAACGCAAAAGGTTTGGATGTCAGGCTTTTAATCTCGGCGACGGCTTTGGTGATATCTTCGGCATTCATTAAACCGCAAGGCATCACCCCTAGACCACCCGCATTGCTGATACCAGCCACCATTTCGGGCGTTGTCACGCCCATCATCGGCGCCCCGATCAAAGGCGCCTCGATTGCTAAAAGAGTGGTCAGTCGCTGGGACTGCTTTTTCAGTTGCTCTTCAATAGACATAGAAAAATCTCACAAAGATGCTTGTGACTTCGTCAAAATTTAACGTCGTTATTTTACAGGCGACAACCATCACTATAATTTCGGCATTAATGCTTCTTTTAGGATTAACGACATGGGAAAACGTGTTGTAGTGGGTCTGTCCGGCGGTGTGGACTCGTCCGTCTCCGCCTATTTACTCAAACAGCAGGGCTACGATGTGATCGGTCTTTTCATGAAAAACTGGGAAGACGATGACGACAGTGAATACTGCTCCTCGCGCCAGGATTTCATCGACGCGACCAGCGTTGCCGATGTGATCGGCATTGATATTGAAGCCGTCAATTTCGCCAAAGAATACAAAGAACGCGTTTTCTCAGACTTCCTTCGCGAATACTCCGCGGGGCGGACTCCCAATCCTGACGTTCTTTGCAATGCTGAAATTAAATTCCGGGCTTTCTTGGACTACGCCATGAATATGGGCGCAGAATGCATTGCCACTGGTCATTACGCCAGAACCCGCGTCACGCCAGACGGAAAAACGCAACTTCTGCGCGGTCTTGATGAAACGAAAGACCAAAGCTATTTTCTTCACCGCTTAAGCCAGGAACAAATCTCCAAAGTCATTTTCCCTGTGGGTGAACTGAGAAAAACCGAAGTACGTCGCATCGCTGAAGAAATCGGACTTCCCAATGCGAAAAAGAAGGACTCCACCGGCATATGTTTTATCGGCGAGCGTCCATTCCGCGAGTTTTTAAATCGCTACCTTCCTACACACCCCGGTCCCATGAAGACTCCCGATGGCCGTGTGGTCGGCGAACACATAGGGTTAGCTTTCTACACATTGGGGCAGCGCAAGGGCATTGGAGTCGGCGGTAGCCGTGAAGGCAACGGCGAACCTTGGTTTGTCGCCAAAAAAGATATGGCGACCAATACGCTGTGGATTGCCCAAGGGCATGATCACCCCTGGCTCTTGAGCCGTCACCTAACGGCTGTGATGCCCAGTTGGGTGAGCGGCGTGGCTCCCGCGAAAGGCAGTTGCCTTACCGTCAAAACACGTTATCGCCAAACAGACGGTCAATGCACGGTCAGCGCCATTTCCGATGACGCTTTCACACTTGACTTCCCGCAACCTCAGTGGGCAGTAACGCCCGGTCAAAGCGCGGTTATCTACGACGGTGAAGTCTGCCTGGGCGGTGGCTTCATTGATGTCATTGATCAGCATTGATTCTCGATGCCGCCTAGAGCTTTCTAGGCGGCATCCATCCTTCCCATTCAAAAACGTCCATCTCTGTTCCGTTCGAATCTAATAAGCGGTTTGACACATAGCCAAAGTTCTTCGGCGCTACACTTGTCTGTGGACACATTAGGAATCCTTAACAATGCAAGAATGGCTCAACGGTCTTAATCCCGAACAGCAGCAGGCAGTCACTACAACGGAAGGGCACATTCGGGTTGTAGCAGGCCCTGGTACAGGCAAAACCCGTGCGTTAACAGCTCGATACTGTTATCTCACAGAAACACTTGGCGTGCCTGCTCGCAACATTTTGTGTGTAACCTTCACCAACAAAGCCGCCAACGAAATGAAACAACGGATTCGCAGTTGGATCGGCGATCTTGATTTGGGTTATATCAGCACACTGCACGCCTTTTGCGTTCAATTTCTAAAAGAAGAAATTCACTTTCTGCATTTCCCGAAAAATTTCATCATTCTGAATGTTGAGGACCAACGCACGCTTTTATTAAAAATTTTTGAGGAAATGGGATTAACGCTCAAAGAAGCCACCATTAAACAAAAAATTGACGAAGTATTGGAAGCGAGAAAAATCAGCGCTGACGGCTATATTGACGAGATTTTTACATTGGACAATACAGATCTGGAAAAACGTATAAAAGAGACCGACGACATCAATGAGAGCATTTTCCTGCGCTATCTCTATGAGCAGAAGAAAAATTTTGCCTGCGACTTCAATGACCTGATTAATTTCACCGCCTACATTCTCAAACGTTTCCCGGACGTTTTGCACAAGTGGCAGGAACGTATGCAGTACATCATGGTCGACGAATTTCAAGACGTCAGCGCAAAACAATATTCCATTACCCAACTGCTCGCGGCAAAACACCAAAATCTTTTTATCGTGGGCGATCCTGACCAAACGATCTACACATGGCGGCATGCTCATGTCAGACTGTTTTTAGATTTCGACAAGGTCTATCCGGATGCGAGAACGATAGTGCTTCGCACAAATTACCGCTCAAGCCCGGAGATTCTCAAGGTCGCAGACACGTTAATCAGAAAAAACGTTCTTCGTTTTCCCAAAGAACTGCAAGCGACTAAACCGCATGGACTGAAACCGCTCTATTTCCATGCGCAAAGTGAAAAAGAAGAAGCCGACTGGATTGCTTCGGAAATAAAAAAATTAATGAAGTCCGATGTTCCCGCTGATCATATCGCGGTTTTATATCGAGCTCATTATTTGACTCGTTCTCTTGAAGAAAGTTTCATGAAAAATGACTTGCCCTACAAAATCTATAGCGGCATCGAGTTCTACGCTCGGGCGGAAATTAAGGACTGCATCGCTTATCTGCGGATGCTGACAGCTGGCGATGATATTGCTTTTTTACGAACCATCAATTTGCCGGCAAGGAAAATTGGCAAAAAGAAACTCAATTTTTTAAAAGCTTTTGCGCAGTCCGAGCATTGCAGTCTTTATGAAGCGCTAAAACGAACCATTGAACAAGACATTTTTCGCGGATCCGGCGCCAAACAGTACATTCACGCCATTGAATCGGTTAAAGAAAGCCTCAACCGCGTCCCTCTGGGAACACTTTTGCAAAAAGTCATGGATTTAAGCGGATACGAAAATTACCTTCGCCTTCAATCCGATCAGGAGCGGCTCGATAACATTGCAGAACTGAAACGAGCGGTCGAAGAAGCCGGACAGGATCCTGATGCCACATTGGAAGACTTTTTGACCAAAGCGGCTCTCTTGAGCAACCTTGACGGCAAAGATAAACAAAAAGCCGTAAAACTGATGACCGTTCACACCGCAAAAGGAATGGAATTTCCCTACGTGTTTATCTGCGGGCTCAATGAAAGCGTATTTCCTTCCCGAAAAATTACAACAGCCGAAGAGATGGACGAGGAGAGACGTATCGCCTATGTCGCCATGACGCGCGCGATCTGCGGTCTATTTTTAAGTGACAGCGAAGGTTTCTCAAATGACAATGTTTTTAAACTTCCATCCCGTTTCATTTTCGACGCGGGACAGGAAAATATAGTCTTTGTTCGTGAATTACCGCAAAGCTTTGAAGGACGGGTTCAACGCCTGGTTCAACAAAGCATCAACACTGTCTTTAGCATCGGCGATCGCATCAAGCATCCGACGTTTGGCATTGGAACCATCACAGACGTTAATCTCAAAACATCCACTTATAAAATCAAATTCGACAATCTTCCAACCGAAAGAGATATTCAGTTGCGAGCGCCGCTCGAACACTATTAATGCAAACGGCCCAATGGGCCGTTCTCTCTTATTTGTCTTTGACTTTCGGAACCGGTTTTGACCTTAGAACAATCTCCGTAATTTCGGAGGGATCCATGACCCGCAAGGCCATGCCGGTCCAAAGCCCAGTCCCTCTCGAAACGTAGAGTTGTGTGGTCTCATTGGCCTGATATAGCCCTGCAACAAAACCGTCATTAAAGTAGGCCACGATTGGCTGCAGTAACGCATAAAGACCGCCGTGAGTATGACCGGATAACTGCAAATCGACATTTTTCAATGCTTTAGCGCCCCTCGGTTGGTGAGCCAACAAAACCGTGGCTGCGTCAGGCGCTCCGGACAATGCTTTTTGCAAATCAGCGCCCTGCGATCCGTAACGTTGAGCGGACCAATCTGTTGTACCGGCCAAAACCAATTGGGCCTCACCTCGGGTGATCACGTGATGTTTATTTTCAAGCATCTTGACACCCTTTTCTTCAAAAAACTTCAGCCAACCGCTTGCGCCATGATGCCATTCATGATTCCCAGTCACACCATAAACACCGTCTTTGGCTTTGATTCTTCCATAGGCTTCAACTTCCGGAGCAAGAACAGAAGCCGGCCCCTCAATCATGTCACCGACAAGCACCACCGCGTCGGCATCCAGTTCATTCGTGGAATCAATCACCGCCTCAAGCCACGGGCGCTTTAAGAGTTGCCCCACGTGGAGATCGGCCAACTGAACGATGCGATAGCCGTCAAATTCCGGAGCCAAACGGTCCAACGTAATTTCAACACGGTTGACCGTCGGCACAGTAAGCGCATAGTGAGTACCTGAAATCGCTGCCGCTACTGAAAAAATCAAAAGCAGCCAACGATTCTTTGAGTCTTTCATGGGCCAAGGCACATTGGAATTTGTGGCCTTATTGACGAACTTCACCACCCAAAAAAGGACATCCTTCACTACAAGAAGCGGCACCAGCACCAAAATAATGTTAAAGAGCGTTTCCCAAATCGTCAGTGTGCTTTCTGACAACTGAGGATTAAACATGTGGCCGCCCACATAGTAGTAATAGGTAAACTTCTGGCTGATTACCAAGAAAAAGACAGCCAGTCCCAGCTTCACATACCACTTGGTTTTAAAAGGCAGAGCAAAACTTAAAATCGCATACGCCGCCAATACCAACGAAATAATCATCAGCGTGCCAATCACTCGAAATCCTTTCCGCTAATCGTCAAAACAAACTCGATATTTTAGTCTTATTGAGAAGCCATCATCGCAGAGTCCCCACGACCTAATTGTCGTTGTTGTTTAATGTCGCGATACGGAGGTCGGCCGAATTCTCTCTTGTATTCACGGTTAAACTGGCTGGGACTTTCATAGCCGACTGCATAGCAGGCGGTCGTCGCATCCATTTTTTCAGTCATCATTAAGCGCTTGGCTTCATGCAAACGCAAACGCTTATGAAACTGCAGGGGCGTCATGCAAGTGACCTCTTTGAAATGCCGATGAAATGTCGAAACAGCCATATGCACGTTATCTGCCAATTCAGGCACGCTCAACGGAGAGGAGAAATTTTCTTTCAGCCACGCAATGGCACGGGTAATTTGCACACTGGCCCCTTGCCTAGCATTGAAGTCTCTCAATGTCACGCCCCAAGGTGTCTGAAGAACACGGAAATAGATTTCCCGAATAATCATGGGAGCAAGCACTTTGGCTTCTACCGGGTTATCCAAAAGACGCATCAGGCGCAAAACCGCATCCCACACATCCTCATTGACCTCGCCCACACAAAGCGCCTGACTGGACAGCCCCTTGGGCGTAGCGTGTAGTTCGTCCAATTGCATAATCAAATCGGACAAAACCAGCCGGTCAATTTCCACACTGATGGAAAGAAATGGATGATCGTGAGTCGCTCCAATCGTGCAAAAAGATGCGGGCACATCGACCCCCACCACTAGGCAATTATTTTTCCCGTATACATATTCCTTATCACCGATCACGGAGCGTTTCTGACCATTCACAATGAAGCCCAGACTCATTGAATAAATACTCGCTCCCGAACAATTCCCCTCTTCACGACGAGAAAGGGATAAACCGGGAATCGATGTTGGGAAAGTGCCCAGCTGATGGACCTTTTCAAACATAATTTGCCGAAGTTCAGCATTGATTTTTTCAAGTTTTTCAGTTTGCATCATGACACCTCGCTAGTGTCCAATATTGGCAAGAATCCCAATTGTCGTCAATGCAAAATTAAGCCGATTTTTGCCTATTTCTCTCTGTTCACACATTATTACAAAACATAGGGCGCCAGTTTTGCCTAAAAAGAACAAAAACTTTATCAACCCAATCAATGCACATTTCCAGTTTTGGGCAATATTTTGATCAATATGATGAAGTCTTAAAAGCATTCGCCTTCTAAACTCGCCATAAACACATCCCATTTCGGAGAATGTTATGAAGAGAAGGACCTTACTGATGAGTGGATCAATCATTCCCGCGGCATTTGCCGCGCAAGCCTCAGCAACACCAAACTCAAATTCGGAACTAAAGCAAACGGATCCGGATTTTGCTGCGATCGAAGATTATCTTTTAAATGTAGAAATGCCCAAAGCTGGGAAGATGCCGATTAAAACCCGTTCGATGATCGCCCTGGCGGCGCTTACGACCATGGCAGCACAGACACGCTTAGCCCGGGCGACTCAAGAAGCTTTAAAAGCCGGGATGACTGTCGTTGAAATCAAGGAAACACTCTACCAATGCGCACCCTATATCGGCATCACTCGCGTTGAAAGCGCCCTCATTGAAATCAATGCCGCATTAAACACCCTGGGACAAAATCCAACCCCCGCCTCTCAAAGCACTGTCAATGAAAGGACACGATTCGAAAAAGGACTGGCGGTTCAAAAAGGTATTTTCGGCGAAGCCATTGACAAAATGCACGCTTCAACTCCGGAGGAACTTGCCTACATTAATAAACAAGCCTTGACCGCCTATTGTTTTGGTGATTTCTATACACGCAACGGTTTGGATCTCAAAGCCAGAGAATTGATCACTTTTACCGCCATCATGTGCTTGGGTGGCTGTGAACCCCAGCTTCGCGCGCACACCGGCGGAAATTTAAGTGTCGGCAACACAAGACAAGATCTCATTGACACCATTATGGTGGCTATGCCATTCATTGGGTTCCCAAGAACATTAAATGCGTTGGCTATCGTCAACGAAATAACAAAATAATCTTCAATGGTTTTCTTTCGCGCCCGCTTTTCGCGGGCGTTTGCAACGCTTTGTTTCCAGAGACAACATTTTTGCAAATAACCACATCGACATTTTGCCCCCAGATTTATGCGTTACGGGCTTTTACTTGAGTGTTTCTGTTTAATTTTTTAACAACTAGCGAACGTTGTTACGGTGAAATCTTGAGACACTATTTTTCGAGAAAACCAAGGAGACATTGTCATGGCATTCAAATTTAGGCGCGAAGAAGTAACGGCTATTCTGAAAGCATGCGAAGGACATACGTTTGGAGGCGCTAAACCGACTTGTCTTTTCAAATTAACTCAACATCTGACTTTGTCGGCAAAAGAGTTTAGAGAGCTCGTACGCTATCTCAAAAGCGTTGCCATGGCAGGTATTCACAATGGTGTTGTGGGTTGTGGCCTGGCCTACCGTCAGTACCTCAAGAGTACTTATTGTGCGATGCAGGCTCTTGATATCTGTAACACCATCAAAATGAGTGCGATTCAAGCTCCATGATTTGATATACTTCCCCGCCAGCGGACGACCGCTCTTTGCACCATCGGGGACGGCCCCATAAAGGGACTTTTATGGCTTGGCTACTCCTATTTCTGGCCGGTCTGACTGAAATCGGCTGGGCAATCGCTCTGAAATATTCTCACGGATTCACCCGTTTTATTCCCTCTGTCATCACAATTGTCGTGATGATTTCGAGTTTTTTTCTTTTAGCTCAATCACTCAAAGTCATCCCTATCGGCACGGCTTACGCTGTTTGGACCGGAATCGGAATTTTGGGAACGGTGGTTTTAGGCATTCTTCTTTTCAATGAACCCGTTAATTTTGCGCGGCTGCTCTTCCTGTCTCTGATTTTTATCGGCATTGTCGGTCTGAAACTCACTCAATAAGGAGAACTCACATGTTTCCCAAAATGCGCAGACAACTGCAACAAATTTCAAATGATCGCGCCATCGAGATCTTGCAAAAATGCGGTCATGCCGTTCTTTCTATCCAAGATGACATAACCGGTTACCCCTACGCTGTTCCAATCAGTCCCGTTTATTGTGACAACCACATCTACGTTCACAGCGCGCCGATTGGTCATAAAATCTCGGCTTTAAAGGCTCATCCCAACGTTTCTCTTTGCGTGGTCGATAAGGATGAAATTCATCCTGAAAAATTGACGAGCTATTTCAGAAGCGTAATCGTTTTCGGCACTGCGCGCTTTGTCACTGATCCTGAGGAAAAGCGCCGGATTTTGGAAAAACTCGTTGAAAAATTCGCACCGGATTTTCATGCAGAAGGAAGGGCAGAGGCAGAGCAGAAAATCCACTACATTACCATCATAGATATCGCCATTGATCACATCACCGGGAAGGAAGCGATTGAACTGATTGAACGTTAAAGAAAAAGCCGAGAAGAATTTCCCCTCTCGGCCTCTCTCGCACAAACGACGTAATGTCTAGAGCACTTTAGACAAGAAAGCTTTTGTGCGGTTGTGTTGCGGATGACTGAAGATCTGATCCGGCGTTCCTTCTTCAACGACGCTGCCGCCGTCCATAAAGATCACACGATCACCGACTTCACGGGCAAAACCCATTTCATGAGTAACCACCACCATCGTCATCCCTTCTTTGGCCAGTTGCTTCATCACATCAAGCACTTCTTTAACCATTTCAGGGTCCAGAGCGGAGGTCGGTTCGTCAAAAAGCAGGGCTTTCGGGCGCATCGCCAAAGCACGGGCAATCGCCACACGCTGTTTTTGACCACCTGAGAGCTGAGAAGGATATTGATCAGCCTTATTGCGCAATCCCACTTTATCCAAAAGTCGATAGGCAATTTCTTCAGCCTTTTCCTTACTCATCTTTCTGACCTGAATCGGAGCCAGGGTCAGATTTTGCAGCACTGTCATATTTTCAAAAAGATTAAAGTGCTGGAACACCATACCCACTTCCGCACGGATGTGGTCAATATTAGTTTTATCATCAACCTCCTCTCCGGCAATGAAAATCTTGCCCGCAGTGGGTTGCTCCAAGTGCGTAATGCTTCGCAAAAGCGTACTCTTGCCGGAACCCGAAGGACCGATGATCACCACCACTTCGCGCTCTTTAATCTCCATATTCACACAAGGCAAGACGACGTGATCGCCGAAGGCCTTTTTTAAGTCTTTAATTACGATCATTTGACTTGAACCTCTTTTCCAAATAAGCGACCAAACGGGTAATCGGCATGGTCATGAGTAAGTAAATCAACGCGACGGCGGTCCAAATTTCCATGGCCCCGTAGGTGCTGGCAATCACTAACTGACCCTGGCGAGTCAATTCTTCGAAACCGATCACAGACACCAAAGACGAATCCTTCAACATGGCGATAAATTCATTGCCAAGTGGTGGAATGATGCGTTTAAAAGCTTGCGGAATAATGATAAAGCGCATCGTCTGAGACCAATTAAGACCCAATGAACGACCGGCTTCCATCTGCCCTTTATCAATCGACTGGATGCCTGCGCGGAAAATTTCGGCAATATACGCACTACTGTTGATACTGCACGCTACGATGGCCGCAATAAACGGATCAATACGCGTCCCGATTAAAAGCGGCAGCGCGAAGTAGATCATGAAGATCTGGACCAACAACGGAGTGCCACGCAAAAAGTCCACGTAAACTTTCGCAGGGATTCTGAAGAAGGCAACGCGCGAGATCTGAGCGATACCGATAAAAAGGCCAAAGAGCAAACCTAGGCCCACACTGATCGCTGTAATCTGCACCGTAACGCAGGCGCCTTGGAAAAGCAGAGGCAGCGAATCGATGATAAGTTGAAAATCAAACATTTTTTCCTGTCTGTTTTATAGGGTTATTTCGTTCCGAACCACTTCGCGTAGATCTTGTCGTATACGCCATTGGCGCGAATACGCTTAAGACCTTCATTGAGTTTTTCAACGAGCGCCTTATTGCCTTGCTTAACGGCCATGCCGTAATGCTCGGCATCAAACACCTGAGGCACCGTGGTCACAGTCTTATCCGCCCGGCGCACCAGGTAATAATCCACAACCGGCTTGTCATTAATCACGGCTTCACAACCCTTGGTTTTCAATTCCATAAACGCTTCGGTAATGCTGTTAAATTCCGTCACCTTGGCGTTTTTCACTCGTTTGGCCATCATGGCTCCGGTTGTCCCGATTTGAGCGCAAAGACGAGTGCCTTCAAGACTTGTGAAATCCTTGTATTTACCAGTGTCGTCTTTGCGAATCATGATCACAAGACCGGACTGGTAGTACGGATCCGTAAAATCCACTCTTTTTTGACGTTCCGGCGTAATCGTCATAGCCGCCACGGTTACATCGATAATGCCAGTTTGCAACGACGGGATCAGAGCGTCAAAGCCCATATTGTGCACACGCACCGTATCCCCCATCTCTTTGGCAACCGCTTCAATGATTTCCATGTCAAAGCCGGTGAGTTCTTTCGTTTGCTCGTCCATAAATTCAAACGGAGCAAATGTCGCTTCCGTGCCGACGTTGATCGTTGCCGCCTGAGCGCCCGTTACAAGCGCCGCGCTCACTGCCAGTGAGAGTAAAAACTTTTTCATGATTTTTGGATCCTTTCTACCAATCGAAGGTTCTCACCCATTACTTCTGAGCGCCGAACCATTTCGTGTAGATCTTATCGTATTCTCCGCTTGCCTTGAGTTTTTCAAGTCCAGCGTTTAACCAATCGGCCAATTTTTGGTTGTCCTTAGCCACCGCAATGCCGTAATCCTCCGCTGACAAGACTTCAGGCAAACGGAACACACCCTTTGTGCCGCGACGAGCCATATAGTAGTCCATCACAGGCTTATCGTGCACCACAGCGTCGCATCCGCCCGTTTGCAATTCCATGAAGGTTTCCGGCGCGTTATTGAATTCCTTCACATTCTTGCCGGAGAACTTACGAGCGGTAATGGCGCCGGTAGTGCCGATCTGCGCGCAAAGCGTCTTACCTTTCACACTGTCGATAGTCTTGTACTTATCTTTATCCGCTTCGCGAACCATCACGGCCAAACCCGATTGATAGTACGGAGTGGAGAACAGTACACGACGCTTACGTTGGTCGGTAATCGTAATGCCGGACATGGCGATATCAATAGCACCGGTTTGCAAAGAAGGAATCAAACCGTCGAAAGGAACATTGTGCAGCTTCACTTCCGCGCCTTGAACTTTAGCAATCGCGACGATCAATTCCATTTCAAAGCCGGCCGGCTGATTGTTTTCATCCACAAATTCGAACGGAGCAAACGCCATATTCGAACCCACGTTATAAACTTCCGCGGCTTGCGCCTGAGCCATAACACCGGCAGCGGCCAACATTGCCGCCAAAGCTGTCATCTTTGCCTTAAAGGTCATTTTTATCTCCTTGTCGCGGTTTTCGGTGTTTGGTCTCTCAACCATGATCATCCCGTTACCGCCAGTCCGTAATCAAATGCAACTGAGCCCCATTGCTCGAGTTGTTCGGACACAGTTTATTGATTCCGATGTTTGTCACAAGTTAATGAATACAAAGGAAAGTTCATCGAATAGTCGAAAAGTTTCAACAAAATGCCGACAAAACAATATTTCAAAACGACATATTTCAACAAACACAGCAAAGCTTCGGCATTGTTGATCTTTAAATGAATTTACAGAGAATTGATTTCCTCAAGTGGCTAGGCACTTCTGCTTAAAGACAGGTTCGACAATCTTTTGGGACTTTTTCCAATTGACCGAAAAATATCCTTTTAATTCAATAGATTAATCATTTTTAGTTTCAAGATTTTTATACCACTAGGCAAACTATTTTTGTCGACTAATTTTTCTTTTGAGCTAACTCAAAGTTTTCGTTTTTTCTCAAATCTTCTGATTATTTGATCTCTCGATTAAAAATCAGACTAAACTTAAGAATTTCCCTTTGTGGATCTTAATTCGCTTTGTTTGCGGAGAATTAACATGAACACCAAACGCGTTCTCGCCATTCACGACCTTTGCTCTTTCGGTCGTTGTTCGCTCACCGCCGCCATTCCAGTTATCTCGGCAATGGGCAGCCAAGTTTGTCCTTTCCCGACAGCATTGTTCAGCAATAACTTTACGTACGGTGACTTCACATTCTCGGACTTCACGCCGAAAATGAAAGGTTTCATGGATAAGTGGGAATCGCTCGGTTTTTCTTACGATTGCATCTACAGCGGTTTTCTCGCCGACACCGCCCAAATCGGCGTTGTCCAGGAAGCCATTAAACGTTTTGCGCGACATGGGAAAAACGCTTTAGTTATTGTGGACCCCGCTATGGGCGATGATGGGAAGTTGTACCCAACCATTAGCGAAGAATTTGTAGAAAGCATGCGCTCTCTTGTGCGTGAAGCCGACATCATTACGCCGAATTACACTGAAGCCTGCTTCCTGCTTGGTCAATCCTATGAGACTTCTATTCCAAGCTCTGATGAATTAAACGCACTGTGTGAAAAGCTTGCCGCTAATGATCATCAAAAGGTCGTCATTACGAGCGTGCCCGCAGAGGCCGGACAAATTAAAGTTTCTTGCTACGATGCGGGCACCCAAACCTACTCAGAGCATTCAACACCTCGCATCCCGTTTGCCACCTGTGGTACGGGCGATCTTTTTACGAGCGTGCTGACCGGCGCTATTTTGCAGGGTAAAACACTTCGAGATGCTACGCTCATTGCGATGCGTTTCGTCAGCTTAGCGATCGACTACACCTATAAATCCGGCGATGACTCCAGAGAAGGTGTACAAGTCGAACCGTGTCTGAAACACTTGTTTGACTAAGCTCTCGCCAAAGCCGCGAAACTTTCTCGCGGCTTTCTTCTACCCATTGAAATAAACCCATTCAATCAGGCGATCAATCGGCGCATCTGTTTTAGTGGCGTTCTTCCCCTCAACCGCCGCGAAAACCGCATAACGTTTTCCGCTTTTTGCCTGGATCATCCCTCCGGCGGATTTCACGTTATTCATTAAACCGGTTTTCATGTAAGCATGACCGGGAGCGACCAGACGCTTTGACATTGTTCCATCCATGGCTGAAATGGGAAACGAGCTAATCCATTCAGGCATCCTCGGGCTCTTCCAACCATATGCAATAAGTTTTGTCATGGCTCGTGCAGTCACTCGACTTTGACGAGACAGTCCGGATCCATTGACCACTGAAATTTCGCCCGACGGAATTTGCACTGCGTACTGAAGCCATGCGTTCAGGATGGAGCGAGCTCGAGGGTAATCGGCGGGAATATCAGGATTATCCTTAGCCGCCAGGGTTAACAAAATATGTTTGGCAAAAACATTGTTGCTGAATTTATTGGTGAGTTTAACCAACGATCCCAAATCATCAGACCACACGTCAAACAAACCGACGGCTTGTGGCGGAACCTTCCCCTCGCGAACCTTGCCTTGCCAAATCAGTTCCACTTGCGAGCTCAGCGTTCTTAAGTAAGCCTGCCAATAGCCGTTGGCATCCGAGACCAAATAAGACAACACTTTTTCTTCACACCCTGACGGTAAGGCCCCTTCAAAATCTGGTCTCCAGGGATTGTCCGTATCCAGTTCCAATGCCTGACGCCACCGCACACAGCCCTTCTGACTAGAAAGCGGCACCGTCTTAGGAACAATTAATCCCGGTACTTGAGGAGATACGGTCACAAGGGCTTTTTTCTCATTTTTTTGCGGGGAAATCGTTAAAGCGATTGAGCTGTAATTAAATAAAGCCGCATCGGCCGCAGCGGTATACGGTCTGTCCCAATCTTCTTCAAATTCCGGATCTTGCCGGTCTTTTTCAAAATAGCTTCGATCGATCACTACATCGCCATCAATGCCATCGATCCCCAATGACTTCAAACGGGAAAGGTCACGCCAAAGATTTTCTGACACGTACTTGGGATCTCCGCCTCCCTTAATAAAGAGCGTTCCGTGCAAAACCCCATTGACGATACTCCCTTCATAAGAAAAAGCCGTTTTCCATCGCCAATCGGGACCTAAAAGCTCTAAAGCTGCCAGGGTTGTCACCATTTTTTCGGTTGACGCCGGCGTGACCTTGACATGATCTCGCCAAGACAAGCGAAGCGCACCATCATTGAGAGGTACGACGCTAGCCGCCATTTGTGAAGAAGACAGCTCACCTGAGCGCAACGCATCTTTGACCGTAGGAGGAAGATAATTTTGCGCGCATGCCATTCCTAAAGAAAAACAATAGGTTAATAGCATTACACAACAGGCTTGGGCGATTTTTTTCATCTTTTTTAAACCTTACCCTTGAAATCGAAAAAAGCATCCCCATATGAAGCAATAGTTTAAGGGAGCAATGTTTTGGGTTGCGCATATTGTCCCGCAATCACAATCAAATTGCTCAAAAATTGACCCTCTGCGGGTCTTTTTAGATTCGATTTTGAATTATTTCGTTAGGAGACATTCCAAATGCAAATTCGTCCTCTGCACGACCGCGTGATCGTCAAGCGCCTGGAAAGTGAACGTATGACTGCCGCCGGCATCGTTATCCCGGACAGCGCTGGTGAAAAGCCCGACCAAGGTGAAGTGTTGGCTGTCGGTCCCGGCAAGCGCGACGACTCCGGCAAGATCATCCCGATGGATGTGAAAGTGGGCGACCGCGTTCTTTTCGGTAAGTACGCCGGCCAAACCGTTAAGGTTGAAGGTGAAGAATTGCTCGTGATGCGTGAAGAAGACATCATGGGCGTGTTGGAATAATTTTTCCGCAAGTACAGATTTATTAGTTGGAGTAATAACCCATGACTGCTAAGCAAGTTCTTTTTGGTGATGACGCCCGCGTCCGCATGGTTCGCGGCATCAACATTTTAGCTAATGCCGTTAAAGTGACGTTGGGCCCGAAGGGTCGTAATGTTGTGTTGGATCGCAACTTCGGCAGCCCCCTGGTCACGAAGGACGGCGTGACGGTTGCTCGTGAAATCGAACTCAAGGATAAGTTCGAAAACATGGGCGCTCAGATGGTTCGTGAAGTCGCCTCCAAGACCAATGACAACGCCGGTGACGGTACGACGACCGCTACGGTTTTGGCTCAAGCCATCGTTGTTGAAGGCATGAAGTTTGTCGCCGCCGGTATGAACCCGATGGATTTGAAGCGCGGTATCGACAAGGCTGTTGAATGCGCCATCGCTGAACTTAAGAAGATCAGCAAGCCCGTGACCACCACGAAGGAAATCGCCCAGGTGGGTTCTATTTCCGCTAACAGCGATACGGAAATCGGTGAAATCATCGCCGAAGCCATGGACAAGGTTGGCAAGGAAGGCGTTATCACGGTTGAAGACGGCAAGTCCTTGAAGAATGAATTGGATGTGGTTGAAGGTATGCAGTTTGACCGTGGCTACCTCTCTCCGTACTTCATTACGAACCCGGACAAGCAAGTCGCTGTGCTCGAAAATCCGTACATCTTGTTGCATGACCAAAAGATCAGCAACATTCGTGATTTGCTCCCGATCCTTGAACAAGTTGCCAAGGCCGGTCGTCCGCTCATGATCATCTGTGAAGACCTCGAAGGTGAAGCTCTGGCTACGCTCGTGGTCAACAGCTTGCGCGGCATCTTGAAGGTTTGCGCTGTCAAGGCGCCGGGCTTCGGTGATCGTCGCAAGGCCACGTTGGAAGATATCGCCATCTTGACTGGCGGCACGCTCATCACGAAGGATATCGGCTTGTCTCTCGACAAGGCTACGCTCGAACACTTGGGTCAAGCCAAGCGCGTTGAAGTGAATAAGGAAAACACCACGATCATCAACGGCGCCGGCAACCCCGAAGCCATCGAAGCTCGTGTGAAGAACATTCGCACGCAAATTGAAAGCGTGACAAGCGACTACGACCGTGAAAAGCTCCAAGAACGTGTGGCCAAGTTGGCCGGCGGTGTGGCTTTGATCAAGGTCGGCGCTGCTACCGAAGTTGAAATGAAGGAAAAGAAGGCTCGTGTTGACGATGCCTTGCATGCCACTCGCGCCGCTGTTGAAGAAGGTGTGGTACCGGGAGGTGGTGTTGCCCTCGTTCGCGCTCAAAAGGCTGTTGCTCAATTGAAGGGCGATAACGAAGAACAAACCGCCGGTATCAAGATCGTGTTGCGCGCCATGGAAGAACCGATGCGTCAAATCGTCGGCAACGCCGGTTTGGAACCGAGCGTGGTCGTCAACGCTGTGGCCAACGGTGAAGGCAACTACGGTTTCAACGCTCAAACGAGCGAATACGGTGACATGGTCGCCATGGGTGTCTTGGATCCGACCAAGGTGACCCGCACGGCCTTGCAAAACGCCGCTTCTGTCGCCAGCTTGATCCTCACCACCGACTGCATGATCGGTGATATTCCTGAAGACAAGCAACCTGTGGCTCCGGCCATGGGTGGCATGGACGGCATGCCGATGATGTAATCGGTATTAACCGCATGATCTGAAAATGAGCCCGAGAAAGAGATGTTCTTTCCCGGGCCATTTCTTGTATAGACAATGGCTGATCGTTACAACGTCCCCGATCTTGCTCCGGGAGAAATCCACCGAGCCGAAGAAACCATCCATCGTTCACGTTTCATTGTGACGATGGCTCGGGTGAGCACGCCCGAAGAAGCCAAGGCATTCATTGATTCTGTTCGCGAGGAACACTCTCAGGCAACGCATAATTGCTGGGCCTATGTGGCGGGCAGACCGGGCAGTACCGCTCAAGTGGGGGCGAGCGATGATGGGGAGCCTAAAGGAACGGCCGGGCGCCCCATGCTCACCGTGCTTTTACATTGCGACGTCGGAGAAATTGCAGCCGTTGTCACCCGTTATTTTGGCGGAATTCTTTTGGGAACAGGCGGCCTTGTTCGAGCCTATCAGGGTCTGGTGAAGTTAGGTCTTGAGACGCTCCCCATCGCCGAATGTGTTCCCTGCGACCGGCTGAAATTTACCCTTGAACACCCGTTTGTCAATATCGCACTAAGAGAATTCGAGCTTCATCACGCCAAAATTCTCGAAAAAGACTTTGGAATGGACGCAGTGTTCACGGTTTCGGTTCCTCAAACACAAAGCGAAAACTTGATAAACATCCTCACAGAAAAAACATCAGGCGGTTTACTTATTGAAAAAATACAGGGATAACCCGTACAATTCACGACGTGCGTCAAATTTTGGCGCTCTCTTTACAACTCTTGTGGGCTTCTGATCTCCCTCACCTCCTCATTGAGATCGAAGTACCCGCCCTTTTTGAAAGGACGGAAAAATGAAAAAACCGATCTACAAGGTTCTTTACTTCCAAGTGATCTGCGCGATCATCATTGGCGTGCTGCTGGGTTATTTTTACCCGGAACTCGGTGCCTCCATGAAACCCTTGGGCGATGGCTTTATCAAACTGATCAAAATGATCATCGCTCCTGTGATCTTCTGTACTGTCGTCACAGGCATCGCGGGTATGGAAGACATGAAAAAAGTGGGCAAAACCGGCGGCTTGGCCATTTTGTATTTTGAAGTGGTCAGCACGATTGCGCTTGTTGTCGGCTTAGTTCTCGTTAACACATTCGGCCCCGGCCGCGGTATGCACGTTGACCCTGCTTCGCTTGATGCGGGCTCGGTTGCTGTTTACACCTCCGGCGACAAGATGGAATCCACAGCCGAATTTTTAATGAACATCATTCCGAACACGGTTGTAAGCGCCTTCGCCGAGGGCAATATCCTTCAAGTGCTCTTCTTCTCGATTCTGTTCGGTATCGCCTTGCATAAATTCGGCGGGCGAGGCACGCTCGTTTTTGACGTGATTGAAAAGAGCTCGCAAATTCTTTTCCAAATCGTCAACATGATCATGAAGGTCGCCCCCATCGGAGCATTCGGCGCCATGGCCTTCACGATCGGTAAGTACGGTGTGTCGTCACTTCTGCCGTTGGCAGAACTCATGGGTACGTTCTACCTCACCTGTTTGCTCTTCATCTTTGTTGTACTGGGTGCGATTTGCCGTTACGCCGGATTCTCCGTCTGGAAGTACATCTGCTACATCAAAGAAGAGCTTCTCATCGTGTTGGGCACATCTTCTTCTGAATCCGCCTTGCCCAAGATTATGGATAAGCTTGAAAAAGCCGGTGTAAGCAAGTCCGTTGTCGGCCTTGTGGTCCCCACGGGTTACTCCTTCAATCTGGACGGGACCGCGATTTATCTGACGATGGCTTCGGTCTTTATCGCGCAAGCCTGTGATGTTGAAATGACGCTCATGCAAGAGCTAACGCTTTTGGCCGTGCTGCTTCTGACAAGTAAGGGCGCCGCCGGCGTGACGGGCTCGGGCTTCATTGTTTTAGCGGCGACTCTTTCTGCTGTGGGTCACGTGCCTGTTGCCGGCCTAGCGCTGATTTTGGGTATTGACCGCTTCATGTCTGAAGCCCGTGCTTTAACCAACATTATCGGTAACGGCATCGCCACGATCGTGGTTGGTAAATGGTGCAAGGAACTTGATGAAGCTAAGCTTCATTCCGTGCTTGGAAAATCGGATGCGACAATTCCTGAAATGCCGGAATTGCCTGAACCTAAGGTATTCCGAGATACTCAAGAATTAAAGTACATTCCGATTGACGATTACACCAATCGTTAAGCATCACTAAAAGAGGGGCAGTGTTTCAACGCTGCCTTTCTTTTTAAATAAGGAGTTTGAAATGCGTCGCAGTGTTTTCTTTCCAATCATTCTCGGCTCATTTTTGATGACGGGGGCCTCTCATGCGCTTGAACCGGTTAATCCTCAACCGGCCACACCACTCACATTTGAAAATCCCGCCTACCACAAAGTCATTCCTTCCGAAGCGATCAAAATGATTCAGGACGGCGTGGTGGTCATTGATGTGCGAAATCCCATTGAGCGAATTAAAGAAGGCTTCATTAAGGGATCCGTTAACGTTCCTCTGCCAACTCTTAAAGTCGGCGCAAAAATCAATGCCGCACCTGATTTTGAGCAGAAAATTCTCGTGCATTGCAGAAGCGGCGTTCGAGCGGAGAATGCCTCAAAAATTTTAGTAGCCACCGGTTACAAAAACGTCTACAACATGTACGGCATTTTGCAGTGGCCATACGCGTTAGAAAATGCTCCAAAAAAATAAGATTCAATCGTTGTCCGGGCGGTCATTTGTGACCGCCCGTTTTTTCAGGCAAGACAGTGCTTTTCTTGGAAGACTTTCAGAGACTGCCTCGTTAAATGACCGTCTGACATAATGCCTTCTTTTTCGAAGCGTTCGTAGACCTGGAAAATGTCCTTGTCACCACGGCCCGAAAGATTCACAATGAATTTTTGTTCACATTCGGGATTTTGTTTAGCTAATTTAATCGCGTAGGCTAAAGCGTGAGAGCTTTCCAGCGCCGGAATAATGCCTTCCTCAAGACTCAAGAGCATAAAAGCTTCCAAGGCTTGCACATCTGTAGCACCCACATATTGAGCTCGACCAATCGCTTGCAAATAGCAATGTTGCGGTCCAACTGACGGGAAATCCAAACCTGCAGCGATTGAATACGACTCCTCAATTTCCCCTTTTCCATTGACCATATTTAACGAATTAGCGCCAAAAAACACACCCTCCGTTCCCGTTTGAAGCACACAACCGTGTTTCCCGCTAGCAATCCCAAAACCTGCCGGCTCCACACCGATCAGCTGAACATCCTTGTTTTCGATGAAATCATTAAACAGCCCGATCGCATTGGATCCGCCTCCCACACAGGCGATAACCGCATCAGGCAGAACTTTCTCCACGGCTAAGAACTGTTTCTTTGCTTCTTCACCGATGACTTTTTGGAATTCCCTCACAATCGTCGGGAAAGGATGAGGACCGGCGGCCGTTCCCAGAAGATAGTGCGTGGTATCGACATTTTTAACCCAGTCATCTAACGCCGCTTCGCAGGCTTCTTTAAGCGTCGCAGACCCCGCGGTAACAGGCACAACTTTCGCCCCCATCAGCTCCATTCGGAAAACATTGGGTTTTTGCCGCTCAACATCCTTAGCCCCCATGTAAATCGTGCAATCAAAGCCCATGAGCGCACAGGCCAAGGCTGTCGCCACACCGTGTTGCCCAGCGCCCGTTTCAGCGATAATGCGCGTCTTACCCATGCGTTTAGCCAAAAGAGCCTGCCCCAGCACTTGATTGGTCTTATGCGCACCTCCGTGCAGAAGGTCTTCACGCTTCAAATAAATCTTTGTGCGAGTACCGCGCGTCAGATTTCGACATAGTGTCAGCGGTGTCGGACGACCGGCATATTCGCTCAGAAGCGATTGAAATTGTGTTTGAAACTCAGGATCATCTTTAGCCAAACAAAATTCCGCTTCCAGCTGCTTTAACGCTGGGATTAACGCTTCCGGCACATATTGTCCGCCGAACTGACCGAAGAAAGGATTTAATTGAGTCATAAGCCACTCCTAAAAATTTCTTAACCGGCGGGCTTATGTGAGATTGGAGAGTATGGCGTTCTTACAATAAACCCGCTCTTGATTAAGGCGGGTTTCAGAAAATTGTTGCAACAACCTCGGGCACCCGCTTTAGGAGCACCACCACCAAGAATGGGAGGTTAAATAAGCAACTGTCATAACACGAATCTTTGATCCAGTTTTTCAGAGTTTAACATGAGAAATTTGATTCCTTCAATCGTGGTTAGTACCAATCATTGTTCTGAAATATCCGTACCGAAAAAATATTCGGATAGTTTTTTAAGCTCACCGGATTTTCGCAATTCTCCAAGTATCCGATTGAGCTCAGCCTGCAACTTTTCTGTTCCCTCTTTTTTCATCGGAATTCCCACTGAGGTCATTTCATCGGCCACCGCTGCAATCTTGATAGGGGCCTGTGGGTGAACCTTTTTATAGTCGTAATAGACCACCTCTGCGTTGAGTGTCGCATCAATACGACCGCTCAGTAATAGTTCAAAGGTCTGGTTTAAATCGTCCACGCCGACAACTTTAGCTCCATACCTTTCAGCGATTTCCGCATAGGTACTGGAAATCGTATTTGCCGTACGTTTTTCCTTCAAATCCGCCATAGACTTTACGGTATCGTTCTGATCTGACACAATCGCAACCGTTCGGTTGTATGCATAAGGATCCGTAAAACGATAAGCCTTTTGACGCTCAGCAGTCATATCGACACCATTAATCATGATGTCATAACGACCGGCGGAAATACCGGCCAAAAGTCCATCCCACTTGCCCTCGACAAATTGCGGCTCAACGCCCAAATTTTGAGCGATTAACCGCCCAACCTCAATGTCGTAACCGGTCAATTTTCCGTTTTCATCGTGAAATGTCCACGGTGACCACGTTCCTTCTGTCGCAATGACCAATTTTCCTTTGGCGCGAATCTGATCCAAAAGATCTTGGCCTTGCGCTTCAGACGTGGCTTGATTTTCCATCGGCTCCTCTTTTGAGCAACCGCTTAATCCCAACACGCTGCCAAGTAATACTGCAGATAATGTCAGTTGAAATGTGCGACGACTTAGCATGATTATTTCCTTTTCTTTACGCCATTCTTAGGAAAGTTTGCGTTCTGGAATCTTTCGGATGATTAAACAGATCTTTTGAATTTCCGAATTCCACGATAACACCCTTATCCATAAAACAAACTTTGTTGGAAACATTACGAGCAAAATCCATTTCGTGTGTGACGACCAACATCGTCATGCCGTCATCGGCCAGCTCGCGCATTAAATTTAAAATTCCCTGCGTAAGCTCCGGATCAAGCGCCGAAGTCGGCTCATCGAAATAAATAATCTTGGGATCAACCGCCAGGGCACGAGCAATGGCCACCCGTTGCTGCTGCCCACCAGATAGTTCTGAAGGATAATAGTTTTCGCGATCAGCGAGCCCCACTCGTTTCAATAACACACGACCTTTTTCAATAGCCATCTCTTTATCAATTGCACGGCCAACAATGAGTCCTTCCGTTACATTTTCTAATGCCGTTTTATTGAAAAAGAGGTTGTAATTTTGAAAAACAAAAGCTGTTTTTCTACGAATACTTAAAACATCACCGTAAGATATTCGGCTCATATCATAGGTTTTGTCATCAAAAATCATCTGACCTTGATCGGCTTTTTCCAAAAAATTCATACAGCGCAGTAATGTGGTCTTTCCTGATCCACTTGGTCCGATGATAGAAATAACGTCGCCCTGATTGATCTGCAGATCAATCCCTTTAATGACTTCTGACTTACCGAATGACTTGTGTAAATTTTTTACTTCAATCATTTCTTCACTCATAAATTAGCGCTTCCCATAACGTTGCAGACGTTTTTCTCCGCTTGTCTGCAACTTGGTCAAGACCGTGCAAAAAATCAGATATATCAAAGCCACTTCCACATAAAGCAGAAGCGGTTCATAGGTCCTGGCCACAATTCGCTGCGTTGTCATAAACATTTCCGTCACCGTGATATTCGCGGCAAGAGACGTATCTTTAATCATCGAAATCAAAGAATTACCTAAAGTGGGAAATGCCGTGCGAAAAGCCTGAGGAAGGACAATTCTGCGAATCGTTTGCCCCCAAGTCATACCTGCGCAAAGTCCTGCTTCCAATTGTCCTTTAGGCACAGATTCCAACGCGGCTCGCATTGTTTCTGAACAGTACGCACCTTCATTGATGGAAAACACGACCACAGCGGCAACAAAAGGATCAATCAGTACACCCACGTGCGGTAAACCGTAAAAAACGATAAATAACTGCACCAATAGCGGTGTGCCGCGAATAACCCAAATATAAAAACGAGCAATTTGGTTAAGGATAGGGACAGAGGCAAATTGAATTAGCGCGACAATAACCGCGATAACCATTGCCAATGCAAAGGACAGAGCCGTCAATGGAATTGTGACGATCAATCCCGGAAGCAAAATATCCCAAAAGGAATCGATAAAAAGCTCGAAAGCTGCGTTCACAAATGAACCTCAAATTAACCGTGTTGAAAAACTCAACTTCATGAAAAGCGTGCGTTAAAACATTTAACGCAGTGAGTATAAAAATCAGTTTTCTTAGCCGTCAAATGCTTATTCAGCCGAATGTCCATGCTTTTCGCCTATAGGCAAAAATTCGCTTGAAGTAGGCAACTTCTGCGAGCTTAAGTACAATTTTCAGCAATAATTTTTTGGAGAGATCCATGACTTTTATCGAGAAACTCAAAAATCGTTGGGCTGAAAGTCAATCATTGCTTTGCGTCGGTTTGGATCCTGATAAAGATCGCTTCCCTGAATTCATTAAGAGCACCAAAGACTGCTATTACGAATTTTGTACGGCTATCGTTGACGCAACCGCTCAATACGCCTGCGCTTTCAAACCTCAAATCGCCTATTTTGCTTCCTGCGGAGCCGAAGCTGAATTAAAAGCGATTATTGACTACATTCATCAAAACTACCCCACGATTCCGGTGGTCTTAGACTCCAAACGCGGAGACATCGGTTCCACCGCCAAGCACTACGCCAAGGAAGCGTTTGTGCGCTTTGGTGCCGACGCGGTTACGCTTTCTCCTTATATGGGTTTTGACTCTGTTCAACCCTATTTGGAATACGAAGACAAGGGTGCCATTTTGCTATGCCGCACCTCCAACCCCGGCGGTAACGACATTCAGATGCTCACCGTTGACGGCAAACCAATTTATCAGCGTGTCGCAGAATTAGCTTCCGGCCCTTGGAACTTGAACGGTCAGTTGGGTCTTGTGGTCGGCGCAACCTACCCCAATGAAATCGCTGCCGTACGTTCCATTGTGGGGGATATGCCGTTACTTGTTCCGGGCGTGGGAGCCCAAGGCGGCGATATTGACGCCTGTGTGAATGCGGGCGCCACTTTTGATAAAACAGGCATGATGATTAACTCAAGCCGTGCCATCCTTTATGCCTCCAGAGAAGAAGACTTTAAAGAAGCGGCAGCTCGAGTCGCTAAAGACACTCGCGACAAAATTAATCTAGCTCGTGGCCTCTAGTTTCAAAATTTACTTTCCCTACCCGGGCTTGCCCCGGGTATTTTTTTGAGCAAAATAAGCAAAAATCCGATTCTCTTGTAGCGGACTTTCTCTCCTACTCCTCCTATGCTTACGGCATACGTAATAACTTAGGGGAGAAAGATGCCGGAAGAAAAATTCGGTCCATTTGAACGTGGTGATAAGAATGAGGCCTACGCGAAGTACTTCGTAGGTCAAAGCTATCTCAATATCCTCACCACAACCGGTGTTGTGACCGCCAACGTCACCTTTGAACCGGGGTGCCGCAACAATTGGCACATCCACCACAAAGGCGGACAAATCCTTTTGGTGACAGCCGGTTGTGGTTACTATCAGGAATGGGGCAAGGAGGCGCGCAAGTTGCATCCCGGCGACGTCGTCAACATCCCCGCGGAAGTCAAACATTGGCACGGCGCCGCCAGTGACAGTTGGTTTGCTCACATTGCCATTGAAGTACCGTCAGAAGGCGGCAGCAACGAATGGTGCGAACCTGTCAGTGAAGAAGAGTATCAAAAACTGCCTTAATGTTTGAAGAAAAGCCGCTCAGCGCGGCTTTTCAGTTATTGATCTTGAGAATTTTCACTCTTGTCCGAATTTTCTGTTTTTTCCTCAAGACAGGACACTAGAACTTTATCAATGCGGCGTCCATCCATGTCAACGACCTCAAAACGCCAGTTATCCCACGTCACCACATCACCGGTTTTCGGCAAGTGACCGGTCATCCAAATAATCATGCCGGCAAGCGTGTTGTAACGTCCATCAGCCTCATTCGGTAATGCCTTCAAATTTAACTGATCTTTAAGTTCCGGCACCGGCATCATGCCGTCGACCAAAAGCGAACCGTCTTCACGCTCAATAGCCCACTCCTCTTCTCCCGGAACATTCTTAAATTCGCCGGCAATGGCTTCCAACACGTCTCTCGGGCTCACAATCCCTTGCACAGATCCGTATTCGTCCACAACAATCGCTAAAGGCACATCGTTTTTCTTGAAGTTTTCCAACACTTCAAGGCCCGTCAGAGATTCGGGAACATACACGGCCGGGATCATGTGCGCCGTGAAGTCCACTTTGCCTGTATCCACAATTTGTTGGAGCAGATAGCGCGTTGAACAAAGCCCCTTAATATCGTCGAGAGAACCGTCACAAACGAGTAACCTCGAGTGCTTGGAGGTCAGAAGCTTTTTCACGTTATCGCTCGCACTCTCTTGCATATCAAGCCACTCGACTTCATTGCGCGGTGTCATGAGCGTGCCTACCGTACGATCATCCAAACGGAAAATATTTCGCACCATATCCCGCTCTTGTTCTTCAATGGTTCCGGCTTCGCTGCCTTCAACCACCATTTGATGAATTTCCTCTTCAGTAACGGCGGCTTCCTCGACATTCTCTTTACCGGTAAGCTTTAAAAGCATGTCTGTGGAAACAGAAAGAAGCTTGACAAAGGGAGCCATCAAAATGGCTAAAAAATTGATCGGAGGCGCGATTCGGCAAGCCAATCCTTCCGGATTCATTTGGCCCAAACGCTTGGGAACCAATTCGCCTAAAACAATGGAGAAGTAGGTCACTAAGACCACAACCAGCAGCAGGCCGACCGCTCGGGCTGTGTTCATTTCAACACCGAAACTGGCGTTGAGCCAGTCGGCCACAGGCGTTGCCAACGCGGCCTCGCCGACAATACCGGACAAAATACCAATAGAAGTAATTCCCACCTGAATGGCTGAAAGGGCTCGAGTCGGCTCTTCGTTTAACTTCAGTGCGACTTTTGCACCAGAGTTGCCATCATCGATCTTCATTTGTAGGCGTGCTTTTCTGCTCGTCACCAAGGCGATTTCGCTCATGGCAAACACGCCATTTAAAAAGATCAGAGCTAAGAGGCAAAGAACATTAAACCAGTTATCCATTTTCTATTACTTTTATTAGCAAATAATTTTCACTTTACAGTCTTCATTAGGCGGCACAGGCCTTCGAGCGCTTCTTTAACGGTTGACTGACGAACCGCATTGCGATCACCATCAAAGTGGCAGCACTTAATCAAAGGCTTTTCTCCTTTCTTTGCCCAGGCGATATAGACCGTTCCTACAGGCTTTCCGGGAACAGCGCCCCCCGGTCCCGCAATGCCCGTCACGGCTACCGCCATTGTTGCCTGCGACTTCGCCAATGCCCCCAAAACCATTTCAGAAGCGGTTTCGGCGCTTACCGCTCCATGAGCAACGAGTGTCTCATGACATACGCCCAAAAGATCTTCCTTGGATTGATTACTGTAAGTAACAAATCCGCGATCAAACCATTCGCTTGAGCCTGCGGTCTGGGTAATAGAACAGGCGATTGCGCCGGCTGTGCACGACTCTGCGGTCGCAATCATCGATTGGCTCGCCAAAGCACATTGACCTAATTTTTCAGACAGTTCTACAAAAAGTTCCATATCAGTAGAGCACCCATTGAGCTACCAACAATACAATCCATGCATACAAAGCCGCGATGGCATCATCGAGCATGATCCCGAAACCGTTTTTCATTTTTTGATCAAAGTAGTCTGCGGGAGGCAGTTTCACAATATCAAAAAAACGGAAGGCAACAAAAGCCGCCACCTGCCAAATCAAAGAAGGCGGCACAAGCGCCAAGAGCAGCCAAATCGCAAATACTTCGTCGATAACAATTGAACCATGATCCGGCACGCCTAAGTCATCAGACGTTTTCTGACACGCCCAGGCTCCCGCTAAAAATGATACGGCGACAATAAAAAACCACGCCGTATAGGGAATCCAGGGATTCAACAAGACAAAAACAATCCAGCCGGCCAGTGTCCCCCACGTGCCAGGAGCGGGACGAATCACGCCGCTTCCAAAAAAGGAGGCGATCATATGAGCGGGGTGACTGAAAGCAAATGCCATCGTCATTCGCACCTTATTGACCGGATTGTCACTGCTGTACTTTTCTAACATTTCATTGTGAGAAGTGGTCAAATCCATGAAAGGTATTTTCGACCTCACTTCCGTTCTTATCCAATAAAGTTAACCCGTTTTGAACAATGGTTCCCACTCGCGACAAAATCAACGGTTTACCTCGACGGCAATAATCTCTTTGATAATTTTCAATGCTCTCCCGAGCGCTGATCGGAGCCGTCCAAACCAGTTCATAATCGTCTCCGCCGGCAAGCTGGGCCTGACGCTTTTGTTGCAAAGATCTTCCTGCCAGTTCAGGGCTCACCGCCAAGTCATCAATATTGACTCTCGCCCCCACTGACGAACGCGCCAAAATATTTCCCAGATCTTTGAGAAAACCATCTGAAATATCCGCGCAAGCGGTGGCGCAGCGACTTAAAAAACAGCCCAGTTCGACTCGAGGCATAGGGGTATCCATAGCTTGAGCCAAGTACTCCGTACACGTTCCCTGCCATTGCCCGGTTCGCAACATCAGAGCCAAATAGGCATCACCCACAGTGCCGCTGACCCAAATGTCATCCCCAACACGCGCTCCCGAGCGCGTCAGGCCCTTGTCCACTTCTCCGATCGCCGTAATCGTGATACTGAAAGGCGCTTGATTGTGTCCGATTTTTGCCGTTTTTGTCGTATCTCCGCCAACGAGCGGGCAATTAAAACGCCGCGCCAACTCAGACAATCCACGACTAAACGCTTCTAACCAATCCGGATCGGTTTCAGGCAGAGAAAGCGCAAGGAAAAAACAACGAGGTACAGCTCCGGATGCGGCCAGATCGGATAGATTCACAGCGAGCGACTTCTGTCCAATTGTGTAAGGGTTAGCATCCGGCAAAAAATGCGTACCGCCCGCCACCGTATCGGTTGTGATAGACAAACGGCGGTCACCGATTTGGATGATTGCGCAATCATCCCCGATCCCTTGGGTTGTCCATTGACCGGGGATGTTGAAATTGAAGAAGCGGGAAATGAGCTCTGTTTCGCTAAGGCATGGGCCCATAAAATTACTTTTTCGCACCCACCTCAGCCGCACGCACATCGACGGCGACTTTATCGAGAACACCGTTGACATAACGGAAGCCATCGGAACCGCCAAACAACTTGGCCAATTCCACCGCTTCGTTAATAACCACACGGTAAGGGATTTCAACGTGGAACTTCAGCTCATACGTTCCCAAAAGAAGCACGGAACGTTCCACCAAAGACAAGCGAGAAATATCACGATCCACATGTTTGGAGAAAATCGCCTGTAATTCCTCTGCGTTATCAATCACGCCGGCGAGCAATTCAGAAAAATGCTTCTTGTCGCAACGTTCAAAGTCAGCGGCGTCAATAGCTGCGCCCGCGACCGGTTCACCATCGTCACTGAGCACGCTCAAAAGCGTGCGTTCGATCGTCACCGCATCGGCCGCACTCACAAGCCATTCATAAATACCCAAAAGGGCAAACTCACGGGAAAGCGAACGAGCACCACGGCTCGGGCGATGGAGTTTAGCGTCAGCCATTGTTACTCACCTTCGTCCATATCGTATTCAAACTCTTTACGGATATTGGCCATTTCCACCGCAACCTGCGCGGCATCCGTTCCCTTTTGCTGCAGGCGAGCCTGAGCTTGTTCATCGTTTTCGGTCGTCAACACCGCATTGGCAATCGGGATATCAAAATCCAATCCCACCTGCATAATGCCTGAAGCGGATTCATTGGAGACGATTTCAAAGTGGTACGTTTCACCACGAATCACCGCACCGATTGCAATCAAGGCATCGTACTCTTCAGTCGCGGCCAATTGCTGGAGCGCAAAAGGAATTTCAAGAGCGCCCGGCACTCGCATAAGCGTAATGTCCTCTTCCACCACACCAAGGCGAGCCAATTCTGTCAAACAGGCCTTCAAAAGACCTTCACCGGCGTACTCATTAAAACGCGATTGGACAATGCCGATGCGCAATCCGCGTCCGTCTAAAGAATTCTCAATAATGTCCATGGACATTGTGTTTCTCCGAAGAAAATCTGTTTCTTATCTAAATTCGCATATTGTACCGTTTTTAAGGTCGCTAAACACCTCAAAAACAGACAAAAATTAACGAAAAATCAATTCGCTAGCACTCCTAGAGATGCATGCCTCGAACATACGAAGGCGGGAAACCGACCTTTTCATTCAATTCCAGCGCAGCCTGCCAACCCCAGTGCGGATTCAAAAGCATCTGTCGGCCTACATCAACCAAATCCGCCGTACCTTCCACAAGTACACTTTCGGCTTGACGCGCATCCTTTATCAAGCCGCACGCAATGGTAGGCAGGCCGGTGTGTTGACGCACCGCCCGGGCAAATGGCAACTGATAACCGTAAGAGACCGGAATCTTCTGACTGTCATGCAAACCACCCGTGGAAACATCCACAAAGGCGCAACCTTTCTTTTTGAGCTCTTCGAGCAAATCAAGGGTTTCTTTGAGATTCCATCCGCCCTCAATCCAATCTGTGGCAGAAACGCGAACGCCCAATTCCACATCGGGAGCGGCTTTCTTCATCGCGTCAAAAACCGCTAATGGCAATCTAATGCGATTTTCAAAACTGCCTCCATAGCAATCGGTCCGTTGGTTCGAGATCGGTGAAAGAAATTGATGTAAAAGATAGCCGTGAGCCATATGAATCTCAATGGCATCCACGCCCGCTTTTTGGGCGCGTTCGGCCGCATTGGCAAAAGCCTGGATGATGGCTTCGATTCCCCCGGGCAACATTTCGCGAGGCACTGGACTATTTTCGCCAGCGCTCAAAGCAGATGGCGCCACAGCTTCCCAGCCCCCTTCTTCTTTGCTGAGATAGCCTCCTACCCAAGGCGCACGCCCAGAGGCTTTGCGACCTGCGTGACTAATTTGAACCGCAATTTTCGTGGTCGGGTCAATTGCTCGCATGGTCTGCACAATCTCAGCCAGTCCCATCGCCAATTCGTCAGACCACAGCCCCAGATCAGAACCGGTAATCCGACCGTCTGGCGTTACCGCCACAGCTTCTATGCACACTAGCGCCGCACCGGAACCGGCCAATTTCCCGTAATGAACTTTGTGCCACGTCGTGGCCTTCCCATTTTCAGCCTGATATTGGCACATCGGCGGGACGCTGATACGATTTTTCAGCTGCAACGAACCCAATTGATAAGGACTAAACAATTGCGTTTTCATAATGTTGCCTCATCAGAAAAGACCATCGTCGTTTTTCAAACTCATCATTCGCTCGACATAACGGGCTATCGTATCAATTTCGAGATTCACCCAATCCTGAGCCTTTAAGTGTTTTAACGTCGTTACTTCTACGGTGTGAGGAATCAGATTAATGGAAATGCGAGTTCCCACAGGCGTATCTTCGACTTCATTAATCGTAAGCGAGACGCCATTGACCGTCACGGAACCTTTGTAGGCCAGATAGGCGGACAACTTCATCGGCGCACGCACCACTAAGTGCCAACTTTCCGCCTTGGGCTCCATCACTTCAACTTGCCCGACGCCATCCACATGACCGGACACGATATGACCGTCCAAACGATCCCCTACGCGAAGCGCTTTTTCTAAATTGACCTCGCCCCAGGTATCCAATCCGCAAGTCTTTGACAAACTCTCTGCAGACACTTCGATCTGGAAAGTGTCTCCATCGATGCTCACCACCGTCATGCAGGCACCGTTGACCGCGATAGACTCACCCACTTCCGTTCCTTTTAACCATCCGGTGGGTGTATCAATCGTCAGCCGCACTCCGTCGCCCAACGTCTCGGGCTCTTTGACCTTACCGATCGCTTCAATAATGCCTGTAAACATTTTTTATTTCCTTTTTCGTAAAATCATTCGAACATCGTTTCCCACGATAGCGCTTTCAACCATCGTCCACTCTTCCGATTCCGACAAATGCTCTACCGCGGGAAGATGAAACGCGGAACGTCCCGCTCCTAAAATTTTTGGGGCAATGTAACACAAAAGCTCATCAACCAAACCCTGTCGCACCAGCTCTCCGGTCAATCGCGCCCCGGCCTCTACATGTACTTCGTTGATCTCGCGTCGTGCCAATTCAGTTAAAAGTGCCTTCAGATCCAACCGACCGTCTGATCCCGCCAGCTGAAGAACCTGTGCCCCGCGCTGTTGTAAAGCCCGCGCTTTATTCGCGTCCATTTTTGCGCAGACCACCAACACACGCCCTTCGTCAAAGAAACGATTATCAGAATTCACTCGCAAAGCCGAGTCCAACAAAACTTTTAAAGGCTGCCGTTCCTGAAGACGTCCATCAACTCTGGCGGTCAGAGAAGGGTTATCCGCCAAAACCGTCCCCACCCCCGTGAGAATTGCCCCCGCTACGCAACGCCAGCGTCTGCCGTCTTCACGAGCCTCAGGCCCCGTTATCCACTGACTTTCTCCGCTCACCAAAGCCGTGTACCCATCCAAACTCATCGCCACCTTGGCACGAACCCATGGACGCCCCTCAGTCATCCGCGTCATGAATCCCGCATTCATCTGCCAAGCTTCTTGCTGTAAAAGCCCGACAGTAACATCAATGCCCGCCTCTCTGAGCATTGAAACGCCACGGCCAGCCACTAAGGGATTGGGATCCAAACAAGCAACGACAACCCTCGCCACTTTCTCTTTAATCAAACGCAGAGCACACGGAGGCGTTCTTCCATAATGAGAGCAAGGCTCAAGCGTCACATAAACGATCGCCCCTTCAACAGAAAATCCATTGGCTTGAGCATTTTTAATCGCTTGAATTTCCGCATGATCAGAACCTGTTTTCTGAGTAAAGCCTTCACCCAAAACCAGCCCGTCGCGCACAATGACACAGCCCACCGATGGATTCGGCGGACTGATAGGACGAGCCTTGGCGGCAAGCTCCAAAGCCCTTTGCATATAGTCTCGATCAGACAACATTACCGATTAGACCTCGCGAGCCATATCAGCAAACTTTTGCACGTCTTCAAAATTGCGATAGACGCTGGCAAAGCGAACATAAGCCACCTTATCAAGGCCTCGCAGCTCTTCCATGACCAGTTCGCCCAAACGATCACTGCGCACTTCGCGCTCGCCCAACGCAAGCATTTTTTGTTCAATTCGGTTAATCGCTTCATCCACGCGTTCACGCGAAACCGGACGCTTGCGTAAAGCCAACATCATCGAGGCGCGAAGCTTTTTTTGATCATATTCACAGCGGCCGCCGCCACGCTTGATAATAGAAGGCATCGAGAGCTCAACGCGTTCATAAGTGGTAAAGCGTTTTTCACACTTCAAACAGCGGCGCCGACGACGAATCGTCGTCCCATCTTCGCTCGTGCGAGAGTCAATCACCTGGGTTTGTTCGTGCTTGCAGAAAGGACAATGCATACACCCATCTCCTTCTTTTTATCTATGGAATCTCACTTTCCAAAAACCACAACATATGGTATCGGAACACTTAGACTTGATTGTACTCGTTAGTCCACAATCTGTGGGGAAAATATTCAGAAAATCGGAGAAGTTGTGGGAAATTGTCCGGTTGGTTCAAATAAAATCACAGAGTCTCCCCTGGATGTATGAACTAAATATAGAAAACCAAAATGGATAGAAAAGGGCTGAGCAGAGATCTGAAAACCTCTGTTCAGCCGAATACTTAAAACAGCAATTAGTGTTGAAGTCTCGGATTGAGGCTATAGATTCCTTGCAGAATGGCGCAACCTAAAACGTGAGGCATCATACGCTGGCGAACTTCAGTCCACCGAGCGGTATCAGGCAAGCCTAACGTCTTGACATCCAATGCAAACACACGGAATTCGTAGCCGTGCACGCGAGCATCGAATCCCGGAGGGCACGGACCGTCATAGCCACGATGCACGTGAGACTCCGACGTATAGTCATTGATCGCCTCAACACCGATGTGTTTGGCAAAGCGCTTACCTGTGTTTTCATCCCCGACGCTCGCTTCACCCTTTTGCACTTCGGAAACACTGGGATCAATATCCCAAATCAACCAATGGACAAAATCTCGACGAGGCTGATCAGCCGGGATTTCGCCGTCCGCATTTAAAGCATTGCGATCGGTCGGCACATCCGGATCAATGCAAGCCAGCACAATTGATTGAGTTCCTTCGGGAAGACCGCTCCAACTAAGCTGCGGGTTGAGGTTTTCCGATAACGCAAATTGACCGTCAATCAATCGCCCGTACGCGCACTCGCTCGGAATCCACTGACCGTGCTCAAAATCTTTACTGGTTATTTTCATAGGGCATTCCTCCTCTACAACTCCTGATTTATTATTCGACGCAAATATTAAATTTGTCAATACTCAGCACTTAAGCCAAATCGTTACCGGTCCGTCATTGATCAGGGCTACTTGCATATAGGCTCCGAACTCTCCCGTTTCGGTCCTTAACCCGCTCTCAGCAACCTTCTTCACAAAATGTTCATAGAGTTTTTTGCCGGTTTCGGGGTCAGCTGCCGGCGTAAAACTGGGACGCAATCCTTTCGCGGTGTCCGCTGCGAGCGTAAATTGAGAAACAATCAAAATGTCACCACCGATATCAGTGACGCTTTTATTCATTTTTCCATTGTCATCTTCAAAAATACGGTAGGCGAGCATTTTTTTCGCTAATTTTTCGCATTGCTCTTCCGTATCTCCCTTTTCTGCGCAGACCAACACCAACAATCCGTGACCGGCGTTGCCGATTACTTGATCGTTAACGGTTACCGAGGCACTTTTCACCCGCTGCAACAACCCAATCATTTCTTCACCCTTAAAAGAAAAGGCCGCGTTAAACCAACATTTCGATTCTGCGCGGCCTGATACTAAATTCGACTCAATGTTCAGTGAACTGTAACCTTAGCCCACTTGCGTTTACCGACTTGAATCGTATAAGTTCCCGCTTTCAGCTTGAGCCCGCGATCTGTCACACGGTCACCGTTGACTCGCACGCCTCCCTGATCAACGTTGCGGTTAGCTTCACCCACGCTCGGAACCATGCCGGCCTCTTTAATGAGCTTGCCAATACCGATTTCACCGTCAACAGCGGCGACATTGACTTCCGGAATGTCAGAGGGCATTTCACCGGCACGGAATCGATTATTAAATTCCACTTCCGCCGCATCGGCTGCGCTCTTATCATGGAAGCGCTCAACAATTTCTTTTGCCAAAAGAACCTTCGCTTCACGCGGGTTGCGTCCATTGGCGCATTCGCTCTTTAACGTAGCGATTTCATTGTTGCTCTTTAAGCTCAAGAGATCGTACCAATTCCACATCAGATCATCGGAAATGCTCATCACTTTCCCGAACATATCGTTAGGCGCATCCGTAATACCGATGTAGTTGTGCTTGGACTTACTCATCTTATTGACGCCGTCCAAACCAACAAGCAAAGGCATCGTCAGAATACACTGAGGTTCCTGTTCATATTGACGCTGCAGTTCACGACCCACCAACAGGTTAAAGCGCTGATCCGAACCGCCCAACTCCATATCGGCTTTGAGCGCAACGCTGTCATAGCCCTGCATGAGAGGATACAGAAGTTCATGCATGGCAATCGGTGCCTGTTCAGCATAACGCTTGGCAAAATCGTCGCGTTCGAGCAATCGAGCCAGGGTGTAGCGCGAGGCGAGCTTGATCATGTCCGTGGCCGTCATCTTGTCACACCACTCGGAGTTGTAACGAATTTCCGTTTTTTCACGATCCAACACAAGACTCGCCTGATCCAGATAGGTCTTGGCATTAATTTCAATTTGTTCGCGCGAAAGCGGCGGACGGGTTACGTTACGACCCGAAGGATCACCAATCGCCGCTGTGAAATCGCCAATCAAGAAAATCACGGTATGACCCAAATCCTGTAATTGGCGAAGCTTATTTAAAACAACCGTGTGACCGATATGAATATCGGGGGCCGTCGGATCCAACCCTAACTTGCAGCGCAAGGGCGTACCCGTCGCCTGTGAACGAGCCAACTTTTGTTCCAAATCCGCTTCGATCAAAAGGGTGTCCACACCGCGCTTAATCGTCGCCATCGCTTCACGGACTTCGTCAGTAACCGCGTACTTTTTTTCAATTTCGCTCATAAGATTATTTTTTTACAAAATAGATACATAAAAAAGGAATCTTCAATCGGCTTAGAAAACTAATTCGGGTAAAATTAGTGCCGTTTTCAGATTGCGTATCGGCTTATTGTAACCAATCAAACTCCCAATGTCTGCGCCCAGTATTCTTGCGAAAAATTTACGATCCGTCGGGGAAGGTTTGTGCCTGCTTGCCCGCGGTTGCGCGCGCTCATGGGATCGGATTGCTCAAAGCCCATACAGACGACTGGTTCTGGGGATTGCTTTCGGTATTCTGCCCGCCTCTGTCGCCATCGCCACCTATACGGCTTATCCCAGCGATGAAGAGCAAATGGTCCGTGACATGCAAACACAAATTGTCGCGCCATTGCCTATTCCCTCAATTGCAGAACAAATCACGGTTGTCACCACGCATTCAGCCGTGACCACACACACCACAATGATCCGAGTCAATGACACGCTGGGGGCCATTTTCTCAAGACTCAACATTGAAGATAGCGCTTTGCAACGTTTTGTTCGCGGACAGACTCTTGCGCAGCCGCTTTCAACTCCGCGAGAAGGTGTGTACGTTCAGGCCAAAGTCACCGCAGATAAAAAAGCGCAGTCTCTGAAGATTTTCTTGGAAGCTCGCTCCAACGATCAGAAAAATTCCGTGGTGACGATTACTCGCCGAGGAGAACGTTTCGTAATTAACTCTTCTCCGTTTGTTTACGAAACACAGCAAGCAATGAGCGCAGGTCTGATCGAAACGAATTTCATCGACTCTGCCAAAGCTGTCGGAATTCCGGAGGAAATCGCTGAAAAAATGCCTCTAGCATTTGAGCGCCAAATCAATAATGGTTTGGAAATCTCCGAAGGCGATGATTTCCGTGTGATTTATGAGCGCCAGTTCCTTGAGGGCGATTTCGTCAGAAACGGCAAAATCCTTGCGGTATCTGTCACGCACAAAGGCAAAACTTATGAAAGTTTTTGGGCTGAGGACGGCACTCGAAACGGCAGCTTCTATAGCCTTGACGGCACCTCCAACCGGACGACATTTATCCGTGTTCCGGTCGAAGGCGCTCGTGTGACTTCGAGCTTCATGCCAATGCGTCGTCACCCGGTCACCGGCGTTTTGCGTCCTCACCAAGGAACCGATTTCGGTGCCCCGCGTGGCAATAAAATCTACGCTGCAGCCGATGGCGTCATTTCCCGCCGCTCTTTTGACAAGCGGGGCTTCGGCAATTACCTGATGATCAAGCATGATGAATCCCGCACCACGCTTTACGGTCATATGACTCGCTTTGCCGATGGCATGACACTGGGCGCCAAAGTCAAACGCGGCCAAGTCATCGGTTACGTGGGGTCCACCGGCTTGACCACGGGTCCTCACCTTCACTATGAATTGCGTGTTAACAATCGTCAGGTCAATCCGCTAAAGACGAGTATTCCGGATAAAGATCGCCTGACCGCTGAAGAAAGACAAAAACTGTTGGCAGCCGCCCGGCCGTTAACAACTCGCTTGGCTATGCTTAACCGAATTCAGTCGGTCAAACCGCTGACACCGAAAGAAGCGATTGCCCAGGAAAACGTTTCCGAGCCACCCAAGTCCTAAAAATGCGCAAGAAATCTGACATTTTTATCGGTCTGATGTCAGGCACAAGTCTTGACGGAACCGATGCTGTCGCTTGTCGATTTGAGGGCAACGAAGTTCAATTTATAGCTCACGCCCACTTGCCCTATTCACAAGCCCTGCGAAAAAACCTGCTCAGTCTTTTAACTCCGGGCAGCGATGAAATCAACCGTTGTGGAAAGATCGGAATTCAACTGGTCCACTTCTACGCGCGCACTGTGGACGAATTGCTGAAAAAACTGCAATGTAAGCCATCAGAGATTGCCGCTATTGGTGTACACGGGCAAACCATTCGCCACTGTCCGCAATCGGGCTTTACCGTGCAATTAAACAATCCGGCTCTTTTAGCCGAGCTCACCGGCATTGACGTTATTGCGGATTTTAGAAGTCGTGATATGGCCGCTGGCGGTGAAGGCGCCCCGCTCGTTCCAGCTTTTCACGCATGTATATTTTCCGCCCCCAAGGCTCGAGCCATCGTAAACATCGGCGGCATTGCCAACGTCACTTTACTAAGCGGCAATAAAGTACTGGGCTTTGACTGTGGTCCCGGTAACACCTTAATGGACATATGGGTGCAAAAGCATTGCGGTTTGCTTTTCGATGAAGATGCCCGCTGGGCCCTGAAGGGGAAAATCAATAATGAACTTCTCCAAGCTTTTTTAGCCGATCCCTATTTTTCCCGCAAACCACCAAAGAGCACAGGACGGGAATATTTCAACGAAAATTGGCTTCTAAAACGCTACCCTGACCTCTTGTCTCTGCCTCCAGAAGACGTACAAAGAACTCTGGCTGTGCTTACCGCTCAAGGAATTTTGCGCTCCGTCAACCAAGCTCAACCGGAGACAAAAGAACTGTTTATCTGTGGGGGCGGAGCACTTAATCCCCTTTTGATCGAGGAATTGAAAAAGGGCTCTTATTCTGTTCAAAGCACAATGGCTTTAGGTGTGGATCCAATGCACGTGGAATCCATGGCTTTTGCTTGGCTCGCTTTTCGTTTCGTCAATAAAAAAGCCGGGAATCTCCCGGCTGTAACACGTGCCCGCGGTGAGCGCATACTGGGTGCGCTCTACCCGGCAGGCTAAACAGAAAAAGATGAACCGCAACCGCAGGTCGTCACCGCGTTGGGATTGCGGATAACAAACTGGGCCCCCGTCAGATCTTCCTTAAAATCGATCTCGGCTCCAACCAAATACTGATAGCTTAACGAGTCAATCAACAACGTCACGCCGTCTTTAACCATTTTGGCGTCGTCTTCATTTTCTTTTTCGTCAAACTGAAAACCGTATTGGAACCCGGCGCATCCGCCGCCCTGCACAAACACACGGAGCTTCAGCTTATCGTTGCCCTCTTCTTCAATCAGACTTTTGACTTTAGCGACTGCAGCGTCCGTAAAGTGAATCGGTTCCGGAGCCAAATTCGTTTGTTGTTCTTCCATAGTATTTCAATTCCATCCATCAAAAACGTGTTGATTATACGTTTTTTTGAGCACCATTATGTTGCAAAATCTATCCTTCCAGACCAACCAAGATGACTCCCAAAGTCATACCGATAACACCGCTTAAACGGGTGATCGACAGTCGTTCCCTCAACAGTAAACCACCCAAGACCACACCGATCATCATTCCGACTTCCCGACTTGGAGCCACGTATGCGAGTGGCGCCATCGTCATGGCATAAAGAACCAGCAGATACGCCAATGGCGAGCCCACAGTGACCACCGCCAATGCTTTTTGTAAGCGAGGTGTTGTGAGAATTTCCACAGATTCCTGTTTCCAGTTAGCGTGCATCATGATAAAGGGAGCAAACACCAATGCTCGCACAGCAATCGACGGGAAATAAAAAGTCATGGGATTCAGTCCTGTTGACTGTTGTACCGCCCAGGCGTCACAAAATGAGTATCCGGCGATAAAGCAGCCGGTCAATACTCCCCAAAAGATTCCCGCTCGAATTCTCAATTCTTGAGTTTGCTTATCTTGCTTATGCGGCATCGCCAATAAAACAATAGACGCCAAAATCAGAGCAATACCAATCCATCCCCAAAATGAGGGACGATCTCCCAAAATCAGTACCGCACTTAATACAGTAATTAATGGCCCCGTTCCACGAGCCGTCGGATAAACAATGGAATAATCAGATTTTTTATAACCAATTTGAAGTACCTGACCATAGATCACATGGATCGGAGCTGAAAGCGCAATCACCAACCACCCCACGGGAGTGATATTACGTAAAGCCTCGGGATCGTAAATAAAGAGCGCGGGAACCGTAATGACTGCCGTGATAATGTATACAAGCCACCAAAAAGGACGAGTCGCGTTGGCTCTTTTCAAAAAATAGTTCCATGTGGCGTGTACCATCGCCGCAGTCAATACCAAAGCAAGAGCTGTCAGGGACATTTTTGATTCGAATACGAAAACAATTACGCTATTTTACGCCAACAAAAAAGGCTCCCCAAATGGAGAGCCTTTGGCAAACTCCACCCGAAAGCGGAGTTTTCGCAACCAATCGTGTAAACGATTAGCGCTTGGAGAATTGCTTACGGCGACGAGCCTTGCGAAGACCGACCTTCTTACGTTCGACTTCGCGAGCGTCACGGGTCACAAAGCCCGCTGCGGACAACTGGGCCTTCAAGCCTTCGTCGTAGTCAATCAAAGCACGGGTGATGCCATGACGCACAGCGCCGGCTTGACCCGTTTCACCACCGCCACGAACGTTGACCATCACGTCAAACGTTTCAACGTTTTCCGTGAGTTCCAACGGTTGCATCACGACCATACGGCCGGTTTCACGGTGGAAGTATTCATTCAAAGGACGACCGTTGATCACGATCTTGCCGGAACCACGCTTAATAAAGACGCGGGCCACGGAGCTCTTGCGACGGCCGGTGCCGTAATTGTAATTGCCGATCATGCCGAATCCTTATTAGATGTCGAGGTTCTTAGGTTGTTGAGCCGTATGCGGATGTTCTTCACCAGCATAGATCTTCAACTTCTTGATCATGGCGTAGCCCAAGGGTCCCTTCGGGAGCATACCCTTAACAGCGATTTCGAGGGCACGCCCCGGGTGGCGTTGTTGCATCTTTTCGAAAGTCGTTTCGATGATGCCGCCGGGATAACCCGTGTGACGATAGTAACGCTTGTTCTTAGCCTTATCGCCACTCATCTTCATCTTGGAAGCGTTGATCACAACGATAAAATCGCCCGTGTCAACGTGCGGCGTGTATTCAGGCTTGTGCTTGCCGCGCAAACGGGCAGCAATTTCAGCAGCGAGGTGACCGACGATCTTATCGGTGGCGTCAACCACGTACCATTCGCGAGTCACTTCGAGCGGCTTAGCCGAGAAGGTCTTCATTATGTATTCACCTATCAATGAAAACGCACGACATTTCAGTTAAGTCGCGCGCAACCGGAGTGTCGCTTAAGGCCGCAAGCACCAGCGACAGAGTCCCAAAATTCTTTCTCCCGTTATCTCAAAAAAGTGACAGAGAAACACCTCCTGAAATAACAAGGGTTTGGATTTTACCTAAAAAGTTTAAGAAAAACAAACCATTTAAAGACTCTTTCGATCTTTTTAGCCAGCTCAACAGTAAGAGAAATTTTTTAGAAGTTTTTCGTTTCTACCGCAATGTCATCCGATTGTCATTGTTTTGACACCGACCTCACACAATTTTGTCATTTTGCAAGCGCATACTGCCTGCAGTTTTATTTGAAACCTTTCTTTACGTTCTCAAATTAATCAATTTTTAATCATGGAATACTACTTTCTCGCTCTTCTGGCGTTTCTTGGCCTGGTTGCGATCTTCGATATTTTTGTTGGGGTGAGCAATGATGCGGTGAATTTTTTGAATTCAGCATTAGGTTGTCGAATCGCTTCTTTTAAAACCATCATGCTGGTTGCCAGCATCGGGGTTATGTTAGGGGCTACGTTCTCATCGGGCATGATGGAAATCGCCCGTTCCGGTGTTTTCAATCCCCAAATGTTTACCTTTTCCGAAATCATGGTGATTTTCTTTGCCGTAATGGTGACGGACATTATCCTGCTTGATTTATTTAATTCATTGGGCTTACCGACTTCGACTACGGTATCCATCGTTTTTGAATTACTTGGCAGTGCGCTAGCTGCCGCGACCTACACATTGATGATGGACGGAGCCTCTCTTAGCGGTGTTATTGATTACATCAACAGTTCCAAATCCCTAACCATTGTTTCAGGCATTTTGATTTCCGTTGCTGTCGCTTTTGTGGCAGGTGCTCTCGTTCAATATGTCACCCGCCTGATTTTTACATTCAATTTTGAACGGATGTATCGGCGTGTCGGAGGGATTTTTGCTGGAATTGCACTCACCGCCATCTTCTATTTTCTCGTGATGAAGGGAGCCAAAGGCGCAAGCTTCATGCAACCTGAGTGGATTCAATTCATGGATGTCAACACGTGGCCCATTGTCGGCACGCTGTTTATCGTTCTTTCATTAATTTTTCACCTGCTCATCATTACAACCAATATCAATATTTTTAAGATCGTCATTTTAGCGGGCACATTTTCATTGGCCTTTGCGTTTGCCGGCAACGACCTTGTGAACTTTGTCGGCGTCCCGCTCGCCGCATGGGATTCTTATCAGGAATGGGTTGCTTCAGGTGAAGCGGCAACAGCTTTTACCATGGAAGGACTTTTGAAGCCAACAGTTGCCGCCACGGGTTTTCTGCTGCTTTCCGGTCTCATCATGGTTTTAACTCTTTGGTTTTCAAAGAAAGCTCAAATCGTTATTCAAACGTCTATCAACCTTTCTTCAAGCAACTCGGGAGAACAGGAACAATTCGGCAGCTCTCTACCCGGTCGTATGATCGTTCGCGCCAGTATGGGATTGGGGAACATCATTCAACAGATCATTCCACAGTCCATACAAAAAGGAATTGATCGGCGATTTGAACCCAAGAAACTACAACGAGGTGAAACGCCACTACCTTTTGACTATGTCCGCGCATCAATTAACCTCGTTGTAAGCGCCGCCTTAATCGCTTCTGCAACAAGCCTCCAGCTACCGCTATCAACGACTTACGTCACATTTATGGTTGCTATGGGATCATCTTTTGCTGACGGCGCATGGGATCGCGAAACCGCCGTGTACCGCATCTCCGGAGTACTCACCGTCATTAGCGGTTGGTTCCTTACAGCTTTGAGCGCGTCAACCATGGCGGCCATTGTTTGCGGTTTTACCCTTTTTGGGGGTCCCATTGCCGCGCTAATCCTGGCCGTCGCTTCTACATTCCTGCTTATTCGTTCCAATCTCCGTGCCAAATTGGATACAGTTAACATGCGCGCTGACTTGGACACTCGTTACGATGTGAGAAAGGTTCAGGAATTGGTTGATCAAAAAACGGATGTCAGTTTTGCAAAGACACTCCTTATCTTTAATCGGTTGGTTCATGACTTCTTAAATGACAACGAACGCGCCCTGCTTCATGTTAAATCCGATAGTTCGGATCTGTTTGAAAAAATGAGTACAGACCGAAGTCTTTATTACCGCATGGCAAATTCCAGCTTTAAACCCACTAAAGACGATTTTGATGCCCGTTATTGTTATTACCGCATATTTACCAATGTACGTGAAGTTGGCCGTTCTCTGCAGTCTTTAACCAAACAAGCGACAGAGCACGTAGCTAACCGGCACCGTATATTCCAAGGTGATCTAAAGACCGACTTGTTAAGTCTCACGGACTATCTAGAAAAAATTTCAAAGGATACTGACAATAAACCGAACATCCATTGCGTACTGGCTCACTCAAATGAGGCCATTGAATTGATCGACCATATGCAGGCGGAACTGCTCAGAAAAATTCCGAATGCAGGCCTCTCAGTTCGTGGTAGCGAGCTTTATTTAAATTTTCTGGTTTTCGCCCGTGAACTTGTCAATCGCAGCGCTATCGCCGCTGCACTAGAAAATAAAATCGCAACCATTACCTCCCAACCGTCCTCGAAGTAAGGGCGAAATGCTACTTACTTCTTTTCCCACGTCGGCTGCCCGGTCGACGTGGCTTTTTTCTCCTCACTATAATTCCTGATCTCCCTTGTTATATGTGAATCACTGGTTTTTCATGTCCAATCATCGTTTGGGTATTGTTGTTGAAGGCGGAGGAATTCGCGGCATTTATGCGGCCGGGGTTCTGGATGTACTTTCTGATCTGCATTTGCCGGTCAAGGGCGTGATCGGAGTTTCCGCCGGCGCCATCCATGCGTGCTCATTTGTGGCTGGTCAAAAAGGCAGAAGCATTCGTTTTTATAAACGCTTCTGCACTGACGCTCGCTTCTTCAGTTTTAAAACATTGATTAAGACCGGCAACATCGTAGACACCCAATTTTGTTACCACGACATTCCCTATATCTATGATCCGTTTGACAATAACCGCTTTAAAAATTCCGGCATTGAGTACTACGTCACTTGCACCAATGTGGAAACAGGACAACCCGAATATTTGCATCTAACGGACATGGATAAAGAAATTGACGGTCTGCGAGCCTCCGCTTCGCTTCCCTACGTTTCTCAAATTGTGGACTTCCGGGGAAAGAAATTGCTCGACGGCGGTTGTTCTGACCGCATTCCCTTAAAAGCTTTTGAAAAGATGGGGTTCGATCGCAATATTGTAATTTCCACGCAACCCCGTGAACACAAAGTAAAAGATCGGGATGCCTATTTGGCCAAGCTTTTTTATCGTAAATATCCAAAATTCTGTGAGACTTTCGCCGCCTCTCCGCAAGCTTATGAACACACTCAGGAAAACATTGACCAAGCCCAGAAAAACGGAACGGCCTTTGTCATAAGACCTCAAACGAGCCTTGGCATCAAACGTTTAACTCACGATCCTGCGCAAGTGCAGAGAGGATACGATGCGGGGCAAAAAGATGCCCAAGAACTCCTGCCCACATTAAAGAAATGGATTCAAGAAAACTTTTGAACGATACCGCTTTAACAACTTCTAAATTACAACCAATCCGGCATCTGAGACGTTTTCAAAAGTTTTAACTCAACACGCCCCTTGTCAGACTTTGGGGGTTTCAGCTGCACCTCTTTGAGAAGACCGGCTCTAAACAGATGAATCTTGACGATTTTCTGGCCACAATAGCGTTTCAACAGTTCTTGTAAATTACCCTTACGGACACGAATTCCATCAATTGCCAACAGTTCATCTCCGGCGCAAATCCCGGCCTTTTCTGCCGCGCCGCCTTCATCGAGTTGGGCAACAGTTAACGTATCTCGGCCTGCCAGTTGAGCCTGTAGCACCTGACGCTCCATTTCAAGGGCGACTTCTCTATACGAGATCCCAAGGATTTTCAGTATTGCTCGATAGTTCGGTTCTTCACAACCGTATACCCATTGATCAATGTATGCGGAAACATCAACACCGGTCGCATCGAAAATCAGTTCTGGCAATACCTCTTCATCCACACCCGCATAATCCGATTCTGAATCCTTAAATTGCTGCCATGCAAAACGCAACACGTCATCCAGACTCTTTTTCCCCGCAGTTTTCTTGCGTATGCATACGTCAAGGGCCAGTGCCACAAGGGCACCTTTGTCGTAGTAACTCGTTACGGAACGGTTTCTGTTGGTCCGCACTTTGTAGTATTTGATCCAGGCGTCAAAGGAAGACTCTGCCAATGATTGGCGTTTTCCGGCTGTTGCTGTCAGATGTCTGTTGAATGTCTTTGCCAATGATTTTAAGTAGATATCTTTATTGGTTGCCCCGCTTCTAGCGGTTAAAAGCGCATCGTAATAACTGGTGAATCCCTCAAAAACCCACAACAATTCCGTATAGGATTCCTGCGACAAATCATAGGGAACGAATACCGAAGGCCTGACTCGCTTGACCCACCAGGCGTGGAAATACTCATGGGTAAAGAGTTCTAAAAGCTTGACATACCCATCAGAATGTTTTTCACCTTGAATCGGCAAATCGTAAAACGAAGCGGCAAGCGCTGTGCTTGCTCGATGTTCCAGTCCTCCGTAAAGACTTTCTGACAAATTCAAAAAAAAGGTATAGGAATTAAAGGGCGGTCGATGGCTCTTCGGTTCAAAAAAAGCAATGACCGTCTCTGTACACCGTTTAACATCTCGAACTAATCGAGACTGGTCAAACGGAGGCACTTTTCCGCTGAGAATAATCCGGTGTTCAACGCCAAAAGCTTTGAAATTCAGTGATTGCCAAGAGCCCAACTCCATCGGTGAATCGATTAATTCATCGTAATCAATCGCTTCATAAGTACCCCATCCGTTCTCATCAACATGGCGAGACGGCAGCGAAGAGGCCACCTTCCAATCCGACTTCGTTTTCGGTTTTCGGATTAAAACTTCTATAGGTTCTGTTTCACAACCCAAGGGACAAAGACAGAGACTTGAAAACGTTATGAAGCCTCTATCGGCATCCAAGTACGCTCTGCGAACAGAGGGATCTTGAGCAAAAACTTCATAGCGAACGTGAACTTTGCGGGCTGCCTCACCCGGCGCCACTCGCCATGTGCTTTTGTCAATTTTCTCGGAAACGAGCGTTTGACGACCGGAAGTCACTTTAATACTTTGAATTTCCGCCGCCATATCCCGAATCATATAACTGCCGGGCAACCACACTGGCAGTCTCAGCAAAAACTCTTCAGCACGGGCAATCAATTCCAGCTCAACAATATAGGTTCCCGAGGTGGGAATTGGCTCAATCGTATAACGCAAAGGCATTTCCGGCTCCAAACTGAATTGACTGCCCGTTTCTCGAGATGGTTATTCGGTTTTGTCGTCTTCTACAGGCAGATCAAACCATTCTTCATCGTCGTCGGTACTCTGAAATTCTGTCACTTCTTCTGTGGAAGAGACCGCCTGAGTTTGCTCTTCGACTTCAGGAACAATTTCTTCATTTTGCGTTTCGCGACCGGCTTGTCGAACGGCATCTTCTCCCATAATTCCCGCCAAAGCGATCAGATGGCGAAGAGCGGCATTGACCGCTTCGCTTGTACCAAAGACACGGGCCACATCCGCGTCAAGTGTAATCAAAGCATTGCGACTCGGAGCAGCTTGCCGGCGAGTCACCGTGCCACGACCGGCCATGGCAGCCCGAGCACGCGGACCGGAGCGGACACCATAGAGATTTTCTGAAAAATCATCACGACGTTTGCTAAAACCGCCCTTGCGGTCATCACGACGTCTGTCACGACGAGCAAATCCGTCGTCTCGACGGTCAAAGCGACGATCCGAGCGACGTTTGAAACCGTCTCGATCATCAAACCGACGGTCACTTCGACGGGGACGGTCTTCAAAACCAAAATCTTCTCGATGACTGCCCGCTTCTTCCCAGGGTTTACGCATTCTTTTTCTTCCTTTTGTTTAAACGCGCTTTTTAATCAATCAGTTGCGCGCAAAAAATTGTTTACAACGGCCGCGATATTAGCAGAAAAAGACTCAACGCTATGGCAAAACACTCAAGAAATATTTCTTACAACTTTGAGCGATCTTTTGCTTAAAAGCACACTTTCAGCTCACTAACTTCAGTACACTATGAATTAGGAAGGGAAGAACGCCATCTTCCCACTCTTTCTAATAACAAAACAAAAAGAGGGATATATATGGCACAAGCATTACAAGTTACATTCCATGGAATCAGTCGCTCTGAAGCGGTAGAACAAGCGGTTCAGAAAGAGTTGAATGATTTAGGTAAATTCGACCGTAACCTGGGTCCCTGCCACGCTACCATCACTCAGGAAGGCCATCAAACGATGGGCGCCTATACCGTGCGTGTTACGATCGTCGCTTCCGGCAACGACTTGGTAGTCTCCCGCACCAATACTGATGTGATGCTTGCCATTCGGGAAGCTTTTGACACACTGCGTCGCTCGGTAAAAGATGCCGCTGAAAAGCTGCGCGGTCATTAACTGACACTGATTAGTCCGAAGGGGATCTTGCAAAAGATCCCCTTTTTTCTGCGCTACACTTAACGGGTCGTATCACTTTAGGCAAGGAGAATCCAAGATGGCTTGCATTGCGCGCATTGACGAGTTGGCTTCCGAATTCACCCAAATTCGCCGACAATTTCATGCTCATCCCGAATTAAGCAACAAAGAATTTGAAACTTCCCAAACCATTGCTCGCTATCTCTCCGAATGGGGCATTGAGGTTCATACCGGCATCGGGGGAACCGGGGTGGTTGGTGTCTTAAAAAACGGCGACTCAAACAAGCGGATTGCGTTGCGTGCCGATATTGATGCTTTGCCGATTACTGAAGCCAACCGTTTTGCTCACGCCTCCCAGAATAAAGGCGTTATGCACGCATGCGGCCATGACGGGCATATCACGGCTTTGCTTCTGACCGCTCGTTATCTCTCGGAAACCAAAAACTTCGACGGCACCATTATTTTTGTTTTCCAACCGGCAGAAGAAGGTGGCTTCGGCGCTCAGCACATGATTGCTGACGGATTGATGGAAAAATTCCCGGCTGACTTCTACATCGGCTGCCATAACTGGCCGGAAACCCCGGCCATGAAAATCGGTATCAATAAAAAAGCCATGATGGCCAGTGGCAATGTTTTCCAAATTGATATTAATGGTCGCGGTTCGCACGGCGCCATGCCGAATTTATCCATTGATCCGGTTTTTACCGCCATCCAAATTTGCGAATCGATTCAAGGCATCATCACCCGCATGAAGCGCCCGATTGATCCAGCTGTTTTGAGTATTTGCAAAATTGAAGCCGGCACCACATATAACGTTGTTCCGGATCACGCAACCATCTTGGGCACGGTTCGAACCTTTGATGACAAAGTCACCGATATGATCGAAGCCAAGCTAGATCAAATCAGTCAGAATGTAGCCCGTGCCTTTGGTGCTGAAGCCAAACTCACTTTTACCCGTCAATATCCGCCGGTGATCAACTCTCATGAGTGTGTTGACCGGGTGCAAGACGCAGTACGAGAACTTTTTGGCGAAGAACAGTTGCATGAGCAAGAACCTGTAATGCCCTCAGAAGACTTTGCCGATTATCTGAAAACAACCCCCGGCGCCTTCTTCTTTGTAGGCTCCGGCGATGGCTCTCACCGACCGGATGGGCATGGCGACGGTCCCTGCCTGTTGCACAACTCCTCGTATGACTACAACGATGCGTGTCTGCCCATCGTGGCAAGCATTTTTGCCCGTGTCACAGAGAACTATTTGCGTTAATGTTTGCTGACTGAGATTTTTAGTTTGGAGGCTCCTATGCCAGGTTATCCTCAAGACCTTCTGTCTAACCGCTCCGTGGTCAAACCGAATTACGCGATCATCACACCTGAAGGTCGAGTGATCAATGTAATTCCGGGCATCGTTGATGCGAAATTGACGATTTTATGCTCCCCAAAAATAGGAGCGGGATTTGCACAACTTATCGGAACTTTGGGGCCGGACGCTCACACTACGTTTCCCTACGCGTCCGCCCAACATGAAGAAGCGTTTATTTTTATTTTGGATGGTTCTGTCGAACTCAATGTAACGATTGGAGAACAGACTAGAACGCTTACTCAAGGCGGTTACGCCTATGCTCCGGCTGGCGTTGGCATCGGATTCGAAAATAAAAACCACAAAGAAGGTCGCATTCTTCTCTACAAACAGCGTTACATCCCACATCCTAAGGGACTTGTGCCGTGGCCGGTGTTTGGCAATATTAATGACGTCCCCTTCAGAGACTATGACGGTATGGCCAACGTGCATGTCAAAGATTTCCTTCCGACGGATGAAAACTTTGATATGAATATGCACATTCTGTCCTTTGACCCAGGCGCCTCACATAACATTTGCGAAACACATGTACAGGAACATGGTGCCTATGTCTACGAAGGTCAAGGCATTTATCTATTAGATGATCAATGGTATTTGGTCAAAAAAGAAGACTTCCTGTGGATGGGAGCGTTTTCCGTTCAAGCCGCTTACGGCGTAGGTCGCAGCCCCTTCTCCTATGTTTACTCAAAGGACTGCAACAGAGACGTTGAGGTTTGAGAACCTCAAAAAGGATTCAGGGGGCGAAAGCCCCCTTTGAATAACTACTTGTGATAACCCACCGTAAAGAGCACGATCGGTTCAAGGTGTTCGGCTAAATTCATTGCATCACGCAATGCATCGTGATCAAAAGAGGCGCGAACACAACCAGCCAACCCCATGGCGGTTGCCGCTAAATAACAGCTTTGCCCCATAGTTCCCGCATCCACATAAACGCCTGTCGGGCGAGCGGTCTTGGAGCGTTCACGGTCAGCCACGAAAACAATTGTCACCGGAGCTGTCTTAACGTAATCGAACTGATAAGCCGTGGAGACTTCGCGCACATCCTTGTCCGTTGTTTGTTCAAGACAATTGTTTTGAGCATCGAAGCGCCAGGCACCGTCTTCACGCAACACATAGGGGGTTACGGCACGCAAATCCAACGTGGAGGGCACCGTGCGACGTCCATCACCATCGGTTATTCCCGCGCAAGCCCAAAGAAGCGTGGCCAACACATCATCGGCCAACTGTTCCGTCTTGCACTCACGATTGGTGCGGCGCTTAGCCAAAGCTTCACCCAACGGCATGGTTAAATCAAGACGCTCCTTCAACGCAATTGTTTTCATTTCCTTTTTCTCCTTTGAACACAAGAAAAACTTTTATGCCAACGGTTTTTTATCTTTCCCTTCTGCAACCGATGCAAAAGCGATATCCCAACGACGAATCAAAATCTCTGACGCTTTCGTCAGCACCTTCACAATGGCTTGCGTACGCTCCGACTCGCTTGCTCCGCAAGTGCTCAAAAAGGCAGCGCTACCCGGTGCCACCAGCGCAGACGTGTAAAAGCGCGGCGCTTCATCAGTGACAACGCGAACCGGAGAATCCTCATAAAAGTCACAATCCAAATCAAAGAGTTTGGCCGCGTCTTCCAATGACAGCGCGCACATGGCGTTATCCCAAGCGCCAAGAGCTCGAACAGCAATATGAACTTTGTCCCGTTTGATTTCACTATCACTGCGAACTAATGCAAACACCGGCAAATCGCGGATGATGAACTTTTCATCGGCCTTTTTCGCAAAATCATCAATGTTCTTGCAAATATCTAACACCACTAAAGCGCGGGCCTGACCGAAAGAGACCTGCCTGGAAAAACGCCACACGCCCTCTTTTTCAAAATACTCTGCGCGGATGTCTTCACAGCTTTGAGACAACGCCGCAAATTCCGCAACACGCTCCTTTTCATTGGCCTTAACTGAAGCCCCACAGGTCAACAGACTGCGCATTGCTTCAACTCGATCGGCATCGCAAACGGCTTTTTCATCCACCCGGGCAACAATCGCCAACTGCGGTTTTTGTTTATCCATTGCAGTCCCCTTTTTACGTTGATAAAGTCATTTCGAAAATTTTTCTCGTCCACACAGTGTCTTTGTTTTAACCTAGCAAAAACTTCGCAAGTCAAAACTTGCGATACAACAACACAAAAGACACCGTCAAACCCGAGACACTGCGCACAGCGCCTCCCCTCCCATATGATAGTCCACAATACTATTAAGTGCTGATATTTCAAACGGTTAAGGCCGTATCGTTTTTTGACTAAAAGCGTCTTTCCAGGCTCTTCCATTGTTTTTTTCTATCGGTTTTTTTGCTAAAAATCATTGGCTGAAGTCTGTCTTGGCTCGCTAAAATTTCATGGTTACGTCGGTGTTGTATCGGCTGTCGTTTTCTTTTCGCGCGGACTTTTCAATGGACAAAAACATCAAAATATTCGGTGCAAAACAGAACAATTTAAAAAATCTCGATGTTGAATTTGAGACGGGGAAAATCAGCGTGGTCACCGGCGTATCCGGTTCCGGTAAAAGTTCTCTTGTTTTTGACACGCTATACGCCGAAGGGCAACGCCGCTATGTGGAAACTTTCAGCCCCTACGCGCGTCAATTTCTAGATCGCATGGATCGCCCGCAAGTCGACCGCATCGAAGGAGTGCCCCCCGCTATTGCCATTGACCAAACCAATCCGGTCAGAACGTCCCGTTCCACTGTCGGAACAATGACGGAAATCAACGATCACCTGAAACTATTTTTTGCACGCGAAGGACGTCTTTACTGCAGGCACTGCGGGCATCTCGTCCGGGTCGACCACCCCGCGGATATTTACCGTGAATTAGCCCAATGGAGTCAAGAACTCAATGATCCTCGCATTTACATCATTTTTGATGTCAGCGTACCCGAAAAAATGGGGATCGAAGAAGTCATCAACGGTCTTACCGCCCAGGGCTTTACAAAAATTCACGCGGAGAAGAAATCTCGCAGCGCTCATTGGCTTGAAGTTGTGGCGGATCGCTTCCGTTTCAGTAAAGCCGACCGTCCGAGAGTGATTGAAGCTCTAGAAAATGCTTTTCGATTTGGCAAAGGAGAATTAACCGTTATCGCACAAAGCGAAGAGGGAACAGAGCACGTTCGACGTTATTCTAATCGTTTATCCTGCGCTGACTGCGGCATTGAGTATCAGAAACCGACCGATGCGACTTTCAGCTTCAATTCACCGTTGGGCGCTTGCGAAACTTGTCGAGGCTTTGGCCGTGTCATCGGCGTAGATTATTCACTGGTTATCCCAGACGAATCCTTAACGCTGGAAGAAGGAGCCATCAAGCCCTGGACGACTAAAACCAATCAAGAGTGCGTCAAAGACATGAAGCGCTACGCCAAGCGCGATGGAATCCGTCTTAATGTCCCGTTCCGAGATCTCACGAATAAAGAACGCGATTGGGTCATCAACGGTGAGCCCGGCTGGAGCGGTAAATGGACACGACAATGGTACGGCGTCAAACACTTCTTTGAGTGGTTGGAGAGTAAAGCCTACAAAATGCACGTCCGAGTGCTTTTATCTCGCTACAGAAACTACCAGGAATGCCCCGATTGTCACGGTGCGCGCCTCAAACCCGAGGCCCTTTTGTGGCGAGTTGGATCACAAGAAGCCGCACAACAGGCCTGTGACGGCCTGGATTTCAAGCGCCACCGTCCCGCAGGGTGCGACTTCTCCGAAGAAACGCTTTATCAATTGCCGGGTCTTAATTTATTTGACCTCATGCGTTTGCCTCTATCGAGATTACTCACCTTTTTTGAAATTATTCGAGCCGAAGGACAAGTTGATGAAGCGGGGCTGATGGTCGTCGATGAAATCCTCTCACGACTGCGTTACCTTGTTGACGTCGGCGTGGGTTATTTAACGCTTGAACGGCAAAGTCGGACACTCTCTGGCGGCGAAGTTCAGCGCGTCAACCTGACCACTGCTTTGGGTACGTCACTCGTTAACACCCTTTTTGTCTTGGATGAACCCTCCATCGGTCTTCACCCCCGTGACATGGACCGGATTAATCGCGTCATGCAACGGCTCAAAAATTCCGGCAACACGCTGGTCGTTGTGGAGCATGACCCGCAGGTCATGTTGGCGGCAGACACCATTTATGACATGGGCCCCGGCCCCGGCGAAAAAGGCGGACAAATTATCTTTAAAGGCACGCCCGATGAAATCATTCAAGCAGATACACTGACCGCTCACTATTTAAGCGGGCAAAAACGCGTCAGTGCGCAAGGCTGTCAACGTAAAATCAGCAAACAATCCCCATTCTTGGTTTTACACGGTGCTCGGGAACATAATCTCAAGGGCATTTCTCCGCGTTTCCCAATCGGCGCCCTCACCGTCGTAACCGGCGTTTCGGGATCAGGAAAATCCACTCTTATTGAAAATATTCTGGTGCCGGCGCTCTACAAAGCCAAAGGAATGCCCACAGAATCCCCTGGAGACTTTGATTCACTCACAGGCGCTCAACTGATTGAAAACATCCATTACGTCGACCAGTCGCCGATCGGCAAAACAACACGTTCCAATCCGGCCAGTTACGTCGGCGCATTTGACGCCATCCGCGCTCTTTTCGCTCAGACGGAAGCCGCTAAAGCCCGCGAGTACAAAGCCGGCACGTTCAGCTTTAATTCCGGAGACGGACGCTGTCCTGTCTGCGGCGGCAATGGATTTGAGCATATTGAAATGCAATTTCTCTCAGATGTTTATCTGAGATGCTCGGCGTGCAACGGCACGCGCTATCGACCGGAAATTTTAGAAATCACCCTTGAGCGCAATGGCCAAACTTTAAATATTGCTCAAGTGCTGGATCTCTCGGTTTCAGAGGCGTGTGAGTTTTTCAAAAATGACCCTGCCGTCGTCAATAAACTGGAACCTTTGCGCAAAGTCGGTCTTGACTACATAAAGCTCGGGCAACCGGTTCCCACTTTATCGGGCGGCGAGGCTCAACGCTTGAAGATTGCCGGATTTTTGGCACAGAAAAATTCACAAGCCAGCAAAAACGATCTCTTTATTTTTGATGAACCAACCACCGGGTTGCATTTTGACGACATCGACAAGCTCATGAATTCACTTCAGGAGTTGATTGACCGCGGGAACACCGCCATTGTCATTGAACACAATCTTGATGTCATCAATTGCGCAGACTGGGTGATTGATCTTGGACCGGAAGGCGGTGATGCGGGCGGACGGATTGTTGTTCAAGGAACTTTGGAGGATTTGGTTGCAGAGTCACGATCGTACACTGGACAAGCCCTTCAAACCTATCGAAAAACTCTTGAGCAGGAAAATTCTTCGGCCTATTTCATTGACAAGGCCCAACAAAATACCGAAGAGGAAGAAACCTCCGTCCCCAACGATGCGATCGCAATTAAGGGCGCGAAAGAACACAATCTCAAAAATATTTCGGTCACCATTCCCCACAATCGTTTCACCGTAGTGACAGGGGCTTCCGGTTCCGGCAAATCAACATTGGCGTTTGACATTGTTTTTAAAGAAGGGCAACGCCGATATCTCGAGTCACTCAACGCTTACGCTCGCTCCATTGTGCAGCCGGCCAGCAAACCCGACGTCGACTCGATTACGGGAATTGCCCCTACCGTTGCCATTGAGCAGCGCACTTCTCGAGGCGGACGTAAATCAACGGTCGCCACAATGACCGAGCTCTACCACTTCATGCGTCTTCTTTTCGTCAAACTGGGCAAACAATTCTGCCCGGACTGCGACGTCGAGGTGGAACCCAAGTCATTCCCGGCCATTGTCTCTACTGTTGTCAGCCGCTATAAAACCGAAAACATTCGGATCATGGCTCCCTTGGTCAGTAAACGCAAAGGGATTTACACCGATTTGGCAAAGTGGGCACTGAAAAAAGGCTACAGAGAACTTTACGTTGACGGAAAATTTGTCAGTACCGAAAAATTCCCCAAGCTAGCCCGCTATAAAGACCACACGATTGAACTACCGGTGGCAGAAATCTGCGTCAGTGTCAGCGATGAAAAAACTTTAAAGCGCGCACTTCAGGAGGCCATCACCATCGGTAAAGGGGTACTGACTGTTTTAGACAAAAACGGCACGCAGACTATTTTCTCAACTCATCGGGCTTGTCCTGTATGCGGTCGCAGCTTCCCGGAACTGGATCCTAGACTTTTCTCTTACAACTCCTCGATGGGGTGGTGTCCTACCTGTTTCGGTACTGGCTTATTGATCGAAGGTTTCGATGAAACAGCAACCGGAGAGGAACGGATTTGGGCCGATGCTCAAGCCAGCCCCTGTCCGAGCTGTCACGGCGAGCGACTCAACGAGGTCGCCCGAGCAGTGCGTTTCGCCGGGTTAAACATTTCTCAAATGGCGCACATGACCGTGACTGAGGCGGCAACGTTTTTCAAAAAATTAAAACTGACAGGCCGCGAAGCCGACATCGCTCAGGATGCCTTAAAAGAAATCGTATTGCGTTTGCAATTTCTTGAAAAAGTGGGATTGGGTTACCTCACGCTTGACCGCTCATCTCCAAGCCTCTCCGGCGGCGAAGCCCAGCGTATCCGCCTAGCGTCTCAATTGGGCAGCAATCTTCAGGGAGTCTGTTACATCCTTGACGAACCCACCATCGGTCTGCATCCTCGGGACAACAGGTTATTGCTGGATTCTTTAAAGGCACTCGTGAAAAAGGGCAATACACTGCTGGTCGTCGAACACGACGAAGATACGATCCGAGAAGCTGACTATGTGATTGACGTCGGTCCCGGAGCTGGAGTCCGAGGCGGCGAAATTATCGCAACGGGCACGGTCAAAGACATCATGAAAAATAAGCGCTCGTTAACCGGACGGTATCTTCTTCAGCCCATCGAACATACATTCTGTCCGAAGCGACCTGTCAACGATACGACATCGTGGTTAACACTAAAAGAGCCACGGCTCAACAATTTAAAAGCCTCGGAAATTCGCATTCCGCTCGAAAGATTGACGGTACTCACCGGGGTGTCCGGTTCCGGCAAAAGCAGTTTTGCACGTGGCGTTTTATTGCCGGTTTTAAGTGAAACACTGGCAGAGAAAAAGCCCTATAAAGGTAAACTTTGCTCTGCGATTGAAGGATTTGAAGGCATTGATCGCGTACTAGAAGTCGACCAGACTCCGATTGGAAAGACGCCTCGTTCCTGTCCGGCGACTTATGTGGGCTTTTTAGATACGATCCGAAAGGTATTTGCCGGCACCAATGAAGCTCAGGCGCGAGGTTATGGAATTTCCCGTTTTTCTTTCAATATGAAGGGAGGACGCTGTGAACTCTGTGAAGGACAAGGTGTTCGTACCATTGAAATGAATTTCCTTCCGGACGTAAAAATTCCTTGCGAAGCCTGTGGCGGTCTTCGCTACAACGCTCAAACACTTGAAGTCCTGTGGAAGGGAAAGTCCATTGGTCAGATTCTTGCCATGGACGTGGATGAGGCCGTCTACTTTTTCAGCACTCAAGCTTCCATCTCTCATGCGCTCAAACTGATGCAAGACGTCGGATTGGGTTACTTGAGTTTAGGACAACCTTCTCCCACTTTGTCCGGTGGGGAAGCTCAGCGCATTAAACTGGTTACCGAACTGATCAAAGCGCGCGATGATATAAAACGTCGAGGTTATCGAGCACCCAAGACGGTTTACGTGTTAGATGAACCCACTGTCGGTCTTCACATGGCCGATGTTGAGAAACTGATCGCCGTATTGCACCGATTGGTCGATGCCGGCAACACCGTCATTGTGATTGAACACAATCTCGACATCATGGCGCAAGCGGATTGGATCATTGACATGGGACCGGAGGGCGGAGTTGAGGGCGGCAATGTGGTTGCCTGCGGCGCGCCTGTAGACGTTATAAAGACCGGCACTCACACAGCCAAAGCGTTGAAGGATTTTAAGCTCGGACACGATCAAATAAAGCAACATTGATTTTTAGTCAGAGGCGATTTTTTCAAATTAGAAAACGCCGACTTTTCGAAATTTGGGGCAATCACCTCTGAACGCAACAGAATTTCGTTGCTACAATGCAAAACTGAGCACAGTCCACAAGCATTTCCCGTTTCTGCAATATGCATTGGGTCTGGTCTCTGTTGATGGACTGCGACTTACTCTGAAAATAAAAGATCACTTACTTCGAGGAAATCGGTATGTCAAAGAAACTCTCTGTGCTTCTGGCAGGGCTTGTCGTGCTGTCTGCAACAGCCAACGCCGCTGAACTTAACGCTTACACCATCATGCCTGAGAAGTACGCTTCTCAAATCTTTGCGGAATTCACCAAAGATACCGGCATTAAGGTTAACTTCTTGCGTTTCTCCACTGGAGAAGCACTCGCTCGTTTGACGGCCGAAAAGGGTAATCCTCAAGTTGATGTGTTATTGGGCGGTCCCGCGGATATGTATGCGGCCGGTGTCACAGAAGGTATTTTGGAAGCCTATCGTCCCGCCAACTCAGAGGCGATATCTTCCTCTTACCGTGATCCCAATAACTATTGGACCGGCATTGGTTTGATCCCGCTTTGCTTCCTCACGAATACCAAGTTCTTGGAAAAGAACAAGATGCAAGCTCCGACCAAGTGGGCAGACCTCCTTGATCCTCGCTACAAGAACAATCTGCAAATGGCCGATGCCCGTACTTCCGGCACAGCCACTGAACGCATTTATTCCCTAGTGAAGGTCATGGGCGAAGACGAAGCGTTCAAGTTCCAAAAAGCCATGAATGCCAACGTTCAGATGTACACTAAGAGCGGCGCGGGTGGCGCGATGCCTATTGCCACGGGCCAATGTGCTTCCGGCATTTTCTATATCGTCGATGCGCTTGATATCCAACAACAAGGTTATCCGGTTACGATCACGTATCCTGAAGACGGCGTCAGCTTCGGCATTGAAGCGACCGGCGTTGTGAAGGGCGGCAAGAACAATGCGGAAGCCAAGAAGTTTGTTGATTGGGCCACTTCAAAGAAATTTGCGGAATTCATCGTCGCCAACAAGATCAACTACGTGCCGACGCGCAATGACGTCAAGACCAGCAATCCGATTTTGGATCTCACAAAGATTAAAACGATTTCTGTTGACGTCACATGGAAAGGCGAAAAGCGCAAAGAATTCACGCAACGCTGGATCAACGAAGTCATTAAATAAGTTGCATTGCGTTTAAACCTAAAATAACCGGAGACAGGATCACGCCAGTCATGATTCTGTTTTCGGCTTTTAAGTTTCATTGCCTATTATCTTGTCCATGAGTTCGTCCGCATCATCTACGAACAGAGATACCGCGACCAAGCTGACCGTTGTCATGCTTTGGCTTTTATTGGGTGTCTTTGTTCTTTATCCACTATGTCGTTTGTTTGCCATGACTTTCTGGGTCGATGGCAGCTTCACCTTTGATAACCTTCGTCCCTTCCTGGACAATTGGTACGACAGACGTTCCGCCGTCAACAGTATTTTGCTCGGTTGCTCGGTTGGACTAGCCGGTACGGCCTTAGGTTTTATCTTTGCTTTTGTCACTACGCGCTTGAATCTCCCAACCTGGCTCAAGTTTGCGTTAAGCGCCATTACGATTTTGCCGCTTATTTCGCCGCCGTTCACAAGCAGTATTGCCTTGACGTTGTTGCTCGGCCCAAACGGCATGGTGCTACAGTTTTTTGGGTTAGATAATTTTAATTTTTACGGTTTCTGGGGAACTTTCATTTCCGAGACTTTGACCTTCTTCCCCGTTGCCTTCATGACAATCTCCACGATTTTGGCTCGTATTGATCCTAATCTTGAAGATGCCGCGTATTCGCTGGGAGCCTCCAGTTCAGAAGTTTTCAGAACAGTGACTCTGCCTCTGGCCGCTCCGGGCATCGCCAATGCTTTTTTGCTCGTTTTTTCGTGTTCACTCGCAGACTTTGCCACGCCACAGGTTTTAGGCGGACACTCCTTCCCGGTGCTGCCGACACAGGCCTACCTGCAAATTACCGGTATGTATGACTTCAAGGGAGGCGCTGCTCTTTCTTTCATGCTGTTAATTCCGGCCTTGGTTGTCTATGCCTTACAGCACTATTGGGTTAGTAAAAAAAGCTTCGTCACCGTCAGCGGCAAAGCCGGCGGAAAGAGCAGTATCAAAGGACCGGGCTTTGCCCTGACCTCTTTGATGGCTTCTGTCGTCGCCATTGTTGTTGCCTTCATTATTGCGATTTACGCCGTTATTTTGATCGGATCCTTGGTCAAAGTCTGGGGCGTCAATAACACGATTACCTTCGACAACTATAACTATGTGCTCACCCACGGCATGAAGGCGATTAAAGATACGCTCATCATTGCTTGTATCGGCACGCCGTTGGGCGGCTTATTAGCGGTTCTGGTGGGCTATGTGACAACTCGTCTTAAGATCCGCGGACACAAGACATTGGAGACGGTATCGCTTCTGAATTACACTCTGCCGGGAACGGTGGTCGGTATTGCCTACATCATTGCCTTTAACGATAAGCCAATCGTACTTACCGGTACTGTTTATATTTTGATTGCCGCCTATCTTTTCCGTTACTCGTCAGCCGGCATCCGTAATGTGATTGCGGCATTAACACAAATTGATCCGTCTATTGAAGAAGCTAGTCGCAGTCTTGGTGCCGGATCCACACGAACCTTTGTGTCAATCACGATTCCGCTCGTGCTGCCTGCCATTCTCGCAGGCATGAAGTACCTGTTTATCCACTCAATGACAGCCATCAGCGCAACTATTTTCCTCGTTTCTGTTAACTGGACGCTGATTACAACACGCATTTTGGAATGCATGACTGAACTTCAGTTTGCTCAAGCATGCGCTTTCTCTGTCATTTTGATTTTGCTCGTTTTCGCAGCCTCGGGCACGATGACGTTGTTAGCGAAAGTACTCTGCCGTACCGGCGACCATATTGGAGCCTGATAAATCATGTCCGTATCTCTTACTTTGAAAAATATTTCCCGCCGTTACGTCAAAGACAATGAAGAATTCATGGCGGTCAATAACGTAAATCTCGAAGTCAATCCCGGTGAATTTTTAACATTTCTCGGCCCATCAGGGTGCGGCAAAACGACCACGCTTCGCATGATTGCTGGCTTTGAGACGCCTACCAGCGGTCAGATTATGATGGATGGAGTCGACATCACGAACGTCCCGGCCAATGAACGAGGCTTGGGCTTCGTTTTCCAAAACTATGCCCTCTTTCCTCATATGAAGATTTTTGACAACGTAGCCTACGGACTCAAAATTCGAGGTGAAACCGGCGAAGCCGCAGCCAAAAAGGTTCGCGAAGCATTAGCCATGGTGGGGCTGACCAAAGAGGAAAAACGTTATCCCAATCAACTCTCTGGTGGTCAACAGCAACGCGTTGCGCTCGCCCGTGTCTTGGTGTTGCGTCCCAAACTTCTTCTCATGGACGAACCGCTTTCAAACCTGGATGCCAAACTTCGCCTTCATATGAGAAGTGAAATTCGCCGCATTCAAAAGGATTTGGGGATCACTTGCCTTTATGTGACACACGATCAGAAGGAAGCCCTTACGATGTCTGACCGCATTATGGTAATGAACCGCGGTCATATTGATCAGTTGGGAACACCGATGAAGCTCTACGAAGATCCGGCTACGGCTTTTGTCGCGGACTTTATCGGACAAGCTAATCTTATTCACGGCAAATTGATAAGTATCGACAATGACGGTTGGGGACATTTCACTGTGGCGGGTTCAGAGTTAACGGCTCGAGTCGGTCAACAAAATCCGCCGACCGTTGGAGAAGAGGCTCTCTTGGTTATCCGTCCTGAAAATCTGCGAATGGAACCATCCACCAACAGTATCGCTATGCGAATTATCAATCGTCTCTTTGAAGGAGATCGTATTGATTACCACGTAGTGATTGACGGCTGCGGTCAAGAAAAACCCTTCAGTATGTCAGTTCCTTTCCTGCCGGGGACAGACATTGTTGATGTTGACACTGTGGTTAACGTGTCGTTCCATCCTCAAGCCGGGGTAATTATTAAGGGATAATGCTGTCAGGCCTCTGAATGATTAAGGGCGATGAACTTTTTTGGCATCGCCCTTTTCTGTGTCCGTTCAATATGGCGTTTTATCAACGACGCTCAACCAACCACATACCGATCATAGCTAGAACAAGCATGCAAGCCGTCGGCACCATCGCCACCACAGGGGGCGACCATGTATTAAGCATCCCGATATAAGAAAAGAGGTTATTAATCGTGTAGAACGCCAAACCGATCATCACCCCAGCAAAAATCTTAATACTCACTCCACCGGAACGCCGATTCATATAAGCGAAGGGCATCGCCAGGGCAATCATGACCAAAATGGCGATGGGATAAAAAGCTTTATTCCAAAGAGCAATTTCATAGCGATCGGATTGTTGGCGACTTTGTTCAAGGTGCATCACGTATCGAGATAACGAGCGCATGGACATATTTTCGGGTTTAACCATCATGACACCGAAAATACTCGGATCAATTTCCGAACGGAACATCATGCTTGAAGGTTTAGTAACCATAACCCGATCCATGATGGGAGTTTGGGTCAAATTTTCAAGAAGCGGCAAGGAAGTACTGACACTCTGCTGTAAAAGCCACCCTTGTTTATCAACATAATTGCCGGAATTGGCGGCAACCACTCGAGTCAGTCTTTGCTGAGCATCGAAATCATAAATGCGCCAGTCAATTGCCTCTTCAGTCGGCGTCATTTTTTGAATATTGATATAACGAATCCTGGGACCATCTGCAGTCTGAATCGTCTCACGAACCCAAGCTCCCGTATCTGAACCTCGGATATCCACGGTCGTGTGCTGAATCGTTGCTTTATATTCACTGGCATAGGCATCAGAGGAAGGCGCAATAAATTCACCGAAAAGATAAGTGAAAGCAACGAGAATCAGTCCGGGAACCATCAGGATGCCGGCCAAACGCACTGGAGACAAACCTGCGACGCGCAAAATGGTGAATTCTGAACGTGATGCCCATTGGCTCATAACGAAGACCGTTCCCAGGAGAGCGGCAATCGGCATCACTTCATAGATGCGCATGGGTAAACTTAAACCCGTGATCACAAAGGCATCAAGCAAACCATAACGACTACCGATACGCCCCATCTGACCCACGAGGTCAAAGAAAGCGAAAAGCGCCACCAAAGCCAGCAACACAAATCCAGTTGCCTGCAGTATTTCTTTTGTCAGATGTCGGGTAATGACCATCATGGTATCAGCTCCTTGACCGCCAGTAACCCAAAGTGAACTTTGCAGGCAACCAACGCTGCATAATCGTTCGACGCAGGAAAAGAATTACAGCCAAAAGAGTGAAGGCCCCATTTAACAAAATCGCGGCCGCAACGATATTCATGGTCCCGTGTTCAACCCAGGTCCGTGCCACACTTATACCGTTGAGATAGAGCACAAAAAGCAATAGCGCAACCACCATATTGAGGCTGCGTCCGGCTCGAGGATTGGTAAAAGAGAGCGGAATGGCGATCATGATGAGATTAAGCGCAGCGATCGGCCAACAAATTCGCCAAAGCAACTCACCCTGTGCCTCTAAGTCATCCCATTGCGCAAGCAACAGAGGCAATGGCTGTGTATCGACATCTTGTAATTGAATTGCGCTTTCCGGTTTGACATCAAGACGAATGCCATATGTTTGAAATTCAGTAATTCGGTATTCAGGCGTTCCAGCCTTACCTTCGTAACGTCGACCATCATGCAGGAGAACATAGCGGTCGCCTTTTTCACTGATTTTGACCTCACCGGTCTTGGCCATCAATACCATTTCTGTATCAACGGCGGTTTCAGTTAAAAAGACATTTTTAACAGACAACCCATCCGGGGAGATTTCTTCGATAAAAAGGACCTGGCGACCGCCGGCAATTTCGATAAAACGTCCGGGAGAAAGTCGTTCAACATCGTCACGCTGAGACCACACCTCGCGGTTGAGGTCACTTTGACTCCGTGCCCAAGGCGAAATCACGAAAGTGAGCGCTGTGATCAAAATGATGATAGGAATACTGAAACGGAGAACAGGACGAATCCAGGCCAAAAGACTAATGCCACCGGATGAAAACCAAACGACCATTTCGCTGTCGAGCCAACTGCGAGTCAAGGTCATCAATACCGCAATGAAAAGAGAAACAGCCAAAAGAGGCGCTAAATTAATTAATGCCTCATAGACCACCATCTCTACTACGGTGCCACTGTCAATACGACCACCCGCCGCCATACCTAAAATGCGGACCAGCCCGATTGTAAGCACAATCGAGAAGATAACTGTAAATACAGCGCCTGCCGTATTTGCGAGTTCAGAGACGAGTGAACGTCTGAATATCATGCGGATCCTTCACAACAACTAGCCACTCGTTTCGAGTGTTCTAACTTACGGATTTTATCGCAGTTCTATGCTCAATACATAATAAAAAACCCCGGAATCTAATAGATCCGGGGCTTTTGAATGGGGAGCCGGGCAATGTCCTACTTTCACTGGAAATACAACCAACTATCATCG
>ERZ791796.198-NODE-198-length-79947-cov-7.838557_pt1 | contig 79947 bp, 46 predicted proteins | sample MGYA00510311_ERZ791796 | MGnify/ENA primary metagenome ERZ791796 (study PRJEB30046, sample SAMN00792042) | human gut metagenome | study: EMG produced TPA metagenomics assembly of the A metagenome-wide association study of gut microbiota in type 2...
AAAAAACATTTAAATATAAAAAAAGGAGATGTGCCTTAGTTTTGACACATCTCCCAGTATACGACTGAAATAGGATAAGATTACGACTGATTTGCACTATAAAATTATTCTGTAACTATTTAGTGACGCCGGACTAACCTTTCTTTTCTCCTTATATTGTTTATTTCACCTTAATATTCTATGTTATTTCCGGGCTTTTCTTATTTTTGTGTGCAAAACATATCTATACTGATGAAAACGAAAATATTGATGATCTTTCTAATTTGCTCATTTCCGGTCTTGTGTTTATGGGCTGAGCATTCTAAATATTCATTCTACTATAGCCAGAAACTGAATGAAGGAATTTCCCAACTCTCCGTGATGACCATTTGCCAGGATACCCGGGGATACCTTTGGTTGGGGACACGTAATGGACTGAATCGTTATAATGGAAGTGAGTATACCGTTTTTCGTCACCACTCGGGAGATTCTCTGAGTTTGGCAGACAATGAAGTCAATGAAATACGCGAAGATCATAGCAAGAATTTATGGATAGGTACCAGTCGCGGATTAAGCCGGATGTGCCTTCGTACCGAACGTATCCGCAACTATTTTAATGTAGATGGACTCTCCAGTGCAAGTATTCTTTCTCTTTTAGTTGATAGTTCCGGCAAAGTATGGGTGGGTACCCGCAGTGGGCTTTGTTGTTATATTCCCGAACAAGACAACTTTAAAAGGGTGGAATTTGTAGAGAACTTCAATAGTTCCGTCACTGCCTTGATGGAGGATAAGACAGGCAATTTCTGGATAGGTACGGCAGTGAATGGTGTTTACCAGTGTAACAAACAGATGCAGGTGATTAATCACTATGACCGTCATGCCGGCTTACCGGATAATAGTATTTCCACTCTTTATGAAGATTCTTATCATCGCATCTGGGTAGGTTGTCAATTTGGCGGACTGAACCGCATTGATGTCCGTAACCATAAAATAACTTCTTATACATCTGCCAATAGTGGTCTGAAGAATAATTATGTCCGTTGCCTTGCCGAATGGGATGGAGAGATATTGATTGGTACTTTCGACGGTATTTATGCTTATGCGCCGTTGAAAGACCAGATTCGTAAAGTGAGCAGTTATGACGAACCCGGACGTGGCTTGGGGCATTTTTCCATTTATTCTTTTTGCCGTGATCATACCGGTACGTTGTGGATTGGTACTTTTGCCGGTGGTGTCACTTGGTTGAGTTCTCTTACCGACCGTTTCATTCATCATACTCCAGGGAAGACGGTGAATCTGCAAACGGGAATCTACGGTACGGCTTGTGTCGATAAACAGAAAAATTTATGGATAGCTACTGAAGGGTATGGATTATTGCAATATGAAATTTCGACAGGGGAAGGGCAGTTTTATCTGATTGATAAGGATAGCTATTCTGTGCATAATTCGAATGTTATCAAAACGGTGTATGCTGAGGACGATTGTATCTGGTGTGGTACGGTATTGGGTGAGGTTTATCGTTTTGATCTTGCTACCCGGCGTTTTTCTTTATTCTATAAATATCCCATAGAACTTGCTATTTATGGTATTGTGCGTGATGCAGGCGGTAATTTATGGGTAGGAACTTCAAAAGCCGGATATGCACTGACCTGTTTTACTCCTTCCGGTGAGCGGAAGACTGAGTTTACCGGACCGGAAGGAGAGAAATTACACTTTTCTTCCGTTCGTTGCATGGAGGAAGAGAGTCCCGGTGTGCTACTGATAGGTATGCGTTCTGCCGGACTGTACCGTTTTAATACTCATACAGGTGAACTGACTGTATTTCGTACATCTCGCCCGGAACAGGAAATGCAAATTCCAAGTAACTATATATCTTCTATATTATCAACCAGATCCGGTGATGTATGGGTATCTACCTATGGAGGCGGTATTTTCCAACTGGATAAACGGGGAGGTGTGCTTCGCCGGGTAACAGAGAAAGAAGGACTGATGGGAGGGGATATTTGTAAATTGCTGGAAGGAGCGGACGGGAATCTATGGATGAGCTCGTTGCAGGGAATTTCCTCTTATTCTCCGTCCACCGGGGAGATTAAAAACTTTCCATTCAATAATGGTATTCATTTGCGTGAATTTACATATCGGGGTGGGGTAGCCATGCCGGACGGTACATTGTGTTTTACCGGTAATGATGGCTTTATCACTTTTTACACACCGGAGATGCCGATGAATCGTTTTGTGCCGCCAATCGTATTGGAAGACCTGTTGGTGAATAATCGTGTGGTGCGTGCAGATGATGGAACTGGAATCTTAAGTGGGTTGCTTAATGAAGCGGAGGTTATCAATTTACGGTACAATCAGAACAATCTGGCTATAGGATATAAAGCGTTGAATTTCATCAATCCGGAGATGAACCGGTATGCCTATAAGTTGGAAGGATATGATGAAGACTGGAATCATGTGGGAGAACGCAGCACGGCTTACTATACCAATCTGCGTCCCGGCAGCTATCTTTTTCATGTCAAAGCTTGTAATAACGATGGGGTCTGGAATGAGGAAGGGAAGACTTTGAGGATTGTTATTACCCCGCCTTTATGGGCTACTTGGTATGCTTTCCTGATTTATGGATTATTGGTGATAGGAGTGCTTTACGCGATATTCCATTATTTTAATGCCCGCCGCCGCTTGCGGGAAAGACTGCAAATGGAGCAGAAGGAGAAACTTCAACAGGAAGAATTTCATCAGGCAAAGATGCATCTGTTCACGAATTTTGCCCATGAGTTACGTACTCCCTTGACGCTGATCATCACTCCTTTTGAAGAACTGGTGAAGCGGATGGATATGACTATGGAACTGCGGGATAAACTGATGGTTATTTATAAAAATGCCCAACGGCTTCTTTTATTGGTTAATCAGCTGTTGGACTTGCAGAAAAACCAGAGTGGTACGATGGAATTGCAAGTCACGGAGAATAATGTATATGAATTTGTCACGGAGATCTATTGTGCGTTCAATCAGATAGCGCAAACCAATGAAATCACTTTTACACTGGATTGCCGGGACCGGGAGTTTCAGGCCTGGTATGATAAGGTGCTGCTTGAGAAGGTCGTATTCAATTTACTGTCCAATGCATTCAAGTATACTCCTTCCGGCAAAGACATACGTATGTTGGTAAAATGTATTCCGGCTGGAGAGTTGGAAGAATCGTATCGAAAAGAAGTAGCCCCTTCTGCCCTGTATATGATGTTGCAGGTTGTGGATGCCGGTTGTGGAATCCCACTGCAGGAACGGGATAAGGTGTTCACACCTTTCTACCGGGTACCTGAAACGGCAGGGGTAAATGTACCGGGTACAGGTATTGGGCTAAGTCTGGTGTATTCCATTGTAAAGCTACATAAGGGAGTGATACGTATTGAAGACCGGGAAGATGGGACGGAAGGAGCACGGTTCATTGTTTTGCTGCCCGTTTCCCGTGAAGCTTTCACAGAGGAAGAGACGGATGCTATGCCTGTGGAAACGATTGGTGATACGGCATTTGCACAGCCGGTGGAGAAACCGCAAACATCTCCCATTGGAGAAATTGCACCTAAAAAGCCGGTGGTTCTCTTGGTGGAAGATGACAAAGATGTACGGGATTACCTGCATAAGTCCTTGGAAAATGACTATGAAATCATTGAAGCGGCAAATGGTATAAAAGGATATGATAAGGCAGTACAGTTCTTCCCAGATTTAGTGTTGAGTGATATTATGATGCCTAAGCGGAATGGGCTTGAACTCTGTTCCATGATTAAGAATGATATCCGTATCGGACATATACCGGTGATACTGATGACTGCACGTTCCATGGTGATGCATATCAGGGAAGGTTTTGAGGCAGGGGCGGATGATTACGTGATTAAGCCTTTCAGTATGGATGTGCTTCGGATACGTATTCAAAGCCTGTTGCAGTCGAGGGAGCAATTAAAAAAACTGTATGGCAAACGCTTTTCGCCCGAAGTGGTAGGGGTAAGTACTACCTCAGCGGATGAACGTTTTTCACAGAAACTGTATGAGATTATTGAGAAGAATATATCTGATCAGAATTTGGGTATAGAAATGCTTTGTGACCAGATTGGTATCAGCCGCGCCAATCTCTACCGTAAAATCAAAGCTATATCAGAGCTTTCACCCACGGAACTGATACGTAATAAGCGCTTGGAAGTGGCCTTGCGTTATCTGAAGGAAACGAATATGAGTGTTTCGGAAGTGGCAACTTTGTTGGGATTCAACAGTCATTCCTATTTCTCCAATTCGTTTAAAGCATTCTATGGGTTCACACCTACCGAGTTCGTACAGATGAACAGTGCGAACAAAGAGAAGATGTAAGACGAAAAATAAGATTTAAGGCGGAAAGAAGTTTCCGCCTTTTTTGTCTCAAACGATTCTCACTACCGTCTCAAAATGCTTACTGGATTTGTTTTGAGACATTATTGCAAGTCAATGATACACGATTGATAACCCTCAGAACAGTGATGCCCTATCTTTGTGATGTGAAAAACAAGCTTAATTCAATCACTATGAAGTATAAAAGTCGTAGCATCGCAAAGGTTATAGTGCCTGTGTTTTTAGTGGTATCTCTATTTGCATTTACTACTCATACTACGGAGCAGCCGGAAGGAACTCCATTGTTTATAACGGGTATCACTCCTTATAAATCCGGAATGATCGTATCTCAGAAGGGCGTTCAGAAGGTTTCTATTTATTCATCAGATTATAAAGAACGTTTGCAAGAGTGGGAACTGGATGAAGTCCCTACCGGGGTTGCTACAGATGGAGATCAAATTTATGCAACGGTGGCAGGTGAACATAAGAATGGTGTTTATTTCCTGTCTGCTTCCAATCCTTCGGAGAAAGTCTTTGTGGAAACAGCTTCCGGTGCTTGTGCTCCGTTGGTAAATACGGGTAACGGCAAGTTATATATTTGCAACCAGTTTGCCGGTACGGTGTCTGAGTTGGATAAGAATGGAAAGAATATAGTAAGAACGGTGAAAGTATTGCGTGAACCGAAATCTGCTGTTTTTGATAAAGAAGGAAAACACCTGTTTGTTACCAATTTCCTGCCTATGCAACGGGCGGATGTAGATACTGTAGCTGCTTGCGTATCAGTGATTGATATGAACAGTTTCCGAAAGATAAAAGATATTCAACTGGCTAACGGAAGTAATGCCTTGCGTGGAATGTCGCTTTCTCCGGACGGGCGTTATTTGCTGGTTACTCATAATCTGGGTCGTTTCCAGGTTCCGACATCCCAGTTGCAACAAGGCTGGATGAATACCAGTGCCATCAGTATCGTTAATCTGGCTACTCTGAACTTTGAGGGTGCCGTGTTGCTGGATGAACCGGAACGGGGTGCAGCAGGTATATGGGATGTGAAGTGTACGGATGATAAGATTGTGGTTAGCCATTCCGGTACCCATGAGGTCAGTGTGATAGATTATCCTGCATTTATTCGGAAATTTGAGCAGTATCCTCAAAAGGATGCTTTAGCGTATGACTTACGCTTTTTATACGGTATGCGTAAACGCGTAGCCTTGGTAGGTAATGGACCGCGTTGTATGATGTTGAAGGACGGAACTGCCGTTGTTCCTACTTATTTCTCTGATACATTGAATATCGTGGATTTGAATACGGCAAATGTTCAGTCGGTTGCTATGGTGAAGAATCGTACGGAAAGCAGAATACAGCGTGGTGAGAAATACTTCAATGATGCGGAACATTGTTTCCAGAACTGGCAGTCGTGCAATGGATGCCATCCGGGAGATGCGCGTATGGATGCCATGAACTGGGATTTGATGAATGATGGCATTGGTAATTCAAAAAACTGCAAGAGCCTGTTATTCTCCCATGTCACTCCACCATGCATGATTTCCGGTATTCGTGCTCATGCCGAGATAGCGGTTCGTGCAGGATATAAGCTCATTCAGTTCAGTGATCTGCCGGAAGAGTTTGCAGAGTGTGTGGATGAGTATCTAATGTCATTGAAACCGGTTCCCAGCCCTTATCTGGTGAATGGTGAGCTTTCGGAAAAGGCTAAACGGGGGCGTAAGGTTTATGAAAAGTTTAATTGTGACGAATGTCATTCCGGTCCCTATTATACGGATATGAAGATGCACCGCATCGGTGAAGATATCGAGTTTGAGAATGGGTGGGATACGCCGACGCTGCGTGAAGTCTGGCGCACAGCTCCTTATCTTTTTGATGGACGTGCTGCTACCATGGAAGAAGTATTTACGGTGCATAAGCATGGCATTGAAAAGAAAATATCAGCTAAAGAAGCGGAAGAACTTACCGAGTATGTGAATTCACTTTAATAGGATAAGAAAGAAGACCATGATTACACACGAAAATATAGAGATTGTTCATCATTTCCTGCAAGTTGCTAAAGCTCCTTTTAAGGAAATGCTGATGCAATTATTGGCGGAATACAGGGCGGTTTATACACCGGTACGCATGGTGATATTCGATGCACCGGTGGATAATAAAGAATATGTAACCCGTTTTGCTTGCATCAAGGAGGCGGTGAAAGAGCTTTTTAAAGAAAAACAACCTTCTGTAAGCTATGTGGCACAACCTCCTCAAACTATGGGCTTGGTGATGGAAGTGCATGAAGTGCAGTTGACGGAACAAGATCATATTGAATATCGGATACTGGAAGATTTGCCTTATATCACTATCGAAAGAGAAGGATGTAAACGCTTGTTCCTGAGCGGTGTGACGGGAGATGTACTACGTCAAAACATCCGTGAACAATCTCATGGCGTATTTTCCAGGATAGCCGGAGTATTGGAAACGGAAGGTATGCCGGTTTCTTCAATCATACGTCAATGGAACTATATTGAAAAGATAACAGCTTGTGATGCAACCGGACACCAGCATTATCAGGATTTCAATGATGTACGTTCGCTATTCTATAATGGTGTGGAGTGGACCACCGGTTATCCGGCTGCTACCGGTATCGGGACTCAGTGGGGCGGCATTATGATTGATGTGGATGCCTTACTCTGTAAAGATGGAAGTGTCAGGGTTCTTGGGGTGGATAATCCTTTGCAGATTGCCGCTCATGCTTATTCACAGAATGTATTATTGGGAGAAAAGGATGCCGCTCTTCCTCAAAAGACCACTCCGAAGTTTGAACGTGCCAAGGCTGTATGGAAAGAAGATCATGGTTTCGTATATGTATCGGGCACAGCCGCTATTCGTGGTGAGCAGAGTCTGGAAGGTGTTGGTATTGAACAGCAAACACTGACTACCTTGGAGAATATAGAATATCTGGTATCTCGTGATAACCTCAATCGTTCCGGTATTCCTGCTATGGAGAATGCTACCCTTATCACCTTCCGCGTGTACGTGAAACGTTGGGAAGATATGGAAAAAGCAAAACAGGTAGTGACAGAGCGATACCCCGATTTACCTGCCATCTATACTTTAACAGATGTGTGCCGTTCGGAACTATTGATAGAGATAGAAGGAATGGGAATATTATGTTGAAACTGATTATTAACCATTAAAATAGATAAGTACATGAGATTAAAGCAAGTATTAACCTTGGCATTAATTGCCGCCTGCGGTATGGGACTCGTTTCCTGTACGGCAGAATCTAAAAAAACAGAACAAGTTATGACACAAGAAAAGGCAACGTATCAGAAGAAGTACACGAACGCTGACTTCTACAAAGACGGAAAGTTTGATCAGGAAGCTGCCAAGAAAGCATTCCTTGACATGTTTGAATTTTATGGTGTGCCTTACACTCCGCTGATGGAGAAAGATATCTGGTTTACAGATTTCGGTTTGGGTGACTTTGAGAATGTAGGTATGGGAGGCATCTTCTGGGTAAACGACCCTGAATATGGCTACTTTGCACATGCTATTTATTTGTTGCCGGGACAAATGATTCCGGAACATGCACATGTGAAAACGGCATTCCCGGCAAAACACGAGTCATGGATGGTAAATCACGGCTGGGTTTATAACTTCTCCGAGGTAGGAGAGGAGACTCCGAATGCTCCTGCGGTTCCGGCATCTCACGGTCCTATCAAGAGTAAGAATTTCGTGAAGCAGAATGTGGGTGATGTCCTTCGCCTGAAAGAACTGGGTACTTTCCATTTTATGATGGCCGGTCCTGAGGGAGCTATTGTAGATGAATGGGCATGTTACCATGATAACGATGGTCTGCGTTTCACTAATGGACAGGCTGCTTTGTAAATCATTCAATAATTAAGAATACCATGAGAAAGATTAATCATTTTGGAATACCAACCACCACACCGCAACCGGGTGAGGTATATGTGGAAGGATTAAAGGTATGGCTGACTAACTTTAATGAAAGTCCCAATAAGATAGAATATTTGCGTTTTGAAGAAGGTAGCTGGATGCCTGAACTGATTCAGAAAGTAGCACATATCGCTTACGAAGTAGATGATCTGGCGGCCGAACTGGAAGGTGCAAAAGTATTGGTTGAACCGATGCCGGGCGGAGAGAATCTGACAATTGCTTTCATTGAAGAAGAAGGTATTGCTTTGGAGTTAATGCAGTTTGATAAATAATCAATTAGTAGAAAGAAATTATGATGAATAAATTCATAAATGATCCGGATAACCTGACAGCTGAATTGCTGGAAGGATATGTAATGGCTTATAGTAACCAGGTAGCCATCGGCGGAGAAAACATTATTGTGCGTGCACATGCGAAAGCTGAAGATAAAGTAGCTGTGATCACTTTGGGTGGTTCCGGTCATGAACCCGCATTAAGCGGTTTCGTGGGCGACGGAATGTTGGACTGCTCTGTAGTCGGTGATATTTTTGCTGCTCCGGGTGCGCAACGTTTGTTCCAGGCTTTGCAGATGTTCAAACGTGAGGCTGGTATCTTGCTTGTGGTGTTGAATCACTCCGGCGATATCATGAGCGCAAACATGGCGTGCCAGTTGGCTGAACGTACGGGCATTAAGGTAAAGACTATTCTGACACACGATGATATCAGTGCAGGACTGGATGCACCGGATGAAGATCGCCGTGGTCTGGCAGGTTGTGTTCCTTTGATTAAAATCGTTGGAGCTGCCGCTGAAGAAGGTAAGTCGTTGGACGAGATTATTGAAATAGGTGAACGCTTCAATGCACGCTTGGCTACGTTGGCAGTGGCAATGAAATCCTGTACCCATCCGCAAAACGGTATGACTATCTCTGACCTTCCGGACGGTGAAATTGAAATCGGTATGGGGCAACATGGAGAAGGTGGAGGAGGTCGCAAGCAACTGGTTTCTGCCGATGAAACAGCCGAAGAAATGATCGGTTTGCTGATGAAGAAACTCCAACCGAAAGCCGGTAACAAGGCCCTGTTAATTATTAACGGTGTAGGAGCAACTACGCACATGGAGATGAATATCGTTTATCGCAAAGCTCATCAGGTGTTGGAAAATGCCGGTATCGAAGTGGCTGCTGCCCGTATCGGTGAGTTGTTGACCGTTCAGGAACAAGCAGGTTTCCAAATGATTCTTGGTTTGCTGGATGACGATCATATAGATTATCTGAATAATAAAATGTCTAATGCTCCTTATTGGACGACTATTGGTAAGTAAGAGATGGATAAACTGACTATAGATGATTTCAAGAAGATGCTCCGTAATGCGCTGGTGTGCATTACGGAGCGCTCCGACGAATTCTCAAAACTGGATGCGGTATTGGGAGATGGCGATCATGGAACAGCTATCGTTCAATCCATGTCGGCCCTTGTTGCTACGGCTGATAAGGGCACTGAATTTAAGTCGATGCTGAATGACATGAGTTTTAACCTGATGCTTGAGATCAGCGGTTCGACCAGTACATTACTGGGGGGATTTTTCCTAGGAATGAGCGACCATGCAGAAGGTACCGAACTGGACGTGGCAGGCGTAAAAGCTATGTTTGCAGGTGGACTGGAAGGTGTGAGAAAACAAACAAAAGCAAAACTGGGAGATAAAACAATGATGGATGCCCTGATACCGGCGGTGGAAGCCATTCAGGCTTGTGATTCTGCTGATGTGAAGATTATCCTGACAGCGGGTGCTAAAGCGGCTGTGAAAGGTGCTGAAGCTACCAAAGAAATGAAGGCAAACTTCGGACGTGCCCGTAATTACGGCGAACGCTCTATCGGGTACGCAGATTCCGGGGCTTCATCCTGGTCATGCATGTTTGATGCGTTCGCAAAAGCTTTATGATAAATAACTAATGAAAAGATAAGAAATGGCTGATTTAGATGATTTAAGAGAAGGCTGCAATTTCGGTTTGGGGGTAGCTGCTACTAATAATAGTTTTCATGTAAAAGGAGCGGAACATCTTCCGTGGGGTATGAAGGATCGTTTATCGCGTATTTTCAATCCGAAGACAGGCAAAACCGTGATGCTGGCATTTGACCATGGTTTTATTATGGGACCGACATCCGGTTTGGAGCGTATCGATTTGAACATTGTTCCGTTGATAGAATATGCGGACTGCCTGATGTGTACACGCGGCATTCTTCGTACGGTGATACCGCCCAGTACCAATAAACCTATTTGTCTTCGTTCGGATGCCGGCACTTCTATTCTTACAGAACTGAATGACAACGTATTGATTGACATTGAAGATGCAATACGTATGAATGTATCGGCTATGGCAGTTATGCTGTCTATCGGAGATGCGGCCCACGAAGCAAAAACGGTTGCCAACTTGTACAAGGCAGTAGATAAAGGTACTCGTTACGGAATACCGGTGATGGGAGTGACGGCTGTTGGTAAAGATATGGCACGTGATGCCCGTTATTTCGGTTTAGCTTCCCGTATCGCTGCCGAGAATGGAGCGAATATCGTGAAGACCTATTATTGTGATGGCTTTGAAAAGGTAGTGGCAGCATGTCCTGTTCCTGTGGTGATTGCAGGTGGAAAGAAACTTCCTGAACTGGAAGCGTTGGAGTTGTGCTATAAGGCAATCAGCGAGGGTGCTTCCGGTGTGGATATGGGACGTAACGTGTTCCAGTCGGAAGCTCCTGCCGCTATGATACAGGCCGTTCATGCAGTGGTACACGAAAACCTGAAACCGGAACAGGCATTCGAACTGTTCAATGCACTGAAGAATAAGTAACACTGATTACAAAAAGAATGATGAGGGTTTATATAATTATTTGGATCATTCTTTCCATGGGATTTCGGGCGGCAGCACAAGATAAACTCTTGGTTGCCGGTTCCGGAAATCCGAATATCCTGCTGCTGGATAAACAGACGGGGAAAGTGGAATGGCAGCATGCTTTGGAGAAAGGGGAAGAATGTAATGCGGTTGCTTTGACCCGGAAGGGAGAAATCTTGTATTCGTATAAGCGGGGAGCAAAACTTGTGACATGGGATCATCAGGTGGTCTGGGATTATAAAACACCGGACAAGACGGAATTACAATCAGCTACCTTGTTGCAGAACGGTGGCGTGTTATTGGGAATATGTGGTGTTCCTGCCCAATTCATAGAATTGGATAAGAAAGGTAAAGAAGTAAATAAAGTAACATTGAATCTGGAAGTGGAAAGACCCCACAGTCAGTTCAGACAGATATTCCAGCTCCGGAACAGCAATTATCTGATACCGGTAATGGCAAAACAGAAAGTGTTGGAAGTAAGCCGTAAAGGGAAGATCATCGCTGAACACCAGATTGAGGGTAAGGCATTCTCGTCTCTTGAACTTCCTGATGAAAATCTGCTGTTGCCTTGTGGAGACAATCATTGTTACATCGTGATCGACCGCAAGACAGGCGAAGAGTTGAAACGGGTAAATGCACTGGATATTGAAGGAGTTGCTTTATTGTTTGTAGGGCAAATCCTGCAATTGAAGAATGGGAATCTATTGATTTGTAACTGGTATGGACATACGAAAGATGCCACGGTGGATGAACCACAATTGATAGAGATAGATAAAAACGGTAAAGTGGTGTGGAGCTTGCATGATAAGAAGAATGTCGGTAAGATATCCGCTGCCTGCTATATAGACAATTTCCGCTTACCGAACTTAAAATAGGAGATTAACTTTAGAACAAAGTATTATGAATAAGAAATTATTAGTAATGTCTGTATGCATTGCCCTGTCGCTTCCCACTATGGCACAGCGAAGGGCGAGTGCGAAGGTGAAAGCGCCTGCTACGTGGGCGGAAAGCATTGCTGCGGCTAAGAATCAGGCCCATGCGGAAATGCAAAAGACCTGTTTGCCGGTTGCATCGAAGGTAATTAAGGCAAAAGAGGCGGCAGTGCCTTTCTCGGCGGATATAACCGGACTGGATGAAATGGTGCTTTATACCTGGGGTACTGTAGATGGTACAGGAGATGATCAGGCTGTATGGGCAAATGCTAAATTAGTAGCGGCAGATGGCTCTTCGGTTTGGCTGAACGACTTGAGAAGTACTTTCAAGAAAACAGGTAGCGGCAATTTGCGTTTTAATGAGAATGCCAAGGGACAGGATGTAGTCATGAAAGGCAAAACCTACAAACGCACGATCATGGCAAATGCCAATGCTCAAATCGTGGTTCCTCTGGATAAGAAATATACCCGCTTTGAGGCGGAGATCGGATTGGAGAACCGCTCTTCTGCGGGTACGGTGATTTTCCGTCTCCAAGGGATTACCGGTGCCGGAGCTGCTTCGGATCTCGTTGCCAAATATCCGACTGAGGCTACTTTGTTTCTGCCATTCGGTGGAAGCGATATGAAAGCGTTGGTTACGACCTATGATGCCGGTATCGAAAAACATATAGCAACGGAAGTTATTAATCTGTTGAATGATAAATCTTATTTCACTGCCCAGGTTGCACAGATTGCTTCTAAACCAACCTTGGACGATCAGGTTATCGGCTATTTGAATCTGGCACAGGAGGCTATGAAAGTATATCAGTTGCAGGAATCTCTGTGTTGGTTGAATATGCGTGCCATTGAAGAGGCTTATAATGACATGGTAAAAGATGCCGGTTATGATAAGAATACGAACCAGGCCAAGCTTGCCGAACTGAAGTTATTGACCGGAAAAGGTTTCTCCGGTATTTATAAAAATGAGGTTTCTGCCTTGGAAGCTGCCAACAAAGCTTTGCAATTGAAGCGTGATATCCTGCTGGCAAATACAGCGCTGGATATGGATAAGATCATTGTCGGCCGTTATAAGATAGGTACTTCTGCCCGTCAGGTGAATCCGCGTGCCCTGGGTACTCAGAATAACAACTGGTCCAATCAGACTTCCGCTTCACGAGGTGGCTTTAATGCTGAGATTGCGGAGTTATCCAACTTGCGTGGAGATGTTAAGACCCGTACTATCTTTAAACCTACCAACGGTTCCTCTGTGCCTGATTTGAAATTACATTGGGATGCTGACCGTTTGATGTTCTCTATGGTAGATACCGACCGTCGCTGGCAAGTATTTGAAGTGAAATTGGATGGTACCGGTTTGAAGAAACTCATAGAGACTCCGGAAAAGGATTTGGAATTCTTTGATGCTACTTATTTGCCTTCCGGTAAGCTTATCGCTGTATCCAATATCGGTTATAACGGTGTACCTTGCGTGAATGGTAATGACGAAGTAGGTAATATGTGCTTGTATGATCCGAAAGATGGTTCTTTGCGTCGTCTGACCTTTGACCAGGATGCCAACTGGGCGCCAACGGTTATGAATAATGGCCGTATCATGTACACACGTTGGGAATATACGGATTTGACCCATTATTTTTCCCGCTTCGTAATGCACATGAATCCGGACGGAACGGAACAGAAGTCTTTGTATGGTAGTGGTTCTTACTTCCCGAACAGTACGTTCGATGCCAAACCGCTGCCCGGTAGTTCGTCACAGTTTATCGGTGTGATTTCCGGTCACCATGGTGTGACACGTTCCGGCCGTTTGATGTTGTTTGATCCTTCAAAGAGCCGTAAGTCAGAGAAAGGTATGTTGCAGGAATTGCCTTTCCGCGACCGTAAGATAGAACCGATTGTAAAAGACCGATTGGTGGATGGCGTTTGGCCTCAGTTTATCAAGCCTTATCCATTGACGGATAAATATTTCCTAGTTACTGCTAAGCTGAATGAAAGCGCCCTGTGGGGAATCTATCTGATCGACATATACGATAACCTCACGCTGATTGCCGAATTTGAAGGTGAAGGCCTTATTTGTCCGACTCCTGTACTGCAACGTCCGGTACCTCCGGTGATTCCTGAAAAGATTAATCTGGCCAGTAAGGAGGCTACCGTATTCATTCAGGATATATACGAAGGTGAAGGTCTGGAAGGTGTGCCTCGTGGTACAGTAAAAGCATTCCGTGTGCTTGCTTATGAATATGCTTATAACAAAACTCCGTCCGACCATTGGGCGCAGGGTGTTCAGAGTGGTTGGGATATCAAGCGCTTGCTGGGTACCGTTCCTGTAGAAGAAGACGGTTCTGCGATATTTAAGATTCCTGCCAATACACCTATCTCATTGCAGCCGTTGGATTCGGAAGGACGTGCCATTCAGTGGATGCGTAGTTGGTTGACTGGTATGCCGGGAGAAACTGTTTCTTGTGTAGGTTGCCACGAAGACCAGAATCAATTGCCTATACCGAAACGTGTGAAAGCTTCGGCTATGGCACCTCACGAGATTACGAAGCCGGAAGGTGGCGTACGTTCTTTCACTTTTGATCTGGAAGTACAGCCGGTGCTGGATCGTGCTTGTATTGCCTGCCACGATGGTTCTAATAAACTGGCTGACTTTACAGGTGGAAAGATAGATAAATTCTCTGGTTTTGGAGTCAGTTACCTGAATCTGCATCCTTATGTATATCGTCAAGGTCCCGAAGCGGAGATTGAAGTGCTCGATCCGTATGAGTATCATGCTTCCGTGAGTCCGTTGATCAAGATATTGAAGACGGGACATCATGGAGTGGAACTGACCGACAAGGAATGGCAGGCTCTGTACAACTGGATTGATTTCAATGCTCCTTATCATGGCAAGTTCAAGGCCAATGAATTTAAGGGAGTAGAGCAAATCAGTCGCCGTACGGAATTGACGGAGAAATATGCCCGCTCCGGTGTAGACTGGCAGTCAGAGATCCGTTCGTATGCCAAATACCTGGAAGGACAAGAGAAACCGGCTCCAGTGAAACCGGAAAAGAAGGAGTATAAAGACAAGGATGTAAAAGTCAAAGGCTGGCCGTTTGATAAAACTGCTGCCCAGGCTATGCTTGCCAAAGAAGGAGAAACGAAGATGAGCATTGAATTGGCTCCGGGAGTAAAGATGAATTTTGTCCGCATTCCTGCCGGTTCATTTGTGATGGGTAGCAACAGAGGCTATTCCGATTATTCTCCTGCTCATAAGCAGGTTGTGAAGAAAGGATTCTGGATGGGTGAGATTGAAGTCAGCAATGAACAGTTCCGCACAATCTTCCCGGAACATGACAGCCGCTTCATCCGCCAGTTGTGGAAAGATCATGTACACGAGGGCTATCCTGCCAATAATCCTGAACAGCCTGCCATCCGTGTGAGCTGGGAAGAGGCAATGGCATTCTGCAAGAAACTGAGTGAAAAGACAGGTAAGACCGTCACTCTGCCTACCGAGGTTCAGTGGGAGTGGGCTTGTCGTGCAGGTAGCGACGGTGAGTTTTGGTATGGTTCTTTAAACACAGACTTTGGTAAGTTTGAGAATCTGGCCGACAAGCATCTGAATCAGATGGCGGTAAGAGGAGTGAATCCGATGCCGATGCGGGAGACTGACCCTTGGTATAAGTACTACACTTATCAACCCAAGGAGAATGGTGTGGATGACGGCAATATGCTGATGGTGAAAGGCGGCGGATACCAGGCTAACGCGTGGGGACTCTATGATATGCAGGGTAATGTTGCCGAATGGACATCCTCTGATTATCTGCCTTATCCTTACAATGAAAAGACGCAAGGAATGGGTACGGAGAAAGTGGTTAGAGGCGGATCATGGAATGATCATCCGAAAGCGTCCACCACATATTACCGCAGATCGTATTTGCCTTGGCAGAAAGTATATAATGTAGGCTTCCGTGTGATTATCGAAGATTAATATGTGATTGAATAAACCGGCGCCTGAACTCTTGACAGGAGAGATTGCGCCGGTTTTTTTATGAATTGATATGGAGAATGGAAATATGAAAACTATAAGTTTAGTGGCCGGTCCGTGTAGTGCGGAAAGTCGTACACAGATGTTGGAAACAGCAAGAGGACTGAAAGAGATAGGCGTTGGCACTTTACGTGCCGGCTTGTGGAAGCCCCGTTCGCGCTGTGGAACATTTGAGGGAGTTGGCGAAGAAGGACTGGACTGGATGCGAGAGATACAACAGAAACTGGGACTTCGGGTTATGACTGAGGTGGCACTTCCCTGCCACGTGGAAGCTGTACGGAAAGCCGGTCTGGATATGATCTGGATTGGTGCACGTACTACGGTCAACCCTTTTATGATGCACGAACTGGCAGAATCCCTGCGCGGGTGCGATATGCCGGTATGGGTGAAGAATCCTGTATGTCCCGACGTTGACTTATGGATCGGTGCGGTAGAACGCCTTCAACAGGCCGGACTGAAAGACATCCGCATCATTCATCGTGGCTTCTGCACGGTAGATAGTTCTCCTTACCGCAATGCCCCCCTTTGGGAGTTGGCGGAACGTTTTCATACTCATTTTCCTGAATTGCCTTTCTACTGTGATCCGAGCCATATCGGAGGAAAACGTGAATTATTGGCGGCTATTTGCAAGAAAGCCATATCTTTGCACGCCGACGGTCTGTTTATCGAGTCGCATTGCTGTCCGCAGAAAGCTCTTTCTGATGCTGCCCAGCAACTGACGCCACCGGTACTTGCAGAATTGTTGGCTATGTTGAATGTTTCAATTGAATGATACACACATGAAAAAAGTAAGCTCCTCCCTGAAAGCGATGTTCACTTCGTGGAAGATAACATTGATATTGCTGGTGCATTATGTGATTCTGCTGGCTGCCGCAACTTTTGTCGAGAAGGCGCAAGGGACGGCGATGGCAAGGGAAATAATCTATAACAATCCGCTTTTCTATCTTCTGCAATTTCTTTTGATTCTCAATTTCTGCGCTACTGCCTGGCAAACCCGTTTGTGGAGCCAGCGCAAATATGGAGTCTTACTGTTGCATATCTCCTTCATTGTAATCCTACTGGGAGCATTGGTGACTAATATGTTCGGTTTTGAAGGCATTGTGCATATCAGGGAAGGAGAAACCGTGTCCCATATGCGTACAACGGAAGATCAACGCCCGTTACCTTTTTCCATCCGCCTGGATGACTTTAAGTTAGTTCGTTATCCCGGTTCTCACAGCCCTTCTTCTTTCGAGAGTTTCCTTACCATTCATACGGAAGAGGGAGAACGGAGCGAACACATCTACATGAATAAGGTGATTTACGAGCAGGGATACCGGCTCTACCAGTCCTCCTATGATGCTGATGAGCAGGGTACCATCCTGACCGTCAACAATGATACGGCAGGAACGGGTATTACGTATGCCGGATATCTGTTGCTGCTTGCCGGTATGTTACTGACCTTGGCAGATAAAAAGTCCCGTTTCCGCCAACTGGCAAAACAATTGAAACAGGTGACTCCTCTTTTGCTACTGGCTTTTCTTCCCACCCTTTCCTTTGCGCAAAAGGCTGAAACGGAACATCTGCTGAAGAACACCATCCCTGCGGAACAGGCTGAACAATGGGGACGAATGCAGATACAATGTCCTACAGGCCGTATTGAACCTGTAGATACTTATACGGACAAACTCTTGCGCAAGATCTACCGTAGCGATACTTTTGAAGGACTTAGTTCCGAACAGGTCATTATCGGTTTTCTTATGAATCCGTCTTACTGGGGAAATATTCCTTTTATCCGCCAGACTAATAAAGAATTGCCGCAAGCTTATTCTCTGCCCGAAGGTAAATATATCCGTTTCTTTGATGTATTCAGTGAAGATGGCAGCTATCTGATTTCCGATGCCGTAGACAAGGCATATTCCCGTCCGGCAGCCGAACGTTCGCGGCTTGAAAAGGACCTGTTGAAACTGGACGAAAAGATTAATATCCTGTATTCCCTGCAACAAGGAAAGATGTTTGCACTGTTCCCGTTGCCGGGAGATACAAGTGGTAAATGGTATTCTCCGGGAGATGATTTAAGCGTGTATTCCGGGAAAGACTCTCTGTTCGTATCGAAAATCATGCCGTGGTATCTGGGAGAAGCCTTTGATGCCTTGCGCACTGGTACATGGGAGAGTGCGGGAGAGGTGCTTTCCATGATGAACGTGTATCAACAGAAGCAGAGCGACACACCTCTGCTGACGGAGAAGCAAGTGTCGTGGGAATTGTTTTATAATAAGGCACGGTTGTTCTTCTGGTCGGCTATGGGGTATATGGCTGTCGGGCTGTTGCTGTTGATATTCGCGGTAGGGCAGTTGCTGAAACCTGGACGCTGTCTGCTGAAAACCATTATCATTCCCTTGGTGACGCTGGTTGTGCTGATCTTCTTGTTGCATACTTCCGGTATCGGTATTCGTTGGTACATATCCGGGCGTGCCCCTTGGGCCAATGCTTATGAATCCATGATATATGTTGCTTGGGCTACAGCGTTGGCGGGACTTTTGTTTATCAAGCGTTCCTCCATGACGTTGGCTTTGGCAGCTTTCTTCGCAGGTATCATCCTGTTTGTTGCCAACCTGAACTTCATGGACCCCGAAATCACTCCTCTGGTTCCGGTGTTGAAGTCTTATTGGCTGATGATACATGTGGCTGTAATTACGGCAAGTTATGGCTTCTTCGGTATCAGTTTTCTGCTCGGACTGCTTACTCTTGCATTCATGAGTGCCGGCAATCCGTCGAAAGTAGCCTTGTTGCAGCCCCATATCCGTGAACTCCGCATCATCAATGAAATGTCCCTGCATATAGGGCTTTATCTGCTGACGGCAGGTATCTTTCTCGGTGCTGTTTGGGCAAATGAGTCGTGGGGACGTTATTGGGGTTGGGATCCTAAAGAGACTTGGGCATTGATTACGATGGTGGTTTATGCTTTTATCCTGCATGCACGCTTTCTTCCCGTTCTCCGTTCGGATTATGCATTCAGTGTCATGTCCGTACTGGGCCTTGCTTCGGTACTGATGACTTACTTCGGTGTGAACTACTACCTGTCCGGCCTTCATTCGTATGGCGGAGGTGATACGCCGCCGGGGCTGACTGCCGTGTTCATTACGTATGCCTGCGTTTTTGCGCTGATGATTTATGCAGGGTATAGTCAGCGTAGGCAGTAAGTTTCTTATTCTTTCTCACCCCTTTGAGAATATTTGCTCAATGCGATGAGAAAGAATACTCAATACGATGAGAAAAAACTCTCGCTACGGTGAGTATTTGATCTCAATAAAGCGAGAATTTGATGATTGTGGTGAATCTGTCTGTCAATCTCTAATTCTATCGCTGAACTATCCTGTCTGAGAGGTCTATATACGCTATTTTGAGCGAATAGTTCAAGCTTTTGGGACAATCCTTCAAACCCTTCAGCCCCAAATTCCCTAATTTTGCCATAGTTATTAATCTGTTAACCATACTATGGAATGAAGACGTACAAGATTTTACTTATCCTATTTGCCGCCTTTACAGGCTGGTGTGGAACAATGAATGCTCAAGATGCTGATTTGAAGAAACGCATGAAAGATGCCGATCCGAAAGTGATAGGTACGCGCATTGTCAACAAGTTCCTGATCACCCCTCATACCCGCTTTGGAAATCCGCGGGCGGAAAAGGCTCCCAATTATGTGACTTATCCTGATGCCTGCACTTGGTTGGGTGCTTTATGGTTCAGCAAAGCCGTGAAGAATAAAGATATGCAGCAACGGCTGAAGGAACGCTTCGAACCCTTGTTTACTACAGAAAAGAATATGCTTCCCCGCATGGTGCACGTAGACTATAACGTGGTGGGTGCTGTCCCCCTTGAAATCTATATGCAGAAGTTGGGCGACCGGAAGTACTTCGACCTTGGAATGAAGTATGCTGATACCCAATGGGAAGTTCCTGTCGATGCCAAGCCGGAGGAGAAAGCGTATGCCGGGCAGGGCTATTCCTGGCAAACCCGCGTATGGATTGACGACATGTTTATGATAACCACCATACAGTCGCAAGCTTATCTGGCTACGGGTGACCGGAAGTATATAGACCGCGCCGCTGCTGAAATGGCGATGTACCTGGAGAAGATACAACGACCGAACGGCCTTTTCTATCACGCTCCCACAGCCCCTTTCTTCTGGGCACGTGGCAATGGTTGGATGGCTGCCGGAATGTCCCGTTTGCTTTCCGTACTTCCGAAGGATAATCCGAACCGCCCGGTTATTATGGAAGCCTATAAAAAGATGATGGCTACCTTACTCGAAAATCAGGACCCCGATGGAATGTGGCACCAGTTGATCGATGAACCCGCTTCGTATAAAGAGACTTCCGGCACGGCAATGTTCACCTATGCCATGCTGGTGGGTGTGAAACACGGTTGGCTCGATAAGAAAACCTATGCTCCTGTCGCAACAAAAGGATGGTTGGCATTGGTTTCATATATCAATGATGAAGACGAGGTAACAAACGTATGCGAGGGAACCAATATCAAGAATGACAAGAACCATTACATGAACCGCAAACAAATCACCGGTGACCTGCACGCTCATGCTCCATTGTTATGGTGCGCTACGGAGTTGTTGACGAAATAAGCCTATCACATTTTTTTGACCTATGAGAAAACATATTCTTTTGCTGATAACCTTGTTAGTAACCCTGGAAGTAACTGCGCAGAATAATGAGAACTTCTATTTCTCAAACCTGAATTTGAAAGATGGTTTGTCTCAGATATCTGTGCTCAAAATATTCCAGGATACCAAAGGTTTCATCTGGTTTGGTACGCGCAATGGATTGAATCGTTATGATGGCAGTGAGTTCGTGATCTATAAACATGATCCGAAAGACTCTCTGACCTTGAGTGATAATCATATCTGGAGTTTAGCCGAAGATAACGACCGCAATTTGTGGATTGGTACGGCACGCGGATTGAATAAACTCGACCTGAAAACCAACCGTATCAAACCGTTTGTTGACGAACGATACGGTGCTTTTGCCAAAAGTGAAGTACGCTGCCTGACGGTAGACTCCCGTAATCGCCTTTGGATAGGAACTACTAAGGGGCTGTACCTGTATGTGCCTGCAATGGATGTATTTCAGCGTATAGACCTGAACGGGAAGATCAAAGATGAATTCATCTCTGTAGTCTACGAAACGAAGCAGCATCAGATTCTGATAGGTACTTCTACGAAAGGCCTGTTTGTCTGCGATATGAACATGAAAGTGCAACGGCAGCTGACTACCCGGACGCCGGGACTTCATCTGCTTGGCAATAGTATCTCTACTATCTATGAAGATTCAAACGGAACGTTATGGGTAGGAAGCGGACTGAGCGGATTGTATCGCATAAACTTTGAGAAAGAGGAAATGGTGACCTATCATAAGGGTAACAGTATTCTAACGAGCAATAGCGTCAGAGCCATATCAGAGTTGCGCGGAATGTTGCTTATCGGTACATTCGACGGGCTATATACCATCGATCTTTCTACTAATTCTTTCTGGAAACATACGGATGCTTCCCTTGAAAAGGGGAATCTGAGTCACTTTTCCATTTATTCGTTGTTTGTAGACAGGAGCCAGACGGTATGGGTGGGGACGTATGCTGGCGGAGTGAGCTTCTCCAGCCGCTTTAACAACCGCTTTGATTTCCATGATCCTGCTACGGTGTTTGATGCATTGTTTGGGATATACGGTTGTATGGTTTCTACTCCCGGAGGTTCTTTGTATATGGCAACGGAGGGCAGAGGGCTGCTCGATTATAATCTGGAAAACAGGCAGTATGCGTATTATCCGATAGATAAGGCTTCAAAGTTGCAGTACAGTCAGAATATTATAAAAGGGCTTCTGTTGGAAGATGATATACTTTGGTGCGGAACGAATAAGGGATCTATCTATCAATTCAATACCCGTACTAAGAAATATACGTTCTATTATCAGTTACCGGGGGAAATGTCCATTTACTCCATGCTTCGTGATAAGGATAACAGTCTGTGGATTATAACTTCCGATTCGCGTATGGGAGTGATGCGCTTGTCGGATAAAAAGGAACTTCAGAAACACTTTCCTATTAATGGCGGAAAGGATAGTTGCCTGTTTGCCAGTTCGCGCTGCATACTGAAGTTGCGTGATGGGGTAATGCTGATTGGCAGCCGTAATGACGGCCTGATAAAGTACGATGTAAATAGGGAAGAGGTGGTTTACTATGATACGGATGAGAAAGAGCCTCATCGGTTGCTTAGTAATTACGTGACGGGTATTGTGCGTGATAGTTCCGGCCGTATCTGGATTGGTACGTTCGGCGGCGGTATCGCTTTGTACGATGAAGAGAAAGGAATTGTAAAGACCGTAACAAAGGAACAGGGATTGATAGAGAATGATATCTGCTCCATTGTGGAGGATAACGACAATAACCTATGGATCAGCGCGAACAATGGCATTTCGAAATACAATCTGAAGACAGAGGAGTTTACCAATTACAATTCTTTGAATGGAATCGGAGTCTATGAGTTTACTCCCCATAGTGGTTTGTTACTGCCCAATGGAGAAATTTGTTTTAGCGGTAACAATGGCTTTGTGACCTTTAGTCCGCAGGAGTTGCAATTAAATTCTTTTGTACCGCCATTGGTATTCACGAAATTGGTAGTGAATAACCAAGTGATTGAACCGGAAGACGAAACGAGAATATTGGACACCGTGCTGGACGGTATGGAAGAAATAGAGCTGAGTTATAATCAGAATAATATCTCTATCGGTTACTGCGCACTGAACTTTGTCTTTGCCCGGCAGAATCAGTATGCCACTTTCCTGAAAGGCTACGATAAAGACTGGAATTATATAGATAATCGTCGGGAAGCCTACTATACGAACTTAAGTCCGGGAACCTATGTCTTTGAAGTGAAGGCTTCTAATAATGATGGAGTCTGGAGTCAACAGACACGTAAGATACGCATCATTGTGCATCCACCCTTGTGGAAAACCTGGTATGCTTACCTGTTTTATGCCATTGCTTTTGTCTTTATAATGACACTCATCATGTATTATATATCGAAGAAGCAAAAGCTGGAGCGTGAATTGCAATTCAAACAGAAGGAGAAACTGCAACTGGAAGAGTTCCATCAGGCGAAGATACGTATGTTTACCAATTTCTCCCATGAACTCCGCACTCCGCTTACATTGATTATTGCACCTTTACAGGATCTGGTGTCTATGCCGGAATTTTCTTCCAGTGTGAAGAATAAGCTGAGCCTGATATTCAGTAATGCTCAACGCCTATTGCTGCTCGTGAATCAGTTGATGGATCTGCGCAAGAACCAGGAGGGTAAATTGAAATTGCATATTGCCAAAACGGATATGAATCTGTTCCTGCAAGAGATTTACTATGCCTTCAACCATCTTGCAGCAAAGAAATCCATAGAATTTACTTTTGAGAAGAGTGAGGAGAGAATGTCGGCATGGTTTGATAAGTCTATCGTGGAAAAGGTGGTCTTTAATCTCTTGTCCAATGCGATGAAGTTTACTCCGAATAATGGTAAAGTTGTGTTCTCATTGTCCCGGTGTACCTTTGCCGAACTTCCGTCGGAACAGCAGGCGGAATTGAATAAGATGCCTGCCGATACCCGGTTTGCCTGTCTCTCGGTTACCGATTCCGGGAAGGGTATTACGGAGGAAGATATGAAGAATATATTTGCACCTTTTTATCAGGGTGAAGATGACAATAAAGAGAATGTGGGTACGGGTATCGGTTTGAGTCTGACACGCTCTATCGTACTTCTGCATAAAGGCACTATTTCTGTATCTCATAATCAGCCTACGGGTACGATCTTCAAGGTTTATATTCCGATCAGCAATTCTGTCTACGGCAAGGAGCAATTGGTGGAGGATGATGAAGAGCAGGTAGTGGAGGACGTTATTCCGTCAGCCAAAGAAATGCATTTTGAGATAGAGAAGAAGTGGACTGTACTTCTGGCGGAAGATAATGATGAAGTAAGAGCTTACGTCAAAGAATGTCTGGATCCTTATTTCTATGTGCTGGATGTAAATAATGGTAAGGATGCACTGGAACTGAGTCTGGAGAAATATCCGGATTTGATACTGAGTGATATCATGATGCCGCAGATGGACGGACTGGAACTGTGCTCACGTGTGAAGCAGGATTTACAGCTTGGGCATATTCCGGTTGTACTGATGACGGCTAAGTCCATGGTGGTTCATATCAAGGAAGGCTTTTCGGTGGGCGCCGATGACTATATTGTGAAACCTTTCAGTATGGATGTGCTGATTTGCCGTATCAACAGTTTGCTGGAATCCCGTGAGAAACTGAAGAAACTATATGGAAAGAAGTTCTCTCCGGAAGCGATGGGTATCGAGATTGTTTCGGGGGATGATCGGTTCACGCAGAGTTTCTTTGAGATTATAGAAAAGAATATTTCTAATCCGGAGCTTGGGGTAGACTTGTTAAGTCAGGAGTTAGGGTTGAGTCGTGCCAACTTGTACCGGAAACTGAAAGCGGTAACGGAGCTTTCTCCAACAGAGTTGATACGTAATAAACGTTTGGAAATAGCTGCCAAACTCTTGTTGGAATCCAGTTATACGGTTTCTGAAATATCGGTCTACACAGGCTTCAATAGCCATGCTTATTTCACCAACTGCTTCAAGTCATTTTATGGCTATTCACCTTCAGAGTGGGTGCAAAGGCATAATGATAAGGGAGAAACTCCCAAATAGCTTATGTTTTACATATCGTTTGGAATAGAATCTCAAATGAATAAGACAATATTGAAAGTTGCGCTAAGATAAATCGCCTATCTTAGCGCAATCTTTTTATGGAGAATTTAATCTTTAAATCAATATCAACATTAGTAAGAATAACTATTATGAAATTTAAAACAGGATTAGTATCATTATTGGTCGTATGTGGAGCATGCAGCCAAGCGACAAAAGAAGCGGATGTCGTAAAAGACAGTTTTGATTTTGCCGGACAGCAGTTGAAGTATGCATTTACACAAATAGACTCTGCAAAAGCAAGTATGCCGGAGGAACAGCTGAAAAGGAAGCCGGTTTCTCCCCGCACGATAGAAGATAACGGTACCTTACGTTTGGTAGCATCAAGAGACTGGACCAGTGGTTTCTTTCCCGGTGAATTGTGGTATATGTATGAGTATACACAAGATGATTTTTGGAAGAAGCAGGCACAGGCATTTACCGCTAACATAGAAGACCAGAAAACGAATGGCGGAACGCATGACATGGGATTCAAAATGTACTGTAGCTTTGGTAACGGTTATCGCCTGACCAATGATGCAAACTACAAAAATATCCTGTTGGAATCTGCTGCTACATTGATTACCCGCTATAAGCCAACAATTGGTTGTATCCGTTCCTGGGATCACAGCCGTGACAAGTGGCAATGTCCGGTTATTATCGATAATATGATGAACCTTGAATTGCTGTACTGGGCATTTAAGGAAACCGGTGACTCTGTGTATTATAACATTGCAAATACACATGCACGTACTACAATAAAAAATCATTTCCGCGATAATTATAGCTCTTATCATGTAATCGATTATGATACAATCACCGGAGACGTGCTTCATAAGCATACGCACCAGGGATACAATCACGAATCTGCTTGGTCAAGAGGCCAGGCATGGGGCTTGTATGGCTATACCATGTGTTATCGCGAAACGAAACTTCCGGAATTCTTGTCGCAAGCTGAGCACATAGCCAATTACATCTTTACCAATCCTACCATGCCGGAAGATATGGTTACATATTGGGACTTTGATGCTCCGGGTATTCCGAACGAACCGAAAGATGCTTCTGCTGCCGCAGTGATGGCTTGTGCCATGTACGAATTGTCCATGTATAATCCGGAGAAAGCAGCATTATACAAGAAATGGGCGGATACGATTGTTGAGAGCTTAAGCAAGAACTATCGTGCGCAATTAGATGGTGACCGTGGATTCTTACTGCTGCACAGCACAGGTGCGCACAACTTTGAGAGAGATGTGCCTTTGGTTTATGCAGACTATTACTTCCTGGAAGCTTTGCTTAAGAAAGCTAAATTAGAGAAAGAAGGTACGGCTATTCTGTAAACGTGGAGAATCAATAGGTATGAGACGTATAATTGCATTGTTAGTGATGAGTTGCTTTGTTGCAGGTACCTTTGCGAAGGTACCTGTGATGGGCAATAAGATCCGGTTAACGGATAACTGGGAGTTTCTCCGTCAGGATGTGGGCAATATCTGGGAACTGGTACGCCCTATAAAGAAAGGTCAGCCGGAAGAGCAACCTATATGGACAAAAGTGACGTTGCCCCACTGCTTTAATGCGGAGGATGCTGTTGATCCGGATTTGAATTACTATCAGGGACCGGGATGGTATAAAACACGTCTGAAGCTGGATAATCCATATCCTGACGGACGGGTGGTATTGGAATTCGAAGGAGCGGGACAGAAGACGGATGTATATGTTTATATGACCAAAGTGGGTAGTCATGTTGGTGGATATGATAGTTGGAATGTAGATATAACAGATGCCGTGCGAGCTTTTCTGGCAAGCAAAGAGGCTGAACGTTTTGGAGGCGAAATTCCATTAAGTATTCGTTGTGATAATACCCGGGATGCTGAAATGATACCTTCGGATTTATCGGACTTCAATTTGTATGGCGGCATTTACCGTTATCTGAATCTGGTGTATCTTCCGGAAGTCTCCGTGGCTTCTCTCCGGATAGAACCGGCATTGGACGCTAAATTGAAAAAGGGAATGTTAAAGGTATCCGGTACATTCTATAATCCTGCGGATGTGCGTGAAGCACTGGTGGAAGTTACTGTGAAGAATGCTAAAGGTGAAGTGGTATCTGCCCGTACGTTGGATAAAATAACTCCGTTGGGGGATTTGGATATGCTGGATATTCAGATTGATAAACCACAACTTTGGGATGTAGATCATCCGGTATTATATACTTGCGAGGTTACTGTAACAGCCAATGGACAGAAAATAACAACGAGTGAACGTTTCGGTTTCCGTTCTTTTGAGTTTATAGATAAGGGCCCTTTCATGCTGAATGGAAAGCGTCTCTTGTTGAGGGGAACACACCGGCACGAGGATCATGCAGGAGTAGCTGCTGCCATGACTGAGGAACAGATGATACAGGAAATGAAAATGATGAAAGAGATGGGTGTGAATTTCATCCGTCTGGGGCATTATCAGCAATCTGAAATCATTTTGAATCTTTGTGATGAACTGGGCATTCTGGTTTGGGAAGAAATTCCCTGGTGCCGTGGTGGTGTGGGGAATGAAACTTATCGCGGACAAGCGAAACGTATGTTGACGAATATGATAATCCAGCATTATAATCACCCTTCAGTGATAATCTGGGGATTGGGTAATGAGAATGACTGGCCGAATGACTTTCCTGAATTTGAACAACGTGAGATACGGAGCCTGATGAGTGAGTTGAATACACTGGCACATCATCTTGATGCCGAACGTAAGACAGCAATTCGCCGTTGTGCATTCTGTAGCGATATTGTAGATGTATATTCTCCTTCTATCTGGGCTGGTTGGTATCGTGGGGTTTATACAGATTATCAGCAGATGTCCAAAGAAGAAATGGAGAAGGTAAAACATTTTCTGCATGTAGAGTGGGGGGGGGATAGCCATGCCGGACGTCATGCGGAGGCTACTGCTCCTATACGAAAAGAAGGTGAAAGTGATGGCGATGCGGCTCTGAACGGTTCGGCTCTGGTGTTGAAGAAAGGAGACTGGTCGGAAAGTTATATCGTTAAGCTGATAGATTGGCATTTGAAGGAACAGGAGAATATGCCTTGGCTGACCGGTGCTGCTTATTGGCCGTTTAAGGACTTTTCCACACCGGTGCGTCCGGATAATCCGGTACCCTATATGAATCAGAAAGGAGTGGTGGAACGTGACTTTACGAAAAAGGAAAGCTATTACGTATTCCAATCCTATTGGACAGAAAAGCCTATGGTGCATATCTATGGGCATGGTTGGCCTGTGAGATGGGGAGATGCCGATGAAGAAAAAGAGGTTTTGGTTTACTCTAACTGTCCATCGGTGGAACTGTTTGTGAACGGACAAAGCCAGGGGATACGCAAGCGTAATAGTCAGGATTTTCCCGCAGCGGGTTTGCGCTGGAATGTGAAGCTTGCTAAGGGGCAGAATACATTGCGTGCAGTGGCTGCTGGAAAAGAAACTCTTGCTGATGAATTGAGCTTTGAATATCAGACCGAGAAGTGGGGGAAAGAACATGCATTCCGGGTAACTTCTACTTCTAATGAAGACGGAATTGTTGAAGTTGAAGCCCAGTTGGTAGATAGTAATGGTATCAGGTGTCTTGATTCCAGAGTTTTTGTTTCTTTCGATATTGCCGGTGACGGAGAACTGATACAGAATCAGGGCACAGCAACCGGTTCCCGCAAAGTACAGGCACGTAACGGGCGGGCACAAATACAGGTTCGTACGCAAGGCGGTACTTCCTGTGTAGCTGTAAAAGCTGATAAAGTCCAAACATCATTTATAACGGTGCAGTAAGATTATGAAAAAGGTAGGTATGTTATTTTTAGGGATCTGTTCTTTTCTGGCTATTTCGTGTACATCGGATAAAGACGGTAAAGATTTTGTGAAGTGCGTTTTAAAGCAGGGCATATTGGAACGTGCCGCTATGAATATAAAGGAGGAACCGGTAACGGTTACCGCCTTTATAGCGGAACGCAGTGCAGGGGATATACATGATTTTTATTCGGAGGGTGATTATTGGTGGCCGGATACTTTGAATCCTGACGGACCTTATGTGCGTCGGGATGGCGAGACCAATCCGGATAATTTTGTAGCTCATCGTCATGCTATGATACGTTTTAGTTCAATCGTAGGTAATCTGACTTCTGCTTATTTATTGACTCAGGATAAAGAATATGTGGATGCGATACTGACGCATGTGCGTGCCTGGTTTGTGAATGAGTCTACGAAAATGAATTCTAACTTGCAGTATGCGCAAGCTATTAAGGGAATTGCTACAGGACGTGGTATTGGCATCATTGATACGGTACATCTTATGGAAGTAGCCCAATCGTTATGGCAGTTAGAAAAGCTTGGAGTATTGTCTAAGGATGATATAAAGTCTACTAAACAGTGGTTTGCTGATTATTTGAAATGGATGTTCACACATCAGTATGGCATAGACGAGATGAATGCTAAGAATAATCATGGAACTTGCTGGGTGATGCAGGCTGCTGTATTTGCCCGTTATGCCGGTGATAAGGATATGATGGATTTTTGTAAGCGGCGTTATAAAGAAGTACTTTTACCTAAGCAGATGGGGGAAGACGGTAGTTTTCCGTTGGAGACAGCACGTACGAAACCTTATGGTTATTCTTTATTTAATCTGGATGCCATGGCAACAATATGCCAGACGCTTTCGGATAAGAATGATAATTTATGGACTTATACGGCAGAGGGAGGTAAGAATATGGAGAAGGGTATTAATTTTATCTATCCCTATGTCGTTGATAAAGAAAGCTGGATTTATACGAAAGATGTAATGTATTGGGATGAATGGCCGGTAGCGCATCCTTTCCTGATATTCGGTGCGCTACAGACTCATAATAAAAATTGGCAGTCAACGTGGGAGAAGTTAGAACATTTCCCTGTAACCGACGAAGTGGTGCGTAATCTGCCTGTACGTAACCCGTTGATTTGGATTTAATCAATAATGACTATGATAATAACACGGAAAATAATAGTAGGAATTTGTATCGTATGTGTAGTCGGTACAAGTCATTCTTCTATGGCTCAAAACCGGGTAGTTACTCAACATACAGCCGGTATGGTAGTGGAAGGAGAGGTTACTATGCTGGTTACTCAGGAGACTACTACCCGCTATCGGCGAACTACTTCTCAGGGAGTGCCGGAAGCTAAACTGGGATATACACCCGGAGTTACTCCGAAATATTTAGCTATACCTTTGTCGGAAACAGTGATGACGAGATATCCGGATTATCGGATGGCTTACTGGAAAGATTATACATATGTGCAGGGATACATGTTTGAGGCTATGGACCGTTTGGGACAATTAACAGGTGATAGCAGGTATCTGGAATATATAAAGAAATATATGGATCATTTCGTCGATGAAGCGGGTAATTACAAAGGAGGCGGATTAACGAATCTCGATAATTTTATGACAGGTTCGGTCTTTTGTACATTATACGGGCGTACGGGTGATGAGAAATACAAGAAAGCTGCCTTGCAAATATTGAAAGCTGTGGATCAGTATCCCAGTTCCGATGGACAGTTTTGGCATGGAAACCGGAGTCCTAATATGTGGATAGATGGTGTTTTTATGATGCAGATGTTCCTTATACGTTGTGCACAATATGTAGGAGAAGCTGATTATTGCTATGATGTGGCATGTAGGAATATTATTACTGCTGCCCGTCATTTGCAACGCTCGGATGGACTTATCCTTCATGCATGGACTACAGAGCCTGAAAAGGCTGTGTGGGCGGATAAAACTACTGGACTGTCACCGGAGGTATGGAGTGAAGGTATGGGGTGGTACACTTTGGTGGTACCTGAATTACTGGCTTTACTACCCAAAACACATCCGAATTATCAGCAGGTCCTTGATATTTATCTGAAAATGTGTAAAGGGCTGAAAGAAGTGCAGGATAAGAAGACCGGCGGTTGGTTTATGGTTGTGGATAAAGGAGATAATCCTTTAAATTTTGTAGATCCATCCGGAACTGCTATGTTTGTATACTCTATTCAGCGTGGTGTAGAATTAGGGCTCTTAAAAGCGAAGGAATATACTCCGGTTGCATATAGGGGATATCAAAGTCTCTTTCCTTTTATACAGGTGAATGACAGAGGCTTACTGGATGTGATAGGAGCATGTGATGGAGTTGTGATTAAAAAGAATTTTATAGAATATGTTACTGTTCCCAAAATATTGAATGCCAAAGAGGCTGTTGCCGGTATATTGTGGGCGGCTGTTATAATGGAAACAGAACAACTGAAAAAATAAACAGGAATGAGAATTTTGCGTAATCTGATTATAATTAGTGTATTACTTGTATCTGTTACTGTACAGGCAAGTGGTGTGGATGAGTTGGTGCGTATCAAGCAAAATTATGCCCGAATGTTGGTTCCTTCCGGTAAAGATCCGTTTGGCTTATTGTCCATCCTTTCGTCTATTCAACCGGAAACAGAGATTTCGGATCAGGTTGTGGTAGAGTTACATCAGCGATATCCTTTTGATTTAAAGAAAATAGAAACTTATCTGTCTTCTTTCACGGAAGCCGGAACATGGCCGGATATTAATTACGATGACAAAAAGCGTTCTGGCTGGGAACCTAAAATTCATGCGGAACGTATTCTGGAGCTGGTAAAGCTCTATAACTCTGATCAGACTTCCTACTATCGTTCTTCGGAGGTGGAAGCGGTTATTCATAAAGCTTTGAATTATTGGTTTACTGCTAAACCTGTATGTTTGAACTGGTGGTATAATCAAATAGGTATTCCTAAAACACTGGGTACGGTTTTTATCTTGTTTGAGAAGCAATTGACCCCTGTGGAGAAACAGAATGCTATAACTGTAATGGAGAATGCTAAATTTGGGATGACCGGACAGAATAAGGTATGGCTTGCCGGAAATGTGATGATGCGTGCATTATTACAGAATGATTATGAGTTGGTAAAGATGGCGCGTGATACCATTGCATCTGAAATAGTCACGGGTGGAGCAGAAGGTATAAAAGACGATTGGTGCTTTCACCAGCATGGTGCTCAGCAGCAGTTTGGTAATTATGGGCTTTCGTTCGTATCCGGAATGAGTTTCTTCTCTGGGTTATTTTCAGGGACGTCGTTAGCATTTGATGATAAACAGTTGAGTATTCTGAGTACACTGATTGATAAGGGCTATCGTTGGGTAATCTGGAAAGGAATGATGGATGTGAATGCTTTGGGACGTCAACTGTTTCATCATGCTCCCGTACATAAAGCACTGAGTCTTGCATTTGCAGCCTCGGAGTTAGGTGGAGGTGAATCAGATGAGTGCGTGGCTGTGGCAACAGCTTTGCTTCGTGATAATTATCCTGCGCCTGCGGTGAATGTGCTTACAGGACATAAGCATTTCTGGCAGTCGGATTATACAATTCATCGCTGTCCTTCCTGGATGGCGTCTATAAAAATGGCTTCTGACCGTATTATCGGTACGGAAATGATGAATGGCGATAATATGAAAGGGTATTATATGGCAGATGGAGCTACTTATATTTATAAAGATGGTAAGGAGTATCTGGATATTTTTCCTTTTTGGGACTGGCGGAAATTGCCGGGAGTAACAGCTTTTGAAGATAATGCGCCTATGCCTCTGATTAAAAGTTATCAGCCTCGTAATAAAGGAACTTTTGTAGGAGCTGTTTCGGATGGAAAACAAGGAATGACTGTTATGGAGTTAGATCGTTCCGGAGTGAAGGCTCATAAGGCATGGGTTTGTACGGATGACTTTATTCTTTGTTTGGGAGCTGGCATACAAGCAGATAGTAATCTTGTTGTTACCACTTCTATAGAGCAATGCCATAAAAATGGGGAACTGCTTTCTTGGGAAAATGCACGATGGAATGTTGTGAATACAAAGCAATCTGCTAAGGGAAAGGAACAGCGCTATTTTCATGATCATACAGGATATATTGTATGGGGCAATAATCATGAAGTTGTAGCTGAAACAGCAAAACGTACGGGATCATGGTATGATGTGATGCAAATGTATCACCCGGAAGAAACACATGGAGAGGTGACTGCCATCTATTTGACGCATGGTGTTGCACCTAAGCAAGGCACATATCAATATTTGATATTGCCCGAAATGGACAAGGAAAATGTGGCTGCTTTTAATTTATCGGATATACGGATACTCCGTAATGATGCTACTGTTCAGGCTGTCTATAGTGAAGGAAATACTACTTGTTGGGTGGCCGCTTATCAGCCGGTACAATTGACTGTAAGTACGGATTTGATATTGAATATTCAAACTCCCGGAATCTATATGATACGGAAAAATGAATCCGGTCGGTACGTAATAAACTATGCCGATCCGACTCAACAGAGAAATGTTGCAGAACTTGAGTTGAATCATAAAAAGGTGCGTCTTTCTCTTCCCGAAGGAAAAGAGAAAGGGAAAACAACTTCTATAGTGGGTTAATGCGTTAAAAAACGCATTTTGAGCCATTTCTCCAAACGATTGAAATAATATTGCAAGCCTTGTTGGTAAGATACGTCTATTTTTGTTTTAGATAAATGATTATAGGACTATGAATACACACAAGGCTTTTATTTTGGGCGTAGCATTGCTGAGCACTATTGGGGTGAAAGCTCAGTTTGCCATTGATAACTATAAAGCTGTCTTTACTTCATCCCCACAGCATGTTCCCACTACCAAAACTCCGGATGCTCCTTTAGCCGGTAATGGAGATATCGGTATCACAATGGGAGGTACTCCTGATAAACTCTGTTTTTATATTGGTAAAAATGATTTTTGGAGGGCTTATCCTGTTTATCCGGGAGGAATTGCGCTTCCGGGCGGACTGGATATTGAGATAAAAGAACTGCAAGGAGCTACTTACTATGCGGAACAATTGCCCGGATCTGCTGAAATCAGAACTAAATTCACAACTCCTCATTGTCAGTTGGATTTGTCTGCATGGGTTGCTGCAACGGATAATAAGATTATCATTGAATTGCAATCGGACAAAGCCGTTACTGCCCATTTGCGTCTATGGGCTGCGGAAGGTAATACTTCGACTACTGCGGGAGGCAAAGATAAAGTAATGTGGGTAAGTCGTTCATTTGAAAATACGGAATTGCTGCGTTGGCCTACTCATGTGGCATTGGCTTTAAACTCAAATTCTGATGAATTCTCCTTGATTCCCGGTAAGAAAGTACAATTGGTTATATCTGTTTATACGAATCATGATACACCGGATTGGAAAGACAAAGCTATTACAGAAGCAGAGAAAGTAACGGAAGCGGGTGTTGAGCAATTACGGAAAGAACATCATTCTTGGTGGAATCATTTTTGGAAACAGTCTCATATTAATATAGGTGATAGTTATTTTGAAAAGTATTACTATCAGTCGCAATATTTGTTTGCTTGTTCTTCCCGTGAGGGTAAGTTTGCACCTGGTATCTGGGGACCATTTGTTACGCGTGACGAAGCGGCATGGGGAGGTGATTATCATCTGAATTATAATTATCAGGCACCTTACTGGGCGTCATTTTCTTCCAATCATATTAGTCTGACGGATAATTTTGATCAACCTCTATTAGATTATATGGAGGCTGGACGGAAGCATGCGCAGGAATTGCTGAATTGCAAAGGTATCTATTATCCGGTGGGTATCGGTCCTAAAGGTTTATGTACAGCTATGTGGCCGTTAACTCCTGAAGAAATGCAGGAAAAGTATTCGACCCGTGAAAATACAATTGATGGTGGTTATAAGTTTCTGGGACAGAAAATCAATGCGGTGTTTAGTGTTGGAAATATGTTGATGCGATATTACAGTACGTATGATGAGGCGTATGCCCGTAAAGTATATCCGTATCTTCTGGCCTGTGCGGATTTTTGGGAAGATTATCTCTCTTTAGAGAATGGACGTTATGTCATTCGTATGGATCATTTCAACGAGGTGATGCCTAATAAACGCAATGGAGGTGTCTGGCGTAATCGGTTAGGTGATTTTAATTCAACTCTTTCGTTGGGTTTGGTTCGTATGCTGTTTCAGGGTGTGATGGATATGAGTGATTTCCTTTCCATTGATAAGATACGGCAATCCCGTTGGCAGGATATTTTGGAGAAACTGAGTGAATACCCATTGGGTATTACAGAAGACGGGCGTCAAAGTTTGAAGAATATGGAGAAAGGACCTCAAGATAAAGAAGTACCTCCATCGGGGCTGAATAGGGTATCTATTCATGGTTTGATTCTCCCTGCCGGTGTTGTGGGACCCATGACAGATGTGGCTTTCAATGCTATTTTGCTGGAAGATGTGGCACATTGGGCGGATAAACAACGTGATCCGAATGATTGGGGAAATACATCTAATAATGGAATTGAAACCTGCTATCCCGGAGCTGTACGTGTGGGGTATCCCTCGGATAAGATTCTATCTTATTTGAAGAAGCGGATTGAGATGGATGTATATCCCAATTCCTGGATTGTGCAAGGTGGGGGAGGTATTGAAACTTTAGCAGCTGTTCCCCTGACTATTAATGAGATGCTGCTACAAAGTTATGAAGGTATTATTCGTGTTTTCCCAAATTGGAATCGTAAGAAGGATGCATCTTTTGAAAATCTGAGAGCTTATGGTGCGTTTTTGGTTACTTCTACTTTGAAAGAAGGACTAATTCAGGGAGTAACCCTGGTTAGTGAGAAAGGACGTGTCTGTAAAATAGAGAACCCATGGAAAGGACGCCCTGTGCAAGTTATCCGGGAAAATGGAAAAGCAGACATTCTTTATGGAGAATATCTGCAAATACCGACTGTGGTGGGTGAGAAGGTTGAACTGAATTTATATACAAACTAATAATTGAGAATAGAATGAATCGTGTAAAGAAACTTGTGGGGGGGATATTGGCGATAACACTTTGTGTAAGTGTATCTGCCCAGACCAAATTACCTCCGGGCTGGCAATCCAGCTATGTGAAAATTACTCCGAAAGGGGAGTTAACTTATTATCCCGATAAACAAGGAAATACGATACCGGATTTTAGCCGGGTTGGTTATCATCATGGTGATAAATCAATTCCTGATTATCCGGTAACAAAAACCGTATATCCTGTGGAAAAAGGGGATAGTCGTCAAAGAATTCAGGATGCAATAGATGAAGTGTCTCGTATGAAACCGGATAAAAACGGACACCGTGGAACGGTTTTGCTGAAACGGGGAGTATATCATGTTCATGGAACCATTCATATAAATACAGGTGGGGTTATTTTGACCGGAGAAGGAGATAATGTGAATGAAACCCGTTTATTGGCTATCGGTAAGCAGCGTTTTTCATTGATAGAAGTATCTGGTAATGGTAGAATGGAGGAAGTATCCGGAACAAGGGTGAAGATTACGGATGCTTTTGTACCAGTGGGAACACACTCTTTTCAGGTTTCTTCTGCTACAAATTTTAAAGTAGGTGATCGTATCATTGTTTATCGTCCGGGAACAGAGAATTGGATACATGATATTAAGATGGATCAGATCGTTGAACGCCAGGGAACCCGCCAATGGACTGCACGGGAATATAATCTTTCTTTCGAACGTGAAATTGTAAAAGTAGAAGGTAACCGTATTTATATTGATAATCCGGTAGTAATGCAAATGGAAGAGAAATATGGCGGCGGTGAAGTATTTAAGTATACATTTGACGGTCGTATCAGTGAAGTCGGGGTGACTAATATGTGTTTGGAATCTGAATTTGAACATTATGAGGATAACGAGCATGGTTGGATTGGCGTTCAATTCGATAAAGTGGAAAACTGCTGGGCGCGTAATCTGACTTGTCGCTATTTCGGGTATTCAGCGGTAAGTTGTGAACGCAATGCGAAGAATGTAACTGTGACGGATTGCCGTTGCCTGGAAACAAAATCTCTGATAACCGGTGGACTGCGATATTCTTTTAATAATTGGGGACAGCAAAATCTGTTCATGAACTGTCAGAGTACAGAGGGGCGTCATGATTATGTGACGGGTGCACGTGTATGTGGTCCTAATGTATTTTATAATTGTACGGCTTCGCAAACTTATGCAGATATAGGTCCTCACCATCGCTGGGCAGTTGGTACTCTTTATGATAATGTGATTACCGATGGAGAAATCAATGTGCAGGATCGTGGTAAAATGGGAAGTGGACATGGCTGGGCTGGAGTAACTCAGGTGCTTTGGAACTGTCGTGTGAAACGTGCTGCTGTACAGAGTCCTTGGACATCAGGACATAATTATAACTTTGGTATGAAGGGTGAAAAATATCCGGGAGTTTTTATCGATCGTCCGGATGGTGTTTGGGAAGGACAGAATGAGAAGAATGTTTTCCCCCGTTCACTTTATGTGGCACAACTGATGGCTCGTCATAGGAATATGGACTTGCGAATACTGACTAAGTAAGCCGGAATTAGCTTGTAATTTGGTGTTGTAAAATCATAGTTCTTGGTAATGTATTGTATAATAGGGTGTTATCTGATTGGTTGTTTACAGTCTATAACACTTTGAGATATAATTGATAGTATTTGATACAATCTTTAAATCTCGTTTGGGAAAATTGTTGTTTGTTTGCGATATGGAAAACAATAATGTATAACTTTAAAAATGATGTATTGATATTATGTAAAAACAATCTATTATGAACAACTCAAAAAGAATTCCAGGTGAAATCCCTTGTTAATTTAAGTCTAATTTTAAAAAGTAGTTTAATGAAAAAGAAAGAACACAAATCGAAATCGCTGTTATGGCGGTTTTTCCTCGTTCTGTTTACATTTTCTATGAGTTTTAATCTATATGCTCAGGAAATAACAACAACTGGTACGGTTGTCGATCAAAATGGGGAACCTCTAATTGGAGTAACGGTTTCCGTTATGAAAGGTAATAATGGGACAATTACTGATATTGATGGTAACTTTTCTATTCAATGTAACAAAGGTGCTACATTGAAATTTAGCTATATTGGCTATAAGGATGCAACGCAGGTAGCAATGGGTACTAAAATGAATATAGTACTGACGGAAGACGCCCAAGCATTGGATGAAGTTGTAGTCATAGGTTACGGTACGGTAAAGAAGAGAGATTTGACAGGTGCTATCTCTACTGTAAATGCCAAGACGATTGAAGAACGCCAACCGACTGATATCTTTCAAGCATTACAGGGGGAAGTGTCCGGTCTGCAGATTTCCAATAACTCAGGTGCTCCCGGGGATACAGGTACTATGCTGATTCGTGGTGCTTCTACTATGGGATCAGGTGTTACTCCGTTATATATTGTAGACGGTGTGGCAGTAGATAATATTTCTACTATCAATCCTGCCGACATTGAAAGCATGGAAATTTTGAAAGATGCTGCTTCAGCCGCTATTTATGGTTCACGTTCGGCTGCTGGTGTAATTATCATCAGTACTAAACGTGGTAAAGAAGGTGCTCCTGCCAGAATTTCGGTGAAGTACAACCACTCAATGAAGAAGTTAGGACATAAGATTGATCAGGCAAATGCATTTGAACGTTATTTGAAAGAAAGAGCCGGTAATGCAGGAACTTCTTTATGGAAAACCAGTAATGACTCTTTGCATCCTAACTTCATGGCTGATAACGATTATCAGGATTTGATTACTCGTATGGCTCATTCTAACCAAGTTGATATTAATATCAGCGGTGCAAAGAATAAAATGAGTTATTATACAAGTATTGGTTATTTGAACGAACAAGGTATTGTACTAAATAGTTATTTGAATCGTATAACTTCCAGAACCAACGTTGATTTCGCAGTATCGGATCGTTTCAAATTAATGAGCCGCTTTAATGTGGCTTATACGGATAAGAATAACATCAATACCGGTGGTGTAATTAATCAGGCATTACGTCGTCCGCCACAAATGGCGCTTTACTTCCCTGATGGATCTTATGTATATAATAATGGTGGGCAGTTCAATCCGATAGCTGATGCCTATGAACGTGTTAATAAAAGTGTTTCTTATTCAGTTTCTTTGTATCAAGGAGCGGAATTCCAGCTTATGAAAGGCTTGATCTGGTCTGCCAATGTACAGGGTGAATTGAAAGTCAACCGTAATGACCAGCTGATCCGTGGAGATTTGGTTTCTTCAGGTATCAGTTCCGGTTCTAATGATGCAAAAATCCCTCGCAAATTATCTGCAGAAACTTACATTAACTTTGCCAGAGATTTCAAAGATCATTCAGTAGGTGCTATGTTCGGTACCAGTGTCGAGGATTGGCGTGATGAAACATTCCACTTAGAAGGTAGTGATTATGTATCAGAGTCGATTCTTACTTCTAACGCTCAGCAGGTGAAAGATTTGACAAAAACTAAGACTACATATGAAAGTCATGCTATGGCATCTTTCTTCGGACGCGTAAACTATAGTTATAAAGGAAAATATATATTTACGTCAAATCTCCGTTATGATGGTTCTTCACGTTTTGTTGGTAACCGTTGGGGGCTATTCCCATCTGCATCTATTGCATGGCGTGCATCTGATGAATTCTTCTTTGATTGGGCAAAACCTGTGTTGACTGATGCTAAATTCAGACTTAGCTGGGGTACCAATGGTAATGAACGTGTAGGTAACTATGAATCAATTAACCAATATAATATTGGTTCATATTATAATGGTGTCATCGGAGTTACCCAAACGGATAAGTTGGCCAACCTTGATTTGAGTTGGGAATCAACAGAACAAACTAATATTGGTTTGGATGTGACATTACTTGACGGACGAGTTTCTTTAGTAGCGGAATATTATATCAAGAAAACAAAAGACTTGTTGGCCGATGAAGTAATCCCTTCAGAATTAGGTGTTAGTAGTATGCGCGTCAATATGGGTAATATTGAGAATAAAGGTATTGAGCTGACAATAAATGCAACTCCTATTCAGCTTCGCGATTTTTCATGGCAGACCACTCTTACCTATACTAAAAACAAAAATAAAGTATTAAAGCTATCGGAAGGCAAAAGCTTTGTGGAAGACGGTAAATACTTGATTGAAGAAGGTTCGCCTTTGGGACAATGGTTTGGACAAAAAGCTTTGGGCATTTATGCCACAGATGAAGCAAATGCATATATCAAGAATAGCGACGGTTCGTTTGGTGATCGTTTGATTCCTGTGTACCAAAGAGATCCGAATAACTATAATAACTATATTTATGGTTCTAACGGTAAACCCATTTTCTCACATTATGAGACAAAAGGAGGGCAGAAATATACAGGTGATGTAGGTCAAATGACTACCGCAGGTTCAGTGAGCAAAGGTGGTGATATAATCTGGGATGATTTGGATCATGATGGTGTAATAGGTGACTCGGACAGACGTATCTTGGGTAATGGTATGCCTACATGGTATATGGGATGGACTAACTATTTGAATTATAAGAATTTTTCATTATCCTTCTCGTTTTATGGAAGTTTCGGTAACAAGATTTATAATAAACAACGTCGTGACCTGTTACAGAATTCATCATCGAACATGACTCCATTAGCAAGAGACTGTTATCGTTTGTGGAAATATCAAGGACAAATAACAGAAGTTTATAGTAGTGCCAAAGCAACAACTGGTGTAAACAACGCGCGTGAACTTTCTTCTTTCTTTCTGGAAGATGGCGACTATATTCGTCTAACAAATGCTCGTTTAGCTTATAGGGTTGACCGTAATTTTACTAAGCGGTTCCACATCTCCGATCTTCAATTGTACGTATATGGAAACAACCTTCTGACCTGGACAAAATACAAAGGATTTGATCCGTCAAGTATTTCCAACAGTAATGTGCTTCGTCCGGGTATTGATAACGGACGATATCCTACCGCAAGAGAAATTGGTTTCGGACTAAATGTTAACTTTTAACTTGTAAAAACTTATGAAAAGATTAAAATATTTACTGATCGCCGGTGTCAGTCTATTGTTCGCTTCTTGTGAGAACTTCTTAGACAGACAACCCGAAAGTTCGCTATCGGGCGAAACTTTCTGGACTTCAGAACAGGATTTGAAAACCTGGAATGCAGGTATGTATGACGGTCTGCAATCTACCTTACGTACAAACTGGTTCTATTGGGGCGAACTTCGTTCCGGTGTGTATGCAGAACGTGGTACGGCTTACGACCGCAATTTACTATACAACGGTTTAAATTCTCAGTCGGGATCTTCCAGTTGGAGTGATCTTTATAAAACAATTTATCGTGCCAATGCAGCTATTAAGCATATTCCCACTAGTCCTATAGGTAGTTCTGTATCTGCTCCATATTTAGGTCAAGCTTATGCAATGCGTGCATTGATGTATTTTTATGCTATACGTGTATGGGGCGGTGTACCTAAAATCACTGAACCTATGGAAGATGTCTCTTCTCAGGAACGATATTATGGAAGAACTTCTGTAGAAGAATTAAAAGCTTTTATTCTGGAAGATATAGAGAAAGCATTAGAATATATTGGCGCTTCTACAGATATGTCCAGTGCCAGTAAATACTATTTAAATCGTGGAGCTATTATGGCATTGCGTGTAGATGTATTGATGTGGTATAAGGAATATGACAAAGCGCTTGTAGCAGCTAATGACTTGCTGACAAACTATAAATACAGTCTTGAACCGGCATCTACCTATTCCAGCATGTTTTTAAATCCATCAAGCTCTAAAGAGATGATATTCAATCTTTTCTGGAACTATGAAGAAGATAGCAACGGCTTTGGATATGCTCAGGAACTTGCGTCAGGTTCAAACACAATCCGATATCATCCGACAAAGGCATATTATAAGGAGTTGGTATCCCGTAAGAGAGAAGATACCCGCGTCACTATGATTATGGATACATTTGCCATCAGCTATTTCATTACTCCTGACGAGATGATAGACGAATCGTATGAGAAAGCAATGAACGGTGATTATGGTAATGCCGCTAATTTCCAGATTAAATGCCCGAAATTCACAGAATACGGAGCGACTGCTAATGATGGCAGGCCTGGATATTCCTATGTTGCTAACGGATCATGTTCTACCCATATGCCAATTTATCGCTTAGCAGATATATTGTTGCTAAAAGCTGAAGCTTTAGTATTAGGTACACATAAAGATTATCAAGGCGCGATTAATATCGTCAATCAAATACGTGAACGTGCAGGCTGGGAAAGTACTGCAGTTTTAGAGGATTACCCAACCGAAAAAGATCTGATTAAGTTGATTATTGATGAACGTACCATTGAGCTTTGGGCAGAAGGTAAACGTTGGTTTGATTTGGTACGCAATGATATGGTAAAAGAATACTTAGATCCATATTTGCAGAATGAAGACTTGGGTGATCAGAGAATTCCGGAAGGTTTTGTTATTGGTGCTGAGAAAGAAGCTAATCAGATTGGCGGTTACGGCAGAATTTTGTGGCCTCTGAATCAGGATGTATTCCGTAAGAACCCATCTATGAGAGGACAACAGAACAAGCCTTATGAAGAATAACAATAATGTCTTAAACAATAATGAATATGAAAATCTTTAGATATTTTATAAGCCTTGCCTTATTTTGCATTTCACTGAGTTCATGCACCTTGTTTGATCTTGATTTTCAAAGTAACGAGGAATATGAGGCAAAAAAAGCGGATAATAAGGTAAATATGACAATCTGGGAATTTATCCAGAGCCGTCCTGATATATTCAGTTCTTTAATTGAAGGTATTCAATATGCCGGAATCGAAGATCTGTACAAAGAAGCAGGAAATACGCATATATTACTGACCAATAGTGCTCTTAGCAGCGGGGATAACTGTTTTTGGAAGAAAAATCCGGTGATGCTTCCAGGAGCTACGGAAGCCGCAGCTGCTACTGCCTGGGAGCAATATGACAAAAAAGTGGTAAAAGAATTGCTAACTTATCATATTGTAAGAGGAGAATGGTCATATTTTAATATAGATTCTTCGGACCGCTGGATCGGGACTTATGGAGAAGGTAGCTTTTCCTACAGCAAAGATGGGCAGACGCTTCAAGGAGATACTGCAGTAATGTGTGTCAAAGCCGGACATGACCGTAACCTACCGCTTCAGTTGAATAATTTTGAATGGAACTTCAGAGGGTTGCTGGCTGCATCTTCCGGTAGTTGTCGCACCACTAACATTCATGCACGTGATGGTTATATCCATGTATCTGACTGGTGGCAACCTCGCCCATCGAGATATTTTTTGGGTCAAGAATAAATTAATAATATAGAAACGTATGAAAAAACTAGTATTCAATATTGCTATATTAATATGTGTGATCTTCACTTCCTGTTCAGACGATGACAGTGTAAATATTGTTTCATTGAACACTTTCGGCACAAAGTTTTGCCGTAATGATGTGGTGAAAGTATTTGTTTCTGCCGAACTCAGTGATGATACAGATGTTAGTTATGAATGGGGATGCGATGGTGGAAGCATGACAAATCCTCAAGGACTATTTGAGAATGTATGGAAAGCTCCAAATGAAGCCGGAACTTATGAAATTTGGTGCACGGTGAAATGTGGTGGTAAGAAAGAAACCCGTCGTTCCAAAATGACTGTACTGGATGAACTGTTTTACTCTAACTTTGAGACTCCTTATTATAATGAAGGCTGGTCCAATGCATCTATGACAGTAGCATTTGACGCTAATAAGGGAACGAATGGTGCAGTTAAATTAACTTCCACTAAAGCTGACGGACGTTTTGCCCGTAGCTGGAATAATGTATCTGTTCCTTTCTCCACGCAAGTGGACTATGCAGTAAATGCTTGTCCTTCAGATAATAATTTTGCAGAAATTCGTATTGAGTTTGCCCGTATTAACAGTGCCACGTTTTATGTAACTAAGGCATGCTTTACAACCTACCCCAAAACAGGAGCATGGAAAGCAACTTATACCACAACCAATGTGACAACAGGAGAGACGACAGATATTACAATAGATGAAGGTACGGATACGGCAAACTTTAAATTTAAAAAGGACGCTTTCAAAACAATTGCAGTATCAATCGATGCAAATAAGAAATTCATAGTTTACTATGATGGCAAGAAATATTTTGAGAGCAGTGCATTAGCCAGTGTGCAGGAGCAGTATTATGTATCTCGCTCTGGTTTCGGATTGGACAACAAAGTCATTATTTTTGCCGACAATCTATTTGTATTTGATAACGGTACAATCTGTACAGCCGAACCTCGTGAAAGATAAATAATCAATCTCATTCATCAAAAAAGGAGAGAATATTGGACATACATATTGTGTTTGAATATTCTCTCCTTTTTACTAATATTATAAAGATATGAAATATCGTATTCTAGTTTTATTATCAGTTATTCTGGTTTCATTGGCAGGAATAGCACAAGATAATGTGACAGGAGTTGTCCTGAATGAAAAAGGTAAACCGGTCAAGAAGGTAAAAATGCGGGTAAAGGGGCGTATGAAAATGCTTTCCACTTCATCAAAAGGTACATTTGAACTGGGTAATGTGAAAACAGGCGATACACTGTTGGTCTATCCTAACAGAAAGTTGGTGGCTTATGTGCCTATGTCAGGAATTCCAACTTATACCATACATTTGGGGAAGAATTCATTGTGCTATGCCACGAGTGAAAAAACAATAACCTGCATGTATCAGAAAATACCGGAACAGACCTATAACAGTAATATTATTACTTATGAGAGAATCCAGCAATTAGACGTCAACAATTTAATAGATTTGCTGCGAGGTAATATTGCCGGATTGCAGATTAATTATTCAGACGGACAAATGAAGGCCTCAATACGGGGAAGTTCATCTTTTGCTCTCAGTACCGAACCGCTTTTCATTGTAGGCGGAACCGAATATAATTCATTGGAAGAAGCCAATAATGCAGTGTCAGTAGAAGACATACGAGAAGTCGAGATTAAAAAAGATGGTTCTGAATACGGTATGAAAGGAGCGAACGGTGTTATTATCATACGGATAAAATGATCCTTCACTAACTTTTCTGTCATGAAAAACATCTTAAACTGATTCTCCCATAAAATGAAGTTGTTTTTTGGGAAATTATTATCTATTGCAATAAAAATGCAAACTTTTGAGATGCAACTGATATTAGGTTAATAAATTCATTCCTTCCTTTGTAGTGTTGTTAGTCTAACCACATTATGAATGTTCTAATACTAAATTTATAGCAATGTATATTATTTTTTTTATATACATATGCTATGGCTTATGTAATAGAAATCATTTAATAATAAAACGAGAAAGCGTTGGAAAAATGCTTTGTTTATTTAAGTCTAATCAAAAAAAAGCAATTTTAATGAAAAGGAAAGAACACAAATCGAAATCGCTGTTATGGCGTATTTTGTTGGTACTGTTGAGCTTCTCTTTTGGTACTATAGTACATGCTCAGAATATAACAGTAACAGGAAGCGTAGAGGATCAGAATGGTGAACCGTTAATTGGAGTGACAGTTGCAGAATTGAACACTACTAACGGAGCAATTACTGACATTGATGGTAATTTTTCTATTAAATGTGTTAAGGGTGCGACTCTTAAGTTCAGTTACATTGGCTATAAGGATGTAACCAAAGTCGTTACTGAAAGTAATCTGAAAATTGTATTAGTTGAGGATTCACAAGCTTTAGATGAAGTAGTTGTAGTAGGGTACGGTACGCAGAAAAAAGGAAGTGTAACGGGTAGTGTAACTAGTGTTGATGCCAAAGCTATTGAAGATTTTCCATCTGCTAATCTGTCTTCAGCATTAGCAGGACGCCTTTCGGGTGTATATATAACTCAAGGGACAGGTAAACCGGGAACTTCAGCCTCTTTTAGTGTACGCGCTAAAGGTACTCCTAATAATTCTGACCCACTATATGTTATTGATGGAGTAGTAAGGGATAAGATGGCGTTTGACGCACTGGATGCTAGTGAGGTGGCTAATATATCGGTGTTAAAAGATGGTGCATCGGCAGCAGTTTATGGTGCCCGTGCTGCTAATGGTGTTGTATTGATTACCACTAAGAAAGGTGGAAACGCGAAACCAACTATCAATTATACTGGTACGGTAGGTATCGATGTAGCTGCTATGATTCCAGAGACGCTCAGTGCTTATGAACATGCTGTTTATTTGAATGACCGTGCTATACAGGGTTATCTTAACAATGCTATTTGGAATCCGAATGTAGAACAGCAAGATCCGACTACCAAGTCTTCTTGGTATACAGATGACGAGTTGGCACATTTCAAAACAACTGATTATAGTTTTCTGGATGATGCATGGAAAACTCCATGGTCTACTCGTCATGCTATCAATATTACCGGTGGAACCGAAAAAGTACGCTATTTTATCGGTGGTTCTTATTTCTACAATGTAGGTTCATTTGATAATCTGAAGTATTCTAAATATAATTTCCGTGCTAGTATTGATGCTGATATTAGTAAGAATTTTACAGTTGGTTTGAATATCAGTACAGATAATCGTAAAGATACCAAACCCAATTGGAAGTCTGACGGTGACCGTGATCGTATGAATGACTTATACAAGGGATTATTGCTCCGTACCAAGATGATTCCAAGTATGATTGATGGAATGCCAGTAGGTAACTTTATTGAATGGCATCCGTTAATGCTTATTAGCGAAGAATCGGGTTTGCATACTAAGAAATGGCAAAATGTTAATGTCAATGCGACTGCGGAATATCGAGTTCCATTTGTAAAGGGGTTGAAGTTGAAAGTACAGTATAACCGTACATTGGATAATCGTTTGATTAAAAAGGTGAATTTCCCGTATGAGATGTATAACTTCCAGACTGCCGGAACAAACAATCATTATATTGACCCGAGTAATGTAGTAGTATCTACCAAAACTCGTGATGACGGTAACTATGTATTTAAAGAAAATCAGTTGGCAGAGGAATATCAATTAAACCTATTTGTAACTTACGACCGTAAGTTTGGTAATCATGATTTAAGTGCATTATTTGTTTATGAACAATCTGAAGGTGATAGTGAGAAATTTGATGCACAGCGCAATAAACTAATCACTTGGGAAATGCCGGAATTTTTCGGTGCAAGTGGTGATGCTTCTGAATCTATTGTTGGGGCTGGTTCTGTAAGTGAAAGTGGTCGTCTTTCCTACGTAGGTCGTCTGAACTATGCTTATGCAGACAAGTATCTACTAGAAGCTGCATTCCGTGTCGATGGTTCTACAAAATTTGCTCCTGATCAACGCTGGGGTTTCTTCCCCTCCGTTTCAGCAGGATGGCGTATTTCCAGTGAACCTTTCTTCTCAGAGAATATCAAGTTTATCGATTATATGAAACTGCGCGGTTCCATTGCTACATTAGGAAATGATGCTATTGGCGGTTGGCAATGGATGGCTCGTTACGGAATTACTACAGGTGCCGTATTCAATGGCTTATCTTATGGATTGGAACCTAAAGAAGTTCCTAATCCTAAATTGACTTGGGAGAAATCAACTTCTTACAATATCGGTTTTGATAGCCGTTGGTTTAGAAATAAATTTGATTTCAGCTTTGAATATTTTTACAGACGTACATACGATATTCTTGATAATCTGAATGTGAGTGTACCTACTACATTTGGTGCATCTTTGCCAAAAGAGAACTATTCTGAGGTTAAATCCCGTGGCTTCGAAGTAGAACTGGGATACAATGACAGAATCGGTAAATTGGACTATTATTTAAGAGGTAACTTTAGTTTTGCAAACAGCTGGTGGTCCAAGAAAGATGAAGCAGAAAATATCCGGGCATACAAATCTGAAATCGGTCAATCATTGAGCCGTGAATGGGGATTTGAATGCATTGGTATGATTCGTACCGAGGAACAGTTACAGCAATATATGGAAGAAAATCCGAATATGACCATTAAAGGGCAGAAACCCGGTTTAGGTATGTTGATATACAAAGATGTACGTGGTCCTGAGAGTGATGAACCGGATGGTATCATTACAGATGATGACAAAGTTGTTATTATTGAGAATAAAGTAGCTCCTATCACTTATGGTTTTACGATTGGCGGTAAATGGAAAGGATTCATGCTTGATATATTCTTCCAAGGTATGGCCGGTCATAAGAAGTTGATGGATTTCCGTGGTAATGGTATCAATGCCCATACAAGTACATTCAAATATTATAATGATCACTGGACCCCAGAGAATACAAACGCTTCAATGCCGGGCGCTACACAGTATAAGAATAATGAAGCTTCTTCCTTCTGGGTACGTAATGCTTCTTTCTTGCGTTGCAAAAATATATCCATATCTTATGATTTGCCGAAAACATTCGTTCAGCGGATAGGCATTGATAAGGCAAGGCTTTTCTTGAATGGTACAAACCTCTTCTTATTACAGGATAAAGTAAAATGGATGGATCCCGAAGCTACGAGTATTTCAGACTATCCTGTTATGAGAAACTTCTCATTTGGTTTGAATATAACGATCTAATTATATAAAAAACACTTGAATATTATGAAATCAAAACATATAATAGCTATTACAGCATTGACATTTGCAAGCTTGACCAGTTGTACTTCCGTATTGGATAAAGATGACCTGACAGCTGTCAGCGAAAAGGCAACATGGAATAGTGAAATTCTAGCTACAGCTTTTTTGGATAAATGCTACAAAGATAATCTACCGTCATTTAGTGGTGATTATTCTAAATATAGTGATGAGGGCAACGGAGGCGGTGATTTTATTCATGGTCGACTGACAGCGGTAGCTACTGCCGGAGGTCCGTTAGGAGAACACTGGCCTTATGACAAGATATATACTATCAATGTTCTGTTAACAAGTATTGATGGAGGTAGCTTGTCCGAGGACATCCGGAACCGTATAAAAGCACAAGCGCTTTTCTTACGTGCTTATCAGTATTTTGAGATGGTAAAAATTTATGGAGGTGTACCTTTGGTTTTAATCCCGCAGGACAGACATAGTGACGATTTATATGTTACTCGGAATACAGCAAAAGAGTGTATTGACCAGATAGTGAAAGATCTTGATGATGCTGCTGCCTCGTTACCCAGCATTTGGGGTGAAAATGACTTTGGACGTATCACCAAAGGAGCAGCTATGGCTTTTAAAGGACGTGTGTTGCTGACTTATGCCAGTAAACAATTTAATCCGAATAATGACCGTACCCGTTGGCAGACAGCATACAATGCCTGCTTAGCGGCCCAAAAGGAACTGTCAGAGAACGGACAACGTGCTTTACATCCTGTTTATAAGGAGATATGGACAAAAGAGACTACCTCTGAGACTGTAATCACTACCCGTTTTCTCGATCCGGTGCGTACACACAATTTCATGGCAGGGCTTCGTCCGTTGGAATTTTCGGTAGGAGCTACAGGTAACCACCATCCTACATTGGATATGGCACTTGCTTTCCCAATGGCTGATGGTACTACTCCGGGAATAGATGTAGATGGTGATGGCGTGAAAGAAGCTTTTGATCCTACTGCTACTGACGCTACCGGTATGTTTTGGTTGAACCGTGACCCTCGTTTCTATGATATCATCGTTTACAATGGCGCTGAATATCCATTGAATGGTATGCCGGACTGGTTCCAAGGTTGCATGTACACTTACAAAGGTGGCGAAGATACTCATAGTCCGACTGGCACGGGATTTTATTCATGCAAGTTCTCTATCCCTGAAAAGACAGCTACCGAAGCTAAGGATCACGGTGACATGGATTGGATTGAAATGCGTTATGCAGAAGTATTATTGAATCTTGCTGAATGTGCTGCAGAAGTAGGAAATAAATCTGATGAAGTTTATACTATTCTGAAAGATATTCGTAAACGAGCCGGTATAACGGCCAATGCGGACGGGCTCTATGGTTTAAAAGCAAATATGAGCCAACAAGAATTGATTGATGCCGTTCTTTATGAACGCCGCATTGAATTGGCTTATGAGGGCAAACGTTTCTGGGATTTGCTTCGTCGCAAGATATTCTCTGATATGCAAGGATATTCCCGTTACAGAATTGAAATACAGGTGAAGAGCGAATATGCTACTATGGCACGAAGAGATTTTATCACTATGATAAAGCGCGATCCGGAATTGATGACAAAGAATTATTTCAAGTATTTTACTACTCAAACCTGGAGAATTGACGAAACCTATCAATGGAATGTAAAAGACACCTATTACTTCCAGGGATTGGCTCGTAAACACTTCGAACAGAATCCGAAACTGCAACAGACCATCGGTTGGGAAAGTGGTGATTTTGATCCATTAAAATAGTATACCAAAATACAGAATCTCTTAATTAAGGTATTTAGTTAAGTCAATATTGAGCAAACTTTTACTCTTAGTAGTAGAAGTTTGCTCTTTTTTTACAAGCTTTTGAGACAATCTATATAATGGAAATCATTTTTTTCCTCTTCCTTTGTTACACCATTAATTAACTTTATTGAATAAGACAAAGAATGAAGAACATTTATTATCTACTATGCCTTCTTTTCCCCCTATCCATTATGGGGCAGGAACCAATGGGCAAAAGCCAGTGGGTTTATTCGGATGCTAACGGAAAGTTAGTGTATAAAGCCACTAAGAGAGGTGACCGGATTATCGACTTTTCACATGCCGGATATAAGGGCGGTGGTGTAACCTTGCCATACGTTCCGGCAAAACTGACCGTACATCCTTTAGGAGAAAACGAAGATTGCACGGATTATATTCAAAAAGCCATTGATATGGTTTCCGCACTTCCCAAAGGTGCCGATGGCTTTCGGGGTGCAGTTCTGCTGGCACCGGGACGTTACGTATGTAACCGTTCTCTTCAGATAATGACAGATGGCGTCGTATTGCGCGGTAGCGGAAGTGATCCGAGTGGAAGTGTTATCGTCATGACCGGAGATAAGCATACGGCAATCGTGGTGAATAATGGCATCCGCCAACGTGTAGGCAATCGTTTAGGCGAAGCTGCTCCGGATGAAAAAAGTATAAAGGTGACTGACAAGTACATCCCTGCCGGCTCATATCGTTTGACGGTAGCTGATGTTTCCGGACTTTCCGTCGGCGACAATATAGAAATACGCAAACCTGTAACTGAGAAATGGATCAAATATATGAAAATGAATGATCTGGTTCGTGACGGGAAACCTCAAACTTGGATAAAGGCAGGACGGCAACTGATTGCCGAACGGACCATTGCAGGTATTGAAGGAAATACAATTGTGCTGAGTGTCCCGCTGGTAGACTCTTACGATGCGAAATTTACCGATGACAATACTACATTAGTGGTAGCCAATAACGTACAACGCCTCCGTCAGTGTGGTGTGGAGAATCTGCGCATCGAGTCGCCCGCACAAGCGGTCAATCACGGGAAAGCATTATATTATGCACTAAGAATCAACGGAGAAGACTGTTGGGCAAAGGACATCAATGCATTGGAAACCATGGAGAGTATAGGTGTAGGCGGGCGATGCATCACTTTGCAGCAGATTAACGTAATCAGAAGGGCTTTGCACCAGGGAGCTTCCAAGCCGGCGGAGTTTGCACCGAACGGAGGACAGATTCTGATTGACCGTTGTTCGGTAGAAGGAGATAATATCTGGTTTGTGGCACTTGGCGCCGGGCAAACAGGGCCTATTGTATTCCTTAATTGTAGCTTCAAAGGGAATGGCCGTATAGAAGGACATCAACGTTGGAGTACAGGTTTATTGCTTGACAATTGTAATTTGCCTGGCGGAGGTATTGATTTCAAGAACCGTGGTTCTATGGGTTCCGGTCATGGTTGGGGCACAGCCTGGTCTGTTGCCTGGAATTGCTTGGCGAAAAGTTATGTAAATCAGATTCCCCCGGGCACTTATAACTGGGTAATAGGCAGTAAAGGAGAAAGTACTCCGTTGCGTCGTCCCTTCAATCAGTCCGGTCCTACGTTGCCGGTAGGTGTTTTCGACTCGCATGATACTCCGGTTGCCCCTCAAAGTCTTTATCTGGCGCAATTGAAGGAACGTTTGGGCGAATCCGCATTGCAAGCCATTGGATATGGGCCTACCGTACAGTTACCTTCCCCTGTCCGTTCCGACTATACTTCTCAGGGAGGTATGCAAGCCTCCCGCGAGTTAGCGGGAAAAGATTACAGGGCTATACATGAGTATATGCGTGCCCTGGGGTGGGACTATTCCGAACATCCCAATATCTCGAAAAACGACCATTACGACGGTGTGCATTGTGAAGTTCTTTTTGATGCGGCCCTGCAGCAATATGTTTTCAAATTCACCAATCATGCCAATGCCGAAGCCCTGGACAGTGACCGGGGAAGATTGCTAAGTGACCGCCAGCGCAATGAGATGAAAAGCCAGACAAACCATGACTGGTATCATCTGAACGGAAACTGGAACGAGTGGCAACGGCTGGAATGGAAATTCCGCATACCCAAAGATTTCCAACCCACCACCAAGTTCTGTCATCTTCACCAACTGAAGGCACAGGAAGGCAACAATGGCGCCCCACTCATTACTATCAGTACCCGTTGCGATGAAGACGGAGGGAATAAGCGTGTACAAGTGATTCATACAGGCGACACACGGACTTCCGGCAAAGGTATTATCATAGACAACCTTCCGCTTGCTGACTTTGAAGATGAATGGATACAAGTGGAGACAGAAATGCATTATACCCACCATGGCACGTTCCGCATCAAACTGACCCGTATCAGCGATGGGAAAGTGCTTGCCGACCAATCTTTCGCAGATGTAGACTTATGGAGGAAGGGGGCGACAAGTATCCGGAATAAATTCGGTATTTATCGCAGTCTGGGGCGAAAAATGCAAAGTGCATCCGACAGACCCGATAACGGACTTAAAGATGAAAGCCTGCAGCTGGCTGATTTCAAGGTTTATGAAGCGCATACCAATCCGAATCCTCAGCCGCATGACTAATCGGTTTTTCAGAAAATAACCTTTAAAAATCATTTTGTCAGCCATGACAAAATGATAATCCTATTGTCTCAGATTCCTTTCTTTCCGCCCAATGGTGGGGGAAAAAAGAAAGAACGCAAGCATTCCCTATTAAAGAAATGCGGAAAGAAAGGGAAAGGGGACAGAATCATAAAAAGGGACGTAACGACTGTCATATCTTAGATAAAAATGATAGCCTTCATGTGTTCTATGCGTAAAAAGAACACTCTCCGCCCGAATACTTTCCCGATGCAACCAGAAAAGAATATAGCCCGATAAGTAAAGGGCTACACCTTATATCCCGTATGGTGTCACCCTTTATGCAACATAGCTACACCTTTTGGGGCATAAGGTGTAGCCTTATCACGAAAAAGAATGTTAGTTTTGCCCGAAAAGATGGTATGTTTAGCTGAAATACATGGTTTGTTTTGGGTAAACAGACCGTCTGTTCCGGTCAGATAGACCATCTGTTCTGAAAAAACGGATGGTTAGTCCGGCTGAAAGACTGTTTTCTCCTTAAAGCCCTGTCAGAATAATCGCCCGTAGTATGTCTTTGTGTCGATGAAATGCTATAATCTATGTCACCATGAAATAGACCGATACAATATTGCAAGGAAATGAGATAACACTACAAAACTAATAGAAGAAATCTCCCTTTCTTTACATATCACAAAAAAGTAATAAATACATATGAAATCACAACTTGTATCTTTATGTATCGGGAGCTTATGTTTTGTAGGCAGCTACTCCCTTAATGCCCAGGAAAGTTGGCAATCGCAACTCGTTATTCAGGATGAATCCGGAAGCCTGACTTATAAGAAAGATAATGATGGCTTTGTCATTCCAGATTTTAGCCAGGCCGGATATGGGAATGGAAAAGACCTTCCTGTGGTCAGTTTACCGGAACGCACCATTACTCTCAGTCCTCTGGAGGACAAGGAGGCCGATAATACGCAACATATACAGAAAGCCATTGACGAAGTAGGAAAACAGGCTTTGAACGCAGAGGGTATCAGAGGAGTCGTATTGCTGAAAGCCGGACGATATAATGTGGACGGGACGTTAAACCTGACTTACGACGGAGTCATTCTGCGTGGCGAAGGTAATTGCTTCTCGGACAATGATTCCACGGTTCTCTACGGTAGAAATGCGGCAGAAAAGGCTAAACGGCTTATCTTAATGGGAAATTCCTCCGCGCACAATTGGGGAAATGGGAAAGGAGATGCTCAAGTGAATATTGTAACACAGAAGGTGATGCCCGGCGACTGTTCCTTTCAGGTGGAAGATGCAAGCGCTTATCGGGCGGGCGACTTGATTTGTATAAAATATCCTACCACAACAGCTTGGCTGGAGGCAGTCTGGTATGGCGGCAATACAAAGCGCAACACAGATGAAAGCAAGAAATGGAAAACTAAGGATATTGATATTTCCTATCATCGCTACGTCACCAAAGTGGAAGGTAATATGATTGAAGTGGATGCTCCCGTATTTTATGCACTCGACGTACAGTATGCACAGGCATATATCTATAAGATACCAAATCCGGGAACAATCCGCCACAATGTAGGGATTGAGAATCTGCACATCTCTTTTGAAAGAAGTCCGGAGAATTCCACGGCCAACGTTGATCAGAATTGTATCTATATGAGTTCGTTGGAAAATTCATGGGTGAAAGGTGTTTCAATGTCCGGTTTTGTCCATGCGGGCATTAAAACGACTTCCACTACGAGGAGTACAATTGAAGATTGCTATGCTATTGATCCCTCCGGACTTTGCACAGGCGGTACGTATTACAACTTTGAGAATTACCATCGTTCACAACTCATCTTGCTGAAGGACTGTTATGCCCGCAACGGACGTCATCATTATATCTCCAACGGCTGTGCCTCTACCAGCGGCATTGTTGTGTTGAATTTCTGTTCGGAACTTTCCCTTGCACAAGCTGAGGGACATCGGTTGTGGTCGCAGGGGATTCTGTTTGATAACTGGGCGGAATTGGGAACTATAAAATCAAATGCCGGGAAAATAGGTATGTATCTGCGTGACAATATGGGAAGCGGGCACGGATGGGGAGGCACCAACAGCGTGTTCTGGAATTGTGATGTACAGGACGGTGCCATTTATCTGGATAAAGTGCCTACGGGACAAAACTACGCTATCGGATGCACGGCTAAAACAATACGGAGATACCGTAACAATATGAGTGAATATACCAATGGATATATAGAAGGGCAGAATCGTAAAGGCTTGCAGCCCGCATCACTCTATGAGGCTCAGAGGGCGGCAAGAGGCATCTCTACGGGGATAATGCCTGAAGCAGGCAGAGAAGATATCCCGCATATTGTTGTGGAAACAAATCGTGTGAGAGTAAAATCGCAAAAAGATGCATGGGTATCTATCTACACGACTCATGGAAGCATGGTGCAGATGCTCAAATCTTCTTCTGGCAATTGGGTGGAGAGTATGCCATTGAACGATGATTTTTATGTGGTTCGTGTGCAAGAAGCCGGTCAGAAGGCTTATAGCCGGAAGGTTCTGATAAGAATTGTCGGAAAATAACGTAACTATGTATTATATCAATAGCAATAAATTTCTTAATGATTATGACTAAAAGAACTTTTTTCTCACTCTTGTATGCGCTGATATGCATTGTCAGCTTCGGACAGGAATTCGTACATCCCGGAATGTTACACACGACCTCTGATCTTGAATTCATGAAAGCTAAAGTCCTTGCAGGCGAAGAACCTTGGAAGGAAGCATGGAACCAGCTCAAGTCATCGGAAATCGCTTCGCTCAATTACAAACCGATTCCTTTTAAGGTTGTAGATAACGGCCCTTATAACAAACCCGATAATGGAGGGAAAGAGTTTGTACGTGATGGTGCGGCAGCCTACACCATGGCTTTGCAATGGTATGTGGAAGGGGATAAAGCTTATGCGGAGAAGGCTATCGAGATATTCAATGCCTGGGCTCAGACTCTTGAATCGATCGTAAATCACAACCGTCAATTGAAGGTGGGTACGGCAGGAATCAAATATCTCAATGCTGCCGAGATAATAAAACATACTTATAAAGGCTGGAATGCCAAAGATCGTAAAGCATTTGAAGATATGGTCATCAACGTCTGGTACCCGGTGATAAAGGACTGGACGCCTCGTTATAATGGCAATTGGGATGCTGCCAACGGACAAACACTTATGTGTATCGGTATCTTCCTCGACCGGCGGGATATTTTTGACACTGCCTGTAAGCAGCTGACCGATGGTGATACGAATGGTGCTATCAAAAACTATTTTTATGAAAGCGGGCAATGCCAGGAGAGTGGGCGTGACCAACAACACGTACAGATGGGCCTTGCTTTCCTTGCCTGTGCCGCCGAAATTGCCTGGAATCAAGATATAGACTTATATGGAGCGTTCGACAATCGCCTCTACAAAGGATTTGAGTACACGGCCCGGTACATGTCGGGCGAAGAAGTTCCTCATGTACAGTATATCACTTGGTTTGGAAAGCCAGTCTATGGACCTGAGATCTCATCCAAACAACGGGAGAAAATCTGTCCAGCCTGGGAACGGGCTTATCATCATTATCACGACCGCAAAGGAATGGATATGCCGTACACTCGTAAGATGATTCAAAAAAGCCGTCCGGAAGGAACGGCCAATCAATCGTTTATGCCTTGGGCGTCGCTGACTAGTATAGGTTTCCCTGTCCGATAAGACTTTCTTTTATTGATTATTCTGTAACGAAGTGCGATAAATAAGACTCCACGAAGAAGCGATGTCGTCGTTCCATCCCTGAGGAACGTTTATTTCTCAGGCAAGAAACGTTCATTTCTTGCCTGTGAAACAAAGTATTTTTGAAAGATGCGTAAAGGTAACGCAATTATACTAAAAAATCAAGAGGATACAGATAAGCTGTGCGAGAGATTCGGCTACTTTTACAAACTTACCATGTAGTATAGCATGATAATAGAAAGAAACGTCCTCCCGGCTTGGGGTTTACCTCAATAATTCATATATTTTTTTTTACATATTCTTTGATCTTAATAATTTCATCAAGTGATAAGTGGCTTAATTGAACAAAGTATTCACTGGAATAGTCTTTGTTAATAATCGACACACTGTCTACAGACTTGTTCATAAGTGCGACACAGGCACAAAGAGCATAGCCCTTAGCCTCTTCCAACCGTTCTTTATACGCAACCTTTTGTGTTATACAACTTGTTGTAGCAATACAAAATACGGTCATCGCTATTATCATTCGTATATATTTCATATTTTTCTTTTATCGCTCCTACAGTGCAACGGAACAGATTGTTAAATGCAGACACGCAGACTGCCAATGCAACATTCTAAGTCGAAGGTCATAGGAAACCTAACTTCACAGATATAGTATAACAGCCCACGCCGTATATGTGCCTCCCCTATGCGCTCTCTCTGTGCAGTGTCTTGAATTTCCAATATCCTCGACTTACAAGAGAATATACCGCTTCTTTTTTATGTTATCGAGAAGAGTTGTCTTAACCCAATTGCAAAGTTATCCATTTTCTATGATTGTCTCTTATAGTTGAACGTTTTTTTTAATAGAGACTTTTTATGAGATTATAGGTCAAAAGATTAATTTTGTAGCTAATTACATCTTAGATAAATACCTGTACATGAAAAATTTTAATACATATTTGGAAAATCTTGATATGAATTTCTTGCGCAATCTCTGTGCTGAAAATGGAAAACTGTATCATTATAATAAAGGTGACTACTTTTGCCGTATTAGTGACAAAAAGTCTCTATTCGGGTTTATAGAGACAGGGAGTTTTAAATATGCTATTACAAATTATAAAGGTGAGGAAAGAATTACGGGATTTGTATTTGACAGCACCCCTGTTGGAGATGCCCTGAATATTGTTACAAACTGTGAAATCAGGACTGACATTGTTGCCTTGTCGGAGTCTAAAGTTTTTGTCTGCAATGGCAGCATACTGGCAGATACACTCCGACACAATCCTATGTTGCATACAAAAATCGCAAATGGATTGTTGGCACAGACTTATGATCGTTTTTTGGATCTATACCGGAAGTCTCCAAAAGAACGCTACTCGGATTTACTGGCCAAATGTCCGGAAATTCTGCATAAGGTTTCTCTAAAAGAACTGGCTTCGTATTTACAAGTGACACCAACCCATCTTAGCCGTATCCGCAAAGAAATTACATTTGATAACAAAGCGTCGCTTTAAAATCCCAGTTGGAATGAAATTCTCAACTTAGGTTGAGAGTTTTTACATATCTACTGCCTTTCTTTGCAGAAGAAAGATATGATATGTGTAATATTCTGTATATTAATATTTTAAAACAATGAAACTATATGTATATCTGTTAGGCTTTATAGCATATGCATTAAGCGTTTACAGTTGTAAAAACGAAAACGACGAACTGTCCGAAACGTCTCTAGCCAATATATCCGGCATAGAGGTATATTGGGTGCGGAATACACATTCCGAATTGCAGAATATTTATTCTCTCGCATTTACGGGAGCCAACATTGGATGGTTCAATGTAACAACAAGAGAAATCAAGTTAAAGAATATAAAGCTTGATCCCAATAGATTTCCGGTTAATTCCAAGTTGGAGTTCAGAATTAAGGATTGTCCGTTATTTATAACAAGTTCTTTCGTCACCAACATAAACAGCCAAGTATTTCTTGATCTGGTTTTATTTTATGACATTATAGAAGATAAATATTATTTGGATGACTGTTATCCGAATACAAAAGCAATAAAAAATACAGCAGAAGTACAGCAACGTATCTTTGAGCGAACAACTCATTGGGAGGTGTTTATAAACACATTAAAGGCTGAAAAGAAATTGAGACAGTGATTTGACATCTCATGATTATTACACATCTTAGGGACTTAACTGCCGAATCTTAACCGGTAATCACATCCCGTAAAACGTCATTTTTTCGCTGCTATTAATTACTGTTAAAATCGTTAGCATATGGTACGCAAACTAGCTAAAGAAAAATATTCCGGTACACTCCGCCTTTCAATAAAAAACTTCATGGGATGTGGAAAAAAGATGATTATAGCAAAGCCGTACTTGGAGTCTTTAAATCCTTCCTCTGTGAGGAAGACAGAATCGGATATCATCCAGTATACTAGAAAAATTGCAAATAACGTATAAATACTATGACAACCATATTGGAATTCCTATCATAATTTTAGTTTACTAACAATTGTAAAAAAGCCATTCGTTTATGAAAAAAGTTCTCATGATGTTATTCATTGGCATTATCGTATCGAGTTGCCAGAATGAAGAAGAAAAGTTTGCTCTAGAAGGTAGTTATAAATTGCATCCAACTGCAACTCTTGGTAAAGTTCGTATGTACACATCCAAAGGAGAAGTTACCGATGAAGCGATGATCAGGAAATTCCTGTCAAGAGTATCCAAGCAGAATTTACAGAATGAACCAAATGATTATACGGACTTCTTTTCTTTTGAGGCTTTCTCACGTCCTGTCGGTGATGAAAATTATCTGGACATAACATTCTATCCGGATAAGGCTGTTATATGGACGAACCTGCTATCAGATTTCGGTATAGACCCTGAAATAGATTATAGCACCTCCGTATTCAAATACAACAATCTGTTTATATTAAGTCAAGGGAAGTCAGCTATGGATATACCCATAACGAGTATTACAGAGTTCTTCGAAAATGATAAGATAAAAAAAATCAAAACCAAGTCACATTGTCTAAACACTCACATTACTCACATATCCGGCAGAACAAATTTTGCTGTGCTAGAACAAAACGGACAATTTGTTCTACCTTTCTTGACTTATGTACATGGGCGATATTTGCGGCATGACAACAAGAGTTACTATGCGGAGTCAACATGTAATATGCTTAATACAGACTTCCTGCTCCATATACCGGCTAGCGATACTATCGTCGTCCAAGAAAGTTGGGCTATTTTGGAAAGGCAGTAAACAGGTTGCCTGCTCCCCAATATATAAATATACCTTGCATATATGATAGAGATTATACTATTTTTATATACATAACAACACTCCCCGAATAATCAACGTGTTGAACTTGAAACAATGCAAGGAAACAGTACAAAAATTGCAATCCCTGTTTTAGGCTATTACAACGGGGGATTCTCCAAACAATTCAATAGTCCCACCTTTTCTGCGAGGCATGAAAGAAACTTTTGAATTTTGATGCGGTTTCCTTGTATAAATACAGATACGATATATGAATACAGATTTTATAGTCAGAGCAGCTCGACAATCCGATGTTTCTGAAATAAAAGACTTATTTCAAAACACAGTCCTTACAATAAACAAACAAAACTGCTCGGAAGAGGAAGTTGAGGATTAGACGTCATGCGGAAATGATATTTCCAACATAGAGGAAATGATAAAGACACACTATTTTATAGGCGTTGCCATTCATCCCAGTTACCATTCAATTTATACCAGGCAGCAGTCGTTTGTTTTTTCATTTCATTACGTTGGCGGTCTTTCAGTTTCCCCCGGTCACCGTCAAGGGCATCAGCATTGGCATGACTGATAAACTTGAAAACATATTGCTGTATCGTTTCGTCATATATAACTTCGCAATGCACTCCGTCTTTATGATCTTTATCAGATGAATTGGGATGTTCAGAATAGTCCCATCCATAAGAGCGCATATACTTATGGATTTCCGAATAATCTTTTCTAACCAGTTGTTGTGCGGCTTGCATATTTCCCTGTAGTTTATAGTCATCAGGTTCTGGTTCTGGATCCGGTTCTGGTTCTGGGGTAGGTTCAGGAGTTGGTTTGGGGTCGGGCTGTTCAGTATTCGGTTTATCACTCTCTTCTTTTGAACAAGAACTTATTCCACATAAAAGAATAGCCAATACAGATAGTGCTAAAAATAATTTTATACGCTTCATGATATCAAATTTAAAATAAAAAATAAGCTGCTTATCTTTTTAATAAATGTTCATAGCGACAAGGTACACCTTTATCTGTTATACCTTCAATAATAATTGTATAATAGCTGGGACGATCAGCTGTGTAAAAGTGTACGCTGGCATTACCTTTTTCATCGGTTCGGAGTTGAGTCTGCCAGTAAATGGTGGTACGATTATCCGGTACAAGTGATTTGCGTTCTTCGTCTGTTACGTATTTAGGGCTATAAAAGGATTTATACCGATTAAAGCCGAGCAGGAATGCCGTGTCTCCTTGGGAAGTACGCGGTATCTCTAAATTGCCTGTACGTGAGGTTAACACAATACATCCACCGGAGATACTTTGAGTTCCATCCTTCATTTTCTGGAGTTGTCTGTCCACTTCCAGTTCTTCCAATTCTTCTAAAGTGGCACCACTCTCAAATGCTTCATTATAGGCTGCTTCCAAGTATTTCAGATTTTGAGTAATATTGACGGCTGCATCAACTTCCGGATCAATTTTGTGTACTCCTACGATGTCTTCCGCATTGATGAGAGAAAGAGCATTGAAACTGATCGTTTTGTTATCCAGCATGAAGCGCGCAGTACGACCATAATCTATTTTCTCTTTGGGACGCAAAGCATTCCTGTTATTTACATCATTAGACATCAGATGTTCCGGACGTTGGGAGTATTTAGGATTTATATACGGACGATTATCTATAATTCGGAATCCGGGAACATTCTTGACTAAATCGAGTGCCGTGCGCGCATCTTGTTGAGTCAACATCTCTTCATCATCTATTTTATAGGAGGAAAAACGATCTTTTACTAAAGTCCTGGCATTAATCACGACTTCTGGAAGCCGCAGCATCAAGACTCCGTCTTCTCTGACAAAAGGTGATTGCATTTCTTCTATATATTCGTTCTGTTGCTCATATTTTGCATCCTTGTATGGATGGGTGTTTACTGCTTCCGGAAAATAATCCCTGTCTATCCGGATATTAGCACGAAAGAATTTTCCTTTTTCTATTACCTGTGCTTCAACTCTGGCTGTATCTGCAAAACTTAACTTATCTACAATAAACACTCCGTCATTATCTGTGTGTGTTGAGGGATAAGGACGCTTATTGACAAAGACATTCACTGTTTTTCCAGAAAGTGGCTTATTACGAATATCTAATACCTTACCGGAAATAGTTTGTCCGATTTCCATAAAGTATTTGGGGTTCTTTTGCTGTTCTTTAAGAATGTCTTCTACATTAAAACGATTCCATCCTTGTGTCAGCATTAAATTATCCAGACAGGCTTTCAATCGCTGAGAATTATCTTTAAAATAATATCCGGGTGTTTCGATGTATCCTTTTATATCTGACGTCAGCAGCAAATTAGAAAGAATATTATCTGCGGTAGAATCACATCTGATGGCATAGTTGTCTGTAACGCTTAAAGAGAAGTCACCCGTTATAGGTTGCCCTGACAGATCGGAGAGGTGGATATCAAGAGATATCGGTGAACGCGAACCATAGGATGCCTTATCAGAGGCTAATTGCCAGATTGAATGATTTTGGCGAACGAATACAAGGCGTTCACTGTGTGGAACGTAATTTCCATCCAATAAAGTAAGGGTTAATATCCCTTCAGGGATGGATTTCAGGCTGACCGCTCCTTGTCCTTTCTGTATGGGTTGTACAAATAGGAGAAAACCACGAACATGGGCTATCAAGTATAAATTATCCGGCAACCTCTCTTGGGGAGAATGTAATATTGTGTAATGTATGATGCCGTTACGTTCGGTAATGGATAAAGAGAATTTGTCGGCCTCCGGATCAGGCAGTAAAAACTCTTTCTTCATATCTCCTGTAATAGAACTAACGACTGCTTTATATTTTTCACCTATTGAAATAGGTAGCATAAAACTGCCGATACCTGCATAAGAACTTTTAAAATGAGTAATGGTATCACCTTTACTGTTCAAAATACTACCAGTCACTTCTACTGAATTTCCATTTGTGTCTATAGCTTTTATACCCACTTTTTGGGTACATCCCGAAATTAAGCTACCACCTTCCGGAAAAAAATCGACATGGTAGTCAAAAGCATCCGGAACATAAAATGTGTGTTTATGCTTTAACTGTTTATCTTCCAATACAACATAGATATATTGTTCTATTTTATCTTTTTCAGGTATATCTATTTGAATCTCTCCGTTCTTGTTAGTCTGTTGCTGACGGAACTTATTTTCGTATGGCTTGGTACGAACCATATAGTGTACGTAATTACCTGCATAGACAGTATTGTCGGGCCTTTTGAAGGTAACAGTTGCTATACGTTTTTTCCCTTTCTGTTCATATCTTATTTCCGGATACATAAACGAAGATTGGGAAGCAAAGACTTTTAGATTTTTGGAAAAATAATAGTCGGATTTTTCGTTCAACATCCAATGGGTATATGCACGGAGATAATAGTCACCAGCCTCCAATGATTTTGGAAGAGGGATAAAACTTGAGAAAATATCTTCGCGTTGCTGAACCTTAATACGCTGCTGAACTTTATTCTTGCGATTTATGAGCTCTACATACACATAGTGACTGCCATTTCCGGAAAAGTGGGTAATGGCATTCACCAAATATGCTTTCAACCAGATAGTATCACCTGCAAAATAATATGGTTTATCGGTATGCAAATATACTTTCTCCTGCGGCAAATTAGTAACTTGTTTAAATGAACTGACAATATTGTTCATATAAACAGTATCTGTTTGTTGAGCATTACCTATAAAGATGCTAACAAATAGTATCACCCATAAACTCAGGTAATATCTTATCCGGTTGTTTTTCATAGTGCATGCGTGTTTAATAGTTATATATTATTTCTTAATAGTAGTAATAATTATAACACCGTTAGCTCCTTTCATGCCATAAGCTGCACCGTCTTTTTGTATTTCTACCTTGTCTATGTCATTGATTGATACGACACCATCTACTTCACTGCTACTTTCGTATAAAGTACCGTCGACAACAAATAAAGGCTCATTATCCAAATCAAATGAACTTCCTCCGCGAATTGTAATTTTGTCTCCGTTCACTGTTACCCCCGGAATAGCTCCACCCTTAAATAGATCGTAAATACTATTGGCTGATAACTTCTGAATTTGTTCACGGGTCAATACATTTGAGTTATAACTTGTACGGAGAATCCTCGTGTATTCTCTTTTTTCTTCTTTCTGTCCATCGAATAAGATGAAAAATTTCTTTTCCAATTTAAGAGAAGCTTGAGATAGCTTACCAATAGGGATAATTGCTTCTTCTTTTTTAGATATAGATACTACCAATGTATCTGTGGGCTGCAAACCGGAAAAAGAGAATACTCCCATATTGTCTGTCTTTACACTTTCAGTGGTATTCTTTTTCCAAACTTTCATCCCTTTTAAAGGACGTTGTTTGGCATTTACAATAACTCCCTTAAAGTCTTGACCAAAGACAGTTACAACAAAAAGTGATGTGTACAAAACAAGAAATAATCGTTTTTTCATAATTACAAGAATTAAAAAAAGTATCTTAGGATACAATAATTCCCAAGATACTTTTTGATGAATGAATATTATTCTAAAATACCTGTATTAGAGGCGTAAGCGTCATCGATATATACTAACGGAATGTTTTTACCAGCATTGCCATTGGGTATATAAAGCTCCCAGTTATTGATAGACATACGACCTTCACAGGAGTTTTCAGTACGTGCATCTTTTAAAATATTACTCTTTAATACTTCCTGACCAGCTACATGCACAATGATTGCTTCACTTTCGTCAACAGACATGGATACCGTCTGATAAAGTTTGGCAGTAAATGTATTCATTGTATTCAGGTTGTGATATTCGTTATACGTATTTTTTTTGCCTGCAGCAGATGTATACTGAACAATTAACTGTACATTATAATCCGTGGTACCTTCCATCGTAAGTTCTTCATTAGGTACAGCCGGATACACTTCTCCACTTTTTAGCTTTCCCGGATACCATATCAGACGAATCTGGTTAATATAAGAACCATTGTTGGAAGCATCGGAACGTAAATTCCAACGATACTCCAATGTTGCTTTTCCTATTTTTTTCCCAACTACAATTTCTTGCATATTAGGGACATTAGAGTCAAAACCAAGTTTCATGCGGGTACTAAACGGAGTATATAGCGTGTTATCTCCAAAAGCACGGCGAAGATAGCGATTTACTTCTGCGGCAGAATTCACTTTTGCTTGCAGATATTGGTTACCGTTAGATTCTTTTTTAAGTGTTCCAGTTGTACTACCTTGTAAAGATAAAGAATGAGGAGTTTTCTCAAATTTATCAAAATAATAACTGGATACATACATCTTATGAGAACGGACTTGTGATTCGCCACCAATACTAGCGCGACAGGTAATTGTGTATGTACCCGGAGTGCTTGGCGCTTTCCATGTCATTTCATTTAGACCTTGAGGTTGGGTCAATGAACCCGCATCACAGCTCCATTCATAATTCGTATGCCATAAATCGCTGGAGCGTACACACATCCATACTTTCACTTTCTGATTACAGTAGAATTCATCTCCATCTGTACTTAACGAATCTATTTCGATAAAATCATCATCACCACAGCTTGCAAAAGAGAAAGCACAAAGTAGAACAATGAAAAATTGATAAATATATTTCATAATCGTAATCTTTTTAGGTTATTTCATATTTAGTTGTTCTTTTGTAGGGCGATCCAACCAACTATCCATGACATGCATATATGAACCGTCAGCATTGTAAAGATTGGAAGTGCGTGGCTTGATGGAAGATTTGTAATGCCCATCAAAATTGTTGAATACAATGTTGGGATTACGGTCTTTCAATAAATACATGTTTATTTTAGCTGTATCAGCTGTAGCTACCGTCTCAAACCAAGTTGGTTCTGCCGGAAGATTAGTGAAAGTATATTTACCCTTCACAATGTGATAAAGCAAAAATTCTTTCACTTGTTCTTTGGGATAGGCAGTCATACTTATAGGTGCGTAAGAAACAAGTTCTCCAGTTTCCTCATCTATATATGTTAGTTGATGCGTCTGAAAATAACTTAAATCAGTACTCGTCTCTGAGTTAAATGCTGTATTCGTTGGTAACAAGTAGGTCATTCCACTTTGTTTAAACTCATTTTCAACTCCTGCATACAAAATAGCCTCTTCCAATAAAGAAAATATATCTGTACGGGATTTGATAAATTCGAAAGCAGACATATCTATTTTATTACTTGGCATGCCAGCATTATAGTCATAATCGTATGAATCTTGATAATCTAACCCCAATAATTCACAGCTTGCTATAAGGAAAGGAATTACCATCAAGGCTAATGCTTTTTTATAATATTCTTGTTTCATTATTAACTCTTTTTTTATAGTTTGTTTTTAACGTTCAGTATAAGGTGGATTCTGGTCTCCAACCAGTGCCTTGTTTGATTCAAATTCAGCATAATGAATTGGCCAGTATTTAGTGCCTTCATTACCAAAACCAGTTACTGTCACATCTGCTGCTTCCTGACGCGCGGAATAGATAGGGTCCATTACTTCTATTAAATGACCTGTTCGCATTAAATCAAACCAGCGATACCCTTCTCCATAAAGTTCCAATTGCCTTTCTTGCAGAATAATATTTTCTACTTCATTTACATTATTAACATTAGATACTTCTAATTTTGCATCTTTCAAGTAACCCACACGACTACGAATATCATTAACGATGCTAAGTGCTTCATCTCCTCTGTTCAATTTGTTTAAAGCTTCTGCACGTAGTAACATAATATTTGCCATACGCATCATTACCAGAGAAAACTCGCTGTCGGTTGTGTTCATTACTGAGAAATATGATTTATACACTTGATTAGAGGAATCATACTCACGTTCAGGATCAATATTGCTGTATTTGATACATTTATTTACGCTTTCTACTCCAGCTGTATAACTTGCATACGTCAAAGGAACACGAGAGGCCTTATAGTATACTTTCACAGTGTCAATTGTATTCCAAAAACGTGCATCAGAACCTTCTCCTGAACGAAGCCGATCTATAAACTCATTAAAAATGGGTTCTGCCATTCTGTAACCATTATTCGTGTTACTTGCTCCTAAAAGTTGCGGCCAGCCACTTAAAGCTCCATCTGTTTCGTAATCCCATGCCATAGCAAAGATTACTTCTTTTGAACTACTAGGATTGGTGAAGATGTTTTTCCATTCAATTTCTCCATTAGATAGTGACAAACTCTTATGGTTGATAAAATGTTCTGAAGCTGTTAATGCATCTTGATAGTCATTATACCACATGTAAACTTCTGTTAATAAAGCGTACATTGCATCTTTGCCCAAGTAAATTTTATCACTTGTATCAGATTGGTTAAAGTAACTGATAGCCTTTTCTATATCAGATAATATTTGTTCTTTTACTTGTTCTAATGAAGAACGGGGAATGGCAATAGAATTTAAGGATCCATCCCATGGTTCCGTTATTATTGGCATTTTACCCCAAGTACGGGTTCCCCAAAAATACATATAAGCACGCATGGCATAGCATTGTCCGATATATGGGGCATACTCAGATTCTAGGATGTTAGGAATTGTCGGATATTTTTGAATACCAATATTGCATCTGGAGATACAAGTGAAAAAAGGTTCCCAACTGGCTTCTGAGATATTGGGCATCAAGGCATTCATGTAAATCTTAGAATCTTCATAGGATGTGCCGGTTACATTATCTGAACGTACATCACCAAAAAGAACCTGACGCCTGGAAAGTGCACTTTGAAACGCATCATAAATACCTGCATTCCAGTTCTTCATTTCAGCTTTATCTTTAAAGTAACTTGATGGAGACAAATCTGACAAAGGGGTTCTGTCTAAAAAACTCTCACAACTTGATAAAGCCAAAAGACTTGTAAAAGCTAATATTATATATTTCTTCATTTTTCTTATCTTTTTAGTTAAAATCCAATGTTGAATCCAAAGCCAAACTCACGCTTACGAGGATATTTAGAACTGTCTTTACCTGGAGTAAGAACACCGCCACTCAACTCCGGATCATATCCTGTATAATTAGTCCAAGTCAGTAAATTGTTACCATAAATATATGCTTGTACTGAGCGGAGTGGAGTTTTGCCTAAGAATTTAGGATCCACACTGTAACTTAATCGAACAGATTGTAAACGAATAAAAGTCGCATCTTCCAGGAACTGATCACTCAAACTCATAGAGTGATTATTTGTTTTGCGCTGTTTGGAGTTCAATGCATACCAACTTGTAATCTCACCCGGATATTTCCAGCCTTGCATAATATATTCAGGAGTTTGTTTATGAGTATTTCCTCCCCATGAACAATAGTAACGCTTCAAGTCATTCCAAACTTGTCCTCCCCAACTAACATAGAAGTTAAATGAAAGAGAAAAGTCTTTATATGTAAGGGTATTACCCCAGGATCCAAACCAATCAGGATTTGCTTTGCCTAATTCTGTCTGGTCGTTAGAATTGATTACACCATCTAACTCACCGTTTTCATTAGGTTTGTTATACCATATAACATCACCACCACCAGCAACTACTCCATTTACTTTCATCTGAGCTATTTTGCCTGTATATTCAGTACCATCTGGGTTTAGATATTTTTCCAATGTTGGCTGACCATTCAAACCTATAACGACATTGCCTTCATTATCCCGTTTGAAAACAGGAGTCAGACGGGTTTTATAATCTTGAGTCCAGGCATTACTTGCGTCATATTCATATACCCCCAAATTCTTATAACCATAGAATAGACCAGCTGGTTTTCCTGCTGCAATCAGCCAAGCACTATTAATATAATCCTCACGTGCTAAATCAAGAATCTTATTATCATTCTTCCACCAATTTACAGTAGTACTCCAGCTAAAATCACGTGTTCTGACTGGTGTTGCTGTAAGTGATAACTCAACACCTTTATTTTCAATACTAGCTAAGTTTACACGCATTTTATCATAACCGGTAGTACTTGGAAGATTATAGTCAGAAAGCAAGTCACTTGTTTTCTTTATGTAATAGTCGGCAACAAACATAATACGTCCATTTAGAAAGCTCAAATCCACACCGATATTTGTTTGTTTCGTCTGTTCCCATTTTAAGTCAGGATTACCATATTTAGATGCAGGTACAATACCACCTACTGAGTTATAATATTGAGAGCCGGCTGTATAAACGGTTTGCGATTCATAGCGACCAATCTTGTCATTACCAGTAATACCATAGCTTGCACGGATTTTGGCATCCGTAAGAATGTTATTAGCCCAACGCATAAAGGGTTCATCCGAAACACGCCATGCAGCAGAGACAGAAGGGAAAGATCCCCAACGGTTATTCTTACCAAAACGAGAAGAACCATCAAACCGAAGATTACCAGTCACCGTATAGCGACTCTTCCAGCTATATACTACACGTCCAAATACACCCACCATAGCTTCATCCCAACCGGTTGTATTGATATTCTTCACATCCTTTACAGTAGCCAAATTCATATAATGAATATCTTCGGAGAGAAAAAACGAACCGGCTATATTATATGCCAATTGATTGCTAACTTCAAAACTGCTACCAACCATAGCACTCAAAGAATGGTCTTTGGCAATTGTCTTATTGAAGTTTAAATAAGCTTCGCCTGCATATTTCCAAGTTTGTTGGCTTTTATCTGCTCCTGTATTTTTCCCATTATCACTTCCTTCCAGATACTTGGATGAGAATGTTAAATTTCTATTAGATGTATAATCAGCTGAAATGTCAGCATCCAATCTTAACCAAGGAGTAAATGTCCAGGTTATACCCTGATAAAAGTTTCCTCTATAAGTCGAGCGTTCATCTAACTTTTGTTTTAGCTCAGCAATAGGATTACGACGTCCCCCCGAAGAATAATAGGGAATTAATTCACCATCCGGATACCAGATAATCATATCCGGATCACGACGCATGGCATCTTGCAAAACAGTTTCTTTAATATTGTTAGTTTTATTGTAGCTTAAACGAACACGAGTGGTAAACTTTATATTTTTCCACGGTTCATAATCAACATTGACATTAGCGGTATATTTGTCATTTCCAGACTCTAGAATTACACCCTTTTCACCAATGTAGTTCAAAGATGCACGATACTTGAACCCTTTGGAACCACCACTAATTTGTACACTGGCATCATCACGTCCACCTGTACGGAATAATAAATCCTGATAATAATAGTTTGTACTATACTGCATGCCTACAGAGTCTGTACGTGCGGAAAACTTCTCTAAAGTTTTGGAAGGATTGTTTAAATCGGAAGCTGCCATACTTAAACGGCTTTCAAACGCATTAACCTGAGGCAATTTACGGGCAACAGTGTAAAAGGAATGTTGGTAACGTGCATCAATACGAGGCTTTCCTGATTCACCTGATTTAGTAGTAATCAGTATTACACCATTTGCAGAACGAGCACCATAAATAGCCGAAGAAGCTGCATCTTTCATAACATCAATTTGCTTAATATCATTGGCAGAAATGTCGTCAATGTTATCAACAACTACTCCGTCTACAACATACAGCGGAGAGACACCTTCATCACTAAAAGTAGAAGCACCACGGATAGATACAAATGAAGAAGAACCAGGCGCTCCGGAGTTTGATACGATTTGCATACCGGGAGCAGCACCTTGTAATGCATCAAAAACATTCACTGAATTCTTTTCTTCCAAGATTTTAGAATCAACCGAAGTCATTGAACCTGTAATATGTTTTTTGTTCATTGAACCAAAACCGACAATTACAACTTCATCCAGAGCCTGAGCATCTTCAGCCATTTCAATCTTCATTCTTTGACCGTTTGCTTTGTGCTCAACTGTTTTGTATCCCATAAAAGAGAAAACTAATGTGGCACCTTTATTGCATTTAATGGTAAAGTTACCATCTAAATCTGTAATACCACCAGTTACTGTACCTTTCGTCTGTACAGTTACGCCAATCATTGGTTCATTGTTTTGGTCAACAACAACACCTGTCTGTGTAATTGTTTGAGCCATAAGATTAATACTCAAGACCAATGCTAATAGAACTAAAGATAACCGCCATAACAGCGATTTCGATTTGTGTTCTTTCTTTTTCATTAAACTACTTTTTAAAATTAGACTTAAATTAACAAGGGATTTCACCTGGAATTCTTTTTGAGTTGTTCATAATAGATTGTTTTTACATAATATCAATACATCATTTTTAACTCTGTCTACGAAAAGCAGTTATCTTTTTGATTTTGTGAAAAGAAAGAAATGGAAATAGCTTTCGTCCGTCACTACAGAACATGCTATTTGCATATATATATTTGTTTTATAGATCGAACCTTGTTAAGAGTATTGAGTTCTTTTTCCTTTCTTCAGCTTCAAAACTTGCGAGATAGTTTTCGGTAATGGCTAAATTGGAATGTCCAAGGCTTTCGGATATATAGGAAATGTTGACACCACTGCGTTTTAATACTGTTGCGAAGGAGTGACGTGCTGAATAGGTCGTGACGCGTGGAATGCCTGTCTTATGCGAAATCTTGTAAAGTATCTGATTACATTCGGTAACCACTTCCCTTACCAGCTTTACTCTTTCAAAAGGATTCTCTTTTCCGGTAGCAAAAGGAAAGATATAAGTTTCGGGTGACGTGGGAGGATTGCCCCATTTCTCTATTATCTTTTGCATTTCGGGCGTGATGACTGCATGGATAATCTTACTGTGTTTGGTATTTCGGGCTGTTTTTGCACGTATGAAGCAGATCTCACCATTGATGATATTGGAGTATTGCAGATATAATAAATCACGAAAATTAATACCATTACATAAATAAGAAAAAAACCACAGATCACGATAAACTTCAGTCTTTGGGGTTCCATCATTATAGGTAATAATTTTCTTGATTTCTTTCAGGTTTAATGCTAATTTGCGTCCGCATCCGGTGGGTACTTCATATTTCCCTTTTCCGAAAGGATACTGACTTTCCTTAATGATACCGTCTTTACGTGCTATATTAAGAATGCATTTTAAGTTTCTGAAATAGAATCCCATACTGGAGTAACTGATTCCTGATGCGGATAAGTGATGTTCAAAACGGTTTAACCAGTTGATGGTAATTTCATGGAAAGAAATGTGTTTCCCTGCAAACTGTTCTATTTTGTTTAATGATCCTTTATAAGACAGATAAGTATTGGCTTGTCCATTTTCCTTTAACTCCTCCAATTTTTTGTGAAATAAGGCATTGACTGAAAAATCAGAATATCTGCCTAAACGTGCATTTAGGATGTCAAAATGAAATTCACCTTGAAAAGATAGAAATTCGACTTGCTGCCTGATTAAAGAAAAACTATTTTCGATGTTACGCCGTATTTCTGATAAGTGGCGACTTTTGGTGTATGGTAATACTTCCCAGTCTCTAATAGAAACTTCTTGTCCGGTGGAGTAATATTTCTGTTTTCTGTTGTGGATAACTTGTACTTTTACGGGGAATAATCCATTCATCTTTTGTTTTCTTTTATCTAATACTGTGAGTACGGAAACTCCATCCTTAGAATATTTGTACATGGCTTTTTAAATTTGTTGGTTATTAACTATGAATTGATATTGTTTTTAGTAACATGCAATTTGCATACAAAGTTGATAAATAAGACCCACATTAAAAGACATTTGAGACAGTATTAACAGAAACATAGATAATATTGATAACCGTCTATTTTTCTATTCCTTACTTTTGTAGGGTTAACAATTTAACAGAATAATATGAAAAACAGATTTCTTATTTTATTGAGTTTTATACTCATTGTGGGGCAAGATGTTGTTTGTGCAAATACTTCAATGGTGCGTGAGCGCATAAACATTAATCGTGATTGGCGTTATCAGATAGATGATCCGGATAGGACAGGTGCTGCATTACATTACTCTCAACTAAAGCCTTATTTATTACCTTGTGCCAATGACTTTATTATATTCGGGAAGAGGTATCAGAGACCGGAAGGCAATCCAGGAGAAAATATAGCCTATGTAAAATCTGACTTTGATGATAGTGAATGGCGACATCTGAATTTACCCCATGATTGGGCTATTGAAGGGCCTTTCAATATTGACTATAACGGTTCGACTGGAAAATTACCTTATTGGGGGATACGCTGGTATCGTAAAACGCTGGAATTATCGCAGGATGATGCCGGGAAACAAATTTATCTTGATATTGATGGGGCGATGTCATACGCTTCTGTGTGGTGTAACGGGCAATATGTGGGTGGATGGTCTTATGGCTATGCTTCTTTTCGTCTTGATCTGACACCTTATATAAAGGCAGGACAAAAGAATGTGCTGGCTATTCGATTGGATAATCCGGACGATACTTCACGTTGGTATCCGGGTAGTGGCATTTATCGGAATGTATGGTTAGTGAAAACGTCTCCTGTCCACGTGGAACAATGGGGAACTTTTGTACGAAACCAGCAGGTTGATTCAGAAATTGCTGTTATGGAAATGGGAGTGAATATTGAGAATCATGCAGGAAAAGATGTTCAGGTAAAGTTGCAGACAAGTGTATATCTGCAAGGGAAAGATGGACGTCCTGTGGGGGAAGAAGTGACTCAAAGTATGACTAAGGATATTGCGATTAAAAAAGATAGCTGGTCGAGTGCACGCTTTCAATTTAAAGTAGATAAACCGAAGTTGTGGGATATTGATACTCCGAATTGCTATGTAGCGGTCAGCCGGGTGTTCATGGATGGAAAGGAAATGGATAGTTATGAAACTTCTTTTGGAATTCGTACAATTGAATTTAACCATGACCTGGGTTTCATGCTGAATGGACAAAAGGTAACTATTAAAGGTGTGTGTATGCATCATGATTTGGGTGCTTTGGGCGCTGCTTTTAATGAAGTGGCTGCCGAAAGGCAGTTACGTATCATGAAAGAGATGGGTGCAAATGCCATTCGTACTTCACATAACCCACCGGCACCGGAGTTGGTTGCTCTCTGTGACCGTATGGGACTGATGATGCAGCTTGAATTAGCTGATACCTGGCAAAAGGGGAAACGCAAGAATGATTATAATCTTCTTTTTGATGATTGGAGTGAAGCAGATATGCGTTCGTTGGTACGTCATTATCGTAATCATCCTTCTGTAATTATGTGGAGCATAGGTAATGAAATGCCTGATCAGACGACTGATCAGGGAGTCATAATTGCTCGTAACCTGACAGCTTACTGTCATGATGAAGACCCCACACGGCCTACTTCTTTAGGGTGTAATAAGCGGGACGCCGTTTTCCGGGATATTGTGAATCAGGTGGATATATTCGGTTTGAACTATTTCCATAAAACTTATCCGATTTTCAAAGAGCAGAATCCTACTCGCTGTTATCATGCCAGTGAAACTTCGTCTGCAACGAGTTCTCGTGGGGAATATTTCTTCCCGGTAACTACTGACGTTAATGATAGTCGTTCCGGTTTCCAACTTTCATCATATGATATGACAACTATAGGATGGGGATGTGCTCCTGAGGTTCAATTTAAAATGAATGAAGAATATCCGTTCATGAGTGGTGAGTTTGTGTGGACCGGATTCGATTATTTGGGTGAGCCTACCCCTTATAATAAAGACCTGACCAATTTGTTAAACTTCAGTGATCCGAATGAATTAGAAAAGGCTCGAAAGGAATTGGAAGAGTTAGGCAAAATTAAGACACCTTCTCGCAGTTCTTATTTTGGTATTGTCGATTTATGTGGTTTTCCGAAGGATCGTTATTACAACTATAAGAGCTATTGGCGTCCTGATGTGCCCACTGTGCATATATTGCCTCATTGGAACTGGGAAGAGCGGATTGGTGAAATAACTCCCGTTCATATTTATACTTCGGGAGATGCTGTTGAACTGTTTTTGAATGGTAAGTCACTGGGACGTAGAGAGAAATCTCATTCGTATGACCGTTTGACCTGGGATGATGTACGTTATGAACCGGGAAGTTTGAAAGCCATAGCTTATAAAAACGGTCAAAAATGGGCGGAAGAGCTTGTAGAGACCACTGGAAAACCAGCCGCTTTACAGGTAACGGCAGAGAAAACAGAGCTTAAAAGTGATGGTACTGATTTATCATTTATTCGTGTAGCTGTTGTGGACTCTCAAGGTCGTGTTGTGCCTCGTTCTAAGAATCATTTGAAGTTTTCTGTAACAGGGCCTGCTGAGATTATAGCTACGGATAATGGAGATGCAACAAGCTTATTACCATTCCAATTATCAGAAAGAGATGCTTATAACGGTTTGGCATTAGTCATTTTGCGTAGCCAGTATATGAAACAGGGAAAAGTACTGCTTACAGTAGAATCTAAGGGGCTTCCGAAACAAAAGATTGCATTAAAGGTAGAATGATGTTATGAGTATAAATTGGAGAAATACGATATGAGACGGAGAGGACTTTCTTAGTACACCTGCCTGTCGGATAGTAAAAGAGGATTCTATCCAGACATCAGGTGAAATTACATTGGTGATGGACTACTAATTCATTAATTCTGTAAGAGTCTTCATTTCACTTAGCTCAACGTTGTGCCAAGAGGTTCCGCAATCCATGGGGGAAACAGCTTGGTGCCGTTGAGCTTTTATTTGCTCAATGTTGAATGTAGTAATTTGGAATCCTTTTATATTGGGTGATTCATTATTTTTGAACTGACAGAAGTTATTGATAAATGTAATGCCGGGAAATATAGTAGGATTACTGATTTTGATATTGGGAACAGTATTCGGAGAATAAATTCGGTTATGAGCAAAACGTACATTCCGTGGTTCCTTATCTCCTCGTCCATCTCCAAAGTTCAGTTCGGTACAATCAACAAAAGTATTAAAAGCAATGTCAATATCTGCTGCCCGATGATACGATTTAAGTTTTTCGTCCTCATAATCTTCGGATGTATTGGGGCGTTCATATACTCCCATGCGTAATATGAAGGCGGCACCGGAGCCTTTGCCTGTTACACTTTCCACATAATTATTGCTGACAGTATGTCCTTGATTGATGATGCGGATGCCCAAAGTAGCAGGCAGATGATTGCCAATGATTACGTTGGAATCTATAATATTGTTGTGACCGTGACGACATACTAATCCGCCACGCGATTCGTAAAACAAGTTACGGCGTACGATGTTGAAACCGGATTTTACTGAAATGATCTCATTTTCTCCGTCACAATGATAGAATATATTTTCTTCGATGATACTGTAGGAAGGCAGTTGCGATGACCAAGAGTTACCTACGCGTATGATTTCCGCACCATTGCCCCCGAAGGGTTTCCGATAACCAAATACATTATGATCTATCTGGTGGTGATTGTGATCTCCACCGTCTTCTACTGTAATTTGTATAACCAATCCACGGGCACGTTTATTGGCAAAATAACAGTGGTCTATACGATTATTGTTTCCATGTAGCCCAATCCAGTTTTCAGTTCCTCCCCCCGGTTTTTCTCCTTTGGCAGGGTCATTGCAATCATCAATGGCACATCGGGTAATCCGGCAATGAGTGGCTGGGTGTTCTTTATCCAGTTGAAATTCTATCATCTCAAAATCAGATGCCCAAGCTTTATGAAAGTAGAGTCCCTCCAATTGTAGATAACTGCCTGACATACGTATTTCTGTTGTTCCAGATATGATAGCCTTTCCGGTATTCGCTGCTTTCAGTATAATTGGATAATCTGTTGTTCCATTTCCTGTAAAACTAACCTTACCAAGATGGGAATAGGTTCCATCTTGTAGAAGCAAGGTATCACCAGGTTGTAAAGATCCGTCAGACATCTTGACCTTTAAACTATCAATATCGGTTGGTGTGAAGGTGTGTGTCACCGCCAAAACCGGACAAACGAGTATTACTGCAATAATAGTGGATGCAAATGATTTCTTATTCATGATATTTATATAATTTAGAGAATACAAAAGAATAAAAAGCGGGTGTCTCACAACAACCGCTTTTCGATCAACAATCTACCTAAAATAACCTATAAAATATAATACCTATTTACCAACTAACTATGAATTTAAAAAGCCTATGATTTATTCTATATTACAAGTATGATGTGATGTTTTAATAGCAGTTCTGATGTTATCCATTGGTGTTTGAGGCAAGATTGTACAATCTGCCCCTAAAATAAATCGTTTCCCTTTCAAAGTTTTCTTTAGTTCATATATTTCTTTTGCTATTTCATCAGAACTTCCTTTTAATATAGCGCCTTTACGATATAATCCTCCCATTGCCGGGCGCTTAAATAATTGTTCGCATGCTTGTAGACTGAAAGGCTGGTCGGCTACTTCACAGGGTGCATTAATTATTTGGCCCGGATATGACACGAAACGGGTTAAATCGTCATATTTGCCTTCGTAGTCACAGATATGGAGTATATTAAACTGAGTTTGGGTATTACATTCCTGCATGACTCTTATGTCATATGGTTTAACGAAGGTCTCAAAGAATCCGGGAACTTCATAAAATTTAATTTCTCCCCCTTGTGTAGGTGTGTAAAATCCATCTACACCAATCTTTTTACATGCTTTTACATATCCGATAAGTGCTTTAGTAAAATATTCGAGTGCTTTTTTCACTCGTTCCGGTTCTGTTTTAGCATATGCTATCACAGTTTTATCTCCTACGCTTTGTATCAGCATCTGAAGTGGAGAATAAACAGTGGGTAATATCATCGCATTAGCGCCGGCAATATCATAAATGTATTTTATAATTTCTAATGTTGGAGTAAAGAAATCTGAGGGAAGTGGTTTAATTAGTTCCCAATCTTCTGGTTTCTCAATCCGAATACGTCCATACCCTTGTTCGAATTGGATTTTTACAAAATCCATACCAGTGGAAAGAAAATAACGTAAATGTGCATCTATAGCTTTTTCTCCGGTGCGTGCATCTTTTCCGAAATGCATGAAAAATGCTGCTGGTACATACGATTCGTCCAATGTACCTGATAGAAATTGCTGCATTACTTCCCGCTTATTGGTGGGAATTTGTGCCTGAACTAATGTCGTGAAGCAAAATAATATAAATAGTACTCTTTTCATGGGATTCTGTATTTCATTGAATTCGATAGAACAAAGGTACGCGTTAAGGTAATGCATGACTTAAAATATTGTTCCAATAATTATATATATTGTTTCAACCGGTATGTTTTGATGTGAGAAATATGATTTATTGTTTTGTTAGTTTGAAATTCCGGTGTGATATCTAAAAGGAAATAAAAAAGAGGAGCCAACTCTTGTTTAGCTCCTCTCACATGAAATGTTTTGCTGATTATTTTTTCACTTGAATAATATCGTAGTTTAGGTCGCTGACAGCTTCTTGCAGACTATCGTTAACCAAACGTAAAGTGGTATCGTTCACTACTACAAAGTATACGGGAGCGTCACCATCATTCGGTGTCAATTTGTAGGCTGTCTTTTGTTTGTTGTCTACTGTTTTCTTGATGACTTGCTTCTTGCCTTTGGAAGTAAAGCTCTTATTCTTTCCTTGACCTTCCGCATCCAGATAAGTCGTAACCAAAGTATAACCACTTTCTCCGTCAGGACCTACACTGTCCACGCTCAATACGTATTGGATACCCGGACCGTCGGCAGCGGGAAGAAGACCTTCGTATACGGCTACGGCAGAAGAATCATTCCCGGCAACTGTCAACACTCCTTCATCTACGGTGGAATCATTGTTCTGGGTTCCTTTTGATTGGCAGGATACCAATGCAGCTGCGATGGCTGCAATCATCATTACTTTTTTCATTGCTTTAATGGTTTAAGTTAATATATAATACAAATTCACACTATTCTTCCTCTTCTTTTTTGATAACGAGTAGTTTATCCACTCGTCCACGATCCATGTCCACAACTTCAAACTGTAGGTTCTTGTAGCTGAACAAGTCTCCTGCTTTAGGTACCCGCCCGATGAGGAACATGGCGAGACCGCTTAGTGTGGTAAAATCCTCCACCTTCAGATCATCATAACTCAGGATGCCCATCTCTTCCATAAAATCATCTATATTCATAGAAGCTTCTACGAGCATCGAGCCATCTTGCCGGATGACAATATCTTCTTCTTCCATTTCGTTTTCTTCAAGAATGTCTCCGAAGATGCTTTCTGTCAGGTCGTGCAAGGTGATAATGCCGGCTGTGTTACCATACTCGTCTACAACAACTCCGAACTTATTTTTGTTCTTCTTAAATAGCTCTAAAACTTTCTTGGCATATAAACTTTCCGGAATAAACAGGGGAGGGCGGGCAATACTACGTAAATCGAAAGGGTGATCATTGCCTAACATCAGAATAATATCCTTGACGGACACTACTCCGATAATATCATCTTTTCCTTTCTCTACCAACAGATATTTGCTGAAATGTTGTTCGCGGATAATGTGTAGTACCTCATCACGAGTGTATGTGGGATATAGTACGACAAGATCGCGGCGGTAAGTCATCAATTCATTGGCCCGCTTATCTGAGAAGCGGAATACATCCCGTAACATTTCCGTTTCCTCCTTATCGATAACACCCTGTTCCGAACTTTGATGCAAAATCATTTTCAATTCTTCCTGTGTCATGGGACGTTCTTCTCCATTGTTCAATCCGATTAGTTTATTCACTATCTTGGTTGAAAAACTGAGTAGGCAGACGAACGGATAAGATACTTTGGTCAGTAAAATCATGACCGGACTCAGTAGAGTTGCATATCGCTCAGGGTTATTCAGTGCAATGGACTTGGGCACCAATTCACCAATGATGAGTGAAAGGTACGTAATGATTGCCACTGTTGTAATCATGGCAAGGTTTTTTGCATAGGGGGCAGCACCAGGAATGGAGGCGAATAGTGGTGCTACATTGTCAGCAATGGCTACACCACCGAAAGCACCGGATACAATACCGATGAGCGTGATGCCGATTTGGATGGTAGAAAGAAACTTCTCGGGCTCTTCCAACTGTTTTAGTACTCCTTTGGCTCTTTTATTTCCCTTTCCTGCAAGGGTTTCGAGTCGCGCTTTGCTGGATGACACCAATGCTATTTCATACATGGCAAAGACACCGTTCAGTACTAATAAAAATAGAATAATAATAAATTCCATATAGGTTACGAATAGTTTATGTTGCAAAGTTACTACAAAAAAGTGAAATGCGGAAAGATATAGTGATAGAATTGAG